>Ga0214919_10011498_pt1 | contig 11041 bp, 18 predicted proteins | sample LL1503_MetaG_FD_177994 | JGI IMG/M metagenome (GOLD analysis project Ga0214919, IMG submission 177994) | Freshwater microbial communities from Lake Lanier, Atlanta, Georgia, United States - LL-1503 | ecosystem: Environmental > Aquatic > Freshwater > Lake | place: USA: Georgia | collected...
CTCCTCCAGCATTTCTTCTGCCGCGCGCAACGCGATGGCAACGTCGTCGGCCATGCTCTCGTCGATTTCCACGCCGGCAAATACCGCGCCGATAAATTCGGCAGGCTCGCCCCCGTCCAGCAGCAGATGCTCGATCAACGCATGCTGCGCGCTGCCTTTGGCTGCGTACTCGCTGGCTGGCTGTTCTGGTGACTTGGCGTTGAGGGCAACTGAGCCGGGGCAGTTCATTACGCGCTCGGCGGTCGAACTCCCGAAGGGTGCATGCTGCATACTGTCTCCTGTTTGCTAGTCGCACATTACCGACGGTCGCGCGAAAATGTCAATCATGGTAGTTTGAAAAATGGAAAAACACATAGAGGCGCGGTGCCGCAAGATCGCTAAAGCGCGCGGACACATCTTCTGGAAACTCGTAGTGCCGGGGTATCCGGGTGTCCCAGACCGTCTCATGTTGTCTACTGAAGGCCGTGCAGTCTTCATCGAATTCAAGGCACCCGGCAAAAAGCCGACGCCGTTGCAGGCGGCTTGGCATTCGAGACTGCGTGGGTTAGGCTTCGAGGTACACGTCATCGACACCGCATCGGATTTTGAAAGGATTTGCCCGTGACTCTGCGCTGTGGACCTGTCGACCTCTACGAAAACGAAACTGAATTTCTGCACCGCGTTTTTAGTAACGTGTGCGCGGCGCAAGGCGGTGTGCCTCTCGAATGTTTTATCGGCGTCGCCGCGCGCTTGATTTGCGACACCCTCGACGACCCCAAGTTCGATCCTGAAATTGATATTGATGCCGCGCTTCGAGTCGTAAAGGCTGAAGTCGAGCGCATCCTTGGTAGCCGTGATGCCTGATCTGCGGCCTGTACAAGAGCAGGCAATCACACACATCTACGAACGCAACGAGTGCATGATTTTCGCTCGTCCGGGTGCCGGAAAAACTGTCGTGACGTTGACGGCACTCAGTGAGATGTTGCGCGACGGCGTGGTACGCCGTGTGCTGGTGACGGCTCCCCTGCGTGTTGCCGAACTGGTGTGGCAGCAGGAAGGCGCGAAGTGGGATCACTTGCAGCATCTTCGCATCGCCATCGCGACCGGGACGCCGAAGGAGCGCGACGAGGCCGTCAGGGGGGCTGATATCGTCGTCGTCAATCACGAGAACCTTGTCGATTTCCTGACCAAGCACAGCAAGGCGTTCGACTGCTTCGTGGTCGACGAGTTGTCGAAATTCAAGGGGCCGACGAGCGCGAAGTGGCGGCCGGTATTGAAACACACCGACCACATGCAGACGCGCATCGGGTTGACCGGCTCGCCGGTTCCCAACGGGCCGGAAGATTTGTTCGCCCAGACGCGCATCATCGACAGGGGCCGCCGCCTCGGGCGCGACTGGGTCCAGTGGCGCGCGGCCAACATGCGGGAGCAGAGCGAGAACGTCTGGAAGGCGCGCAAGGGGACGCTGGAGAAGTCGCTGGCCGCCATCGCCGACATGACGTTCATCCTGTCGCCGGAAAATTGGGCGCCGCCGCCCGTGCGCCACGTCAAGGTGCCGGTGACGCTGCCCGACAGCATCCGGCGCATCTACGGCGAGCTGGACAAGGCGAGCGTGGCCGATGTCGAGGGCGAGCTGATGATGCCCGGCGGCCGCGCGCAAGTTGTCAACAAGATGCGGCAGGTCTGCGCCGGCTTCGTCTACGACGAGACGGGCGAGGGCAAGCGCCTCGACATGTTTCGCGTCAACGCGATCTGCGATGTCGTGGACGTGCAGACGTCGCCCGTCCTGCTGGTCTACGACTACCGCGAGCAGCTCGACGAGCTGCGGCTGCGCTATCCCGATGCGCCGGTGCTGGGCAACGGCACGACGCGCAAGGTCGCGGCGGGGGCCGTCGAGGATTGGAACGCAAGGCGGCTGCGCGTGCTGATCGCGCATCCGGCGGCATTCAGCCACGGGCTTAATCTTCAATTCGGCGGGCATGTGGTCTGCTGGTGTTCGCTGCCGTGGTCGCTCGACCATTTTGACCAGACGATCATGCGGCTGGCCCGCGAGGGCCAGACGGCCCCGGAGACGGTCAGCTACGCGACCGTCGCCGTCGACACGGTGGAGGAGGAGACTGTCTTCCCGCGCCTGACGTTCAAGGCCGAGGTGCAGGACGCGGTGTTCGCTACAGCTTCTTGACGTATATGTGCTTTGGCTCGATGCGGACCTGTGTGGCTTCGCCTGCCGCGAGCGCCGCGCGAAGTTCGAGGTGATAAGGGAAATTGACCTGATGCACGTTACGATCAGGGTATTTTTTATTCTTCCACATGATGTGTTTGCGGGCGGCCGTACGTCCTCGATACTCGAAGCCAGTGGCTTTGTAGATGACGCCTGAATGCCCGTGCATCGGGTCGGCGTAGCTCAAAATCCGCGTGTATCCCTCACGGCGCAGCGCGCGAAACATGACGCCAAGTGCGCGGCTCTCGCTGTTGCGTGGCGCGTTGTCATGCAGCACGAAGCGGCGCAACTCCAGCAGGTTCCCGCCGTCGGCGTATTTTGCGGCTACGCCGACGCCCGCAGGCAGACCGAAGATAGCGCCCCCGGCCAACTCACCCTGATACATGACGCTGAAGCACCGCGACGCCGTGACGCCGAAGACTGAGTGAGAGTAGTGGCGGGCCTCGATGAACGCCTTGACGTCTTCCAGTTCGCAAGACGCTACAAAGAGATCGGTGGAGCGGAGAGATCGGGATCGAACCGTCTTCTCGCGGGTGGTCCGCGCGCGCATTACCATTATGCTATCTCCGCGTATCGCTATTTTACCTTCGAGCACCGCAGTCGAGCCCCCGCCGGCTTGACCATCGCAAGGCTTGCGAGGTCAAGTTCGCACGCCGTCTTCTCGATGTTGACCGCCACCGTGCGGCCCTTGGGCGTGACGGCGGCAACCCACTGCTGGCCGTCCCACTCGTGCACCTGCCAGTCAGCTCTCGCAATGCCGTAAGTGAGCAGCACGAAACCTACGGCGATGAGGAGGATGGTGATCCTCCTAAAGCTGCCAGTCATTTCAGAAACTCCTCTATGTCTTTCCAACGCTTGAGCAGTGCGACGACCATGGCTTTCTCGACGTAGTCTGGCACCGGCGAGAGGCCGTTGCGCCATCTGTAGACGGTGCGGCGGTCGACGCCGATCAGGCGCGCCGTACTCTCGATGTGATGGGGCCCGTACAGCAGGTAGGCCGCGCGGGCGAGGCGACGGGGCGGCCCCGGCCGCGGAACGCTACTGCGCGGCATCAGTCGAGCCTGTCGTAAGAGTATGCCTTGATGTCCGCCGCGCGCAGGACGGCGGCCATGGCGTGCGCGGCGGCGGCCTTGCGGGCGTGGCTCTGGTCGAAGGCGTGGATGCTGACGTCCCAGCCGCCGTGGTGGGATTTGCGGCCGACGTTCTGCTGCTTGAGCCAACGCGCGAACGGGCCGTTGGCGGGGCGGATGTTGACCCACGCGAAGCCGCAGGCCCCGTCCATCACGGGATCGTAGGTCTTCACCACGGCCCCTGAGAACGGATTGATCTGCTGCACCAGCATCGGCACCGGCTTGCATTCGGTGCCCGCCTTGGTGGCGGCAGCCTGCGCTGCCGCCCAGAGTTCGTCAAAATATCCCATGTTATTCTCCGTCATTGTCGTAGTCTGCCTGCTGGCAGCAGGCGGAAAAGCCCTCGTCGCCGACCCAGTCCGCCGCCCAGTCGTCGAGCAGCTTCTGCAGCGACGGGTCGAGCGGGACGCTCGCCTTGGCCGACACGAAGTCGGTTTCCGCGGGGTCCGCCGGGTCGATGCGGGTAGCGGGCGCGCCGGGGGTGTAGGTGTAGGTGATTTCGACGTCGAAACCGTCGCGGCCGAAGGGGCAGAATGCGTCGATGGTGTGGGTGGTTGTCATCTGATGTATCTCCTATTCAATGTCCTAAGTATGGGCCATTCGGGGGCCGCCGTCAAGCGTCGTTTTCGTCCTCTTCCTCAAGGGCGGCCCATTCGGCGGCGGCCTCTTCCTCGGTCAAAATCGTGCGGCCACGGGCGGCTTCCTCGCGCTCCCGCTTGGCCTTCAGCGCCGCCTGATACGCGGGGTCGGCGTCGTCGCGCGCCGCCTGCGCCCGGTGTTGGGCGGCGATCTCCTCGCCCATTTCAAAGATGTCCATAAGCTTGGCCATGTTCCTGTCTCCCTTACGCGGCCTTCAGCCGGCGTTCGTAGTGGATGACCTTCAGGCGCAGGGCGGCGGCGCGCTTGGCCTCCTCGCGGGCCAGCAGCTGTTCGGTCATGAATTGCTTGCGCATCGCGGGGGCGGCCGCCACGGTGGCGGTGATGACCTTGGTCATGCGCGCCGCCTTCGGCGGGAGCGGCATGCGCGTCTCCAGCGCCATCAGGCGCCCCGCCTCGTACTCGCGCTGCAGGCTGTCGCTCGCCGTGGGGTGGTTCCATACCTTGCGGGCGACGTCGTCGGTAAAGGGCTCGCCGCACTCGGCGGACTGCCACCCGTAGCGGAAGGCGTCTCGCGACATGTATCGGGCCCAAGTGCCGCCGCCGCGCTGTGATTGCTGTGCCATGATGCTATCTCCTATTCGATGTCCCAAATATGGGACAGGCCGGGGGACCTGTCAAACCCTCTTTTCGAAGGGGAGGGGGCGGGGGGCCCAGACCTTGATCGCCGCCGCGTAGTGGGCGATGGCGCTCTTCAAGCCGCCGATGCGGCCCTCCAGCTCGGCCCGCTCGCGGCGGGTGCAGGGGTTGTACTCCAGCGCGAGGCGGGCGGCGGCGAGGCTGTTCTCAAAGCCCTGCAGGGCGGCCCGCAGGCCCTTGTCGGAGACCTCGATGGGGAGGTAGCCGACGCCGAAGCACTGGCCGCTCTGGTAGCCCCAGCGGATCGTGTAGCCGTGCATGACGATCAGGCCGCGGTCCAGCTTCACATTTTGGCTGCAGCAGGCGCAGGTGCCGGTGTTGTCGAGGGTCCGCTCGGGCGTGGTGCGCGGGCGCTCGCTCGGCTTGCGGGTCTTCACGACCAGCAGCTTGGCCTTGAGGAACTTCTCGCAAACCGGGGTGAACTGTACCGAGACGTCCCAGAAGGCACCCAGCGCGTTCAGGAACGGCCCGGAGGCGGTCTTGGGGAGCTTCTTCGTCCAGCCGGCCAGCGTGTGCGGGTAGATGGTGCCGTAGTACTGGTCCTGCAGCTCGTCGCTGTGGAAGTGCTCGGGCTGGTGGATGACCTTCAGGTACTCAACCGATGCGGCGCCCTTGGCCTTCTCCAGCAGGCTGTTCAGGCGGCTCTTCAGCTCGACGAAGTCGACGTTGTAGAGGACCCGGTCGCCGGCGATGACGTGGTCGAGGTAGGTTTCGATTTCGCGGATGTTCATGACGATCTCCTGTTTGAGGAGACCATTTTACCCCGGGTTTTGACATATTGTCAATCCGGTCCGTCACCCTTGGGTCATTGCCCGTTCCCCCGGCGGGGGGGCCGCCGTCAAGCGCATACTTTAGCTTCCGGCGACTGTTTTCGGCGCGGATCGCCGAGGGTCCGAAGGGCGACGTACCCTGCTCGTACCCTGCCACCGGCCCTGTCGCAAGCGATTGAAAAACAACGCAAAAACAGCATAAAGAGACGGAGGGTACTACATACCCTCTATAACAAGATAATATAAATAGTAATATACGTATACGTATTACATATCTGTATGTATCATGAATTCTAATAATGGCCTAGGGGGGTCCGACCCTCGTACCCTCGGGAGGAGAGAAGCGTGGATAATGTGGAGCTGTGGAAGCTGGCCCGGCGCGATCCGGCGGCCGCTCGGCGCATGTTCGACGATGTGCCGTCGACGCGCAAGCTGCCGCCTGCCGTCGTGCAGGCGATGTTGGCCGACCCGCGGCCGTACCGCGAGATCGCGGCCGACTTCGGGGTGTCGTACGACACGGTGCAGAGCGTCAAGCTGCGCAGGACGCACGCGCGGGTGCCGTTTGCGGGCGAGCCGGCGCTCGACGGCGCCAGAGCGGCACTGGAGCCGCTGGCGGCAAAATACGGCGTATCCCTGCGGCAGCTTATTGTTGGCCTGTGGAAAAGTAGGGTTTGACATTATGTCATGGATGCCCCATCTTCCAATCACCCCAAAGAACGGGGCTCATCGAAAGGATCGAATAAAATGGCTACTTCCAAGTTTGTCGACGAATACGCGGTTGTTAAGGCTCAGATCGAGGCCCTGACCAAGCAGGCCGACCTGCTCAAGACCAAGCTGCTGGCGCTGGGCGAGGCCGAGGTCGAGGGCAAGACGTTCAAGGTCAAGATCAACACGTTCGAGCAGACCCGCCTCGACATGCCGGTCGTGCGGTCGTATCTGACCGAGGAGCAGCTCCTCGCGGCGAGCAAGACCATCACGGTCACGACGGTCAAAGTCAGCGCCCGCGCTGGCAAGGTGCTCGCGGCGTAGGTACCCCCACCGCCCGAGAGCCGGAAAAGGCCAGCCCGCAAGGGCTGGCCTTTTTTGTCATTATGGCGTAGGTTGCGGGATGGACCTTTCGCCCCGCCGCCTTGACGCCCTGCTGGTCGCGCTCGACCTGACCAACGACGACCTCGCGACGCTGGCCGGAGTGACGCAGCGCACGGTGTACCGCTGGCTGGCCGGGACGACGCCGGTCGCGCGGTCGGTCATCGCTATGCTGGAGCTGATGCAGCAGGCCCGCGCGTGAGGTATGCGGCAATGGGCGCGAAAACAAAGGGGCGTGCGTTTTCGCGCCGACTTGAGCGCCAAGAAGGCCGCCTCGTCGACGGCATTGGTGGTGCCGTGGGGTTGACGCGCAAATCTCCCGCGCGCAGGACGAGCGGATACACACCGGAAATCGCCAACCAAATCCTGCAAATGGTCGCCGACGGCGCGTCGATCACTAAAATTACAGATGTGATGAAAATAAGCGACAGCACAATCTATGCGTGGATCATCGACGACCACAACGGATTTGGACAGCAGTACGCGCGTGCCAAGCATGTCGTCGCGTTGCGTTGGGCCGATGAAATCAACGAAATTGCGGACCACAAGCGCGACGACTACATGGTCGACGAGGCGGGCAAGCTGGTGCCCGACCTCGAACACATTGCGCGCTCGCGTCTGCGCATCGACACGCGCAAGTGGCTGTTGTCGAAAGTGTTGCCGAAAGTCTACGGCGACAAGATAATCACAGAGGTCACGGGCAAGGACGGCGGCGCGATTGAAATGCAGGCGACGAAGATCGACGTGTTGGCTCTTGCCCCCGAACAACGCGATCAGCTCAAGCAGATTTTGTTGCAGGCGACGAAAGGCAAAGAGGAGAGATAGACATGGATAAATTTGTGGAGATCAAAACGGCGACTAACAGCGTCGAATATGTGCCAGTGCGCGATATTTATCGCATCGTGTATGCGCCGGAGCACAACGAGTACACGCTGGTCATGCGCGAGGGCGGATCGTATACAGCCTGTACCGACGACGTTGTCCGGCTGTTGACCTATGGCCGATAGTTCGCGGCGGCCCGTCAGCGACATGAACGTCCACATCGGCGGCAAGAAATATTTCTTCCGCCCGGCGCAGGCGCGCGCAAAGGACATGCCGTATCTGCTCCACCTCTTCGTCGCGTTGCTGGGCATGCGCACCGCGGGCGAATTCGCCGTCGACGTCTTTGTCGCGGACCACGACTTGTGGCACTGCTTTGAACCCGCCGGCGCCTGACATCGTCCGATATGCCATGCTGCACGGCGTGCGTATATCCGTCTGCGTCTTCCCGTGGAGTGTTCGCGCGGAACAAACACTGCAAACGGATGCGGGCGCCGCCGCCGCGCGGCTCATTGCCGATAACCAGTTAAATGTTCTGCTAGTGCTCACGGGCGGGTACTACGCGGGGCCGCGCGCGGCCGTGCAGTGAGCCTGACCGACACCAATCCGTTCGAGCTGCTGCGCGAGATCGAACGCGCAGAGTGCGAGACGTCGCTCTACACGTTCGTGCAGAGGGCGTGGCGCTACGTCGACCCGTCGCCGTTCACGCCCGGCTGGCCGCTCGAAGCGATGTGCGAGCATCTCGAAGCCGTTGCCGACGGCGACATACGAAAGCTGCTGATCAACATTCCGCCGCGGTGCGGCAAGTCCACTATCGTCAGCGTCTGCTTTCCTGCGTGGGTCTGGACGCAGCGCGAGCTGTCGCCGACGGCGGGGCCGCATGTCCCGCTGCTGCATGCGTCGTACGCTTTGTCGCTGGCGATGCGCGACAGCGTGAAGACGCGACGCCTGATCGAGAGCCCGTGGTATCAGAAACTGTGGGGCAGCCGCTTCCATCTTGTCGGTGACCAGAACACCAAGGGGCGATTCCAGAACGACAAGCGAGGCGAGCGGCTGATCACTGCCGTCGATGCGCGCGTAACGGGTGAGGGCGGCAACATCATCGTGGTCGACGACCCCAACGCCGCCAACGACGCGCTGTCCGAGGCGTTGATCGAGACGACCAACGAGTGGTGGAACGGCACGATGTCGACGCGCCTCAACGACGCACGCACCGGCGCTTACATCGTCATCCAGCAGCGGCTGGGCGAGGAAGACCTGACGGGCCACATCCTCGACACCGACGAGGGCTGGACGCACCTGATGTTGCCGATGGAGTACGAGCCCGAGCGCGCGTTCGTGACGAGCATCGGCTGGGAAGACCCCCGCACCGAGGCAGGCGAGCTGCTGTGGGAGGAGCGGTTCGCGGCCGAGCAGGTCGAGGTGCTGAAGAAGCGGCTTGGCCCGTGGAAGGCCGCGGGCCAGCTACAGCAGCGCCCGGAGCCGAAGGGCGGCGGCATCATCAAGCGCGACTGGTGGCAGCTCCACGATGCGCCCGCGTTCCCGCCGTTCGACTACGTCGTCGCCAGCCTCGACACGGCTTTCACCACGAAGCAGGAGAACGACTTCAGCGCCTTGACCGTCTGGGGCGTGTTCTCGTCCGACACCGTCGCGGTGCCGTCGAAGCAAGTGATACGAGGCGAGCGGCTGGTCAACGTCGACCCGCGCGAGTATGCGAACCAGTCGCCCAAGGTGATGTTGATGAACGCTTGGCAGGAGCGCCTTGAGCTGCACGACCTCGTGCTGCGCGTCCAGAAGACGTGCAAGGAAATGAAGGTCGACCGGCTCCTGATCGAGGACAAGGCGGCAGGCCACAGCGTTGCGCAGGAGCTGCGCCGCCTCTTCGGCTACGACGGCTTCGCCGTGCAGCTCGTCAATCCCGGCGCGCTCGACAAGGTCGCGCGCGTCTACGCAGTGCAGCACCTGTTCGCGGAAGGCATGATCTACGCGCCCGACCGCCAGTGGGCCGAGATGGTCATCGGGCAGTGCGCGACGTTCCCCCGCGGCAAGCACGACGACCTCGTCGACACCGCGAGCCAGTGCCTGACGCACTTGCGCCTGACGAACATGCTGACGCGCAGCTCCGAGCACATCGCCGAAATCGGAGAGAGCCTGCGCCACCGTGGCGCGCCGCCGCAAAGTTTGTACGGTATATAGGCGGGGCTTGACATTCTGTCACTAGCATGCCAGCCGCTTGATGTGGTAATCTCCTGCCCCTGCGAGGTCTTTGAATGGCTTTAGTGCCGGGGTTGAGCCCCAACATCCGCTTGGTCGAGCCCGAACCCGATGCGCTGCCTCCGGGCGAGGATGTTGTCGTCGAGAACGCCCCGGAGAATGCCGACGTCGAGCACACCGACAATCAGGGCAACGTCATCAAGATCGACCACCCCGACGGCTCGATCACGATCAGCCTCGACGGCAAGCCGGTCGAGGAGGCCGAAAGCGCCTACGACGAGGGCTGGTTCGCAAACCTAGCCGACAAGATCGACGGGATGGAGCTGTCGCGCGTCGCCGACGATCTGATCCGCGCAATCGGCGACGATGTCGACAGTCGCAGGGACTGGATCGAGGATCGCGCGCAGGGCATCAAGCTGCTGGGCCTCAAGATCGAAGTGCCCGGCATCGGCGGTTCCGCCGAGGGCGCCCCCGTCGAGGGCATGAACCGCGTCCGCCACCCGCTGCTGCTCGAAGCCGTGCTGCGCTTTCAGGCGAACGCGCGCGCCGAGCTGCTGCCGACCGACGGGCCGATCAAGATCAGGGTCGACGACAACAACGCCTCGTTCCAGACCGACCGCATGGCCGACGCGCTCGAACGCGATCTCAACCACTACCTGACGGCCATCGCCACCGAGTACTATCCCGACACCGACCGCATGCTGCTGATGCTTGGCTTCGGCGGCCTCGCGTTCAAGAAGGTGTATTTCTGTCCGCTGCGTAACCGACCCGTCAGCGAGACGGTCGACGCCGAAGACCTGATCGTCAACGCGGCGGCGACCGACATCCGCAGCGCCAAGCGCGTGACGCACCGCGTGATGATGCGGCCCTCGACCGTGAAGCGGCTGCAAATCCTCGACGTCTACCGCGACATCTCGCTCTCGACGCCGTCGCCGCAGCAGCTCGACAGCGCGCAGCGCGAGAAGAAGGCGCAGCAGGGCGTCCAGCCCGAAGCGTTGAACCCGGACGACCGCGACCGCGAAATCTACGAGTGCTACTGCGAGCTGAACATCAAGGGCTACGAGCACAAGTGGAAGGGCAAGGAGAGCGGACTTGAAGTCCCGTGGCGCGTCACCATCGACGTCACCAGCAAGCAAATCCTGAGCATCGTCCGCAACTACGATCCCGACACGGCAGAACTGCCCGAGGCGCGCGCCGTGTTCGTGCCGTACACGTTCGTGCCGGGCTTCGGCTTCTATCCCATCGGCCTGCTGCACATCCTCGGCAACACGACCAACGCCGTGACGGCGGCGTGGCGCGAGCTGCTCGACGCGGGCATGTACGCCAACTTCCCCGGTTTCCTGTTCAGCGACGCCGGCGGACGCCAGAACACGAACATCTTCCGCGTCCCGCCGGGCGGCGGCGCGCTCGTGAAGACGGGCGGCATGCCGATCAGTCAGGCAATCGCGCCGCTGCCGTACAAGGAGCCGTCCGCGGCGCTCATGACGCTGGTGCAGAACATTGTCGAAACGGGCCAGCGGCTGGGC
>Ga0214919_10011499_pt1 | contig 11040 bp, 7 predicted proteins | sample LL1503_MetaG_FD_177994 | JGI IMG/M metagenome (GOLD analysis project Ga0214919, IMG submission 177994) | Freshwater microbial communities from Lake Lanier, Atlanta, Georgia, United States - LL-1503 | ecosystem: Environmental > Aquatic > Freshwater > Lake | place: USA: Georgia | collected 2015-03-15
AAACTTCGAGTGGCATTTTGCGAATGTATTCACCGTTGAATGCCTGCAATTTTTGGATGTCAAAAAACGCCGGCGAGTGGTTCACATCTTCCAGGCGGAATGTGTCGACAACGTGTTGCCAAGGAACAATTTCGGTATCGCCAGCAGGCGCCCAACCCAAGGTCATGAGGTAGTTCACCATTGCATCAGGAAGAATTCCTTCTTCGCGATACTGCTCTACGGCAACTTTGTCGCGGCGCTTCGACAATTTCTTGCGCTGCTCATTTACCAGCACAGGAACGTGCGCCCAAGTAGGCGGTGCAACATTGAGCGCATTCCAGATCATCTGTTGCTTCGGAGTGTTTGGCAAGTGTTCTTCTGCACGCACCACATGAGTGATGTTCATGATCTGGTCGTCAACTACGTTCGCGAGAAGGAACATTGGCGTTCCATTTCCACGCAAGAGAACGAAGTCTTCAATGGTGGCGTTGTCGAATTTCACTTCGCCACGCACGAGATCGTGCACCACTGTTTCACCGGCAGGAACACGGAATCGCAAGACGCGGCCAGGGCCAGGCTCTAGCCCACGGTCGCGGCTATAGCCGTCGTACCCCGGCTTGCCCGATGCTTTGGCGCGTTCTTGCACCTGTTCTCCGGTGAGGTCACAGAAATACGCCTTGCCTTCTGCGTAAAGCTTCATGGCGGCATCAATGTGTGCCTGCGCATTTGCCGACTGGAAGTACGGCCCTTCAAATTGGGGGTGGTCGTTGTTAATGCCAAGCCATGCAAGAGCGTCGATAATGCCTTGAGTCCACTGCGGTTCGTTTCGCGATTCGTCGGTGTCTTCAATGCGCAAGACGAAGGTGCCGCCTTCGCGCAACGTGAGTGCCCAGTTGTACAGAGCGGTGCGGGCACCACCCACGTGGAAAAAGCCGGTGGGTGAAGTAGCGAAGCGATAGCGAGGAGTGGTTGTCATGACCCTTGCAGATTACCGACCCCACCCCACCAAGAGTTGTTTAGAGCGCGAACTTTTGGAGGTCACTCAGTTCGACGAACTCCAAAGTGTGTAAATGCGTGGCGTGCAAGTTCACCAGTGGTGCGTGACCCGCTTCAAAAGCTTCTTGCCAACGCATGGCACACAAGCACCAGTGATCGCCAGCCTTCAAACCCGCAAATCCGTATTGCGGCATTGGCGTTGATAAGTCGTTGCCTGCCGCTTTGGAGAACGCAAGAAACTCATCGGTCATGACGGCGCATACTGTGTGCACACCATGGTCGTCGCCGCCTGTTTCACAGCAGCCCGTGCGGTAAAAACCAGTCATTGGATCGGTGCAACATGTTGCAATGGGTTCACCAAAAACGTTCGGCTGAGTTGTCATGCAATATGTCTAGCGTGAAACGGCGCCGAGAACACTCACGAGGGGTTGAGGGTGAGGAGATCTTCGTAGGTTTCGCGGCGGCGCACCACGCGGGCGTGGCCATCTTTCACAAATACCACCGCGGGCTTGGTGACCATGTTGTAGTTCGAAGCCATGGAGTAGCCGTAAGCGCCAGTCACCGGCGTGGCGAGCAAGCTGCCCACTTCAAGTTCAGCAGGAACCTGTGCCTCTTCAATCACAATGTCGCCACTTTCGCAGTGCTTGCCCACCACGCGCACGTTGCGCGGCCGCAGAGCACTGGGCAAGGTTGGCATGAAGGCTTCATAACCACTGCCGTACATCATGGGGCGAGGGTTGTCGCTCATGCCGCCATCAACTGCAACGTATGAACGCACGCCAGGAATATCTTTTTGCGTACCCACGGTGTACACCGTGATTGCCGACGACGCCACGATGGAACGACCAGGCTCTACACGCACAACAACATCTTTCGGTAGCGACGCCGTTGCACGACGCACCACGGTTCCCCATTGCTCCATGGTTGGAGCATGCTCACTTGCCACATAGGCAACACCTAAGCCACCGCCCACGGTGAGATCACTCAAGCCGAGCGGCGCAAAGAAACTCACCATCACGTCAATTGCTTTACCCAAGTGCTCAATGTCGAGCACGTTGGAACCAATGTGGAAGTGCAAGCCAATGAGGTTAAGGCGTGACGACCTACGCACAGTATCTACTGCTCGCATGGCGTCGCCATTGCCCATGTTGAAACCAAACTTGGAATCGTCTTGCCCCGTGGAAACAAATTCATGCGTGTGGGCGTGCACCCCAGGTGTCACGCGAATTTGCACATTGACTTGCGCACCGAGGAAGCCAGCAACATGCTCGAGGCGTTCTAATTCGTCGAAGCTATCGACCACAATGTGATGCACTCCCTCGCGAATGGCGTAGTGCAGTTCGTCAGACGACTTGTTATTGCCGTGCAATACACAGCGATTGGCAGGCACACCAGCACTGAGTGCTACGAAGAGTTCTCCACCTGTTGCCACGTCGAGCATCAGGCCTTCTTCGTGCACCAGTTTTGCCATTTCAGTACACAGGAATGCTTTGGTGGCATAGACCACATTTCCTGCACCGAAAGATTCACTCGCTTCACGGCATCGGTTGCGAATGTGTTGTTCGTCGTAAATAAAGAGTGGCGTACCGAATTGAGCAGCAAGACTCGACACCAAGCATCCACCGATGGAGAGTTCTCCTACAGGCTCAATGAGCGCTGTGTCGGGTAACAAACGAAGTTCTATGGGGTCCATTGCTACATCGCTTCCGGTGCTTCAATACCCAATAAATCTAGACCACAGTGCAACACACGTGCAGTTGCGTCGCACAGCGCAAGACGCTCGGTACGTTGCGGTTCGTCAGATTTCAGCACAGGGCAATTCTCGTAGAAGCCGGTGAAAACGGTGGCAAGTTCATACAAATAAGTACACATGCGGTGTGGGCTGGCCTTCGCCAAAGAGTCCCATACCACTGCATCGAACTGCAAGAGAGTAAGCGCAAGAGCCTTTTCTTGCGGTTCGCCCAGCGTCGCAGTAACGCCTCGTACAGATGCACGATCAATATCGGCGCGACGAAAGATGCTGCAAATGCGAGCGTGCGCATACTGCAGATACGGCGCAGTATTGCCATCGAACGACAACATGCGGTCCCAGTCGAAGATGTAGTCCTTAATGCGATCGGTGGAAAGGTCGGCGTATTTCACTGCGCCAATGCCAATCATGCGAGCAACGTTTGCTCGCTCACTTGCCGACAGCGCTGGGTTCTTTTCTTCCACTGCACGCGATGCTCGCTCTACTGCTTCTTCCAGCAATGCCGACAGCTTTACAGATTCACCACTGCGGCTCTTCAACATTTTCTTGTCGGCACCCAGCACATTGCCGAAAGATACGTGCTGCATTTCAACATTCGCCGGCAACCAACCAGCTTTCTTTGCTGCGGCTTCCACCATTTGCAAGTGCTGAGCTTGTGGAGCACCCACCACGTACCACATCTTTTGTGCACCGATGCGTTCCACGCGGTCGATAACGCACGCAAGGTCGGTGGTGGCGTAGTTATAACCACCATCGCCTTTACGAATGATGAGTGGCAACGGTTCGTTGTCGCGATTGGTGAACCCATCGAGGTACACCACATCGGCACCATCGCTTTGTTCAAGCGCACCAGACACACGCAAACGCTCCACCACTTGTGGCAGCAAATTGTTATATGCGCTTTCCCCCATGAGATCTGAGTCTTCGAGCAAGACCCCAAGAGTGCGATACACGCGGTTGAAGTACTTCGTGCTCTCACCCACCAATACATTCCACATGCGCAAGGTTTCCGTGTCGCCGGCCTGCAACGCAACAACTCGCAAGCGCGCACGTTCCTTGAAAGCATCATCGGCTTCAAACTTTTGACGTGCGACTTTGTAGAACGAGTCGAGGTCGCCAACAGAAAATGCTTCTGCTGCTTGGTCTTCACCTAGGTCGATGAGGTGTTCAATGAGCATTCCAAAGGGAGTGCCCCAGTCGCCAATATGGTTTTCGCGCACCGTGGTATAGCCCACAAAGTTCAGCATGCGTACCAGGGCATCGCCAATCACCGTGGACCGCAAATGACCCACGTGCATTTCCTTTGCAACGTTTGGCGCCGAGTAGTCAACTACAACGGTTTCTTTGACCTCGATGCTGCGCACGCCAAGAGCACTTGAGTTTGTCATTGTTGCAAGTTCACGTTCGAGAAATGCACGACTAAAAACAACGTTGATAAACCCAGGGCCAGCTACTTCTGTGCTTTCACACATGTCACTCACATCGCCAAGAAGTGCCAACACCTCAATTGCCACATCACGTGGAACTTTTCCTGTTGCCTTTGCAACGGCAAGAGCACCATTGACTTGCGCGTCGGCACGGTCGCTCGCACGCACCACAGGGTCGGCGGGTGCGCCAGCAACCGAAGTGAATGCGGGCCGGAAACGATCGGCAAGGAGGGAAAGAGGATCAGACATGACCTTGCCATTGTTGCCGACCACGAGCCGAAAACACGGATCTTTATAAAGTCTTGATCAATGCCACTAGCCTGCAGTCGCTGGAACGGAATCATTTTCCGTCCTAGCCCTCGTAGCTCAGGGGATAGAGCGTCGGCCTCCGGAGCCGTAGGCGCAGGTTCGAATCCTGCCGAGGGCACTCACTGGGAATCACTCAGGTCGTGACTGGTATGCAACCAATCTTGAGTTCTTAGATGCAATCGGTTCTGCTTTGGGTTGTGAGATCTCAGAGAATCAGTCGCCTGAGGATCTTTAAGCCAGTTAGCAAACAGCCGAATTTCGATTAGAAATACCCAAGCGCCCTAGGCTCAAAGCCTGTGGCTATTGGACTAGCGAATTAGGTGCATACCCCGCTGCTTAAAGAATATTCCAGTCATAATGGTAGACGCCCGCCCAACTCGGATTCAGGCGAAGTTCTCCGCCGCATCGGAAGTCCTTGTTTGAACTTTCCCACTCGCAACCGATATCTCCCGATACGCGATCGGCGTCGAAGCTACCGCCGAACGAAAAGTCTGCTTCGCTCTCGCGGCCGATGCGCAGCTCGAATTCCACTTCGATGTCGATCCTGACATTTCTATCAAAACTCTTACCACTGTACGACTTCGAAAATTCACGGCTGTATTCAAATAGGGCACTCCCCGACAGCTTGTTGATTCCATCTGTTGAGTAGTCAACACGGAACTCGGTGAAAATACTTGAGCCACCGAAGGTCTCGTGCTCCATGTTGATCGCAAGAACCAGGCTCACAAGCCCTTTGCATGTGAATTGGAAGCTCGCTTCTTTTAAGCGATAGGTCTTTTCCTTGACGATCATTTCACCGCTCGCAGAAGCGGCGATATCGGCGCAACCCCCATCGAAGGGAATCTTGAACGACGTGCTGAACTTGAATTCCGGAACGTTGAAGGTTCCTTCTTTACCCATGCTCCAGTCGGTGACTGAGGCATCTAAACTTTGGGTGATCCCCGATGAACTACCGGCGAAGCTCGCTGAGATATCTGAGGCGCCAAGTGGCGACGTCATCTGTCCTGCAAAAGAAACCTGGCTCCCCGACGAGTCGAATTTCACGGAGAGCGAAATACTCGGATAGCTGATTCCTGCCAATTCGAAATTGGTGGCTTCCGCATCGAAAACAAACCCCTCAGACGTCAACTGCGTCGCGATATCGAAGGTGCTGGAACCGAATTGAGCGCTGAATTGAAAGCCGAAAAACCCAACCGGTAGTGATTGTGTTTGGCCGTTGGATTCAATCGAACATCCTGCTGGTGCAATTCCAATTTTAAAGACACTCGTCTTCATCACACCGCCGTCTACCGCAAGACTTGAGCCGCCGGCGGTTCCATCGAATCCGTAGGCAAAGCACGGGTTGGTATAACTCGCGCTGATGGAAAGGCTGCTCACCATCCAGTCGCTCGGATCACATGACCCGTTGCACTGAAGCATCGTGCTGGTGTCACCAGCCTCTGCATCGAGATACGACGTACTGGTATAGCTGACAACGGGCGAACCCGCGGTGTAACCGATCTCCGCCGTAAGGCTGAACAAGTTGAGCCCTGTGATGCCGAACTGGTCTGGCCAGATGTACGTTGCGAGATCGGGTCGACTCAGACGCGAAGCGATTGTTGTACCGCTTACATTGGAGTCGGCTGAGTTCTTCTGCCCAATGGCGCTTAGCGAAAGCACCATTCCGGCCGATGGTTTTGTTGCTGCGACGAGAGAGAGCGAAGACGTGATCACGCGAGTATTTGGTGCGTAACCGAGCGTCACTTTCGAACTCGTCCCAACAGAGAATGTGAAGGTCCCCGGGGCTGACGACTTGGGCGAGCCAAAGCTAATTGTCCTTGCCACCTCAATGGTTGCCCTCACCGATTGCACGTTGATCTTGAATGGCTCAGCACCAATCGTCAGGTTCACCGGGATATCGCCCGTCAACGAGACATCCTCCCCCGAGAACGTACCGCGAACATCGAAGTTCAAGGATTGTGCATCGATACCCAAGGCTTTCTTAGCGGCGCCAGGAAGAGTCGCCACTCCGGCAAGGGTCCACTTGTTTTCAGTGAGTGCCGCTTTCACACCGTCAAACGAAATATCAAAACTGGCCGCGTTAGGGAGATTGGTAAAGGCAAAACCTTTCACGTTGGTGCTGACCGAGGTTGAAACGCTTGCACCTTTTGAATCGGTCTCGGACATCGAGGACGCGACCGTGGTTCCCGCACCGGATTGCGCTAGTACGACACCCTGCGAACTCCAACGTGCACAACCATTCGTCGACTTGTTTCTCACATTGGGGACAGACACCGTGAAGGTGCCACAAAACTCAAAGTTGGAGCCGTTGTTGAGTGACGAGAGATCTGGCATGACCATCGACGTATCAAACGAGTCGGTGCGCGGACCGCGCCACACAACGAGTTGCGTGTTGGAGATTCCGTTACCTTCGAATGAGATAGTGCCAACGCTGCCTTCGAGGCGCGCCCAATTACCTGACACATCAATGCCGCCCGCCAGTGCGAGGGTGTTAGTGAATCCCGAAACCTTGAGTGATGCCGCAGGCATTCCGATGTAGGCCGTGGATGTTGAAGACGGGCACTTTTGTGAATCGCTGAAAGGACAAGTGTTCGAGATTGAAAAGTTGGTGGTCAATACCGCGTCACTCGACAAGTTCCACGTAATAGTTGAGCCCGTCAGTGACCATGTCACGGTTCCTGCCGATTTCGTGATTGCGCCGGTGATGGTGTTCGGGTCGATCGTGATTCCCGAAGTCGGGCTGAACTTTTTCCCGTTTGTTGTATTCGCCCTGAGACTCCAATTGTTTGCGTCAGTGAACGACATGTTCATTCCAAGTTGTAATCCATTTCCACCCACCATCACGGTCGCAGCCCCTGTGACCGTGCCGTTCGAAGCGCGCTCGGCCGTCACTGAACTGATGCTGAAGCCGGGGGCAAGGTTCACGTTCGTGAGAGTTGCCTTGGCCGAGCCACCTGACGTACTCAAGCTGAGCAGTTTCTCCAGACCCGTTTGATCACTGGCTGACGGTGCAGCGTTTTTCACCCTGGCCGAACTGATTTGTTCTCCGTCGTCTGACCCGCCCAGAAAGAGTGCGACGCCAACGATCACCGCAGCGATAACGAGGCCAATTCCTCCGATGGCCCAGAGGCGTTGGGGTCTGCGCCCCGAAGGTGCTGTCTGGTCGGTCATTGGCGCTGCTCCTCAAGGGTGGGCCCAGTTCGCATCTTTCGCGTCGTTTGGCCGTCAGATTTAATTTCATAGATGGTGACATATAAGGCTCACCGAATCAAGGCAGTCTGAAACTTAATCGGGCACCAAGAGTGGACGAACTTAACGCACAAAGATCTACGGAGCGGTGGCGACGTACGAGTAGCTGTTGCAAAGGGGTACGCGCCTAGTTCTACTTTGATGCTTATCAGTGCTAACACAGGCAAAATTGACGGTCGTACATGTCTTTGGACCCAATTAGCAAACAGCCGAATTTCAATCAGAAATACCCCAAGTGCCAAGACTCAAAGCCCGTGTCTACTGGACTAGGGAATTAGGTGCATACCCCACTCATGAGTACGAGCCATATTGTCGTTGGCATTCTTGGCACAGCCATCATTGCAATTTACGCGGTCAGTTCTGGTCGCTTGGTCGCCACAAATACACAGTGGTATCGCTCGCTAACAAAACCGACGTGGCAACCACCCAGCATCGTTGTTGGTCTCATCTGGCCCTATAACTTCGCGATGCTCACCACTGCATCCTGGATTGTTGCCAGCCGCCTCTCAAGCACTCACCATCTGGTCTGGCTGACGTCACTCACACTGAGCGTCTTGGCCGCTCTCCTGTGGGCGTGGTTATTTTTTCACCCACATGCCTTATTCGCAGCAGGGGTCGCACTCGTGTTCGCAACATTGTTTGCCGTCCCGCTTCTCGTCATCTCGTTTAACGCGTCTCCCATGCTCGGCTTTGCGTTCGTGCCATATCAACTCTGGTTAGTTCTTGCCACGTCTCTTGCCTTTGGTTACTCCGCCGCAAACCCCACTGCGCACATATGCCACACTGAGTAAACAACGGCGAACGCATTCACGGGGGTGGACAATGACGAACGACAACTTGACAGCTAACTCTGCACAATGCCCGTATAGCCCACTCGACCCCGATGTACTTGCCGACCCCTTCCCCGCTTACGCGCAACTGCGTAGCGAGTGCCCCGTGCACAACACCAATATGGGAGGCCGTGAATTTCTTACGGTGGCAAATCGTGCCGATGTGCACAACATTCTCACGAGCCCCAATGAATGGGTGAACCGTTATGGCGCAGGCATTGCGTATTCCGGCGTTGACGGCCGTGGCAACCTTCAACATTTCGACCAACCAGAGCACACCAAGCGCCGCGTGCTCATGCGCAATGAGTTCAATCCTGTTGAAGTGAAAAAACTTGCTGACGATGCCGTGCGTGTGGCTAACGAACTTGCCCGCGACATGGCTGCCAGCGGAAACTCTGCAGAGCTGCACGATGCCTTTGCATGCCCCATGCCCATTTTAGGTTTCATCGACCTCATGGGTGTTCCCGCCGAAGATCGCACACTCATCAAAAACTGGGCTGACCAGTTAGTGCTTGGCTTGTCCGACCCACCAGCAGCAGTGAAGCCCACGGAAGAAATTAAGCAGTACATCAATGCTGCAGTTTCACAACGTCGGCGCGTTGCCGATGCAGGTGGCTCACCCACACCAGGACTACTTACTGAATATTCGTTGCGCACAATTGACGGCGAACGTATTCCTCTCATTGAGATGGAAGCGATGGTGTTGCAGCTCTTAGTCGCAGGGCATGAAACCACCACCTCGCTCATTACAAACCTCATGTGGCGCTTACTTGAAGTTCCTTCACGTTGGCAGCGCATTGTGAATGACTTTTCTCTCATCCCTAATGCCATTGAAGAGAGCTTGCGTTACGACCCACCCGTACTAGGCCTCTTTCGCACAAATGAAAACCCTGCGGTCATTAATGGCGTCGATATTCCCGAGAAGACAAAAGTAATGGTCATGTATGCCTCGGCAAACCGTGACTCCGAAGCTTTCCCGAACCCCGATGAATTCGATATTGATCGTGACCCCATGCAATTGAAGCGTCACTACGGCTTTGGCTGGGGCATTCACCATTGCTTGGGTGCACCCATTGCACGACAAACCGCACGCATTGCCATTGAAACTTTGGCAACACACTTCCCCACCATGCAACTTGCTGGCCCCACCGAACGTTTAGGTGCCGCAATTCTGTGGGGCAGGCGCACACTTCCTGTGCAGTGGTGAAACGCACTTAGTGCGGCTGAGTAAAACCGAAACACTCGCGCAATGCTGCGTCTGTGAGCGCCGTTGCAGGCGAGCCCTGGGCCACCACGCGCTGCGCTAACAACATCACCATGTCAGCCGTGTCGGCGTCTGACAATTCATGCGTTGCCATCACAACGGCAACTCCACGGGCACGTTCTTGCGCAACTAATTCGGCAACTGCCTGGCGACCCAAAAGGTCGAGACCTGCAGTGGGTTCATCGAGCAACAACACGTCGGCACGGCGCGCAAGCACTTGCGCCAAATGAGTGCGTTGCTGCTGACCACCAGAAAGATCTCGCAATGGTCGCGACTTGTAAGCAATAGCACCGGTGCGCTCCATTGACTCTTGCACAATGCGGTGATCTTCTGCACGAGCACGCCTGGTTAAACCCAAGTGTGCATATCGCCCCATGGCAACAACGTCTTCCACGCGCAATGGCAATGTATGTGACGACACCGGATGCTGTGGAAGGTAGCCCACTAAAGAATGTTGAGTGCCCGGCGCGGCACCCAGCACATTGATGCTCCCGCCTTGTGCCGCAACAAGACCAGCAAGTGTTTTCAACAAGGTCGATTTACCTGATCCGTTGGTACCAATGAGCACCAACAACTCACCTGGTTGTAAAGAAAAATTCAAGCCTTCAACAATGGGCCTGTGCCCATACCCCACTGCAAGACCTGTTGCTTCTATACGTGCACTCATGACACGTGAACATGCCCGTGCATGTGAGGTTGGTCGTGGTCGTGATGAATATCTTTACGATGTGCTTGCCACCGTTGCACTTCAACTACAACAGCACATGCCGTAAACACAAGTACGGAACAAAAGACGATGCTTGCACCGGCTGCAACGTTGGCGTGGTAACTCACCAGCAAGCCAACGTAAGTGGAGAAAATGCCTACAACAGCCGCAACGACCATCATGGTTCCAATGCGACGCGCAAAAAGCGCTCCTGTTGCCGCTGGCGCAATGAGTAGACCTAGCACCAACAACGTGCCAACCGTTTGAAAACTTGCAACAACAGTGAGAGCAACCATTGCCAACATGATGTTGTGGTATTTCTTCACCGAGAAACCAGAAGTTTCAGTAAGGCCATCATCAACCGACAACAACAGGAATGGTCGGCGACAGAACCATGCAATTGCACATACCGCAACCAGTGCGATGAATTGCCAAACTAAGTCTGACTTACTTACGCCCAGCACTTCACCAAACAAAATATTGGTGAGATCACCAGCAAATGAACGCGAACGCGACTGGATGATGACACC
>Ga0214919_10011501_pt1 | contig 11039 bp, 12 predicted proteins | sample LL1503_MetaG_FD_177994 | JGI IMG/M metagenome (GOLD analysis project Ga0214919, IMG submission 177994) | Freshwater microbial communities from Lake Lanier, Atlanta, Georgia, United States - LL-1503 | ecosystem: Environmental > Aquatic > Freshwater > Lake | place: USA: Georgia | collected...
TGGGTAGGTCCTAATAAATCGCTAGACTTCCCATCGCTTAACACTTTGCGCCCGTAGCTCAACGGATAGAGCATCTGACTACGGATCAGAAGGTTCGGGGTTCGAATCCCTGCGGGCGCACCAAAGCTTTGAACGAAAAACTACCGACGCTCTGATTGCCTATCTTGCTATTGGGGTGGATAAACTTTCCAAATGGAAGCAATTATTACCGCTCTTGCAATATTGGTAATTCTTTTATTAGCCAAGAATGGTTCAAGTAAAAGAAAACCTTAATTAACTCTTAGGTATCAAACCAATTTGTTCGCGAAATCCAAGTGAGTCCCAAGCATCAAAACCAGATACAACCATTCCGCCTTTAATTCGATCAATACTCACACCATCAACATCAACCTTGTTCCCAGTTGCTTCTATACCTAAATATTCACCAAGATGTGTTCCAGTAAGTCGCCATCTGGTAACAACTGTGTCGCCTTCGGCGACAATCTCTTCAACCGCAAAATTTATGTCTGGAAATGCTGCTCGCCATTTGCGCCATTGCAATCTAAATGATTCCCGGCCCACACCAAACTTTGGGTCATTGCCTGCGGCATCTTCGGCAATAAACCGATCGATTGCACTTTCATCACCTTGATTCCAGATTTGCTCAAAAAATTGCCGTGCTAATTCCTTATTCTTCTCAAGATCTGACATAACCCAACTCTATTCCTCAAAAATTATAAATACCTTTAAGATTGATAGGTGAGTTCAAATATAAGTATTCGCCCATTAACCTCATTACCTGACCAAGCGTTAGGTCGCATGATTTTTGATCACACCTGGGCAATGGATGCTGGTACTGAGATAACTCCGAATCTTTTGCAAGCAATGATTCATAGCGGTGCGTATTTATCTGGGGCATTTATTGATGGCGAATGCGTGGGAGCTGCCTTTGCATTTCCGGCAACAACTGGCGGACCGCATCTTCATTCACACATGACAGCCGTGCTAGATAAATTAAGAGATAAAGGTATTGGGCACGCGTTAAAGATTGACCAATATAAATGGGCTAAACAAAATAAATACAAAGAGATTACTTGGACATTTGATCCACTGGTAGCAAGAAATGCCAAACTAAATATATTGAAATTAGGTGTTGATATTTCAGCTTACTATCCAAATTTTTATGGTGATATGCCAGATGAATTAAATGCCGGTGATGAATCAGATCGAGTAATGGCTAGTTTGAAGGTTGTAGGTGATCTTCCAACACCAAGGACAGCAATCACAACGCCAGATAAATCAGCGATATTAATTGCAATCCCAAGTGACATTGTGGCAATTAGAGGCAAAGACTTGGCGGAGAATTTAAGGTGGCGACGTTCGGTGCGAGATGAGTTTGTGGGCGTATTAGCTCGTGGCGGCAAAGTAATTGGCTTTTCTGAAAATAATGAATATGTTGTGCAGATATGAAACTAAAAGAAATTGAACTACGAATAATTCACCTGCCATTAGTTCGCCCATTTAGAACCTCTTTTGGTACCCAAACCTCCCGTGAAGTTTTAATGATTAAGGTTACAAACGAAAATGGCACCGTTGGTTGGGCCGAGTGCGTGGCTATGTCTGAACCACTTTATTCACCTGAGTATGTTGCTGGCTGCCTTGATCTAATGAAGAAGTTTTTAATTCCAGCATTAAAAAGTAAGCCAGATATTACTGCTGAGGATGTACCAGTTGTTTTCAAACCACTTTTAGGTGGGCAGATGGCAAAAGCATCCCTTGAAACTGCAATTTTAGATGCGCAACTTCGGGATCAAAAAACTTCACTTGCTACTTATCTTGGTGCAACTAAAAGCAAAGTCGAATGTGGTGTGTCAGTTGGAATTGCGAATAATTTAGAAGCACTTGCCGAAGAGGTTAAATCCTATGTAGATGCTGGATATCGGCGAATAAAGTTAAAGATTGAACCAGGTTGGGATATTGAAGCGGTAAAACATATTAGGAATTTATACCCAGATATCCCACTTCAAGTTGATGCAAACCAAGCGTATTCAAGAGATGACGGAAAACATTTAGCCAAACTTGATGATTTTAATTTATTGTTAATCGAGCAACCATTAGATGAGCACGATATTTTGGGTCATGCACAGCTGGCAAAAGAGGTTAAAACCCCAATTTGTTTAGATGAGTCAATTATTTCCTTACAATCAGCTGAGGATGCTTTAGCGCTCAAAGCAACCACCATAGTTAATATCAAGCCTGGTCGGGTTGGTGGATATATTGAATCGGTAAAGATTCATGATTTATGTTTAAAAAATAGGATCCCAGTTTGGTGTGGTGGAATGTTAGAAACTGGAATTGGTAGAGCTGCTAACTTAGCACTTGCTGCCCTTCCTGGATTTACCTTGCCTGGCGACACATCAGCCTCTGCTCGTTATTTTAAACAAGACATAACAACACCGTTTGTGATGGAAGATGGATACTTAAATGTGCCAAACACTCCCGGTATTGGTGTTGAGCCAGACATGACTTTTTTAGAAGAGATAACAAACCATAAAGAGATTATTAAGTAATTGAGCGTTAACAACGTTGATAAATTGCCTCGCAAGGCAAGAATTATGCTGGCTGGAATTGCTTTATCTGCGATCGGAAATGGATTAGTACTTCCTTACACATTTATTTATTTTCATAATGTGCGCGGCTTTCCAACTGCAGTCGCTGGTTTAATCGCAAGTTATGGTGCACTTTCATCTCTTGCAATCTCACCGTTGGTCGGAAATTTGATTGATAAGTGGGGACCAAAACCAGTACTACTTGCATCATTGATAATTAGCTCTATTGGTTACTGTGGGTTAAGTTTAGTAAAGACAATTCCGATGGCTTTTTTAATTGCAACAATTTGTTCAATCGGTCAGGCCGCAATGTGGCCAAGCCAAAACGCGATATCAACTGAGTTAACACCTGAGCCGCTGCGAGAACGAATTTATGGCGCTCAATTTGCCATGCTAAATCTTGGCATCGGCATCGGTGGCCTAATTTCTTCAGTGATTGTCACCCTGGATAATTCCAGAACCTTTGAGCTCTTATTTATTGGAGATGGTCTTTCATATTTAGTTTACTTGTTAGCAGTACTAACACTTGGTGATGTTGGTAGAAGAACACATAAGGAACGAGTAGAGAATGCAAAGCTTGACGGCAGTTGGAAGGATGTATTAGCTGATAAGACCTTTGTTAAGTTTTGGATTGTTGCAATGCTGGCAGTCTTATTGAGTTATAGCCAACTAGAGGTTGGCTTTACCGCTTTTTCTACCTCGATCTCTGGATTGCAACCTAGAGATTTAGCTTGGGCTTATGCAGTCAACACATTTGTAATTGCCGCTTTTCAACTTTGGGTGAATAAGAAATTAATTTTGATAAAGCGTAAAACCGGCATTTCGGTTGCGGTATTAATCTGGGCAGCTGCTTGGGTTTGCCTAGCCGCAAGTGGAGTATTTAAATCTAACGCATTGATATTAGTAATTGGCTGCCAATTTATATTTGCATTTGGCGAAATGATTTGGTCGCCAATCCTGCCCTCAATTGTTAATCAATTAGCACCCGATCATCTTCGTGGTAGATATAACGCAGCTGGTTCAAATGCTTGGCAGATTTCCTTAATTGCAGGTCCCACAATTGCTGGCACATTATTAGGAGTTGGTGCCCATTGGCTTTGGCTTACCGGACTTATTTCTGGATTATTGATTTTAAGTGTGATCGCCAGCAAGTTAAAGCTACCTGATAGGCCAATTGCTAAATAAGGATTAGGATTACTTCATGAGTCGGTTAAATAATTTTAATCAAAAGATTGCTACCAAAATCACTAGTTTTGTTAGCACTATGTGGTGCGCATATATATTTGCGGCAATCGCACTAATTTCACTCCCAGCTGCAATTAAAAGCGGAGATCCCATTGTGATTGTGGCGTGGGTTGCGCAGACATTTTTGCAATTAGTATTGCTTTCAATAATCATGGTTGGCCAAGATGCATCATCAAAGGGAATGCAACAAAAGATTGATGAGACCCACGTCGCCTCACTTGGTGAGTTTGAATTAGCTAAACAATCCCAAGAGATAGCAAATAAAGAGATGGCACAGCTGAAGGAAATAACTAGTGAAATGCATAGACTGATAAGAGATATCGAAAAAAGAAATAAATAATGGAAGTTAGAGAAGTACTCTCGCATAAGTATGTCAAAAGATTATTTCTTGGCCGGTTTATCTCTAATTTTGGTAATGGGATGGGGCCAATTGCTTTAGCTTTTGGAATTCTTGGATTGCCAAACGGATCAGCTAATTTATTAGGTTTAGTACTTGGAACCACAACTGTTTTGTTTTTAATTATGGCTCCATTTGGCGGGGTTATTGCTGATAAATATGGCAGGGCAAGAATGGTTGGCTTGACCGATATGGCTGGGGCTTTGATTTTATTTGTTCAGGTTGGTTATTTTGCAACTGGGCATGTGCCAATTGCAGTTTTATTAATTGTTAATGGTTGTTTTGGAATTTTGTGGGGAATTTTTTGGCCAGCATTTTCTGGCATCATGCCAGCAGTTTTACCAGAGCAAGGATTACAAAAAGGAAATGCAATTAATTCCCTAGTCTCTAATGGTGGAATTATTTTAGGAGCAGCATCTGCGGGATTTTTGATTGATGCATTTGGTTCAGCAATCACTCTCGGCATTGATGCTTCCTCATTTTTAGTATCCGGCATATTAATATTTTCATTTAGACATTTAACGCCTCGAACTGAACATAGTGAAAACACAATGATCGATGATTTACTGCACGGCTGGCGCGTGTTTCTATCCTTTAGCTGGATCGTGGTAATTGTTTTAGCATTCTCATTTATTGTTATGTGTTGGGCAGCGGTAGAAAATGTTTTAGGACCGCTAATTGCGTTAAAACATTTTGATGGTGCTAAATCTTGGTCATTTGTAATTACTGCTGAATCTGCCGGCTTAATAGTTGGCTCTTTAATCGCAATTAAAGTAAAACCCAAGTTTCCAATGAGGTTTTTAATGCTCTCCTCATTTACCGTAACTATATATATTTGGTCTTTAGCAAAGCCACAAAGCTTGGCATTAATTGCATTGTGTGCATTTTTATTTGGAATTACCTTAGATTTATGGGGAACGCTTTGGAGCACTGCGTTGCAGCGGAAAGTTCCGAGAGAATCACTTTCTAGAGTTTCATCCTTTGATGCGATGGGTTCAATGATGTTTAGGCCAATTGGGTTAGCCATTGCAGGACCACTTTCCGCGCTGTTAGGAATAGAAACCTTTGTCTATATTTTGTCGGCGGTCACAGTGGTTGCGATTGTTGTTCCCCTGTTTCATAGAGGCGTATGGAGTATGAGCTATGAATAGAGCGCTTAGAACTTTAATTTATAATCACTAGCACTTAATTCATAAATCTCCTCTGGGCCATCCTCTTCATCTATTTGTTGTCCACTATGTTTAAACCCTAGTTTTTTAATAATATGTTGAGATATTAAGTTTTCAGGCGATACTGTATATCGCAGTGTTTTGACTAGTGAGTCATTAGCTACCCAATTCCACATCCCATGAAGAATCTCTTGCCCAAAGCCTCTACCTTGATATTTTTTATCAACTCCAAACCCAATCTCAATCATGCCATCACTATCAGGTGCATTATGAAAACCTGCACTTGCAATAATTATTGGATTATCCTTTAATACTGCAACTCTAAGTAAATACTTTGCATACTCAGGGTTTTTCTTAATCCTTGGCAACCTATATTTAATTGGATTTGGATTGTTTAAGAAATACTTATCTGGGTCAGAAAACCCACGATCTACCCAAAGGTTTGGATCAGCCTGGTTTAGAGCAAGGCGTTCATACTCATCTGGCAGCACGGTACATAGAAGCAGCCGATTGGTTTGAATTACTAAATCTTGATCCACCTCTTAACTTTACCGCAGTAGTTTCTCAGAAAACTCTCAAGTAAACTGCCTACTATCTGAATATATGAAGAATTAGAAACAGGGAGAGATATGAAGAACACATTCCTTAAGGTATTAACCGGTTTTATTATTGGCGCCACCGTTGTTGGCGGGCATGCGATTGCAACGCAAAACAATGTGCCAGTTGTTAAAGCTTGTGTAGATAATAAAACAAATGCTTTATATGCATCAAAGGATGGCAGTTGTGTAAAGGGGCGTAGTGCAATAGATATTGGCGCCACCGGGGCAAATGTTAAAAGTATTGCTCAGCTAGTTTCACCTTCAGTAGTTTCTATTGAGGTTACCGCAGTAGCCGGCAGCGGAACTGGTTCAGGCTCTATCTATAAATCAAACTCAGATATCTCCTACATAATTACAAATAACCATGTTGTAGCAGATGCTGCCACTGGCGGCACCATTGATGTGGAATTAAATAATGGTGATGTTTATCCCGCGACTATTGTTGGTCGAAACTCAGAGTATGACCTTGCGGTAATCTCAATTAAAAAAGGAAGCTTGCCGGAGATCCCACTTGGTGACTCAGCCACTATTTCAATTGGCGATCCAGTGATTGCTTTTGGATCACCACTTGGTTTATCTGGAACTGTAACTAGTGGAATTATTTCAGCAATTAATCGACCAGTTACAACTGGAGCAGTTAATGCGGAAAGTTATATGGATGCAATTCAAACCGATGCGGCAATTAATCCTGGTAACTCTGGTGGCCCATTAGTTGACTCCCAAGGAAGAATTATTGGAGTTAACTCTGCGATTGCAACATTGGGAGCAACCTCTACTTCAAATGGAAATATCGGCCTTGGTTTTTCAATTCCATTTAATCAAGCAAAGCGAATTGTCAATGAATTAATTGCCACCGGTAAATCCACCAAGCCAATAATTGGGGTTTCATTTGATACTGCATACACCGGCATTGGTGCAAAAATTTCATTATTAACCGCTGGCAAAGCAGCGGAGCGTGCTGGAATGCAGGTTGGTTCAATCGTTAAAACAATTGATGGATTCAAAATTAGTGACGCGATTAGCGCGATTGTAAGAATTAGATCTCACGCACCAGGTGATTCAGTAACAGTTATTGCTGATTTACCAGCAGGCGGTTCTAAAACTTACACATTTAATCTCGATTCAGCCCCTGCTCTTCCATAAGTTCTATACTCTCCTCTTATACTAAATAAGAGGAGAGTATTATTACTAAGCAACAAAAAATAATTCGCCTAGAACTCTTATCAGCATTCTCCGGTGTTTTAATTGCAGTTCAATCCCGGATTAATGGCGAACTCTCTGCCCAAATGGGCGACAGCCTTGAGGCTGCCCTAGTTTCATTTACTACCGGCCTACTTTTTGTCTCATCGATAGCGTTGTTTAGAAAAGATGTTAGATCTGGCTTTAAAGAAATATTTTCTGCAGTTACCGCTAAAAAATTACCTAAGTGGCGGCTAGGTGCTGGCGTATTAGGCGCATCTTTTGTGGCCATGCAAACACATGTCGTACCAATCTCTGGAGTTGCGTTATTTACAGTTGCTTCCTTGGCTGGCCAAACTGCGATCTCACTTTGGGTAGATCATGTTGGCTTAATAGGTAGTGGTAAAACATTAATTACTAGGAGACGGATAATTGCCGCAGTAATAACTGTGGTTGCGGTAATAATTTCTGCCTGGGACCGATTTTCACAAAATGATTTTTCAATCGCAGCAATCTTTCTAGCAATCTTTGCTGGCAGCTGGGTTGGTGTACAACGAGCATTAAACGGTCAAATAAACTCTTACTCTAAAAAGAGCTTTGCCACATCACTGCTTAATTTTATAACTGGTACAACATTCTTACTATTACTTCTCCTGCTTAGATCAATATTTACCGATCACCCAATTATGAATTTATCATCTGGCCCATGGTGGATGTTCTTAGGTGGATCTATTGGCGTTGTCTATATTGCTTTTTCAGCTGTGGCAGTTCAACATGTTGGAGTTTTAGAGTTCACCCTGTTCAGTGTTGGTGGAATGTTAGTTGGGTCATTGCTAATTGATTTTGTTGCACCAACTGCTGGTACAGATATTTCTTGGTACCTAGTTGCTGGTATTTTCCTTACCTACCTAGGCGTTATTGCAAATGGTCAGTCGCGTTTTTCTCGCAAGTAATTAAATAGCGCAGATATTAACGAGGCACCAATAAAAAATGTGGCCAAGCCATAGGAAATATCTTTAACCCATGGAATTGAGCCAGAGTAAAAACCAGCTAGAGTAATTCCAGAACCCCATAAAAGTGCACCAAGTGCGTTTGCAGTTAAAAACTTGTAGTAATTCATTTTCACCGTGCCTGCAATCGGCGGTACAAATGTTCTGACCCAAGGAATATAACGAGCAATTACCACCGACCACCAGCCATATCTTTCATAAAAGCGCTCAGATTTAGCCAACATTTTCTGCATCTGCTTAGAGTTTCTGCGCTGAAAGTAAGGCCGGCCAATCTTTCTGCCCAATACATACCCAACTTGATCACCGATAAATGCTGCTAAGAAAACGAGTAATACTAAAATTACAATATTAATATCACTTCTAGCAGCTGCGACTAACCCAGCGCTAAAAAGTAATGAATCACCTGGCAGAAAAAACCCAAATAGTAAGCCGGTCTCTATAAAAACTATCGCAGCAACGACAATATAAAAAAGGAATGGTGCAACTGGTGATAACTGAGCATCAAATGATGCGGCAAAGCTACTCACTACTTAGGCGACCTTTTAACAGCAGCTGCAACTTTTTGCACCACATTCAAATCAAATACGCTTGGCACAATAAAGTTAGCATTTAACTGCTCATCACTTACACATGATGAAATCGCCTCTGCCGCAAGAACCAACATTTCATCAGTAATTTTGGAGATATTTGCATCTAGTAAGCCTCTAAAAAAACCAGGAAATACTAAAACATTATTGATTTGATTTGGCTGATCACTTCTACCAGTTGCAACTACCGCTGCATATTTTCTGGCAACCACTGGATCAATCTCAGGATCAGGATTAGCAAGGGCAAAAACAATGGAATTTTTAGCCATTGATTTAATATCATTTTCAGTCAATACATTTGGCGCACTCACACCAATAAAAATGTCTGCATCCTTCATTGCCTCATGAATATCTCCGGTAAATGAGCCTGGAGAGCAGTTTTCAACAAACCACCTTCGCATCGGATCTGATTCACCTTTATCTTCAAATACAAGGCCATCTTTATCAAAACCAATTATGTTTTTAGCTCCCTTTGCAACCAACAATCTTGCAACCGCAGTTCCAGCAGCCCCAACACCACTTAACACAATCTTGGTTGACTTAAGATCTTTTTTAACAAGTTTTAACGCATTTGTTAAAGCCGCAAGAACCACAATTGCTGTGCCATGTTGGTCATCGTGAAAAACTGGAATATCTAATAGATCGCGAAGTCTGCGTTCGATTTCAAAACAACGTGGTGCTGAAATATCCTCTAAATTAATTCCACCATATACCGGTGCAATAATTTGAACTGTTCTAACAATTTCATCAACATCTTGAGTGTCAAGGCAGACTGGCCAAGCATCAACATCGGCAAAGCGCTTAAATAAGGCTGCTTTTCCCTCCATAACTGGCAGCGCAGCTCCTGGTCCAATATTGCCAAGACCTAATACCGCAGAGCCATCAGTTACAACTGCAACAGTATTTCGCTTGATAGTTAATCTTCTTAAATCAGATGGATCCTCAGCGATTGCTTGGGAGATCCGAGCAACACCTGGTGTGTAAGCACGGGATAGATCATCACGGGTTTTAAGTGGCACCTTTGAGGAAACTTCAATCTTGCCGCCTAAGTGAAGTAAGAATGTGCGATCAGAAACTTTTCTAACATTTAAATTTGGATTCTTCGATATTGCAGCGGTAATTGCCTCGGCATGTTCGGCGTCAATTGCATCACAGGTAACATCTATAACAACCCGATCTAAAACAGATTCAACAACATCAAGTGCGGTGATTGAAGCACCGGCGGCAGATATCGCTTGAGTTATTTCCGAGACTGGTTGGGCAGAGGCAGGACCATCAACTCGAATTGTGATCCCATAACCAGGACTTGTACTGGCCATTTAGACAACACCATATAGACGATCTCCGGCATCACCTAAACCAGGAACTATATAACCCTTTTCATTTAATCTTTCATCTAGTGCGCCAGTTACTAATTTCAATTGTAACTTAGAAGATGCAAATGCTTTCTCTAATACTGAAACACCTTCTGGAGCTGCCAAGATACAAATTGCTGTTATATCTGTTGCACCCTTTGCTGCTAAGAACTCAATTGCAGAAACTAATGTGCCACCGGTGGCAAGCATTGGATCTAAGATGTAACACTGACGATCAATTAAATCCTCTGGCAATCTATTTGCATATGTAGTTGCCTTTAAAGTTTTTTCATCTCGTACCATGCCAAGAAAACCAATCTCAGCTGTTGGTATTAATCTAGACATTCCTTCTAACATGCCAAGGCCTGCTCTTAAAATTGGTACCACCACTGGTTTTGGTTTAGTTAAGTGAGCACCTTGTGCCATTGCAACTGGTGTCTTCACAGTTACCGCTTCAGTTTTAACCTCACGCATAGCTTCGTAGGCAAGTAAGGTAACGATCTCCTCGGTTAAGCGCCTAAAGGTTGGTGAATCAGTTTTTTCATCCCGCAGCACCGTTAGCTTGTGAGTTATCAGCGGGTGGTCTGCAATATGAATTTTCACATAATTACTCTACAAGCCCAGCGCCTTACTACCAATTAGCGCAGAATAAAGGGAGAATAATCAGGTAGCACTTGAGCATAACTTCAGCGAAAGGGTGTGATCTAAATGTCAGTTGATTTTGGTTGTATCGCCTGGCATGAAGATGGCCGGTGGAGTGTGAACTCGCTGACTTCTACCCGCGATATTGGCTCAGTTATTGATTCTATAAAAGCACAACAAACAAATGGTGGCGCGATTGCATTAATTGCAATTGAAGATGAGTTTGTAATTATTGCAAGAGCATTAGGTGATCAAATGCAGATGATGA
>Ga0214919_10011502_pt1 | contig 11038 bp, 11 predicted proteins | sample LL1503_MetaG_FD_177994 | JGI IMG/M metagenome (GOLD analysis project Ga0214919, IMG submission 177994) | Freshwater microbial communities from Lake Lanier, Atlanta, Georgia, United States - LL-1503 | ecosystem: Environmental > Aquatic > Freshwater > Lake | place: USA: Georgia | collected...
TAGCCGTGGGACAACATGTAGCGGTGTTTGTCCAAACCAATCACGTGGTCCTCGAGCAGCACCAAACTCGGGTGCCATCGGCTCAAATCAAAGCCCTGAAAAACCTCCATCTCGTGGCCCTCCACATCGATGGACAACAAATCAAAGCCTGGCTTGACTTGGTTCTCCACCAATACCGCATCCAAAGTGCGGGTAGGCACCTGCATCACGGCTTGCGCATGGGCCCCCAGGGCAATCGGGTTGGCATTGAGGGTGGAGTGAACGCCTGCCACCAACATGGGCATGAATTTGCCATCGTTCACGGGGCTAGAACAGGCCACTTGAATGACCGTCCCAAGGCGTGAGGCTTGGAGCATCTCGCAGTAATGGGGCAAGGGCTCAATCAGCAATCCACGCCAACCCAAACATTCCAAATGCCAGGACTGAGAATCTTCGGTGGGGTGATTGGCGCCGACATCGACATAAAAGCCGTTCGCCGAAGAGGCGAAAAAAGCCTGCACCAATTCAGGCTCGCCATGCGGCAAATTGCGGAAAACGTCCACCCTTTTCAGGGCGAAATCGATGGGGATGGGATGGGGCAGGCTCACTTCACCCCAAAACAAGCCAGATCAGCGGAACTTGGACTGCGGCACAACCCGCAACTCACCGGGCTGGGTGCTGACGTACTGAGCCAGCTCTTTGAGTTCAGCATTGGTGAATTGCTTGGCAATACCGCCCATCACGCCATTGCTGCGGCCCCAGGTGGCTTGGCCTTCGGTCTTGTAAGACTTGAGGGCCACAAACAAATAGTCTTTGTGCTGGCCCGCAATTTTGGGGTAGCTGGGGTCAATGGGTTTATTCAGGTTGGGGCCATGACAAGAGACACAGGCACCCTTCGCCAGCAACTCAGCACCCTTGCCAGTGGCCTCGGCCACTTTTTCTGGAACAGCGACAGCGGTTCCATGCTGCTCATAGTAAGCAGAAATATCGGCAATATCTTGGTCGGTCAAAGATTGGGCTATGCCCTTCATCGTGGGGTGCTTGCGCTCCCCGGCTTTATAAGCGTTCAATGATGAGGCGATGTACTTGGCCCCCTGACCTGAGATCATGGGAACCTTGTAGACCTCGGGGAAGCTGGCTTGATAGCCCTTGATGCCATGGCAACCAATGCACATGGCGATTTTTTTGGACCCAGCCTGGGCATCCCCCTTGAGCTCTTGGGCCACAGTGGCGGTGGTCACACAAGCGGCAGCAAAGGCCAGCACAAAAGACAGTTTGGCGTTCATTTTGAAAAGACAATCAAGAGAGTCGATATGAATGCGGGCGATTATATCGACCCCCTTTGTAAGCTCAGCGTATGCATGCAAACGCCGCTGCTTCAACCCATCAAGGGTAAGCGCGCTTCATGCGAACGATCCAGTCCTGGAAAGCCACCATCTGCTCTTGCATGATCTTCAAGGTGGCCTCATCGGTCAATTTGCCCGTCGCATCAAATTTGGTGTGAGCGTTGTTGATGAAGATTTCTGGTTTGGCCAAGGCAAGAACACCCAAAGAACCAAGGCTGCGGCGCAAATCATATTGAACCCGCGCACCACCCAACGGTCCCATGGTCGCAGACAGAATTGCCAGAGGCCTTTGGAAAAACGGTTGCTGTCCGGCAGGAAAGCGGGAAATCCAATCAATCATATTTTTCAAGGGCGCAGAGATGGTCCAGTTGAACTCTGGAGCCGCCAAAATGATGCCATCTGCACTGGCCATAATGTCGCGCAACGTTTGCACGCTGGCAGGCATGCCTTTTTCTTGCAGATCGGCGTTGTACATGGGCAAGTCATGCAACGGCGCAATTTCCAAACTCATACCTTCAGGCATCAAGCCGCCGGCAGTTTCCAATGCAGACAAGTTAAAAGACTTGGCGCGCAGACTGCCACAAATACCCACAATTTTCAGCTTGGTCATGATTGATTCCATCTAAAGTAAAACAAGAGGAGTCAACTCGCGCTGAATCCCCAAAGCTGAAACATTATAAGTTGCACAACTTCAGTCCATTCGATTGCGCATCCACGTCACCACCAACTCCAAGAACTGGAATTCAGCAAGGCAATGCTCAGGTATGGAAAAACCACAATGTGCAAAAGAAATAAAGACATTGCCAAGGTCATGGGAAAGGTGCCCTTAAAAATCCCCCAAGTGCTGATGGCAATTTCCTTGACACTGGCTTTGACAACAAAAACGGACATGCCCAACGGGGGTGTGAGCAAGCCAATTTCAATGGCGACAATGGTGATGATGCCAAACCAAATCAAATTGGTACCAAAACCATCAAACAGCGGAATGACGAACGGCAAGAGTATCAGCATGATAGACAAAGAGTCCAAGAAACAACCCAATACCAGAACAGTTATTAAATACAAAAATAGCAGCCATATAAAGTCAAAATTGGACTGGACCAACCACTGACTCACCGCATACGGCAAGCCGGACATGGTCAGCATTTGCGAATAAATAGATGCAGACATCAAAATAAAACAAATCGCGCAGGTCACTCGACCTGTTTCGAGCAAAAGCTCCCCAAAATCAGCCAGCTTGAGTTCTCGTCTGAACAAGCCCAAAATAATTGCGGTCAAAGCTCCGGCAGCACCGGCCTCTGTCGGGGTGAAAAATCCAAAATAAAGTCCGCCGACCACACTCGACACCAGCAAGCCAATTGGAACGACCTTTAAAAGTGATTGATGCCAACTTTCTATCCCCATTTGCGCTGACGACAGCTCAGCTTTACCCACGCCATCAGAAAATACAAACTTGGGAAAGAAGAAAATGCAAATCAAAATAGAAACGATGAAATAGCCGGACAATAGAAGACCAGGTATCACACCACTCAAAAATAAATCACCGATAGAAACATTCGCAACAATACCGAAAATAATCATTAGCAGGCTGGGGGGTATCAACATTCCCAGAACAGAGGAGCCAGCAACGACACCCAAAGAAAAGGCTGGGGTGTATCCATGTCGAATCATTTCAGGGGCCGCCACTTTAGTGAACACTGAGGCTGATGCGATAGATGTTCCAGTGCAAGCCGCAAAAACTGCGTTAGCCAAAACCGTTGCGATGGGTAAGCCGCCCTTCCTTTTCTGGGTAAGGCGTGCAGTCACATCAAAAATATCTCTTCCCATACCGGTTGCCGAGACCACAAGCCCCATCAACACAAACAAAGGAATCACAGCGAAAACATCATTGGCAATGGACGTGGTGGCAGAGCTGGCCAGCAGTTTTCCAGCGGTCGAGTAGTCGCGCAACAACCAGACACCGGCAAAAGATGTCATCATCAAAGCAATGGCAATGTGCATGCCACTTTGAATCAAAAGCATCACCACCAAGATGCTCAAAACGCCAATTTGTAACTTATCCATCACGCCAACTTTCCAGAATCGTCTGCGGATTTGAAGGTGACCAGTGCTTCAACCAAATATTGAAGAACAGCGAAAAAAGATCCCACCATCACCAACAGCATGAACGGCCAAGTTGGAATTTCAATGAGTCCCGCAGTTCCTCGATAAAAATTACCGCGGTACTCCTCAAGGAAGTTCGGCAATACATTAACAAAAATTAATGCCATTAAAACGACACCCAATAGGCTGTAAAGCAAAGATAAGTATTTGAGCACGCCTTGGTTTTTCAATAGATTGATCAAAATATCGTTAGATATGTGTCTTCGTTCCATGATGGTGTTTGGAATTTGTAAAAACACGATAGAGACAATTGATAAACTGATGAACTCAATCACACCCGCAATCGGGGTATTAAAAATATTTCTAGAAAGAATATCTACATTGACCAAGACGGCCATCAAAACAATCATCGCCGTACCCAATAAATTCAACGCAATGGCAACTTTTGAAATCCAAGACATATTTTTTTTCACGGTAGTCAGTCCTTAAAAAGCGATGACCGCATAAATGCGGTCATTTATTAAACCATTGCCTTTTATTCCTTATCCCAGTCGCGTATGGGCTTGATACCCGCTTTCCGAAGCTCTTCCATGAACATCGCCAATGCCTTGGTACCTGGCAATCCTTGCTTATCCGCGTTCGCAGCCCACTCTTTGGCCAAATTGGGCATGGCTTTTGCCCATGCCACTTGCTGATCCCTGGTAAAAGACACAGAACTGGCTTTGAAACCTGGCAAAGAGTTGTAGCCATCGTCACCTGCACGTGCGTAGGCTTTATCAGACTCAATGCCCCATTCCTCACCCACTTCGTGCATGATTTTCTGAATGGGCTCAGGAAGTTTTTTGTACAAATCTTTGTTAATGGTCAGAACAACAGCGTATTGCGCACCAAACCCTACGCGCGTGATGAAAGGCGCCACTTCTGGATACTTCATACCCGGAAAAGTCGAAGGCATGATGATGAACCCTTGGTACACACCACTTTTGGTGGAGTTGTAATACTCCATCATGTTGCCCTGAACAGGCGTGGCCCCAGTTCCACGCAACCAAGACAAAATCAACCCACCGGAACTGATTTTTTTACCCTTGATGTCATCAATAGACTTCACAGGAAAAGTGGTTAAGAGTTCATAAGAATCAACTCCGCTTCCGCCAAGACGAATTTGATTGAACTTTTCATACTGCGCACCAAACTCTGGAAAGGCTTTGTGCAATCGATTCATGATTCGACTGATGGTCAGCACATCGGTGGTGGCAAAAGGCACTGTGAATGACAGTTGCTCCAAGGGTAATTTATCTGGATAAAAGCCGATTGGTATAAATCCAATACCTGTCACACCATCCTTGGTGCCATCTAGCATTTGCAACGGCTTGAGCAAAGAACCTGCATAAGCCTCCGTCCAGTCAATCTGATACTTGAGGCCCGCTGCCTTGATGCGCTTATTTACCTCTGGTATGAAAAATTCATTTACTTTTGCCAATGAAGGCAGTGACCGCGGCGGCTGGCCAGCCGCCACCGTCACGGGAATTTTTTCTTGAGCCCAGCCAATGCTTGAAGTGAGCAGCGCCAGTAATAAAACAAAATTGATTCTTGTCAACATGAGTTTCTCCAAGGGGGTTACTGAACAACAGGCAGGATCAAACGAGAAGTTTGCTGCTTTGTGTGCAGCAATGTGTCTGTTCCCACCTTGTACCAAATGTATTGATGACTAAACAATGAGTCGGTCATGGGAGAGTCACAGTTGGATATTTCCAAACGTATCCGATGATCTTTCTTGAACATGTACGCACAAGGCAATATTTCAACCTCTAACTTATATGTTTCACCAGGCACGATGGGCTGAGGATTATTGTGTGTGTAGACAGGTCTGTGGTCTGTCGACTGCAACATGTCTTTTTCTCGGTGTGACGCACGCAACCACCCTTTGGATACCACCGTAAAACCAGGTTGCCTGCCCTCCATTCGACTGGCCTCTGTCTGCGGCAATTGCTCTGAAAGTTTGACAATGAACTCCGAATCAATATTGGTTGATTTGAAGTAAAGCTCGAGCACAATGGGGCCAATAACTTCCACATCTTTTGCCAATGGCTCTGTGCAAAAGGTCAGAACACCCGCTATTGGATCAGGGCCAAATTTACTTTCTGTCACAACACCAAATTTCCAACGCGGATCGGGGTAATGAAACTCCGTACCTTCGCCCACAACCGCATCGACAGTGGATGCGAGCGTTCCGTCGTTGATAGAGTTGACGCTGCCTGTATTTTTTTGCGAAAGATAAAAGCTGGTTTGCTTTGTATTGTTTGGCGGCCATTGTTGGAAAGATTTGTACTGGTTCAAGCCACGCACAAACAACTCGACAGGGGGGCGTTTGCTGTAAGTGGAGTCAATTTGCTTTAAATGCAGATCATAAAAAGGCAGCAAATGCTTCTGATGGAAGTCAATGGTGTCAAACATCTCGTGAACTTCAAAAACATCTTTACCACCCGTGACCATCAATTTTTTGTCGGTATCAGCCTGCTCATAACCAACAATATTTCCCCGCAAATGCAAGCCCAATTTACCCCAATGCCCAATTGAAAAAATGGGGACCTTGATATTTTTAATTCGCTCTATGGGTGACCGTTCTTTCCACCAATCGTCATAAGTCTGGTGTTCGATCATTTCCCAGGTGATATCTCTGTGCATGGCCTTGCCAAAGGGCAAATTAGCCGGGCGAATGAAGTTATTCGCCCGGACCATGTTGTACCACCAGATCATGAACTCGCAATAAATACCGCCGTGGTAGGTCACATCTCTATAAAAGTCAGTGGCGCCGTCATACGGTGCAATACATTTGAGCGACGGTGGGTTGACCACACCCATGAACCATTGGGACCATGCGTAATAGGATTGTCCAATTCCGCCAACACGACCATTGGACCAAGCCTGTCTTCCAATCCATTCAATGATTTCATACAGATCTTGTTGCTCTTCATAGGAAACCAAGGAGTACTCACCACCAGAGCGGCCAGAGCCCCGCACATCTGCGTGGATATAGGCGTAACCGTGCTCGCGCACGTACCACTCTACAGGGCCAACCTCACGCCATAAAAACAATGCACTGTGTGGAATGGTGTCCGTATCGAATTGGTAAGGAGAGGCCGCAAATAAACACGGCGAAGGCCCATCGATTTTTGGCCTATAGATTCGCAATGCAATGCTGACCCCATCTCGCATCTTGATATAAACAATCTCATCAATCATCTCGTACCGATAATTCGTCTTGATTTCCGTAGGGTGACTCAATTTCGACTCCTTAGATGGATGACATGGCCAAAAAACTTAGATGCGTTCAACAAAAGATTTGCAATACTCATGTTGGTAGCTATGTAAGTTTTGGGGTATTAGCAATTACCCTTTAACCGATCCCCCTCCGCAAACCATTTCAATTCCAAACATTTACCCATGCCGTTCGAACCAATCCATTAATTTGACTTATGGCCAAAAGGTCACGAATGCGACAGCACGAGCCTATGCATGAAAATCTGCACATTTGTAACCCTTATAAAAATACAAACTGCCATTGCATCCTCCGAACTTATAAACTACTTGTTTTCAGACGCCAACACCCTAAAGAGACAGAAACCCATGAAATTCCAAGGCTCCGACAAATACGTCGCCACCCAAGACCTCAAATTGGCAGTCAATGCCGCCATCACCCTCAAACGCCCCTTGCTGGTCAAGGGCGAACCTGGAACAGGCAAAACCATGCTGGCCGAAGAGGTGGCCGAGGCTTTGGGCGTGGAGTTGCTGCAATGGCACATCAAATCCACCACCAAAGCCCAGCAAGGTTTGTACGAGTACGACGCGGTCAGCCGCTTGCGCGACAGCCAATTGGGCGATGAGCGGGTCAAAGACATCCACAACTACATCATCAAAGGCGTTTTGTGGCAGGCATTCACCGCCGATAAGCCGGTTGCTTTGCTGATCGATGAAATCGACAAAGCAGACATCGAGTTCCCCAACGACTTGCTGCGCGAACTCGACCGCATGGAGTTTTACTGTTACGAAACCCGAGAATTGGTACGAGCCCAAACACGTCCTTTGGTGTTCATCACCTCGAACAATGAAAAAGAGCTGCCCGACGCCTTTTTGCGCCGCTGCTTTTTCCATTACATCAAGTTCCCAGAACCCGACACCATGAAGCAAATTGTCGCGGTGCACTTTCCCACCCTCAAGCAAGACTTGCTGGCCGTGGCGATGAAAACCTTTTACGACGTGCGCAACCTCCCCGGTTTGAAAAAGAAACCCAGCACCAGCGAGTTGCTGGACTGGCTCAAGCTGCTGGTGGCTGAAGACATTCCCCTGGAAGCCCTGCAAACGCAAGACAACAAAGTGGCTGTTCCCCCCTTGGTGGGGGCATTGCTGAAAAACGAACAGGATGTGACTTTGTTCGAAAAGCTGGTTTTCATGCAAAGCCGCAACCGCTGATCTCACACCATGAAACATTTGCTGGCACAAGGTCTTGGAGATGCCGTCGGGTTTGTGGTGGGGGCATTGCTGGGATTTTTTGCTGGCCAGCTTTTGGGGTGTGATGTGTTCGATGCGGGCTACAGCGCCCGCAGCATGGTGGGGATTGCCTTGGTCGGTTTGGGGGGCGGCTTGGGATTGCAAGCCGCTCGCCGCTGGTTGCAAGGGAAAGTCAAGGACACGGACGCCCCATGAACCTGCAAGCTGTGACCCTGCAAGGACAACACGCCCGCTTGGAGCCCTTGCGCTCAGACCATGCGGCCGCACTCAGTGAAGCGGTGCAAGACGGCGAGTTGTGGCGGCTTTGGTATACCGCCATCCCCACCCCAGCCGCCATGGCCAGCGAGGTGCAGCGGCGGCTCGACCTGCTGGCCAGCGGCAGCATGCTGCCCTTTGCCGTCATCCACTTGGCCGATGACCGCATGGCGGGCATGACCACCTACATGCACATCGATAGCGCCAACCGGCGCTTGGAAATCGGCTCCACCTGGTACCGCAAAAGCCTGCAACGCACCGCGCTCAACACCGAGTGCAAGCGCATGCTGTTGGGTCATGCTTTTGAACAACTCGATTGCATCGCCGTGGAATTTCGCACCCACTGGCACAACACCGCCAGTCGGCGCGGCATTGAGCGCCTGGGTGCCAAACTCGACGGTGTGTTGAGAAGCCACCAAATGGCAGCCAATGGCAGCTTGCGCGACACCTGTGTGTACAGCATCGTGGCCAGCGAGTGGCCAGCTGTGAGGGCCCACCTCGATCATGCTTTGAGCGCACCCCGCAGGCGATGAATCACCCAACACCATCGAATGCTTGTTTGCCCATTGAAAGGGGCTTGCCATGCTGATTGATTTTTTCTACACCTTGCGCGCGGCCAAATTGCCGGTGTCGGTCAAGGAATACCTGAGCTTGCTCGAAGCCTTGCAAGCCAATGTGGTCGGGCCTGCCAGCGATGCATGCTCGATGGATGACTTTTACTATTTGAGCCGCACCGCCTTGGTCAAAGACGAAAAACACTTCGATAAATTTGACCGGGCTTTTGGCGCCTACTTCAAAGGCGTGGAAATGATTGCCGACTTCACCAAGGAAGTGCCCCTGGAGTGGTTGCAAAAAATCTTAGAGCGTGAACTCACCAATGAGCAAAAAGCCGCGATTGAGAAAATGGGCTGGGACGAGTTGATGGAGACCTTGAAAAAACGGCTAGAAGAGCAAAAAGAGCGCCACGAAGGTGGCAGCAAATGGATTGGTACCGGCGGCACATCGCCTTTCGGCAACGGTGGTTACAACCCGCAAGGCATTCGCATCGGTGGCAAAGGCGGCAACAAAAGTGCTGTCAAGGTATGGGACCAACGCGCTTACCAAGACTATGACGACAGCCAAGAGCTGGGCACCCGCAACATCAAAGTGGCTTTGCGCCGCTTGCGTAAATTTGCCCGTGAAGGATCGGCCGACGAACTGGACTTGGACGACACCATCCGCAGCACGGCAGCCAACGCGGGTTGGCTTGACATCAAAATGGTTCCTGAGCGTCACAACAACGTCAAAGTGTTGCTGCTCATGGACGTGGGTGGCACCATGGACGAACACGTGGCCCGGGTGGAAGAAATGTTCTCCGCTGCCAAAGCCGAGTTCAAGCACATGGAGTTTTATTACTTTCACAACTGTGTGTACGACTTCATGTGGAAGAACAACCGCCGCCGCTTTGCCGAAAAATTTGATACCTGGGACATCATCCGCAAGTACAACAAAGACTACAAGCTCATCTTCATTGGCGACGCCACCATGAGCCCGTATGAAATTTTGCAACCCGGGGGCAGCGTTGAATACAACAACGAAGAAGCCGGTGCCGAGTGGTTGCAACGCCTCACCCACGCCTTCCCCAAGTTCGCTTGGATCAACCCCGAACCCCTGGGCGTGTGGCAATACCGCCAAAGCATCAGCGTCATCCAGCAACTCCTCTCCAACCGGATGTATCCCCTGACCATCAAAGGCCTGGAAGAGGCCATGCGGGCCATGTCCAAATAGGCCACGCCGCGTGTTGAAAAGAAAATGGTTTTGCCCTGATCGCACCAGGGTATTTCAAGGCCCTGAAGTGCGTGCGCAAGTGAAGACCTTTCGCAACTTGGCACTGGCAGCGGGCGCTTGGTCTGCTGTGATGTGGCCCATGCAAGCCAGCAGCCAAGTTTTGCGCTGTCACATCCAATCCAGCGATCAAACCTTGAGCCTCGAACTGCGACCATCCCAAGATGTTTATGACGTGCGCAGCTTGGACTTTGAAAACGGCTTTCGCTTCTCTGCGGTATGGCTGGCATCCCAGCAACAACTCAAAACCTATGTGCATTTCAGTCTGAAGAAAAAGCGCATGTTGATCAGCCAACAGGTGTTGACCATTCCACCCACCCATTGCACATCGCCCTTTGCGCAGCAAATGGTTTATGCCGGAAACCTGGAGCGCGAATTGCATATGGCTTGCCACACGCCTTGCGATTGAACACATGAAAAAAACGCTTTGCATCGCTGTGCTTTGGCTCACCGGCTCATGTGCGCTGGCCCAAGAGCACGTTCGCATGGTGTTTGTAGGCGACATGATGTTGGCAGAAACCGTGGGTCAATTGATTCGGCGCGGCGGCGACCCTTTGAAACATGTGCGCCATTTGTTCAAGGGCGCTGACATCACGATTGGTAACTTGGAGACTGCCGTTGGCACCCAAGGCATCCCCGCAGATAAGCCCTTCACGTTTTTGGCACATCCCCGAGTCATTCCCTTCATCAAAAATAACTTCAGTGCCGTGTCCTTGGCCAACAACCATTCCGTGGACTTTGGCCTTTCCACCTTTGAGCGCATGCTCGATCAGTTTGACCGCCAAGGTGTGCGCTATTTCGGTGGGGGCAAAAACATCCGTGCAGCGCACGAACCTGTTGTCTTCGATGTCAAAGGCAAGCGCATCGCCGTCCTGGGGTATGACATTTTTATGCCGCGCAGCTTTGAGGCCCTGCACGACCAGGCCGGCGTCGCCTGGGGCGAGCGCGATCACATCGCCCAAGACATTGCGCGCGCACGCCAGCACCACCGCGCGGACCTGGTCATCACCTACCCGCATTGG
>Ga0214919_10011504_pt1 | contig 11036 bp, 7 predicted proteins | sample LL1503_MetaG_FD_177994 | JGI IMG/M metagenome (GOLD analysis project Ga0214919, IMG submission 177994) | Freshwater microbial communities from Lake Lanier, Atlanta, Georgia, United States - LL-1503 | ecosystem: Environmental > Aquatic > Freshwater > Lake | place: USA: Georgia | collected 2015-03-15
ACTGAACGCGATCTGCCTCCCCCTTGATAAAAGGAAACCTGGCGGTATCAATCATTTCATCCTTGCACTTGGCAAAGAACCCCGCCCACGGCGGCCGCTCGGACACTATTTGGGCCTCTGCCTGAAGCGCGGCTGGCGATGCCAGAAAGAGTAATCCAAGGGCGATGATTTTTTGTGATATGTTCAATTTGTTAGTTAGAATTCACCGCAGCGAAAGGCTTTCATCGTTTGCCATGCCTTGCGCTGCAGTAGCTTGACTCACTCATCTTTCAACTCCTTGGGCGCTTTCCCAGTCCACTCACTGCCCGTGCAATCCAACCACCAAGCCAGCCAGGCGGCATCCATTTGCTTGACCAATTCGGGGCGCTTTGCCGCCAGATCGTTCGTCTCCGTGCGATCGGAGGCCAGATCGTAGAGTTCCCATGTCGGTCCCAGGCGCACGAGTTTCCATTGCCCATCGCGGATCGCGGCACTTTTGGAATATTGAAAAAAAAGCGGGTTCGGGCGGGTAAGCGACTCGCCTTGTAATGCGGGCAGCAGACTCACGCCGTCCGTCGGTCGGATTTTGGCTTCCTTTGACTCGCCGGGAAACTTCGCTCCGGAGACCGCCAACACCGTGGGCATGATGTCCACCAGATGAGCGGACTCGCGGTTCCAACCGGTCTGCGGTTTGACGGCTGCGGGCCAGTGAACGATCAGCGGTGTGCTGATGCCGCCCTCATGGCTGGTGGTTTTCCATTTGCGCAAAGGCGTGTCGCTCACTGTCGCCCAGTTTTGGCCATAACTGGGGTAGCTCGCCACGCTACCCATTGGCGCGTTGGGATCAGCATTATCGATCTTCGGGTCGATCGCGCAGGCTCCGTTATCCGACAAAAACAAAATGAGGGTGTTTTCGAGTTTGCCTTGATCTTCCAATTTTTTGATTAGCCGACCGATGTTTTGGTCCAGCCGGTCAACCATCGCGGCATAGATCTCCATGCGCTTCGCTTCCAGCTTTCGCTCGTCGGGCGAGAGGGCTTCCCAACTGGGCTTGGTCTCTCCGATCTCCATCGGCGGCAGCGGCGCGGTCATCGGATCCACCAAACCCATCTCGACCTGACGCTTGTAACGGGCCTGGCGCACGGCCTCATAGCCGCCATCATAGACGCCCTTGTATTTCGCGATGTCCTCCGGCCACGCCTGCAACGGCCAGTGGGGAGCCGTGTAGGCCATGTAGAGCAGGAATGGCTTTTTGTCTTTTTGATATTCATCCAACCACATCAGCGCACGATCGGTGAAGGCATCGGTATCGTAGAACTTGGGATCCTGCGGGACGTAATTGCTGTTTTCCGGCACGTCCTTCTCGTCGAGCGCCCAGCGATTTCCGGCAACCTTGTAAGCGGGAACCGGCTGGCCCGGAGCGGCGTCCGTTCCCGGATTGAAATGGTTTTCGCAGCCTCCGATCATTCCATAGTAGCGGTCAAAACCGCGCGTCACCGGATTGAATTTTGCGTGCTGCTTGCCAGACCAGAAGGTGTTGTAACCAGCTGGCCGCAGCACCTCACCCAAAGTCGCGGTATTTCCAAAATCCGCATTCGTCCGCTGATAGTAAGCACCGGTTAGTAAAGCGGCTCGCGTGGGAAAACACTTGGCCGTGTTATACATCTCGGCAAACTTCAACCCACCTGCGGCGAGTCGGTCGATGTTCGGCGTGTGGATCTCCCCGCCGCAGCAACCAATATCCGAATAGCCCATGTCATCCGCGAGGATGATCAAGATGTTGGGTTTGGTTGCTGGCTTCGCAGGTTCGGCCGCATGGAGCAAGGCCAGTGGCGACAGCAACAGGGAGGTGAGTATGGAGATATTGTTTTTCATTAGAAGTGTTTGTTAGGATTCAAGTGTCTTTTTTTAAACCAGAGGATCAGTTGCGCAGTGTAGTCGGAGTTGAGCTCACTCCAAACGCCCATGCGATTGCCTCCGCCTTCGATGGAGATGAATTCTGCGCGCTTGTCTTCCTAGATCATGGGCAGTGAAGCCATCTGCAATGTGGCCCAAATCAGAGCGAAGCAATTATTTTTTAAAATATCACTTAAGGTGAAAATTTTACTCGGATGACTATTCCTGATTTGTGGATTTGCCCGATTTTTTCTTCCCCTTTTTCTCCTTGCCTGCCTTGTTTGCTTTGCCTGCCTTGTCCGCCTTCGGCGGCATCGGCGCTTTGTCAGATACCTTGTAGTCCGTGCGCGGCAGGAGAACAGGCGCCTCCAGTTTGCCGCGATGGACTTCAATTAGACTGAAGATATCATCCTTGTCATCCGTGTTCACCAAGGCAAAGTCCGAACCCTTCGTTCCACCCTGACGCAACACGGCATCCTCCACCGTGACCGTCTCATGATGCCACTGCTTGTCGCCCTTGCCCGTCACCGTCAATGCGGTCTTCATCTCCGCCTTACCCGCATCGTAATCCAACTTCCAAGTCGAACCTGCTGTCCCGTCATACCAGACCACGGTTATCGTCATGACTTTCGGCTTAGTGTCTTGGGAGAAGCCCTCGTGCAGTTTGAAAACCATCGCGTCCTTCCCGGAAGCGTGCTCAAAGCCGCGGGCAAAACGCGAGTAGATGGATGAGGTCTTGGTGATCGCCCCGCCCACGCGCCAGAAGGGAACCGATGTGGCGTCGGCATCGATCTGATGCAGGAAGCGACCGTAGTTGTCCGGCCAGATGTCCCAACCCACATCGTTCAATCCGGTTTGCGTGTCGCGTTGACGGACCTGCCCCAGCAACAGAGCATTTTTGTCATCCACCGCCGCGCCATACTTGGAATAGGAGTCACAGATTTTTAGCATCCGATCCACATTTTTGCGATCGGCGGCTCCGAACTCCGACTCGGGATAAGCTTTGGTGTCCGAGGCATCCAATCCCTTATGCAAAGCGCAGAAGGCATCGGTGGCTGTCTTCGGATCAATCTGTCCCGCATACTTGTTGAAAAAGTGGAAGGAATAGTCGAAGCCCTGCTCCTTGCTGGCCTCCATGGCGCTGGAGCTGATGTCCCAGATGCTTTGTCCGTTTTGAAGGCCAGTGATGGCTCCCCAGTAAAAGTTGAGCGGCAAATTCACAGCAAACATGGCCCGTTGCCATGTCTGATCCATTTCCGACCGGGCAAACAAGGGCGTGCCTTCGGAAGCAACCAGACGGGGTTGCCATGTTTCAATTTTGGTCCGCTCCCCGCTCAAGTGGTGACCGCGCGCGCTGCCGGCAAGCTTGACCCCTACCCCGCCATGGGCGTTGGAAGTCACCCACTTCCACTCTTCTGAAAAACCACCCCCCTTTCCCTCATCGTCGTCGGGCGACACATTGTTGAACATCAATGCCAACTTGGGATGGTCAGAACCTCCCTGAAAGGTCTTCACAAACAAATCAAACAGCCACAGGCGGAACTCCCGCCAAGCGGTAGACTTCGTGGACAATTCGTATTTTTTCTCAATGGCGTCCCCCTTATAAGCACACTCATCGCCTGTGCACCCGCTCTTGACTTGGATGAACACAATGCGCTCCTGTTTTTCTTTCGGGTAGCTGCGAATGTGCTTTCCGAATTCCGTGATCAATCGTTGGAAAAACGATTTGTATTCAGAGGAAGGATAGTAGGGGTAAGCAGGCCAACTATCATGAGCTTGGTCGCTGCACTCCACGCGGGGTACCCCCTTGGAGTAGATCCACTCTGGCGCATCGGGCCCCACATTCAAGGATAGGTAGATGAACTCGTTTCTCTGGACGGCCGTGTTCATCGCCTGATCCAGAGAGCTCCAGTCAAAAACACCCGGATTTTTTTCAATATCGCCCCAATTTCCAGTGAACGCCACTCCTTTCAGGAAAGGATAATCCTTGGGGTCAAAGGACGAACCGCGATCCCACACGCCAAAGGCGCTGGGCGGCGGAGCCGCTTGAACCGATGAAAACGAACACATGCCGATCAACCCGATGAGGCTGAGCGTTTTGGTCAAAAAATTGGACTTAATTTGTTTCATAAAGTTTTCCATTGGTTGCTGTGATCTCAGGCCACCATTTCCCAGGCGGCGATTGTTTTCCATTGAAGGCGCGCGGCTATTGCTGTTTGGAACCCTTGTTCTTCTTGATCTTGTTCTGCTTGTCAGGCTTGTCTGGCTTGTCTGGCTTGTCTGCCTTGTCTGCCTTGTCTGGCTTGTCAGCCTTGTCTGGCTTGTCAGCCTTGTCAGCCTTGTCAGCCTTATCTGGCTTGTCTGCCTTATTGTTGTTTCTTGCGTTACTGCTGCTTCCTTTGTTGCTATCGCTTCCTTTGTTGCTATCGCTTTCTGCGTTGTTATCACTTCCTTCGTTCTTGTCGTATTTGGATCCTTTTTCGTTGGGAACAACGCGCCAATCGTTGGGAGGGCGCAGAGGTGGAACTTCAGGTTCACCGCGGTGTACTTCGACAAGGCTGAAGATGTCATTCTTCTCATCAGCATTCACGAGAGCGAAGTCGGAACCCCTGGTACCTCCGCGGCGGAATACGGCGTCACGGAGTGCGACGACCTCATGGTGCCATTTGTTGTCGCCTTTGCCGGTCACTGTCACCGCCGTTTTCATGGCTGAGCTGCCGGCGTCGTAATTGAGTTTCCAAGTCGAGCCGGCCTGTCCGTCATACCAGACGACGGTGATTGTCATGACTTTGGGTTTGGCATCTTGGGAGAAGCCCTCATGCAGACGAAAATACATCGCATTCTTGCCCGAAACGTGTTCGAAGCCGCGCGCAAACCGGGAATAGATGGATGAAGTGGGAGTGATGGGACCGCCGACACGCCAGAGCGGGATGGAGGTGGCATCCGCGTCGATTTGCTCAAGCAACCGGGAGTAGTTGTCAGGCCAGATGAGCCAGCCCACATCATTGAATCCGGATTGATCGCCCCGTTGAGCAACCTGCCCCATTTTAAGTGCCTTTTCATCGTCCACGGCAGCACCATACTTGGCAAATTCGGCGCAGATTTTGAGCATGCGATCCACATTTTTGCGCTCGGCTTGTCCGAACTTCGCCTCGGGGTAGGCCTTGGTATCGGCAGCGTCCAAGCCTTTGTGCAGGGCGCAGAAGGCATCGGTGGCTGTCTTCGGATAAATCTGTCCCGCATACTTGTCGAAAAAGTAAAAAGAATAATCGAAACCCTGTTCCTTGCTCACAACGATGGCGCCTTTGGTGACATCCCAGACGCTCTGGCCCGAATTCAGAGCATTGATCGCCCCCCAATAGAAGTTCAGCGGGACATTGAGCTGATACAGCGGCCGCGTCCAAGATTGGTCCATCTCCGAGCGCCGAAACAGGGTCAATTCCTTGGGCGCGACGAGGTATGGAAGGTAGGTCGTCATCGCCGGGGCTTCCCCGCTGAGGTGGTGACCGCGGGAAAGTGCTCCATTTTTGATGCCGAAGCCGTCCTTGAGCGTTTTGGTTGCCCAGTGCCACAGTTCCGAAAAATCATGCTTTCCGTCTTCTTGGGATTCAGGTGCCAGATCGTTGAACAGCAGGCTGATTTTCAGGTCGGAATCCGAATTGAAAAGTTTCGCATACATGTCGAAGGTCTCGAGGCGAAACTTCTGCCACCCCGGACTTTCCCTTTCCAGACTGTATTTGCGATCCAAAGGTTCTCCCTTGTAAGCACATTCATCTCCGGTGCAGCCCGTTTTGACTTGTATAAAAGCAATCCGCTCCTTCTTATCTTTGGGGTAACTGCGGATGTGCTTGGCCACTTCCGTGAGGAAACGATGGAAATACATTTTGTATTTTGGGTCAGAATAGTAGGGGTAGAAGGGGAATTTATCCTCATGCCTCTCACTGTTCGTAAACACCTTTGGCACGCCTTTTTCATAGACCCAGTCGGGCGTTTTCGGACCGGCCTCAAAGGATAAATACACGGATATCTTGTTTTTAGAGGCATGCTCCAGGCCCTCATCCATCACGCTCCAATCATAAACTCCCGGCTTTTTCTCAATGGCATCCCAAGGGGCATCGCACGAAGTCCCACGCAGAAAGGGATATTCTTTGAAATCCATGGCCTCACCCCGATCCCATACCCCAAAGGAACTGGGCTGAGGATTGGCTTGGATGGGAAATGAGGAAGCGAGGCCGATCAGACCAATAAGGACAAGAGACCTGGCGCAGGCGGGGAGGTTGAAATAATACCAAAAGCCGCTTGCTTTTCGATTTTTGAAAAGGGGCACAGGTGTCCCGCCTGTGTGCGTTGGCATGCTCCTCGGTTCCAATGGGCAGGATGAAGTAGACCAGTCTCCACACGGCCGAGACGGCCATGCCCCCTTCTTTTCCGGTGCAAGATCCAATTTCAAAGGGACAATGAAATAAGAGGCGACTTGTCCCAGGCATTCGGCGAGGCGTTGCAGGAAGGTGGATGAGATTTTTATAAGGTGATTATGGTTCATAGAAGGATGGTTGCGGTGAATTTTGGCTTTTAGTTATAGTCGCGCCACAATTCCGGCGCGGATACAGACATTGAGGAAGGCGGCGGCAGACCAGAGTTGATGGCCGGAACCGGCGATCAAGCCGGCGGGCAATGGAATTTTTTCGTGGAAGGATCCCAAGCCTTGATCCCACATGGCCTCATTTTCTGCCTTAGCTTTTTTGGGCGCGAAGGCGGTTCCGAGCGAACGCCCGAGCAAGGCTGCGTTTTGATCGGTGTAGTCTCCACCATCGGCAAGGGCTTTTCCCCAGAGAAAGAAGGTGTCGCAGAACGGCCAACTCGCCATGTTATGCGGTCCGGAGTTGCCGGGTATAAACGGCGAAAAGAGCGGGATCCCCTTGTCGGTCACAGGATAGCCATCATAGGCTTTCTTCGCCACCTCGCCTTCCACAATGCCGAAGATGGCCGCGAAAGCGGTGCCCAGAATTTCGCGGTTCGGCATGATTTTGCCATGGCGATCCTTGTAATACGCGAGCGTGCCATCGGGCATGGTGAATTCCTTGAGGATAGCAGCCTTGAGAGCGGCGGCGCGCTGAAGCCACTGCAGTTTTTCCGTGGCCGGACGACCGTCTTTTTCACAGGCGTTGGCCATGGCAAGCAGGCCGCGGTAGTAGAGACAGTTCGTGGAGAGCGCCTTGAGCAGCACGCAATCGGCAATCTCCATGCCCTCGGGATACGCGGAACTGGTGATGTCATGAAAGAGCGGCTGGCCGCGATACAGACCGACGCTAGGGTCGAACCAAGGTGCGTAGAAGACTTGGAAAGACAGATCGCCGTTTTCAAGCATCCACTTCCAGTCGGCCAGTTCCGGATGCAGAGTGAAGAGATCGTCCGCCGCCCAGAGCCAGACCACATCGTCAGTGGCCCGCGTGTAGGAATTGGTCTTGTATTTTGCCATGACCTCCTTTTCCACTTCGGCGATCACCTCCCAAGGGGCATCAATCTCGTTGACCTTGTGCGGTGCCGAAACCTTGTATCCCAATTCCTTTCGGATTTCCCGGGTCAGCTTGAGCGAGGCCAGCATCTCGTTGGGATAAAATCGGTTCACGCCCAGCACGCCAGCGATGGAGATGTCGCGAGTGTAGACCCGGTCTCCATACCGACTGCCGGCTCCGAAATAGACCACGCCCGACTCAGGCTTCACCTGATTGCGCTCCACATCGTCGAGGGCAATCTGCCACATGCGCTCGGTGAGCGGCGTGATATTGCCGGTGAGCCGCACCTTGCACTTCGGCTCCGGTGCGGGAAGTTGCGACAGCGAGAATTGGCCATTGGCATCGCGCAGGGCATCTTCCGTCATGACCAGCGGCCCCTGCTCAAAGAGAAAGCACCGCTGGGCTTTTGTTGCCGTGGTATGAGGGAGACCAGACTCGGCAAAAACCGAATTTGTCAACAACCCCGCGCCAGAGCACGCCAACCCGATAGCCACCACGCCCAAAAAGGAGCGGCGATGAAGTTGTATTTTTGGGCTCGATGTTATCGAAGCTCGATTCATTTCGATTTCAGCTTCTCACAGAGTTGAGCAAACGATTCTTTCCCGTCGTATTTCAGGATCACGGAATGGCGGCCATCCAGTTTGACGGGATCGGCTTTTCCAAAGGCGGTCACATCGTATTCCTTCGGCGTATCGCCCCAATTGAAGACGCCGAGATAAACCTCTTTGCCCTTGCGCGCGAGCACGAGCTCAAAGCCGTCGCCCTTATTTTTGCCATGCCTCCAAAGATCCAGCGGCACGGTTTCATCCATCGCCGGATATTGGAACACCTCTTTCACCAAGGCCTGACGCTCCGGTCGGAGCGTCATCAGGTTGTCGCTGCTCAGTCGGGTGACACCGTAGACCTTGTTGAAGTCCGCCCACATTTGAGCCTCGTTCAAAGTCATGCTCCCGCCGTGTTTGACATCCTCTTGAGAGACTGTCGCATCTTCATCGGCAGCCTCACGGAAGACAACGTAGTCGGCATCGCCATTCCACACCTTGCCGCTCAGATAAAAGTTGCTGAGATTGGCCAAGCAGCGCTCGGGGAAGGCATCGTATCTCGGGGAGATATCACCGCCAGTGCGCATGCCGTCCACGAAACCGATGCACGGGCCGAACACCGCAGAACAGCCCAGGAAATAACTGTCAGGCCCCATCGCCTCCCGCATGGCTTGCATCCCAAGTCGAAAGCGCTCAACACCCGTGATCGTCGGATCGTGTGCCTTGATGCTTTTGACATGCTTTTTTTTAAGCATGATGTCGTTTTCAAGACCATAACGCATGAAGTCCACCTTGAAGTAGGTGACGCCCCAATTTTCCTTCATGTTCCGAATACACTCGGCGATATGCGCTCTCGCCCCAGGATGGGAGTAATCAAAATAGGTATACGTCATGACCCTGTCCGGCAATTCCTTGATTTCTACGATCATTTTACCATCCTGATCGTGCAGAAAGTATTCGGGGTGGGCCTTGCAAATTTCCGAAGCGGCATCGCCCCGGAACCCATCGAAGTGGAGGCCAGGGGTCTTTCCTTCGGACTTGATCCGAGAGACGATGGCCTTGATGCCGCCGGGCAGGTTCGGGCGCACCGTCTGGTAATCTCCACGCTCGATCCACCACCCCCCGTCGATCTGGACCATGTTTGCCTCCGGAGCCAGTTTGTTCAGCGCATCCATGTTTTTATAGACATCCTTGTCGGTGAATACCCGACCGTAGTAATCCCATGTCGCCCAGCCTTTGTAGTCGGCCGGCTTGAGTTTTGAGATGCCATTCTCTACCGCAATCGCCGCACCGAATTGATCGAGCAGCGCGAGCCAGTCGTCGGAGCGCTTGAGGACGATCTGCTCATACTGAATGCTCTGAGCGGGCTTGAGTTGTTTGCCCTCGCCATGGGACCAGATCTCGATGGCCCCGTCATTGAGTGTAAAATTCGGTAAGAAAATGCGCCAAGACAGCGAACCGGCGAACAAATACTTACCGTCGCTCAGGCGAAGCATCTCATACATGTGGCTGGAACTCTTCTTGGTTTGGCTGCCGACATTCTCGCGCAGCATCGGCGTGCGCCCCATGCAACTGCCACCGTAGATCAACTCCTGGTCTTTCGTTAATTTCTCAGCCAACGGAATTCGAACAGTGATTTTCTCAATCGTCAGCGGCTCCTTGCCTTCGTTGGAGAGCGTGATCACCAAACGCTGGAAACCATTCGCCTCCTCCTTCAGACTTTGCGTCGTCGCGACCGGCTGGGAAGCCTTCACATCGACTTGGATGTCCGGCCACGACATATCAGCCGCACCAGCAAGTTGTGCCAGCAACACGCCAACTGCAAAGATGGCATGGGATTTTAAAGAGGATTTCTTAGGAAAAAAAGATGGGGTGGGAATCATAAAAATTAGGCTTTATATATCAGCTCACGGAGACGGATTGTGACAGGAAAAAAGACAGCCGTTGCAAGGGCGCGCCCGTGATATTTGATCAGACTTCGTTGGCAACCCTCATACTCAAGCGAACTACAGGCCCTTCCAGAAAATGTCTGATGCATTCTTGGAATCAATAAAGACTTGATCGACAACCTCGGAGTGGCCATCGAAATAGCTGATGGCATACTTGGTATTTTTGCGATGCCAAGCGTATATGTTTGATTTCTGGACGCCCATGCTTGTCCAGTCGCTTTGGATTTTGGTGTCGCCAAGCAGAATGGTGGCAGAGGGCTTGGTCAAATTCGCCATTCGCTTCAAATCGCCAGCAGAATCAATCTTGGAGTTCAACCCGTAAGTCGCACGGCTACTGGATGTAGTGGACGAATTTATGCCAGCTTTCGACAATCCAGCCAAAGCGCTCGGGCAGCAGAGACTCCTCCAGTCCACTGAAGTGACAAGTTTGGTCGGCATATAATCATCAACCGAATTATACCAGGTATCTCCACCACCACTATTTGGAACTAAAACTCCCTCTTTGTCTGTGACCATCAGCAAATAGGCAGCACTGAGCTGACGCATGTTCGAAAGACATTTGGTTTGATTGGACGCTTCACTACTCTGTAGAAGTGCCGGCAAAGCGAGGGCTGCAAGCAAGGCGATAACCGCGATGACTACTAGCAACTCGACAAGAGTGAATCCGGTAGTATTTCGTTTGTTTATTTTCAAAAGAGGATGCTGAGGGTTGGATTGCGGCTCTTGTCGGGAGCGATTATTCATAACTTGGCAATTGAAACAAATCGCTGGCGAAGATGCTATCCATGGAATAAAAAGATATCTGTAAGACCAGCAAAGATAAAAGCGTATGTCAAAGGCTCGGGCACGATGGTGAAGCTGAGCTGGCCGTTGTTACTGGTTAAACCAAAATGAGCCGTCCAATTTTGGCGAAGGGGAGATGGTTAAGGTTATTGAGGTTTTCATTCGGGAGGGGGTTTGGATTTCGGGTGATATGCACAGCGGTACTAACAACGTGAAAATAAAGATTCACAAATATCTTAGCCTCACAGTGAATATTGTGACGAAAAAATCAAAAAAAAGTGGGACCGGAGTGATTTTCGCAGATTCAACCCGAAAACGGATTTTTAGACAGAATCGAGACCTTGGGAAAGGTCGAGAATCGCAAGCTCGGG
>Ga0214919_10011505_pt1 | contig 11036 bp, 10 predicted proteins | sample LL1503_MetaG_FD_177994 | JGI IMG/M metagenome (GOLD analysis project Ga0214919, IMG submission 177994) | Freshwater microbial communities from Lake Lanier, Atlanta, Georgia, United States - LL-1503 | ecosystem: Environmental > Aquatic > Freshwater > Lake | place: USA: Georgia | collected...
GACCATCGCGCTCACCAGCGGCCCGGCCAAGCCGGCCATGCCCAGACCGGCATCGAGCGGCGCGAAGCGCGATTGCAGAAAGTCGCGCTGCCAGTCGCCACCGGGCTTGCCAAAAGCCGGCGAGGTGCTGGCCAGCACCGCCATCGCCACAGCTTGCGGCGCACGGGCCAGCAGCTCCTGGGCCACCATGCCGCCCATGCTATGGCCGACCACCACCGCAGGCCCGCAGTCCAGCCAGGCGATCAAGCGCTCGACCGCACCGGCCAGCCCGGCCAGATCGTAAGGCGAGATCGTCGCCGACAGGCCGTAACCCGGAAAGTCCAACGCCAGCGCACGAAAACCGGCCGCAGCCAGCGCAGCGCCAGTGCCCGAGCTCGCATCGTCCCAGGCTTGGCGGCCGCCGCCCACGCCGTGCAGCAGCAGCACGGGTGGCCTGGCAATGGGTTCAACCGGGTTCCAGCGCAAGTGCGCCAGCGGTGCGTCGGTGATGAGCGCCGCGCTCACAGCAGCCGTCCGGCATCGACCACCGCGACGCCATCGAGCGCCACCGTGCAGCCGCGCAGCGGCAAGTCGAAATGGCCTAGCGTATGGCGTCCGGCCACCTCGTTGGCGCCGGTCGAGTACAGAAAATTGCCAGCAAAAGCTCGCAGCTCGGTGCCGTTGAAATCCGCCTTGTCGTAGAAGGTCATCGCATCCCAGCGCGCACGTCGGTTCAGCCCCCAGCCCACATGGGACACCGCATAGGCCGCGCGGTCGTCGGGCCCGGTCGCCCAGGCAGCGAAGTAGCCGCGCATCAGCTCGGCATCGACGCTGCGGCCTTCGATTTCGGCGACATAGTCATCGTCGATGTGCAGCGTCACCGGGTCGGCCAGGTAGCGTTTGAAGGTCAGGTTGACATCGCCTGGCGCGAGCACCAGCTTGCCCGACACCGACCCGGCGGCCGGAAATGCCAGCACCAATCCAGCCGGCCAATGGCTCAACGAGCCTGGCTTGGCGGTGAAACCCCAGACCCCACCGATGCGTGCGCCAGCCAGCGCGATGCGCAGGTCGGTGCCGGCGGCCGAGCTGACGTGCATCTGCTGGGCCGACTTCAGGCGCCGCATCGCTCGACGCACCTCGACCTCGTCCTCCGCATGGGGCACGGTGCGCTCGAGGATCTCTGGATGCTCGTTGCTGACAACCAGCACCCGCGCCCCACCCGCCAGGATCTCGGGCAGCTCGACCGCATGCTGCAAGCCCTCGACCGTGCAGTCGGCGACGAAAACACTGCCCGCCAGCGCAGCGACCACCGGCTGCAGCCGGCCGATCGCATCCGACGCGCCGGTGGACCGCACCGGCACCAGCGCCGTCTGGCGCGGCGTCGGCAACACGACATGGAACCAGCGCGCACCCAGCCGTGCCAGCGCCAACTCGCTCAGGCGCACCAGCGAGGGCCGCGACTGGGTCTCCGACAGCACCGCGCAGACGTCACCCGGCTGCACGCCACACAAAGTGAAAACCTCGACAAAACTGTCGATCCACTTGGCTTCGATACGCACATCGCTCATCGCAAGACTCCGTTTGTCAGGCTCGTCACAGCACTTCTCCCATCATTCGGTAATGCCCGCCCTGGAACAACAGCGGAGCGACCGAAAGGTCGGTCAGCCGCAGCACCCGGCCGATGAACAACACGTGGTCGCCAGCATCGTGACGCACCTCGGTCTGGCATTCGAACACCGCTGCGCAACCGGCCAGCACTGGCACGCCACCCAGACCATCGGCCCAATGACCTTCGGCAAACTTGTCGCCCTTGGATGAGGCAAAGCGGCGCGACAGCTCGACTTGGGTCTCGGCCAGCACATTGACGACAAAGTGCCCGGCCGCCTCGAACGCCACCAGGTTGCTGCTGGCCTTGCGCAGCGACCACAGCACCAGCGGCGGGTCCAGCGACAGCGCCGAGAACGAGTTGGCCGTCAGCCCGACCGCCTGGCCAGCACTGTCGCGGCAGGTGATCAGCGTCACGCCGGTGGCAAAACGCCCCAGCGCAGCGCGCAGTGCCTGCGAAGTCGGCGGCGTGAGCGGGTCGATGGCGCTCTTGGCCTCGGGTTCGGGCGACATGGTCGGGTTCCTTGAAGACGCGGCGCCAGTGCTCAGCGCAGAAAGAGTCGGGCCAGGCCAAAGCCGATCGCGGTACAGGCCAGCGCGCCAAGCAGATGCGCAGCGCTGTGCAGCAGCGCAAGCGCGATGTCGCCACGCTGGATCAGGCCCAACGATTCGGCAGAAAACGACGAAAAGGTGGTGAAACCACCCAGCAAACCGGTGACCAGCAGCAGCCGCAGCAACTCGTCGGGCGAGCGCGAAAACCAGACCATCGCCACGCCGATCAACAAGCCGCCGATGCAGTTGACCAGCAAAGTGCCGATCGGGAATCCGGCCCACAGCGAATTGAGGGTCAGGCCAGCAGCCCAGCGCAACAAGGCGCCGACAGACGCACCCACAGCCACCGCCGCGACCTGCGCCACGGTCACCGCTGCGCTCGCGCTCACCGGCCGCTCATTCGGCATTCGTCCCGGCCAGACCCCAGCGCGCCAGCGCGGCGTCATCGGCGACGCGGGCGTCAACCCAGCGCGCGCCGTCGGGCGTGGTTTCCTTTTTCCAGAAAGGGGCTTGGGTCTTGAGGTAATCCATCAAGAACTCGCAGCCCTTGAACGATTCGCTGCGGTGCGCTGAACTCACCGCCACCAGCACAATCTGGTCGAGCGCTTGCAGCAGTCCAACGCGGTGGATCACGCGCGCGCCGCGCAAGTCGAAGCGCTGAAGCGCCTCGTCGATCATCGCCTCGATCGCGCGCTCGGTCATGCCTGGGTAATGTTCGAGTTCCATCGCGCTGACTTGGCCGGACGGGCTGCGGTCGCGCACGGTGCCGACAAAGCTGGTGATCGCCCCAATGCCGCCGTCACCCGAACGCAGCGCAGCGATCTCGGCCGAGAGGTCGAAATCGTTGGTCTGGATGCTGACGCGACTCATCGCCTGCATTCTCGCATCGGGCCGTATCGGCTTGCGGCCTGGGCAGTGGCCAGCCGCAGCTGCGGTCTGGTCGTTCCTAAAATGCAGATGGATGCAGACCGCCGATCTCAACGCCCTCGCGCCCTGGCTCAGCCCGCAAGGCCAGCTGCGGCTGGTTGCCGACCCGGAGGCATCGCCGCTGGCTGACGCAATTGCCGAGCGGCTGGCAGGCGCATTCGCCAGGGGTTCAGGCGCGGGTCTGCTGCAGCTCGGAGCGGCCGAGGTCGGCAGCGTGCTGCCACCGGCACTGGCCTGGTGGCGCGACTGGGCGGCGCGCTATGTCACCGCGCTGTGCGCCACGCCCGAGGGAGCGGAGATCGCGGTCGAGCCACCCGACACGCAAGCGCTGGCACGCTTGGCAGAAACCGTCCCTCCGATGACCGGGGCCGAATACCTGACGGCCGAACGGCTGGCGCAGCTCTGGTCATTGCTAGACGCCGCGCTGCGCAGCGAACTGGCTGCGTCAGGCCTGCCGCTGGGGCAGTACCTGGCATCGCGCCACCCAGCCTGGCACCAGGTTGGACGGGTGCATTTCAACTTGGCGGAAAACCGCAAGGACACAGAAACCCCGTTCGCGTTTCTCGCCACCTATACCTCGCGGCTCTCGGCCCAAGGCAAGGCGCAGCACCAGCCGCTGTCGCGCGCGCTGGCCGAGTTTTCGGACGGCGCGCATCGCGCCCAACTGCTGAATTTGTTGCTGCCGGTGCAGCGCGCAGCACAGTCCTGCGCCTGGCTGCGAGAGATGGTCGACGCCGGAGAGATTTACCACCCGATGCGCTGGCTGCCGGCCGACGCGATGCGATTGCTGACCGACCTGCCAGCGCTGGCGGCCGCTGGCATCCAGGTCAGGACACCCGGCCAATGGCCGGCGGGTCGACCGGCCCGGCCAGTGGTTCAGGCCAGCGTTGGCGCCAAACCGCCCTCGCTGCTCGGTCTGGACGCGATGCTCGACTTCCAGCTCGAGGTCATGCTCGACGGCGAAGCCTTGAGCGCGGCCGACATCCAGGCCTTGCTGGCCCAGGGCGACGGACTGCAGCTGATCCGCGGCCGCTGGGTCGAGGTCGACAGCAAAAAGCTGGGCAAGATGCTGTCGCGGCTGCAAGCCCTGGCCGGCGAGTCTGGCCAGGACGGCCTGCCTCTCGCCCAGGCGATGCGACTGATGGCCGAGGCCGGCACTGACGACGACGCTGCCGAGAGCGCCACTGACTGGCTGCGGTTCCAGGCCGGACCTTGGTTGGCCGACACCTTGCGCGGCCTGCGCCAACCCGAGGGCCTGGCTCAGGTCGACCCCGGTCCGGCGCTCAAGGCCCACTTGCGACCTTACCAGCAAGCGGGCCTGCGCTGGCTCTACCTGCTGACCCGGCTCGGGCTGGGCGCCTGCCTGGCGGATGACATGGGGCTGGGCAAGACAGTGCAGGTGCTAGCGCTGCTGCTGGTGCTGCAGCGCGAGCAGAGCGCAACACCACGCCCCAGCCTGCTGGTCGCACCAGCCTCACTGCTGGCCAACTGGGCGGCAGAGGCCGAACGCTTCGCACCGGGCTTGCGCCTGCTGATAGCGCACCCTTCGGCGCTGCCGGCCCCAGAGCTGCGCGCGCTGACGGCGACACGACTGGCCGAATTCGACCTGGTGATCACCAGCTACGGGACGCTGCTGCGCCAGCCGGCACTCGCGGCGATGCGCTGGCGGCTGGCGGTGCTCGACGAAGCCCAGGCGATCAAGAATCCGGGCAGTCGGCAGACCCGGCAGGTCAAGCTGCTGCAGGCCGATTCGCGCATCGCGCTGACCGGCACACCGGTGGAAAACCGGCTGTCTGACTTGTGGTCGATCTTCGACTTCACCCACCCCGGTCTGCTTGGGTCGGGCAAGGACTTCAGCACCTACACCAAGCGTCTGGCCGAGCAAAAGCAATTCGGTGCGCTGCGCAAGTTGGTGCAGCCCTACATCCTGCGCCGACTCAAGACCGACAAACGGGTGATCGCCGACCTGCCCGACAAGACCGAGCTCAAGACCTGGTGCCACCTCAGCCCGGCCCAGACCGCCCTCTACCAGCGCGCGGTCCAGGAACTGGCGCAGGCGCTGGAGCGCACCGACGGCATCGCCCGCAAGGGCCTGGTGCTGTCGTACTTGATGCGCTTCAAGCAGATCTGCAACCACCCCTCGCAGTGGCTGGGCGACGCAGCCTGGGGCGCGGCCGACAGCGGCAAGTTCGACCGCCTGCGCGAACTCACCGAGCTGATCGCGGCCAAGCAGGAAAAACTGCTGGTCTTCACCCAGTTCCGCGAGACCACAGAACCGCTGGCCGCCTTTCTGGGGTCTATCTTCGGCCGGGAGGGCCTGGTGCTGCACGGCGGCACGCCAGTAGCGCAGCGCCGCGACCGGGTCAAGCAATTCCAGGAAGACGAGCTGACCCCATTTTTCGTGCTCTCGCTCAAGGCCGGTGGCGCAGGGCTGAACCTCACCGCCGCTTCGCACGTGATCCACTTCGACCGCTGGTGGAACCCAGCAGTCGAAAACCAGGCCACCGACCGGGCCTACCGCATCGGCCAGCGCCGCAACGTGCTGGTACACAAATTCATCTGCCAGGGCACGGTCGAAGAGCGGATTGACCGGATGATCGAATCAAAGCAACAGCTGGTGACCGACCTGCTCGAAGGCAGCGCCGAGCTGCAGCTGACCGAACTGAGCGACCGAGAACTGCTTGACTTGGTCAAACTCGATATCCACGCTGCACAGGACGATTGACATGACGCTTGAAAGCACACCAGTTCGCTTGAAACGCTGCCACTTCGATAGGCCTGTGATCAAGACCGGCCTTGGTGACTGACGATGTCCTACGGATCCTGGAAACCCTATGTGTCGGTCGCCCAGCGGCGCGTGAAGGCCGAGAAAGCCGCGGCCAAGGCTGTCAAGTCAGGTGCCCAGCTCGCGCCGATCGCGGCTTATCGCGGCGCTATTTCCAAGACCTTCTGGGGCAAAGCCTGGTGTGACAACCTCGAGCACTACAGCGACTACGCCAACCGCCTGCCGCGCGGACGCACCTACGTGCGCAACGGCTCGGTGATCGATCTGCAGCTGTCCCGAGGCGAGGTCCGGGCCCAGGTGATGGGCTCGAGCCTGTACCGGGTCGAGATCAGCGTGGCTGCGCTGCCCGAAACGAGCTGGCGGGCCATCGTCGCCGACTGCGCCGGGTCGATCGACTCGTTGGTCGCCCTGCTGCAAGGCCGCTTGAGCGAGGCGGTGATGGCGCGCATCAGCCAGCCCGGCAAGGGCCTGTTTCCGGCACCCCGCGAGATCACGCTGCGCTGCAGCTGCCCGGACTGGGCCGACATGTGCAAGCATGTCGCTGCCGTTCTCTACGGCGTCGGCGCCCGACTCGACAACCAGCCCGAGCTGTTGTTTGGACTGCGCAGCGTCGACGCCGGCGCGCTGGTGGCGCAGGCCGGCGCCGGTCTGCCGATCGCTGCCAAACCCCCTGCAAAACGCCGATTGCTCGACGACGCGATGCTGGCCGATGTGTTCGGGCTCGAGATGACCGAGAACGAGGCGCCAGCACCAAACCTCAGTCCGCCAGCCGGCGCGGCGAAAAAACCGGCCGCGAAGAGCCGCGCAGCACCGGCAAGCGCCGCCACGCCGAGAGCCGCAGCGCGCAAATCGCCTGCCGTCAAGAAGCTTGCCGCCAAAAAAACCGCCGCCAAGAAGGCGTCAGCCTTTAAGCCAAAGACCAAGCCCTGAGCGTCAGACCCGCTGACGAACTCTTTGGACTAGCATTCGATGCCAGCAAAGCCTCAGCGCGCCCAGACGCGCTGCAACCAGCGATTGAGCGCGCCAAGCTCTTCGATGCAAACAGAGTGCTCCATCGGGTAGTCCTGCCACTCGACGCCGTAGCCCAGCGCAGCCAGGCTGTCGCGGGCGGCTGTGCCTCGCGCCATCGCCACCATCGCGTCGCTGCGGCCGTGGGCCAGAAACACCGGCAGGCCCAGGCTTGACGCGTGACGCTCGGCAGCGGTGCTGGCCGCCAGCGGCAGGTATCCCGACAATCCAGCCAGTCCGGCCAGGCGCTCCGGGTAGCGCAGGCCGGCCGCCAGCGTGATCGCGCAACCCTGCGAAAAGCCTGCCAGCACGATGCGGTTCGCTGGCATGCCGCGTGCGCGTTCACGGTCCAGCAAAGCGTGGATCTGGCGCACCGAGTCACGCACGCCCGCTTCGTCTTCGCGCCGCGGCACCTCGCCCAGCGCGTCATACCAAGCGCGCATGCGGTGGCCGTTGTTGATCGTGATCGGGCGCTGCGGCGCGCGCGGCAGCACAAAGCGAACCGGGCCCACCGAAGCCAGATCGAGGGCATCGCACAAGGTAATGAAATCGCTGCCGTCGGCGCCCAGACCGTGCAACATGATCATGGTGGCTTGAGGTTCGGCGGCGGGGCAGATTTCGAGGGTCTCGACAGTCATCGCGGGGCTTCGCAGAGTGGTGGCGAGCACATGGTATCGCCCAGGTCGACGCCTTCGACACGGGTGCAGACAAGCCTGAGCCGCTAGACAGGCCATGGTCAACTCGATACGCGCTAGATCGACAAATGCAATTTCAATCACGGCACAAGCGGGCAAACCCGCCGAAGATCTTGCCCAGGTTCAGGGCAGAATGGGGCTGCGACAGCCATGCGCTGCCGGGCCACTTGTCAGTCCCAGACCTGGAACCCCCCATGAAAGCTGCAGTTCTTCACGCCCCCCGCGAGCCGATGACCATCGAGAACATCGCGATCGACAAACCCAAGCGCCGTGAGGTGCTGATTCGAACCGCAGCGGCCGGCCTGTGCCACAGCGACCTGCACTTCATCGAGGGCTCCTACCCCACGCCGGTGCCCATCGTGCTGGGTCATGAATCGGCCGGCATCGTCGAGGCGGTGGGTGAGGATGTCACCTACCTCAAGCCTGGCGACCATGTGATCAGCTGCCTGTCGATGTTCTGCGGCCACTGCGAGTTCTGCCTGTCCGGCCACCTGTCGATCTGCCAAGACCCGGAAGTCAAACCAGGGCCAGGCAAATCCAAGCGGCTGCACTGGAAAGGGGAGCACATGAACCAGTTCCTCAACCTGTCGTCGTTCGCTGAGCAGATGGTGGTTCACGAGCACGCGTTGGTCAAGGTGCGCGAAGACATGCCGCTAGACCTGGCCGCGCTGATCGGTTGCAGCGTGATCACAGGCTACGGTGCGGTCGCGCACACCGCTCGCATCGAGCCCGGCAGCACGGTGGCGATCTTCGGTGCTGGCGGTATCGGTCTGGCGACGATCAATGCTGCAGCGATCGCCGGGGCTGGGCGCATCATCGCAATCGACAAGGACCCGTTCAAGCTCGAGCTGGCGCGGGCCTTCGGCGCGACCGATGTGATCGACGCGAACGCCGGCGATACTGTCAAACGCATCATCGAGCTGACCAGCGGCGGTGTGCACTATTCCTTCGAGTGCATAGGCCTGAAGATCACCGCCGAGCAAAGCTTCTCATGCCTGCGTTCTGGCGGAACGTCCACGCTGATCGGCATGATCCCGGTCGGCACCCGGATCGAACTGCACGGCGTCGACTTCCTGCGTGAGCGCCGAATCCAGGGCAGCATGATGGGCAGCAACCGTTTCCGCACCGACATGCCGCGCTTGATCGATTTCTTCATGCAAGGCAAGCTGCACCTCAAGGAGATGGTCTCGGCGCGCATCAAGCTCGAGGACATCAACGAGGGCTTCGCAGCGATGAAGACCGGTGGCATCGCCCGCAATGTGATCGTCTTCGACCACTGACATGGCGCTGCGACTCGACGGAAAAGTGGCGGTCATCACCGGGGCTGCCTCGGGGATCGGTCTGGCCACGCTGGAGCTCTTCATCGAAGAGGGCGCGCAGGTGCTGGCAGCCGACCTGCAGGTCGAGGCCGGCCAGGCGCTGGAGCAACGCTTTCCCGGCCGGCTGCACTTCGTGCGCTGCGATGTCACCCAGCCGGCGCAGATCAAGGCCGCGATCGACGCTGCTGCAACGCATTTCGGTGGCCTGGACATCCTGTTCTCCAACGCCGGCGCGGGCGGCTCGCCGGCTGGGGTCGAAAACTGGGACGAGGCCGGCTGGGATGCAACCCACGCGCTGCTGCTGCGATCGGTGGCGGCTGGCGCCTCCTACGCCGTGCCGCACATGAAGCGCCGCGGCGGCGGAGCCATCATCAACACCTCGTCGATCTCGGCGCTGCAGGCGGGCTATGCGCCGCTGGCTTACTCGGTGGCCAAGGCCGGCGTGCTGCACTACACCCGGCTCGCCGCGACCGAGCTGTCGGCGCACCGCATCCGCATCAACGCCATCGTGCCCGGCTTCATCGCCACCAGCATTTTTGGCAATGGCCTCGGACTCGGGCTGGCCGAGGCGCGGCAGATGGCGCAGACCGTCGCCGAACGCAGCGGCGGCGCCAACCCGATCGGCCGATCAGGCCTGCCACGCGACATCGCCGAGGCAGCCTTGTTCCTGGCCAGCGACGCGGCAGGCTTCATCACCGGCACCCACTTGACGGTCGACGGCGGCATCACGATCGGGCCACGCCACAGTTGGGATCCCCAGTCACCCGGGCCGATGGCCCAGGCGCTGGGCTTGAGCGTCGAGCAGTTCCAGGCCATGCGCGCGGCACAACGCAAGCGCTGACCTTCCCACCAACACCATTCGACAACAGAACCATGCCACAAGTCACTTTCATCGCCTTCAACGGCACACGCCATGTGGTCGATGCCGCCTCCGGCCTGTCGCTGATGCAGACCGCGCTAGACCACAATGTGCCCGGCATCGACGGCGACTGCGGCGGCCAATGCGCCTGCGCCACTTGCCATGTCTTTGTCGAACCCGATTGGACCGCGCGCACCGGACCACGCAGCGCCCACGAGGACGAGATGCTGAACTTCGCCGCCGAGTTGCGTGACAACTCGCGCCTGGCCTGCCAGATCCAGCTCACCGACGCGCTCGACGGCCTGGTGGTCTCGATGCCCGAAGGCCAACACTGACCCTGCTTCGGTCTCAATCCCGCCAAAAGGAACCTGACATGACCACCGTAACCGCCAGCGCCCAAACCGCCCGTGAGCGCATCCAGGCTTTGCCGCTGGACCAGCTCAACCCAGCCGACATCCAGTACTTTGTCGATGACACCGTCGGTCATGTGTTCGACCGGTTGCGCAGCGAAGACCCGGTGCACCACTCGCACAGCCCGATACCCGAACTGGGCGACTACTGGTCGGTCACGCGCTACCAGGACATCATGCATGTCGACACCCACCCCGAGATCTTCTCGTCCGAGTGGTCGCTGGGTGGCATCACGCTGTTCAACCCGGCCGAGTCTGATCGGTTGCCGATGTTCATCGCGATGGACCCGCCCAAGCACGATGACCAGCGCAAGGCCGTCAGCAGCATCGTCGCGCCTGCCAACCTGAACAACTGGCAAAGCCTGATCCGCGACCGCACCGGCCAGGTACTCGACAGCCTGCCGCGCAACGAAACCTTCGACTGGGTTGACAAGGTCTCGATCGAGCTGACGACTTGCATGCTCGCCACGCTGTTCGACTTTCCGTTCGAAGACCGGCGCCTGCTGACTTGGTGGTCCGACGTGGCGACGATGAACAAGGCCACCAACCCCGACGCGCTCGACCCGGCCGAGCGCATGGCCGAGCTGGGCAAGATGCTGGGTTACTTCACAAAACTATGGAACGAGCGCGTCAATGAGCCGCCGCGTACCGACCTGGTGTCGATGCTGGCGCATGGCGCAGCGACCCGCAACATGGCGCCAATGGAGTTCATGGGCAACTTGGTGCTGCTGATCGTCGGCGGCAACGACACCACCCGCAACAGCATGACCGGCGGTCTGCTGGCGCTGCACCATCACCCTCAAGAGATGGCCAAGCTGCACGCCAACCCGGCGCTGGTCGACAGCCTGGTGCCCGAGATCATCCGCTGGCAAACGCCGCTGGCCTACATGCGCCGCA
>Ga0214919_10011506_pt1 | contig 11035 bp, 1 predicted proteins | sample LL1503_MetaG_FD_177994 | JGI IMG/M metagenome (GOLD analysis project Ga0214919, IMG submission 177994) | Freshwater microbial communities from Lake Lanier, Atlanta, Georgia, United States - LL-1503 | ecosystem: Environmental > Aquatic > Freshwater > Lake | place: USA: Georgia | collected 2015-03-15
TGCTACTAATGGAACAGTTGGGACACTAACAACATTAGTTAACGCAGTTAGTACAAATGTAACAAATGTAAGCAGCTATGTCTCGGGACTCAGCACAAATCTTGTAACAGTAAGCAACTCAGTAAATACAGTAAGTAATACAGTAAATTATCTCTTGGGAGTTTCAAATATCTCAGCAGTCACAATGTCAACAAGTCTAGGAACATTTAGTTCAATCAACGCAACATATGGTTATATTTCTTCTCTTGTAGTTGATTCATTTACTATTGGATTTTCAACGGGCTATATTTCTATGACTGATGTTGTTGCAACTTCACTGAGTTCAATGCTAATAAATACAGGAAATCTAAGAGCAACAACTATCTCATCTGCTGGCATCTACGGAAAATTCTATGGTGATGGCTCAGCTCTAACAGGTGTAAGTGGAGGCGGCGGTGCGTTCTCAATTCCTATCTTTGTTAGTACCAATACATTGAGTACAAATCTTATTACAGCCTCCAATATTTCAACAAATGCAATCTCAACGAATCAAGCATTTATAACATTGCTTTCATCTCCAGCAATTTACGGAACATTCTATGGTGATGGTACAAATCTAACGGGTGTAAGTGGAGGTGGTGGCGGTGGCATGGCTTCATTACCTCCGATTCTAAGTACAACGTTACTAAGTACTGGCCTATTAACAGCCTGTAATATCTCTTCAGCTACAATTTCAACAACTCAAGCATTTATTTCCTCTTTAACAGTTAATACTCTACAAATTGGAGAAACAACTGGATTTATTACAATGGGAGACTTACTAACAAATTCTATTTCAACAAATAATGCATATATTTCATCAATCAAAGATACAGGCTATCCAATCAATTTAGTTGGATATGGCGGTGTTAGAATTACTGATACGCAATCAGGCTACAGTGGAATATTATCAGTTAATACAAGTGGACAATTATTATGGAACGGTAGCAATGTAAACTTATCAGCACCGGTATAGTATGTCCTAAAAATCATATATAAAATGTGATGAAATAGTCTATTTCTCATATTTTTTACAATCTATGAATAGGGATGTCATTAAGGACAACACAACAAATTGACAAATTACTCGTAGGACAAATATTTCCACGAGATCCAAATCAAAACTTTATTTCAACGGGACAAATTTTGGTTACTGATAACCAAGGAAAAGCAAATTGGACTTCACTAAGCACACTTGGAGTAAACTATTCACAATTTACAGCATTGAACACAGGTGAAGGGACAATTAATGCTGATACACCGCAAACTACATTAAATTTTCGTGAAGGAGCTGGCATAAATTTACAAATTGTAAATAATTCACTTTATTTTGCCACAACTGCGTTCACAGCAATAGATATTAGTGGTGGAAATTCACTCTTAGGTTCAAACAGTAGTAATAATATTATAAATCCTCGTTTAAAATTCGCCAATGGTCAATATACCAAAATCCGAGGTGACCCTGGTACTAATACTATTTTTATTGACGTTGATTATTTGAGTACAACTCAAGGTGCCCCAGCATCTTATTCGCGTTTTATAATAAAAAACAACAGTACAATTTCTGAGCCTCCGGCTACAGAATCCGTTATTCTTAATGCTATTACAAGTAGTTCTTCACTGACGCTTATTGGTATTGATGATCTTCAGATTCAGGTACCTGATTTAGTAGCAAGCCGAAATGTTGTCTATATCGGATTATCTACCATAACAGCAGCTAAGTTTTCAACCGCTTATATGCAAGCAACAGCAGGCCTAAGTACTCTTCAAGGTCAAGTAGATATTCTAAGTGCTCGTCAAATTAATACTGCTGGAGTCCAATGTAACCAGTTTTTTCCAGTAAGTTCACAAGTATGGAAAACAAGTACTACTTTTTCTGCTTTTTTAAATTATACATTTGAACCGCTTCATCAAGAACTAGCAAATAGTATTAATGCAACAACTAATAATTATTCAACACTTTCATCATATATAAATCTAACAAATACATACGCAAGTGTACTAAATAATAATTTAATCACTGTAAGCAATACTGCCTATACAACAAGTGGAAATTTGACAACTGTTAGTAATATAACAATAACAAATAGTACAAATATAAATAGTGTATATTCTACGCTTTCTTCATATTTATCACGTACAGTAGGAAGTATAAGTCTTTCTTCATTAGTGTTAAGTACTTTATTGGTAAGTTCAATTATAAACGTTAGTAGTATTTCTGCTACTGGACAAACTACATTGAATTGCACCAATATTACTGGTGGTTTGATAGCAGATACTGTAACATCTGTTTTTTTTGGTGATGGGTCTCATTTAACGGGTATTTCGGGAGGAGGTGGTGGAATAACATATTCTGAATTTTATCCTATAAGTACAATTGCTATACAAGCATCTACGCTTACAACAAGTTTTTTTTCAACTCTTTCATCATATATCAGATTATCTGCTGGTGGCGGAGGTATATCAATTGTTCCGCCTATTCTTAGTACAACTCTTCTCAGTACAGGTCTTCTTACTGCTAGCAATATTTCAGTAGCATCAATGTCAACAAACTATGGATTCTTTTCCACAATTTCAGCAGGAACTATTTATGCTAGATTTATTGGTGACGCTACATTATTAACCAGTATTCCTAATAACGGAGCAGTTCTAACAGTCAGTAATAACGTAACAACTGTTAGCAATCTCCTCAACTCGGTAAGTACAAATACTACTACAATAAGTACCAATGTTAATACTGTTAGTAATCTTCTTAATGCTGTAAGCACAAATGCTACTACAATAAGTACTAATGTTAACACTGTTAGTAATCTCCTCAATTCAGTAAGCACAAATGCTACGACAATAAGTACCAATGTCAATACCCTAAGTAATAGAGTCAACTATCTCTTAACAGTTTCAAGTTTATCTGCTGGAACAATGTCGACAAGTTACGGATTCTTTTCTACAATTTCTGCCGGAACTATCTATGGTAAATTTGTGGGTGATGGATCGGGTCTAACAGGAATAATTACAGGAGGTGGCATCGCTTCTTTACCACCCATACTAAGTACAACTTTACTGAGCACAGGTATATTAACTGCTAGTAACATCTCAGCAGCAATAATATCAACAAATTACGGATTCTTTTCAACAATCTCAAGTGGCTCAATTTACGGCAAATTTGTCGGCGATGCTTCATTATTAACTAGTATTCCTAATAACGGAGCTGTGTTAGCAGTAAGTAATAATGTAACAACTGTTAGCAATTTACTAAATGCAATAAGTACAAATGCTACGACACTAAGTACTAATGTTAATACTGTAAGCAATCTTCTCAACGCAGTAAGTACAAATGTAACAACAGTAAGTACGAATGTTGACACTGTAAGTAATAGAATAAACTATCTTTTAACGGTTTCCAGCTTATCTGCTGGAACAATGTCGACAAGTTATGGATTCTTTTCCACTATCTCTGCTGGAACTGTCTATGGTAAATTTATAGGTGATGGATCACTTCTAACAGGTATTACAGGAGTAGGTATTTATGCTGTTCCGCCTGTCCTAAGCACAAATATCCTCAGTACTGGTCTTTTAACTGCTAGTAATATCTCAGCAGCAATAATCTCAACAAATTACGGATTCTTTTCTACAATCTCAAGTGGTTCAATCTACGGTAAATTTGCTGGTGACGCCTCATTGCTTACTAGCATTCCCAATAACGGAGCTGTCCTAACAGTCAGTAATAATGTAACAACTGTCAGTAATCTTCTCAACGCAGTAAGCACAAATGCTACTACAATAAGTACCAATGTCAATACTGTCAGCAATCTTCTCAATGCAGTAAGTACAAATGCCACAACAATAAGTACAAATGTCAATACTGTTAGCAATTTGCTAAATGCAGTAAGCACAAATGTTACGACAATAAGTACAAACGTTAATACTGTAAGCAATTTGCTAAATGCAGTAAGTACAAATGCTACGACACTAAGTACTAATGTTAATACTGTAAGCAATCTTCTCAACGCAGTAAGTACAAATGTAACAACAGTAAGTACGAATGTTGACACTGTAAGTAATAGAGTAAACTATCTTTTAACGGTTTCCAGCTTATCTGCTGGAACAATGTCGACAAGTTATGGATTCTTTTCCACAATTTCTGCTGGAACTGTCTATGGTAAATTTATAGGCGACGGATCACTTCTAACAGGTATTACAGGAGTAGGTGCATACGCTGTTCCGCCTGTCCTAAGCACAAATATCCTCAGTACTGGTCTTTTAACTGCTAGTAATATCTCAGCAGCAATAATCTCAACAAATTACGGATTCTTTTCTACAATCTCAAGTGGTTCAATCTACGGTAAATTTGCTGGTGACGCCTCATTGCTTACTAGCATTCCTAATAATGGGGCTGTCCTAACAGTCAGTAACAATGTAACAACTATTAGTAATTTGCTAAATGCAGTAAGTACAAATGCCACAACAATAAGTACCAATGTCAATACTGTTAGCAATCTTCTCAATGCAGTAAGTACAAATGCCACAACAATAAGTACCAATGTCAACACTGTTAGCAATTTGCTAAATGCAGTAAGTACAAATGCCACAACAATAAGTACCAATGTCAACACTGTTAGCAATTTGCTAAATGCAGTAAGTACAAATGCTACAACAATAAGTACCAATGTTAATACTGTCAGTAATCTTCTCAATGCAGTAAGCACAAATGCTACGACAATAAGTACCAATGTTGACACAGTAAGTAATAGAGTTAACTATCTCTTATCAGTTTCAAACTTTTCTGCCGTTACAATGTCAACAAGTTATGGATTCTTTTCCACAATCTCTACTGGTATTATATATGGTAGATTTGCTGGGGATGCCTCATTGCTTACTAGCATTCCCAATAACGGAGCTGTACTAACAGTAAGTAACAATGTAACAACTATTAGCAATTTGCTAAATGCTGTAAGCACAAATGCTACAACAATAAGTACTAATGTCAATACTGTTAGCAATCTTCTCAACGCAGTAAGTACAAATGCTACGACAATAAGTACTAATGTCAATACTGTTAGCAATTTGCTAAATGCAGTAAGTACAAATACTACGACAATAAGTACCAATGTCAATACTGTCAGCAATCTTCTCAACGCAGTAAGCACAAATGCTACAACAATTAGCACAAATGTTGACACAGTAAGTAATAGAGTTAACTATCTCTTAACAGTTTCCAATAAATCATCTGTTACAATATCAACTAGTTATGGATTCTTTTCCACAATTTCTGCTGGAACTGTCTATGGTAAATTTATAGGCGACGGATCACTTCTAACAGGTATTACAGGAGTAGGCGCATACGCTGTTCCGCCTGTCCTCAGCACAAATATCCTCAGTACTGGTCTTTTAACTGCTAGTAATATCTCAGCAGCAATAATCTCAACAAATTACGGATTCTTTTCTACAATCTCAAGTGGTTTAATCTACGGTAAATTTGCTGGTGACGCCTCATTGCTTACTAGCATTCCCAATAACGGTGCTGTGCTAACAGTAAGCAACAATGTAACGACTGTTAGCAATCTTCTCAACGCAGTAAGCACAAATGCTACTACAATAAGTACCAATGTCAATACTGTCAGCAATCTTCTCAACGCAGTAAGCACAAATGCTACAACAATTAGTACTAATGTTAACACTGTCAGCAATCTTCTCAACGCCGTAAGCACAAATGCTACTACAATAAGTACCAATGTCAATACTGTCAGCAATCTTCTCAACGCAGTAAGCACAAATGCTACAACAATTAGTACTAATGTTAACACTGTCAGCAATCTTCTCAACGCAGTAAGCACAAATGCTACAACAATAAGTACAAATGTCAACACTGTCAGCAATACTGTCAACTATCTCTTAACAGTTTCTAATAAATCATCTGTTACAATATCAACTAGTTATGGATTCTTTTCCACTATCTCTGCTGGAACTGTCTATGGTAAATTTATAGGTGATGGATCACTTCTAACAGGTATTACAGGAGTAGGTGCTTATGCTGTTCCACCTGTCCTTAGCACAAATATTCTCAGTACTGGTCTTTTAACTGCTAGTAACATCTCAGCAGCAATAATCTCAACAAATTACGGATTCTTTTCTACAATCTCAAGTGGTTCAATCTACGGTAAATTTGCTGGTGACGCCTCATTGCTTACTAGCATTCCTAATAACGGAGCTGTACTAACAGTAAGTAACAATGTAACGACTATCAGCAATCTTCTCAACGCTGTAAGCACAAATGCCACAACAATAAGTACCAATGTCAATACTGTTAGCAATCTTCTCAACGCTGTAAGCACAAATGCCGCAACAATAAGTACCAATGTCAATACTGTTAGCAATCTTCTCAATGCAGTAAGCACAAATGCTACGACAATAAGTACCAATGTTGACACAGTAAGTAATAGAGTTAACTATCTCTTATCAGTTTCAAACTTTTCTGCCGTTACAATGTCAACAAGTTATGGATTCTTTTCCACAATCTCTACTGGTATTATATATGGTAGATTTGCTGGGGATGCTTCACTCTTAACCAATATACCTAATAACGGAGCTGTACTAACAGTAAGTAACAATGTAACGACTATCAGCAATCTTCTCAACGCCGTAAGCACAAATGCTACGACAATTAGTACAAATGTGAATACTGTCAGCAATCTTATCAACGCAGTAAGCACAAATGCTACGACAATTAGTACAAATGTGAATACTGTCAGTAATCTTCTCAACGCAGTAAGCACAAACGCTACAACAATTAGTACTAATGTTAATACTGTTAGTAACCTTCTCAACGCAGTAAGCACAAATGCTACAACAATAAGTACAAATGTCAACACTGTCAGCAATACTGTCAACTATCTCTTAACAGTTTCTAATAAATCATCTGTTACAATATCAACTAGTTACGGATTCTTTTCCACTATCTCTGCTGGAACTATATATGGTAGATTTATTGGGGATGCTTCACTCTTAACTAATATTCCTAATAACGGGGCTGTTCTAACAGTAAGTAACAATGTAACAACTGTCAGCAATCTTCTCAACGCAGTAAGCACAAACGCTACGACAATTAGTACAAATGTGAATACTGTCAGCAATCTTCTCAACGCAGTAAGCACAAATGCTACAACAATTAGCACAAATGTTAACACTGTTAGTAACCTTCTCAACGCAGTAAGCACAAATGCAACAACAATTAGCACAAACGTTAACACTATTAGTAACCTTCTCAACGCAGTAAGCACAAACGCTACAACAATTAGCACAAATGTTGACACTGTAAGTAATAGAGTTAATTATCTCTTAACAGTTTCCAATAAATCATCTGTTACAATATCAACTAGTTATGGATTCTTTTCCACAATTTCTGCTGGAACTGTCTATGGTAAATTTATAGGCGATGGATCACTTCTAACAGGTATTACAGGAGTAGGCGCATATGCGGTTCCACCAACTCTTAGTACAAATATTTTGAGCACAGGAATACTTAATGCTAGTAATATCTCAACAGTCACAATTTCAACTAATGCTGGTTATGCAAGTAGTTTTGTTATTAATACTTTGACTGCTAGCACAACAATTGGATTATTTGGAACATTTAGCACACTAAGCACAACACAACTATTTGCTTCATCAATTGTTGTAAATTCTTTGATGATTGGTGGTAGTCTAGGATATATTAATATGGGTGATATTGTAACTACATCACTAAGTACGATAATTATTAATACAGGTTCAATTAATGCAACTGGAATGTCAACCACTTTTGGTTTCTTCTCAACAATCTCTGCTGGAAGCATATATGGAAAATTTGTAGGTGATGGCTCGGGTCTAACAGGTATTGCTAGTGGCATGTCTGCGTTACCCCCAATCCTCAGTACAACTTTATTAAGCACGGGGATATTAACTGCTAGTAACATCTCAGCAGCTGTAATATCTACAAATTATGGTTTCTTTTCAACCTTATCATCTGGTTCAATCTATGGTAAATTTATAGGCGATGCCTCTTTGTTAACCAATATTCCTAATAATGGAGCAGTACTAACAGTCAGTAATAACGTAACAACAGTAAGTAATTTACTAAATGCTGTTAGTACAAATGCTACATCAATAAGTACCAATGTTAATACAATAAGTAATTTGCTGAACGCTGTTAGTACAAATGCTACATCAATAAGTACCAATGTTAATACAATAAGTAATTTACTGAACGCTGTCAGTACAAATGCTACATCAATAAGTACTAATGTTAACACTATAAGTAATACTGTTAATTATCTCTTAACAGTTTCCAATATCTCAGCATTTACACTTTCAACAACATACGGTTTCTTTTCAACCTTATCATCTGGTTCAATCTATGGTAAACATATTGGAGATGCCTCATTGTTAACTAATATTCCCAATAATGGAGCAGTACTAACAGTCAGTAATAACGTAACAACAATAAGTAATTTGCTGAATGCTGTTAGTACAAATGCTACATCAATAAGTACCAATCTCAACACAGTAAGTAATTTACTGAATGCTGTCAGTACAAATGCCACAACAATAAGTACTAATGTCAATACAGTAAGTAATTTACTAAATGCTGTCAGTACAAATGCTACTACAATAAGTACTAACGTTAATACAATAAGCAATACTGTCAATTATCTCTTAACAGTTTCTAATATCTCAGCATTTACACTTTCAACAACATATGGTTTCTTTTCAACTTTATCATCTGGTTCAATCTATGGTAAATTTGTTGGGGATGCCTCGTTGTTAACTAATATTCCTAATAATGGAGCAGTACTAACAGTCAGTAATAACGTAACAACAATAAGTAATTTGCTGAATGCTGTTAGTACAAATGCTACATCAATAAGTACCAATCTCAACACAGTAAGTAATTTACTGAATGCTGTCAGTACAAATGCCACAACAATAAGTACCAATGTTAACACAATAAGCAATTTACTAAATGCTGTCAGTACAAATGCTACTACAATAAGTACTAATGTTAACACAATAAGTAATACTGTTAATTATCTCTTAACAGTTTCTAATATCTCAGCATTTACACTATCAACAACATATGGTTTCTTTTCAACTTTATCATCTGGTTCAATCTATGGTAAACATATTGGAGATGCCTCCTTGTTAACCAATATTCCTAACAATGGAGCAGTACTAACAGTCAGTAATAATGTGACAACAGTAAGTAATTTACTAAATGCTGTAAGTACAAATGTAACGTCAATAAGTACCAATGTCAACTATCTTTTAACAATTTCCAGTGTTTCTGCTGGAACAATGTCAACTAGTTACGGATTTTTTTCAACAATCTCTGCTGGAAATGTATACGGCAAATTCTATGGGGATGGTTCACAGTTAACAGGTATTACTAGTGTAGGAGCGTATGCTGTACCGCCAATCCTCAGTACAAATTTTTTGAGTACAGGTCTTCTTACTGCTAGCAATATATCGGTTGTAACAATTTCAACAAATGCAGGATCCGCTAGCAGTTTCTATATCAATAAACTGACAACAAGTACAGTTTCAGCATTACTAGGTTCTTTCAGTTCATTAAGTGTATCCCAAGTGTATATATCGTCTCTGACAGTTGACAATCTGACAATAGGCAGTGACAATGGTTATATAAATATGGGCGACGTTATCGCTACATCAATCAGTACAATTTTAGTGACAACGGCTAATATAGTTGCTGTGAATATTTCTACAACTTCAATGTCAACGAATTTTGGATTCTTCTCAACAATCTCTGCTGGAGTTGTTTATGGTAAATTTGTGGGTGATGGATCTGGTCTTACGGGGATTACTGGAAGTGGCGGTTTGTCATATATTCCTCCAATTCTTAGCACAACATTATTAAGTACAGGTCTTCTTACTGCTAGCAATATATCAACTGCTTCAATATCAACAAACTATGGATTTTTCTCAACATTATCTTCAGGTACTGTTTACGGAAAACATATAGGAGATGGCTCTGGACTAACAAATCTTACAACTTCTTCATTATCACTCAGTTCCGGTAACATTAGTATAAGTACAATAACACTGATGGATACTACAAATAGTTCAACGGGTACAATATTTGAAAGGAGCTCATTATTATACTTTAACACTTTTGTAATTGGTGGTTCTTACGTGTGGCAGTCACAACTAATTTCGGGTAGTTAAAATAAGTAATAATTTTATATTTGTTAGTTAGAGCACTAATGTCAATCAGTAGTTTCACAATGGTAACAATGCTGGACTCGAGGCTAACACCCATAACAATTTCAATGCCCCGAACAAATGATATTCCAAATCGTGTTATTACATTTAAAGATATTTATGGTTCTGCTATTTCTAATACAATTACTCTTGTAACGCAAGGTGGTGATGTATTTGAAAATGGCGTGTTCTCTACCATAATGTCTAATGCGTTTGATACTGTTACATTTCACGCTGGTCTTCCCGGTCGATGGCATAGAACAGCAGGTACAAATGTGGTTGGTGGTATGAATGCTTCTAGTACTTTTACTAATTCGCTTTCAACAACAAGTGTATATGCTAGAACTTTTTACGGCGATGGTTCACAGTTAACAGGTGTTTTGACAACAGGCGGCACAACAACATTTAGCAATATAGTTGCAATTACATCAATTTCCAATAATGGTTGGTTATCAAACACTGGGCCTGTAAGATTTGGCGGTGGTCTTTCAAATACTGGTGTATTATCGAATACTGGAGCAGTTACCTTTGGTAATACTCTTGGTGTTACTGGTGTGCTAACACCATCTGGTGGTATTTCTGGTGCTGTTGGTATTTCAAATACTAATATTCTTTCCAATACTGGAGCAGCCACCTTTGGCGGTGCTATTGGTGTGACTGGTGCTGCTACTTTTGCTAACACTGTTAATATTACTAATGTCTTAACACCATCAGGTGGTATTTCTGGTGCTGTTGGAATTTCAAATACTAATATTCTTTCTAA
>Ga0214919_10011509_pt1 | contig 11033 bp, 9 predicted proteins | sample LL1503_MetaG_FD_177994 | JGI IMG/M metagenome (GOLD analysis project Ga0214919, IMG submission 177994) | Freshwater microbial communities from Lake Lanier, Atlanta, Georgia, United States - LL-1503 | ecosystem: Environmental > Aquatic > Freshwater > Lake | place: USA: Georgia | collected 2015-03-15
TGTTTTAATCTCTTAATACCACTGTTATTTTATAGTTTTTAGTTTCATTCAATTCTACAGTAACATCTTCACCTCCAAATTTAAAAACGGCTTGAATAGGGAAGATGACATTTTGAAAAATATAGGTATTTCTTTTTTGTTGATTAGTTCTAGGAAACATCTCTTGAAATGACCCTTTATTGAATATATGTTCCGTTAAGGTAGGTTTAGGCATTTCACCTGCTAAAGTAGCTGATCCACCTGAAACCGATTCCACACTAACTTCAATGATATTGCCACTAGGATTGGCTGGTTCCGTTGTAATACTTGCATTACTCACCATATAGGACTTACTTACTACTTTATAAGGATATTCATAAAATCCAATGTATTGGTCTTTTTTCCAATAGCCAACTAGGGTACTATCTTTATCAAATATGGTTCTATATTTCAATTCGCCATAACCTTCTTTTTTACCTTTTTTAAAGCTGCCTTTGAACACATTACCAGAAGTATCCGTCAAAACGCCATTGCCATCAGGCAGACCATTTTTTTGATCACCCACATAAGTAGATGCTTTTTGTACAGAATTTTGGGCTTTTAAACTAATGGTTTGACTACAGATAGTAAGTACAAATAAATAGATTAGTAGGTTTTTCATAGTAGGTTATTGGGTGAAATAATAAGTCATCAAGGTTTGTTACATAAAGCTATAAAATTAATTAAAATACAAAATGAGTAAGTAAGGATTATTTGTTCAATATAGCATTTAACATAATGTTAATTATAAGCATGAATATACATCAGATAGGTCTATGTTAAGATAGAAATAGGAAGAATAGATAGTTTAATACGCTATAGAGGTACAATAGATTTTTAAGTAGAGCATTGTGTATCTATTAGATTAATTTGAATGATAAATAACACATTTACAATGACTTACTACTTGCTACTTAATTATTTAATTCAACCTTTTTGGTTATAGACTTCCAATAATCGAATTTGGTTTAAAGTACGCTGATAATTTTGGCCTTCATAGGATGCACCGTAATAACTATCATTGTTCAAATGATCGGTCAAAAAGCGTAGTGCTTGCATATATATTAAGAATTGACCTGCAAATAAGAAGTGGTCCATCTCATAATTAGACAGCTCGTCCTTCATATAATGTAAATAACCCGTCTTTAAAGCTTGCCATTTTTCACTATCCACCCGTATTTTATTTAAATCTCTTTCTTCCTCGGAAACGGGACATAAGCAAGTTCGACACATGTCGCCTACATCGCTTATATAGTAACCGGACATGGTGGTGTCTAAGTCAATCACACATATTGCCTGTTCCTGACCATCTATTTTATTGAATAGTACATTGCTGATTTTGGTGTCATGATGTGTAACCCTCTTTTTTACGTCCTTATGATGTATGTAATTATTATAGGTGTCTACATAGTGCTTGCATGAAAGCAATAATTTGATCTCCTCCTGGCTTTGCTCAATTCTGTGTGCATTTCCATTTTGAATGGCAGTTGTAAATTGTTGGTACCTATAATTCAAGTCATGAAACTGCACCAATGTATCTGTTAAGCGATGGGCATCAAAATCCTTCAATACATATGTGAATTTGGCAAACTGTTTTGCCGCTTCTTCAACTTGTACTTTATGATCAAGCACACTTAATGCATACCCTTCAATTTTATTAAATGCTCGATAGTAACCACCCTCCCATTCAATGAGTGTATTTCCTTGAAGCGTAGGTAACAAATGCGTATATAAGTAATCGGGGTTCGTTTCCTTAATGTAAGCACCTATTGCATTGATATTTGCATCAATGGCTTTGGGATTTTTGAATACATTATGATTAATGGATTGAAGAATAAAATCACCTTTGGTCGTTTGTACAGAATATGTTCTATTGATTAAACCTTGTTGAATTGTATCATACACATTCACTTCCCATCCATATAAATCAAATAAATGTTGCATAATTATTTATTGTATTAAAATTACATAAATAAACACATTGTTTGTATCTTGAACATGATTATTTAATAACATAAACGCTGCATTAAAATGGATCGTCGCAAATTTATCAATTTAGGAGGTATAGGAATTACTAGTTTTACATTATCCGGTTTCATTCCCAAAAATTTGGTCAAAAAACCAATTGTAATTTCTACATGGGATGCTGGTATTGCAGCAAATGTAGGTGCTTGGACCATACTCGGTGCTGGCGGTAAAGCGATTGATGCAGTTGAAAAAGGTGTCATGGTTACGGAAGATGAAATGAACTGCTGCGTTGGTTTAAATGGAAATCCAGATAGAGATGGTCATGTAACCTTAGATGCATCAATCATGGATCATGAATTTAATTGTGGTAGTGTGGCATTTTTAGAACGTATCAAACATCCAATATCAGTAGCAAGAAGAGTCATGGAAAAAACACCCCATGTGATGTTAGTGGGTGAAGGCGCACAACAATTTGCGTTGGAACAAGGATTTAAATTGGAGTCCGGTGAATTATCCAAAGATGCTAAAAATTCATATAATAATTGGTTAAAAAAATCAGAATACAAACCAGTCATTAATATTGAACGCAAAAATGCAATGAGTCAATTAGATGCAAATAAAATGGCACCACATCGTTTATCGAATGGAGAATGGAATCATGATACCATTGGAATGATTGCATTAGATAGCTTTGGTAATTTAAGTGGTTCATGTACCACAAGTGGTGCAGGTTTCAAAATGCGTGGTCGTGTTGGCGACTCCCCTGTTATTGGTGCTGGTTTATATGTGGATAATGAAGTGGGTGCAGTTGTTGCCACAGGTCAAGGAGAAGATGTAATTAGAGTTGCAGGTGCAAGTGCTGTAGTGGAACAAATGAGACAAGGAAAAACACCTACGGAAGCTTGTAAAATTATTGTGGAGCGTATCAATAGAATCAAGAAAGAAAAAGCAAAGGACATACAAATATGTTTTATTGCAGTTAATAAGAATGGTGATTTTGGTTCATATTCACTTCACAAGGGATTTAATTATGCAGTCCATACCAAGGAAGGAAATAAATTGTACGAAGCAAAATCATTAGATTAAATCTTTTTCTATTTTAGTCAACTATATGTCAAAAGTCACTTTAGAAATTGCTGTTTTTTCTGTTCAATCAGCCTTGGATGCCATTCAAGCGGGTGCGCATAGAATTGAACTATGTGAAAATCCAAATGAAGGTGGTACTACCCCATCCTATGGAAGTTTACTGGCCATGTCAAAACAACAAACAGTACCTGTTTTTCCAATCATCAGACCAAGAGGCGGTGACTTTTTGTATACGGATATCGAATATCAAATCATGAAACAAGATGTCCTAGTCGCAAAAGAACTAGGATTTAAAGGAGTGGTGATTGGACTATTAAAATCAGATGGGCGCATTGATAAAATAAGAACTGCGGAATTAGTTTCCTTAGCTAAACCGATGCAAGTAACTTTTCATCGCGCCTTTGACAGGTGTATTGATCCAATGCAAGGACTTGAAGATATTATCGAAACGGGATGTCATCGAATTTTAACAAGTGGACAAGTGCCCAATGTTGCCAATGCATTACCATTAATCAAACAATTATTGGAACAAGCAAATGGACGTATTATTATTATGCCAGGAAGTGGTGTACGCGCTAATAATATCAATGAAATTTTGCTACAAACAGGGGTTGTGGAAATTCATAGTTCTGCACGTAAAAATAATCCATCGAAAATGGAATTTAAAGTAGCATCTATGAATGAAAATTTACAAAGCACGGGTGTGGATCTGGATGAAATTAAAATGATGTTATCTCATTTTTAATTATGAATACACCAACTACTAATATAACATTCTTGCTCTAATTGTGTGTTTCACTTCTTTCAATAAATCAAAAGCTGTTTTAGATAATTTTGAATCCACATCTAAAACTACATATCCAATTTCATCATTGGTCTTCAAGTATTGACCAACAATATTTATTTTATTCTTTGACATTACTGTATTTATGGCACTCAATACACCAGGTACATTGTTATGAATATGTAAAATACGATGCGCGCCATCTACAGGAGGTAAACTTATGGACGGAATACTATGTGATCCGTTTGAAACGCCTCTTTCTAGATATTGGTATAATTTAATACTAACATCTTCTCCAATATTTTCCTGTGCTTCCTCTGTACTTCCACCAATATGTGGTGTTAAAATTACATTGGATAAACCTTGCATTGGGGTTTCAAATTTATCTCCATTTTTTTCTGGCTCCCAAGGATACACATCAATAGCAGCGCCAGATAGCGCTTTTGACTTGATGGCTTTACTTAATGCATCTAAGTCAACCACTTCTCCCCTAGCATAATTAATTAGTATTGCACCTTGCTTAAATTGTTTGATTACATCAACACTAATTAAATTTTTAGTTTGATTGGTTTCAGGCACGTGAATGGAAATGATATCTGAGCTACTTACCAAATCTTTCAATGATTTAACCGCTTGTGCATTTCCTAATGGAAGCTTTGCATCGGTATCATAAAACTTCACCTTCATACCCATGGCCTCGGCCATGATACTTGTTTGCGTACCAATATTTCCATAACCTATTAAACCCATTGTTTTGCCTCTTAGTTCAAAACTGCCTTTGGCTTCTTTATTCCAAATGCCTTCATGAGCCGCTTTATTTTTATCCACTATTTTTCGAATCAACATAATGGATGCACCAATGACTAGTTCAGCAACACTTCTAGTATTACTATAAGGGGCATTGAAAACAGCAATCCCTTTTTGTTTGCAAGCTTTTATATCCACTTGATTGATGCCAATACAAAAACAACCGATGGCTTGTAATTTTTTTGCGCTATCTAAAACTTTTTTTGAAATAAATGTTTTAGAACGAATCCCTAAAATATGTACATCTTTAATTGCCTTAATTAATTCTTCCTCACTTAAAGCGCCCGATATTTTTTTAACATCCGTATATCCTTGTTCTTTAAAATACTGCACAGCCTTATCACTGATATTTTCTAGAAATAATACTTTGATTTTAGCCTTGGGATAACTGGTATTGTTAATGTTGCTCATGCCACAAAGTTAAAAAAAATAACTGTTTTGTATTCATTAACAATAAATTAAGTGATTGTAGCGTTATTTTGTAGTTACTTATCCCTTTTGCACCCTATAATAGCGAACAGATGATTGTGAGACTTACATTGATTTTAGGTATTTTTCTTTTAAGCTCCGCTTGTGGAACAAGTCAGGGGCCTAATCCATTGGTCAATTACCCGTTTGCCTATCAAAAATTAAGCCCCACCGATAAGGATAAATTAATGAACGAAGTAAAGACCAAATATGAAACCCTTTTGGGTAAAAAAGGATTTAGTGGCCAAATTTTGGTGGCAAAAAATGGTCAGGTTGTGTTTGAAGATTACCAAGGTTACTCCAATTATAGTAATAAAACTTTAATCCAACCCGAAACCCCCATTCATTTGGCTTCCATTTCCAAAACATTTACTGCCATGGCAGCATTAAAATTATGGGAGCAAGAAAAATTGGATCTGAAAGCCCCGGTAGCAAAATACTTAATCAAGTTCCCTTATAAGGAAGTAACCATTGAACAGTTATTATCGCATCGCAGTGGATTGGCGGATTACACCTATTTTATGGAATCAAAGAAGTATGCTTCTGTACGAGTTAAAAATAAAAGAGGTAAATGGATTAAGCGATTAAAGCTAATTAAAAACGAAGCGCCATTTAAAACCGGATTGTACAATAACCAAGATGTGTTGGATTACATGGTCGCACGAAAGCCTTTGCCACAAGCATCTCCAGACCGCGTATTTAAATATTGTAATACCAATTATGTTTTACTCGCTTTGGTGATTGAAAAAATTACTGGACAGGCTTTTCCTACTTACATGAAAGAAAACATTTTCAAACCTTTGAAAATGGAAAATACCTATATTTTTGATGCTTCCTCCGTAGGTAAATACACCCCTTCCTATAATGCTAGAATGGTCCCTTATAAAATTGAAAAATACGATTGTATTTACGGAGACAAAAATGTATATAGCACTGCAAGAGACATGTTTTTATGGGATAAGGCATTGACTGAGGGTAAATATTTACAACAGGCAACCATGGATATGGCTTATGAGCCTAAAAGCCCCACTAACAAATACTACCATAATTATGGATTAGGATGGCGTATTTTGACCAATCCCAATGAGGAAAAATTGATTTATCATAATGGCTGGTGGCATGGTAATAACACGGTTTTTACCAGGTTAATACGTGAAACTGCCACAATTATCATATTAGGTAATCGATTTAATAGCGCTATCTACAAAGGCAAGCAAATTGCGTCTGTTTTTACAGGCAAGGAGGATACCACAAGTTTAGAGGAGTAAACTCCGTATTTTTTGCCTTTTTTTGGATTTTCTGCCCTATTTTTGCATCCCCTTAATTTTAACTACTGAATATAAATTTCTTATGAAAGAATGTATCAATGATTGTTTGTTTTATGCCGTACCGGCAATGGGTATTGTAGGTTTATTATATACCTTATTGAAATTCAATTGGGTATCAAAGCAAGACGCTGGTAATGACCGTATGAAAGAAATCAGCACATATATTGCTGAAGGTGCTATGGCTTTCTTGAAAGCAGAGTGGAAAATACTAGGCTATTTTGTAGTGATCGTCGCATTATTGTTGGGTTTTATGGCAACAAAAAATGCCGAAAGTCATTGGAGTATTGCTATATCCTTCATTATTGGTGCTGTTTTCAGTGCTACTGCTGGTTATATCGGTATGAAAGTAGCTACTAAAGCAAATGTAAGAACAGCGCAAGCGGCAAAAACTAGTTTGGCGAAAGCATTAAAAGTTTCCTTTACAGGTGGATCCGTAATGGGTTTAGGGGTATCTGGATTAGCTGTATTAGGTTTGGGCGGTTTGTTTTTAGTGTTAAAAAGCATGTTCTATGTAAATGGAGATCCTTCTGAAATGTTAAGAACCATTGAAGTTTTAACCGGATTTTCATTAGGTGCTGAATCTATCGCATTATTTGCCCGTGTGGGTGGTGGAATTTATACAAAAGCGGCTGATGTAGGCGCTGATTTAGTAGGTAAAGTAGAAGCAGGAATTCCTGAAGATGATCCGCGTAATCCGGCAACGATTGCAGATAACGTTGGAGATAATGTAGGTGATGTTGCAGGTATGGGTGCCGATTTATTTGGTTCTTATGTTGCTACAGTATTAGCTACAATGGTTTTAGGACAAGAAGTTACCGCAGTTGGTGGTGGTAGATTAGTAGATGCCTTTGGTGGCTTATCTCCTATTTTGTTACCAATGATGATTGCTGGCGTAGGTATATTATTATCAATTGTAGGAACATTATTCGTTAGAATTAGTGAAAATGCCGGTTTGAATACTGCAACTGTTCAAAAGGCTTTAAATATGGGTAATTATGGTTCAATGATTTTAACAGCGATTGCTTGTTACTTTCTTGTAAGTTATATTTTACCAGAAACCATGTCATTACGTGGGATTGAATTCACAAGAAATGGCGTCATTGGCGCAATTGCAGTTGGATTAATCGTAGGAACTTTAATGAGTATTATTACTGAGTATTATACTGCAATGGGTAAGCGTCCTGTTTTAAGTATTATTAAACAATCTAGCACAGGTCACGCTACCAATATTATTGGTGGTTTAGCGATTGGTATGGAATCTACCTTTATGCCAATTATCGTATTGGCAGCAGGTATTTTTGGTTCAGCCTATTGTGCAGGTTTATACGGTGTAGCTATTGCTGCTGCAGGTATGATGGCGACCACAGCGATGCAATTAGCAATTGATGCTTTTGGTCCAATTGCGGACAACGCAGGTGGTATTGCTGAAATGAGTGAATTACCAGCGGAAGTGCGTGAGAAAACAGATATTTTAGATGCAGTTGGAAATACAACAGCAGCGAGTGGTAAAGGATTTGCCATTGCTTCAGCTGCTTTAACTTCATTAGCATTATTCGCAGCCTTTGTAGGCGTAGCGATGCCAAATAACCAACATATTGATATTTACAAAGCCGACGTTTTAGCCGCCTTATTTGTGGGTGGAATGATCCCTTTCATCTTTTCTTCATTAGCTATTCGTGCTGTTGGAGAAGCTGCTATGGCAATGGTGGAGGAAGTGCGTCGTCAGTTCCGTACCATTCCAGGAATTATGGAAGGTACAGGCAAACCAGAATATGAAAAATGTGTGGCAATTAGTACGGAGGCTTCATTGAAAAAAATGATGTTACCTGGTGCAATTACCATCATCTCTCCTATTCTAATTGGTTTCACCATGGGTCCAGAAGCATTGGGTGGTTTCTTAGCGGGTGCAACTGTAAGTGGTGTATTGATGGGTATATTCCAAAACAATGCTGGTGGTGCTTGGGATAATGCAAAAAAATCATTTGAAAAAGGTGTTGAGATCAACGGTGAGATGTTCTATAAAAAATCAGAACCCCATAAAGCTTCTGTAACTGGAGATACTGTGGGAGATCCATTTAAAGATACTTCTGGTCCTTCAATGAATATCTTAATCAAATTAATGTCGATTGTTTCATTAGTCATCGCCCCTTCTTTAGCACAAATTCATGCTAGTAAAGGAACAACTGAGCTTAAATCACAAACAGTTGAAATATCTGTAATCAATACTGATACCACTTCTTCCCCAAAATTAATGGCAGATACTGCTAAAACAATTACTATAACAGCGGATACCAAAACTTTAGTACAAGCTTTGCAAGAAGATGGTTTAGCTCCTAAAGACAATGTAAGTATTCAAATTAAAAATGGTCAAATTACGGTGAATGGTCAAGCTTTAACAGAAGCACAAAACGCCAAATACAGCCAATATTTAAAAGCCAAACCTAACAATTAGCGCTTAATTGTAGAAAGTATTTTTTATAAAATTTAACAAAAATCCACCCCTGTTTTTCGGGGGTGGATTTTTTTATTAGAAAACATTTCGTAGATTGCTTACGAATATAATCGTATAAACTATGAGTAAGACATTTAAGCCCACGGAAAGTGAACTAGAAATTTTAAGTATCCTATGGGAAAAACAAACGGCTACCGTTCGTGAAGTGCATGAAATAGTTCAAAAAACAAAGGATGTTGGCTACACGACAACCTTAAAATTAATGCAGATCATGAATGAAAAGGGTTTGGTGACGCGTAATGTAATGTCGAAAACACATATCTATACACCTACGATTCAAAGAGAAATTGCACAAGAGCAATACCTAACTAAAATGATCCATACTTTATTTGGTGGTAATGCATCTCAATTGGTATTACAAGCATTAGGATCACACCCTACTTCTAAAAATGATTTGGATCAAATAAAATCAATGATAAATTCATTACAAAACAAATAATACAATCGTATTATGGAATTACTGTCTAATATACCTAATGCAATTTTAAATAATATCGGCTTCATGGCGATATTATTTATGGTGTATGAGTGTGTTAAATGGATGGGTAATTTAAAACCAGCAAAATTGTTCCTATTCGCAGGTGCCATTCAAGTAATCAGTTTATTACAATTCATCAGTAGCATTTTTGCAGCAAATACTTTTAGCTTATTTGAGATGACTGCTAAAATTGCCAATTTTACAATCCCATTAAATAATAACAATAACATACAATGGCTAACCGGAATCGGATTAACCTATTGTATTATTTTGATTTATTTTTTAGCAAGAATTCTGATTCAGTTTAAATATATAGCTGGTTTAAAAAAGACGGCAAATTTCACGCAGTCTGATTTTTTAACAAGTAGTCTTCCACCCCATATATTAAAAAATACATCAAATATTAAAATTGGCTTTAGTAGCCAAATTGACGCTCCTATTACTTTTGGCTGGCTAACCCCTATTGTATTACTTCCGATTGCCATTTGCAATCAACTCACTACAAAAGAAATGGAGACTATTTTGATACACGAAATAGCGCATATCCTCAGAAAAGATTACCTAGTTAATATTATCATTAGCCTAAATCAAACCATTTTATTTTTTAACCCATTCTCTATTTTGTTAAATAAGGAAATGAGTTTGCAAAGGGAAATAGCTTGTGATTTAATTGTCATTAAAAACAATCCAAAAAAAGTTGAATACATGAATGCGTTGTTAAAAATTGCAGAACATGTAAATAATCGCATCTCCAATAATACCAGCCTAACTATGGGGATTTTTGGATCTCAAAGCGAATTATTGAAAAGAATACAATATTTTAACAATGTCAGCATTCATTCAAGTAAACAATTAATAGTAAAATTAAGTATGGGAGCTGTATTAGGCAGTTTCATTTTTTTATCAACGCGCCCTACTGCTTTTATGAAAAAGAATAACCCTGTTTCGATCAATACAAATGCTATTTTAAATAAAAAAAACTTCGCTTTTACGTTACCTAATAAAGAGTTAGTGAAGGTTTTGAAAAATCCTCAAATCACAAAAGGTATAAAGGAAAAACATAGTCATGATTTAAAAAATGAAACCTATGCGAGTTTGGTAGATCAAACTTTATTGTGGATTAAAAATCATGAGCCAGCCACAAAGTTGGCAACCTATCAAGAAGAAGTAGAGAATGATTCCTATAAAATTGCTGATAAATTATTAATACGTGCCATCTTTTCTAATTACCAATTAAAAAGAGACTTATTGAATCAAAAATTAGCGAAAGCAAGTAATTTGAAGGAAGCTTTAGACTATTTATTGAAGAGTGAGGAATTGGAACAAATTAAGCAATATGAAAAGTGGACAAAGGAATTCTTGCAAACACATCCTATAAGCAACGATACTACTTTATTGGAGGAGCCCATAATTTACTAATCTCTCTACCTCCCACACAAAATAACATGTCTAATATTGACGCGTTTTGTAAAAAATCAAGCTGGTCAGAAAATACTTGTTGGTACTTTGGTAAACCGTTATGTTGATTGTAATTTTTAGGTACCCATGGATCATGGTATTTTATTACTTCATCTAGGTGAACTT
>Ga0214919_10011510_pt1 | contig 11033 bp, 13 predicted proteins | sample LL1503_MetaG_FD_177994 | JGI IMG/M metagenome (GOLD analysis project Ga0214919, IMG submission 177994) | Freshwater microbial communities from Lake Lanier, Atlanta, Georgia, United States - LL-1503 | ecosystem: Environmental > Aquatic > Freshwater > Lake | place: USA: Georgia | collected...
TGCAACAGTGGTGCCAATTAGATTGAAAGTCATAATGACTGCAAATCAAATCACTTGGAAAATCGCTCACGTACTGCATTGCTAGCAGCGTCAATTTGAGCGTCTAGTTCTCCTGCCTCAACGCATTGCTTTACAGTTTCCAAAACGCTGAGTAGTTCATCGCCATTGGCAACTTCAATGCTGTTCTTGTTTTTTGCCAATTCTAAAACTCTAGTGCCATATCTCACTTGCAAGCACACACGTCCTGTGTCAGCAACAAACCACCATTGTTTGACACGTTTTGCTGCTTCAATTCTGGTGCGCTCGCCAGTGACTTTGTTAACTACATTACGCAGTTTGATAGGAGCGTAGGTGCGTCCTTCTGCTGCTGCACGTGCCAATTCAATTTGTTCCCACAATTGATTGGAAAGTTTATTGCGACGCTGAATAATTGGTGTTGCTGCTTGTGGACGTTTTGCAGCAACCAATTTCAAACCATTAAATGCACTCATTTGTTTCTCCTTATGTGTTGAACGAGTGACTTAAATTTAAAGTCATCAACACGCAAGGACAACCAATTTAAGATTCAGTTTGAATTGAATCGCTTTGGTTCAAATTGATTTCATTTGGTTTTGAATTGAAAGTTGCGTAAATTGAAATCAAATTAGAGATATGACTTTGGCTATTGCAATCAAGCCAATAATGAACAAGATGCCTAGCAATAGGTTTTTTGAATCATCTTCTCGTTCTTCGTCATTTTCAATGCTATTTTTTTTGACAGCATAGTTGGTTGCACCACTACCAATTTCAGTATGCAAACTGAACTTATTTTCTTGCTGAAATGGCAACTCATTTTTGTTGTTTGAAATGTAGACAGTAATCCAAGGCAATGTTTGCTCACTGCCATCTTTCTCGATGCTTGAAATTTTTGCGGAGTACTCTGCTTTACCAGAACTGAGTAGTTCAAGAATTTCCTCGTTGTCTTCACTTGGTATGTAACCTAAGTCTCTACCATTTGAATTCAGTATGCGGATAGCAAATGCATCGTATTCATTGTCTGGTTCAGGTATTAGCCAGACTAAGTCGCCAACAACAGCATCTTGACATTCTGTCTTGTGTTTGAAATGCCCTCTGACATCGCACTCAAATGTGTGTAAGTTTTTAGTTGTCATGATTGAAATAACTATACCAATCGCATATGCAAAGTAAAGAAAGTTAATGCAAATTTAAAGAAAACAATGTAATCTGATGTCAAATTTGATCTAAGGGTAGATCAAAACATATGAAGTCTTATGAGCGAATCTATTGGGGGCAATATGGCGACAACTTCAATTTATCGCTTACCAGTACAAACAATTAGAGATGCAAATGTTTGTGCAGAAGCCTGTTGGTATGGAATTAACTTCAAGAATTTGAAGGTAAATCAACTTACCTCTGATGAAAATTTATTAGAGTATTTCGCAAATCCCATGTATGTACATGGGAAAAATGTTGCAGCATTTAATCCTGACATTTTTGTTGATAAGGTTAACGACCTGATAACTGTATGTGGGTTAGGAATGTTGCGTCTTGGGTTCCATAGAATTTCTATTCCAGATGCAATTGCAACAATTAAGAATCAAATTTATCCCATATTTGATGGTGTACGTACATCTTCAATTCGACACTCAAGAACTCAACCATCTAATGCGATAAGTCATTTGAGTCGTGGAATGGTTACGCAACCAAACTATCATCAAATCATTCTTGCATCACGCATACTTTTTTTTAATGTGCCAAATATCAGAATCTACAATATCAGTTCTGCTTTGGCTAGAAATTTGCACATGCAGGGACATCCATTTCAGTACCATCACTTTTATCGTGAAAAGATGGACAAGTATTTGTCTCAGAATAGAAATCAACTAAGTAAACTTTCAATGCCACCACCTTTTGATCTCGACAAAAGAGTCTGGGATCAAGTCAACCAAACAGATTGGTGGCAAAGAAGAGTTTTAGATCTGGCTTTGCTTATTCATTTTGGATGTGTCATTCCAAATCCAAATATCACTCAAAGGGTTTTGCAAGAAAGAACAAGAAGATTCAATTTACGAGTGCCTTGAAAAATAGAAAGTTTTATTTCTTATCTTCGTAAAAGCCCTTGCCAGCGATGATGTGCCTAACTCCACCACGTGGGTTTTCAACGTCACCTTTGCGTCTTGGTATCAAGTGCACGTGACAGTGAAAAATAGTTTGTCCCGCAACTTCGCCACAGTTCATGCCAATGTTGAATCCTTCAATTGTTGAGTCATTGGCTTGAAGCATGTTTTTATGCGCTGAGATCAGTGAATTGATGGCATTTACTTCTGCCTGCACCAAGCCAAAATAATCGTTGATGTGTCGCTTGGGAATGAAGAGTGTGTGTCCTTGAGTGACTGGAAATCCATCAGTAATTGCATAAGCCAGATTATTTTCAGCGATGACACGATTTCTGTCTTTGGTTTGAATATCGCAAAACAAGCAATTTTCTTCACGCTGCTCAAACATGGTTTTGAACAACCTAAAGTCTGTGTCATCAGTGTTGCGCTTGGCAGCGTTGCATGAATAGCAAAGTGCTTGGTAATTGCTTAAGTCATCTTTGCCACCAAGACTCTTGGGCATGATGTGATCAACTTCAAGCATCTTCTCTTCATTAGTAATGCCACACAGTTCGCATCTACCTTTAGCCGCAGCAAGTACCTGGTATCTAATCGAACCACTAATTGGGCGATGCCCACGTTTTCTATGGTTCCATGCAGTATCACCACGCTTGGCTTCAAATTCTGTAATTTTATGTTCACAAAGTTCAATAAGTTTTTCTGCTTCTGCGTTGGACAGATCCTCTGAACCAACTAGCGAATAAACGTCTTTTTCCTTGGTGACCAAATCTTGCTTGCTGGTAAGTACCCTACCAACCATGTTTTTGACTACTTGAGAAAAGTACTCAATCTGAGTGGGGTCCTTGTTTAGTATGGATTGAGCAATATCTTTGACAGTGGCTTTTCCATCCATGTTCTTCAGCAGTTCAATCAGCATCAATGGCTGGTAGATCTGTGACATCTTCATCTCAGTGTTGATGAAGCGTTTGAGTTTTTGAAATCTAGTCATTGTTAAATTGTCCACAAAACCAAGAATCTTTCAATTGCTTACAAACCCTCCACATGCTGATTACTCTGTAATAAGATGAAAAGTAATCAACAAGGAGTACTTTGACACTGAGAACTGACATGTACGTGGAGTTCGCTGCTAGGCTTGAACAGGCAATGGCAGCCAAGTCCATCAAATTGAGTCCAACTGTTTTGGCTAAACTGTTCAACTCAGTGTTTGATGACAGGGCAGTGACGCCACATACAGCTAGAAACTGGATGCTGGGGAAAAGCATGCCAACACAGGAAAAGTTGGTGGTATTGTCTGAGCTGTTGGACACAAGTGCTGAACAACTGCGCTATGGACGAAACAGTGAAAAGACGTTAATGATTAGTAATGCGGATGGCAGTGAAACTGAGTTAACTGCAAGTCAGCAGCAACAAGTACGAAAGTACATCATGCTGAGTGCTAGTCAGCAAAGACTTGTCAATGACTTGGTTGATGAGATTTCTGGTTGAACTGAAGTACCTATTACTCAAACAATACAGTGGCGACATCATGAATAATCAAGAAAATCAATCAAAGCCAATTGCTGAGGAATCGCAGCAGCCAAACAAAGTGCCAAGCAAAGAAGCAATTGAGATTGCAGCACGAATCATGGCGAATAGAGCCATGCGTGAATTGGAATTGAAGCAGCAGAAAACACCAAATACAAAAGACGACGCTGAATAAGCATGAATGCTTTGAAAAACTTTGCAGTCAAATTTACATGTGGATTGGTAGTAAGTTTATTATTTGCATTTGTTGATGCACGAGCAGAAGTCTTGGTAGGGAAAGTAGTTGGTGTAAGTGATGGCGACACAATTACAGTCTTAGATGCAGATAAGACAGAACATAAAGTTAGATTGATGGGCATAGATGCACCTGAAAAATCTCAGGACTTTGGTTCAGCGAGCAAACAGGCTTTGTCAAACTACATCTATCAACGAGAAGTCATTGTGGAATACAAGAAACTAGACAAGTACCAACGCAAAGTTGGCAAAGTCATGTTGGACAAGCAAGACATCTGCTTGGCAATGATTGAACTTGGCATGGCTTGGCACTACAAAGACTACGAAAAAGAGCAGTCAAAAACAGACAGAGATTTGTACAGTCAAACAGAACACAAAGCAAGACAAGCAAAAATAGGACTTTGGCAAGACAGCAAAGCAATTGAACCAAGTGCATTTAGACAAAAGCAATCAAACAGAAAAAACGAAGATGATTGATTTGGCAAAAAAAAAGATACAAATCAAAGTCAGTCTAGGTACTAGTTATTATTGAATTATTGAAGTCATCTATCAAGTCACGTAGTTCAATTTTGAATGATGTGCTAGCGCACATCTGACATCGCTAGTTTGAACTGCGTTTCGCTACGCTCAACTTGTCAAACTAGCGTGTCAATTTCATTTCTTATTTGTATTTCTTGTAATTACATATATCATTAGTTCGTGCGGTTTTTAGCAGTCCTGCAGCCCGCATAAACAGTGGCTTGCAAGGGATGCAAAGATGATGCTGACAATTGAGTATGTGCCTAGTGTTTTAGCAGCACTGGAGTCTGCATTTCCCACACCCCCCAATAGAGCCAAACAGCAACTAGACAAGTACCTTGCCTTGCTAGAACGCGAAATGCGTAAAAGCCTAATTAATCGCAGTAGCTTCGCGCACAAGTTCAACGCCTACGATATTCCCTTAACTAAGTTGATAAATGGCAGCCCAACTATCAACAACAAGCAGTGGAGAGTTCATGAGTGGCTAGGTGCGCATGGACATGCTCTTGTCAAAAACATCAACAAGTCAGCCAACAACATCACCAAAGAAATAGCAGTTCTTAAACCAACTGCAAACTTGATTGTCAAAAACGACAATTTGCTGAAATATCTACAAACTTTGACTGCATCAGAACTGGACATCTATCTAAGTTCATTGACTCAGGATTGGCAGGATTTGATTGCTGACTACCAAAGCCATTACAACTCGTTGTCTGTGAAAGATAGGAAATCACAGTACTTCACTTCGCCAGTGGATATTCCTGCACTAAAGCGATACATGACTTCCATAGTGCAGGGTGCAACTGCGCTGAACAAATACCAACAGGAAAATAGCATAGTCCAGGCTGAGTATGTGCTAAGAATTGCACAAGTCTCAAATGGCTTGCTGCACCAAAAGATTGACAAGAAAGCATTTGGCAGAACCTACTATGAAGGTGTCAGCGTTCTCAGCACGAGAAAAGAACTGCGAATGGCATTTCTAGGAGCATCGTGGGAGTACGACTGCAAGAGTTGTTCTACAGCTTGGAAGATGTCATTTGCCTCAGAATGGCATGCTCAGAAGAAATCACGCAAACAGGATGTGCGACATACATTTGCTGCAATGACTTTGTACTTGGAAGACAAACAAGCATTTTTTGATGCTGTGATTCTGGAAGTCTATAACTCGCAGCCTACACCAGAGTACAAAGCCACAATTAAAGAGGCAATGACAGCACTGGGATTTGGTGCTAAGTTGAGCATGGGAACTTGGCGAAGCGATACAGGCGAGGAAAATCAAAGTTCATTGTTTGAAGTCTTTGATAGGGACGTAGTTGTACTGAAACGATTTGTTGAATGCAACTTGGTGAAGACGTTCAACTCAGAGCAACAGGCGCTGAACAAATTCATCGTTGCTAAATTCTCAGGCGATGCAGCATGGCAAGCAGAGATGACAGCAGAACAGCAGCGAAAGAAAGTCAAACAGTTCAGTTCTGCACAGAAAATTGTTTGGCTTTACCAACACGCTGAAACCATCATGATGGACATGGTTAGAGCAGAAGTTAAAAAATCAGGCAACACAGTCTTGGCTAATGTGCATGACGCTGTTGTGGTGCGTAATCAAATTCCCGCTGTGTTGCTTGCAAAGATTGAACGCAAGGTACAGCAGCGAACTGGTGTTGATTACTTCAGGTTGGGTGAGACTGGATACTTCTAGCACTCCATGCCCAATCTTTTAAAGATTCAAGTTTCTCTTTTTTAACTGTTGCGAGCTTATCTTTTAGACCTCGCTGTAACTTTACCCATTCTCCAAGTTTAAATCCATCAGGCGACAGGTAATCTCGTTTTACCAAGTAGGTATTATTTAATTTGCCGTACTCTATCAGGTGGTTAAATCCATTTTCCCAAGCATATTCATTAGTATTCCAAACCCAACACTTAAAAGAATTTAGCTTATCGATTTGTTCAGGTGTTAACAAATTATTTTTAAATTTATTGCGTTGATTAGCAACCCAAGAACCCAAATTAAAATCATTTTTTGTCTTGTAAATTTGTGGTACCAAAAGATTTCCATTACTTTTGAGATACTCATTTAATTCTGAAATTCCTGTATCCCACTTTTCATCATTCTTGTCCCAACTCCATCCTTTAACTGCCTCCAGGAGTTTCTTTTGTTCAATAGAAAGTTTTGCAATTCGTTGTCTTTGATTTGGAATCCATCTGCCAAGTGCTTTGCCATCTGGTGATTTATATGTTTGAGGTACCAAACAATTTCCATGAGTATTTACATAGGTATGGAGTAGGGCAAGCATCTGATGCCATGAATCTAAGCTTAGATCCCAACTCCATCCTGGAAGCGCTTCCAAAATTTTGATTTGTTCAATCGTCAATTTCTTGAAGTTTTGTCTTTGATTCACCACCCAAGTGCCTAGTGAGTAGCCATTTTTAGTTTTATAAAGGGCAGGAATTTGACAATTTGGATTCTCATTTAGATACAACGTAAGTTCATCAAAGCCCTTTTGCCATGCTGCTTCAAATGGATGCCAAATGAAATTTATTGAATCTAAAAGAAAAATCTTACGTTGACTAAGCTTCAACTTATTTGTGCGCTGATTTGAAACCCATGTTCCCAACTGATACCCATTTTCACAAAAGTCTTTAGCTACTTTGCAATGTCCTTCACGATTTTTATAATTTAATAATCGCCCATACCACTCATCCCATGCAGATCCAAGGCGATCTATGGTTTCAACGAAGATGCTAGTTTGTATTTTTTCTAAATTTAAAAATGGTCCAATGACTTCAATTTTTTCCTTTAGTCGTTGGGGGTTAAAAACATCACCACGTCCTTTTGCTTGCTTTAGCGCAGCAATCATCTCTGTTAACTCTGAATCCTGTTCAAGTAACGAGTTGATGATTGACGCAACGTCATTAAAGCCTTCATTTTGAATTGCAGCTTCAATTGACTCTTCGTTGGTATCTGCTGCGTAAAGAGGTACAACGATATAGCCAAGTTGTTTGGTGCCACCACGTGGCTTTCGCATAGCTCTTCCAACTGCTTGTGCAATATCAATTTTGCTGTGTCTTGGATCTATAAAAGCAACCATGTCAACAGCAGGCACATCAACACCTTCCGTTAGACACTTGGCATTTGTAATAAGTGATGATGCAGATGATTTAAATTTGGAGATCGTGTCTTTACGTTCATTACTTCGCTGCTTACCATGCACGTGGAAAACATCAAAGCCAGTTAAAAACTTCTTGATCCCATAGATTTCATCGCTAGCGAAATCACTGGCGGTCTTGACTCTACTGTGAAAAGTAATGATCTTTTTGGCATTTGTATGTCTGATGGCGCTGCTAATTGCAACCTGACTTGCAACCCATTTAGCTTTAACAGCATCCCCTTCAATCAAGGTAATGCCGTTTTTAAGTGCAAAGTCGTCAACTTGCTGCTTATCTATCAATGTAACAACGACTTTGTATGGGCAAATAATCCCTTGATCTGCAGCTTGGCTAAAACTTAGGGTGTGAGCTCTGGTGCCATAGACGCTTTCGTCATCCATGCTGAAAAATTTAAATTCACCATCCTTATTACGTTTGCTAATGTCGTAGTGCTTTGGTGTTGCTGTAAAAAACAGTCTCTTCTTAATGCGGATATTTTCATCTTTGAGAGCCAGTGCAAATCTGCCATCAGCGACACCAGTCGTTTTGTGTGCTTCGTCAAAAATACCAATGTCAAACGAGTATTGATCTTTTGTTGCCTGACTAACAACTTGGCTACTTTGGTAAGTTGAGAAAACAATCTTTACCTTGCCATTGTCTTGAGCAAGATAGCGTATAACAATTTCAGGATCTGTGTCAATTTTGAATGGCACATCTGTTGTGTCTATTTCAATTTCATCGTTCTTTAAGTCAACCTGTGGATCACTACAAACACATAGATAAGAAAAGTCTTTACCCCAAGTGTTGTGTGCGCTCCATTCAGACAATGTCTGTTGAAGTAGCGTCAGAGAGGGGAGAAGGACAAGTATCCTTTTTGCGTTGCTTTGCTCTACAGCCCAAAGAGCAACTAGCGTTTTGCCAGTGCCACAAGCCATGACAACAGAACCTTTGTCATGAGATTCCAGGTGACTTCTGATATTTGCAAGTGCTTCAACTTGATAGGGATCTGGAACTAGTGCTGTTCTTTTAGCAGGTTTCGCTTTGAGCCAATCCTCAATAACTAAAAAATCGTCTTCAGTTAACTGATCAAAGTCAACACCACGAAGCGATCTGATACCAGTTCTATTCTTTACGTCAATTGCAATGCTGTCACAGTTTGTGATTAGCAATCTATCAACAGCTTTCTCAGTAATACCTAAAAATGGAGCAACTTCATTAAAGCCAAGTGCAGGACGATTTGAACGAAATTTGACTTGATATGGAATCAATACGTCACTAATAGATTTTAAAACTCCATCTATACCTTTTAAATCATTTGGTAGATTGAGTTCTTCTCTAACTTCTACAGGAATACTTCCAACCAACCAAGTTTCAGCGCATTGTGTAATTGGCTGCGTGTGAAGATATGCTTCAACAAATATTTCAAATGCATCACCTTGTGCTTTTGTATTTGTATCAAAGAGTGCAGCAACTCGTTGCTCAAAGTCTTTGAAAGTTTTGATGGAATCAAAAATTCCTTTGCTTGTCAAGAATGGAGCTTGCGAATGTTTTGATGCCATTTGCTTTTTAATATGTATTAACTGAACTTACTACGCAAGTGTTCTCTGCATCATTTTCAGCTTGCAAAATGATTCTAGTTTTCAGTATACAAAGCACATCCACCCAAATACAAGCCCTACAACGCAATAAATATTGAGCCAGCACAGTTGGGTAGCAGACGCTGCCAAAAACAGCTTGTAGGGCTTGCTGTGTGCATCGTGGGAAAACTGCCACAGCAAAAACAAAGGAAATAGTTAAGAGATGTGGTTCTTGCGTATCTCGTTGTTCTTGAACAGGTTTTTCAAAAGGCAGAAAAAGGTTGTCCAAACAAAACAAAGAAAACATACTTTTACACATGTAAACACAACATTTGGAGAAAAAGGTATGTCACAAGCAAAAGTACTTACAGAGCGTGAACTGCGTAAAGTTTTGAGCTACTGCAGCAATCAACCACATGCAACACGCAATCGTGCCATGCTGCTGTGCACACACATGGCAGGCATGAGGGTAGGGGAGGTTGCAGCACTACGCATTTGTGATGTGCTTGGTGCAGATGGCGCTGTTATGGATGAAATAGCACTGGCAGCTAGCCAAACAAAGGGCAATCACAGTCGCACAGTTCTAGTGCCCAAAAAACTGCAGGATGAATTAACTGACTACTTGCAGCAGCGTTTTGGACTCAAGGACTTGCTTGCAGTCACGCTTACTGACACGCAACGAGCATTGTTTCCCACTCAGAAAAATCCCAAACGTGGATTTACAGCAAACACGCTGTGCCAGTTGTTTCACAAAATCTACAAAGATGCGCGAATGACTGGTGCTACTAGCCACAGTGGGCGTAGAACGTTTATTACAAAACTGGCTGACAAGGGAGTGGGGGTGCGTGTGCTCATGGCACTGGCAGGGCACAAATCAATTGCCACTACACAACGCTACATTGAACTCAACCCAACAGTGATGAAAGCTGCTGTTGAGTTAATTTAAATTTTCTTATTCACCAAACGACATTTATAGTCTGCACCTGGTTCTCGACTATTTCCATAATACCCGCCCAATGCTGCTCGCGACATAGATGCGTTAAAGTAAATTAAGTTCAATGTCTCTCTATTTAAATACGCTGAGCCTCCACTATAAAAATCAATCGAATAATAAAGTGGGTATCGCTCCACCTTTTTTATGGACTCATTGCTAAAACTCTTAACATTCTCCTTTTCGACATTTATAAGCACAACATTGCTTACACGTGGAATGTGATAACTAAACTCATCTGGAGTCTTTGCATCTAACTCACAATAAAGTTCTGCAGCTTCTACAAAAAAGGAAGACAAAAAGATAAAAAAACCAAACAAGATTTTTAAATTATTCATTTAACTCTCTCCAAGTTGAGTGTTTAAATTATTCTAAAAGTCCTTTTTCTGTTTTCGAAACAACTTTGCAACCACCTTGCTCCCTAGTGTCAAATCCAGTTATGGTAGTCCTAGCTCTTGCAGTTTTTAAGTTAATTTCTAAAGTGAAAATTAGTTTGGCTTTAAATTTTAGTAAGTCGCCTTTAAGCTCAAATTCTTTTTCATCATTGTCCAAAAATACTTTTTTAATCTTGCCATCATCTTCTGTTTCAATCGAAACACTCCAAGTTGAATAGCTTGCATCACGTCCTGTGAATTGACTGCCAGCACCAGTAGTCAGTGGGGATTGTCCAGCCGTAAAGGTTTCGCAAAGTAAGGATGTTGTTTTGGCTTGCGCTACGCTAACAAACATAAGTGCCAATAGGAAATAAATTTTTTTCATTTGTATTTTCAACTTGTCAGTTTTTAAAAATCTCAATTGCTTTCACTGTGCATAAAACTGCTGTGTGGTGATGCCCGTTAAAACCATGAAAAAGACTACACAGTACTCGTGCATCCTTTTTCTTATTCAATTTGTATATCTTCCAGCTTTCGTCATCCATCACAAGTT
>Ga0214919_10011511_pt1 | contig 11033 bp, 10 predicted proteins | sample LL1503_MetaG_FD_177994 | JGI IMG/M metagenome (GOLD analysis project Ga0214919, IMG submission 177994) | Freshwater microbial communities from Lake Lanier, Atlanta, Georgia, United States - LL-1503 | ecosystem: Environmental > Aquatic > Freshwater > Lake | place: USA: Georgia | collected...
CTGAAAAACATTCTTTGCTATATCTATGCCTACTGTTGTTACGGTATCCATATTGTCCTGCCTTTTTGTTAAATGTTGACTAACCCTTTTTAGGCTATCTTCATCTGCAGGATCCATACTATTAATAATAGATCCTCGTTGCAGAGCAGCAATCATTTGTTTTCTCTCTTCCAAACTAGCATTATTGGCAAGTAACTGGGATAAATATAAATAGTTCCATAAAATGACGGCATTTTGAATAAGCACTTTACAGGCTGCGGCAATCTCTTGTTCTTCCCTTTCTCCTTGTTTAAATTCTTGATTGTTGGCGAAGAAAACAGCTTTAGAAAATTTATTGGTTAGTTCAACTTTATTAAGCTGCTTTTCGATTCTTTGTCGAAGTTCTAGATCATCAAAGTAGGTTAAAATGAATAGAGACTTTATAATTCTGCCAAACTCCTTAAGAGCTTTATAAAGAGGGTGGTCTAGCATAAGAGCTTAAACGTTTAAAAAGTTGAGATGCAGAAGTATGTTTAAGTTTGAGAGTCACCATAAAGCGTAAGATATCATCCCAATATTGTTCTATTAGCCTTAAGTTAAGAATTCGACTGGGAAGGATTTTATAGCCTTTAGCTTCATAGGTTTTTCTATCAGAAAAAGCATAGATTTTTTGATCACTAATGTTTTTTAAACGGGGAGCAAAAGCTGTCCCAATAAAATGAGTGGCAGCAAAAATAGTTTCAGTAAAGCCATGGGTATCTGTTGAATGGATGTTGCTTTTAATAACTTCATTTTGTAAAAGTCCATCAATCACATAAGCCGCTTCCCGTTCAGAAGAACTGACAACAGTTGAATGGAAAAGTATCTGCCTTTCATCCAAGAAGAGGTAAATAGTAACACCTTTTCCTTTGCCAAAGTATTTGTATGAATAACTAGCAATTAAAGAGTCCACAGTAACGTTAACTTTACGGCCATCACTGGATGTATGAAGCTCTTCTAAATTATATCGAAAAGCGCTACTGAGGAAAAGCTTATCAATTAAGCGAATGATTTTATTGTTAGCAGATTGAATGTTTTTAAGACTAAAGTGCCAATTAACCATATTTTTTAAAGCATCCTCATTAATGCCTATAGAAATATGAGCGAGCCTGTTTATCCCTATATTACAGCCTTTACCAAGGATTCCTGCAAATACAGTTTCTGGGTTTGGTTTCATCTTCTTGTGTTTGACGCTGAAATGTTTAAATGATCCCGTAAATTGGGTTACTTGCTCAACATCCGTTAAGACACGCAAGATGGGAACGAACCCTGCCTGTGACAGTAAGGAAGATGCATATTCTTCTTCGCTGCTTTCTGTTTTAGGTGTTGTTACCTTGACTCTATGGTTTTCATCCACTGTTAAGAAACTATTCTCTCCTTTGAGAAAGCGTTCATTAACATGTTGGTATTTGAAATCCAGTTGTTCTTTAAGTTTATCCATAGTTTCTTTAAAATTTTCAAATTGATCGAGACCAGCACTTTGCAGTAAAGATTGGCGCTGAGATTTCCAAGTTTCTTCGTCAATAAGATAATCTTGAATAGCTTTGTAACGGTAAGAGTGAAGAAGGTTAAGACGACCCGCTTTAATAGCTTCAGCCATATGTATAAATAAAAGAATTTTATACAGAGAAACCTTAAGTTTCCCTTGGTTATAGCAATGTTCTTTTTCATCTGTTTTAAGAAAATCACAAGGGGCTTCATTTCCTAATTCCCCCTCAAAAGAGACAAAATAATAAATAGCAGCAAGTATATGCGGATCAGAAGTTTGAGGGTTAAACTCTAAATTCTTTACAATGTTAGAAACTCGGCGTTGTAGCTTTAAAGAGAGTAACTCTAAAACATCAAAAAAAGTTTGATTCTTGGCAATTTTATCAAGGGAATTTTCTAATTCAATAAGTTGTGTCTGCTGAGTAGGTGTATTTTGAGCGTTATACGCATCAACTAAACTTTCAACTTGAGAAACTTTAGCTTCTAAAGCAAGTTGAGAGCTTTTTATAATAGTAGTAATTTCTTCAATCAGTTTGCGTGAACTTTTATGAGAAGAAGAGAGCTGCCGAATGGCTTGATTCCGGCTAGAACGGTTCAATTGTTCATGTTGGTTAACTTTGCTATAGGCTGAATTCAGAGAAGCTTGCACTGATTTTAGAAAAATATCTGTTAATGCATCTTGCCGATAAAAAAATTGATGCTTAACGTAGCATAGCAGATATAAGTAGACTTTATTTTTATCAGCAAATTGGGTGAGTTGAAAGTTTGTAGATTTCTGAACCCAGGTAGCAAAGTATTCTGTTGCTTGGTCAGATAAATTCAGTTTTTGAAAGATAAACTTAAACTCATGAAAAGGTTCTTTGAATAGTTTAAAAGCTTCGATACTTTCTTGAATGTCCGCAGGACGCAAAGATTGATTAAGATGTTTAATAAGGGTTAGGGGAGGCCTTTGCATCTTATTTTTACTTTGCTTTTCTAAACCTGTCATATGCTGGAGTTTAGCTTGATGGCTGGAAGATAAAGATTGGTCAATGGTTTTCAATAGATCCAGCTCAAAATTGTTATAGGCCTGAGTAGTAAAGGTAGAGAGCTGGTTATAAGAAGGGAGCTCAATTTTTCTTTGCCAGCAGAAATCTATAATGGAGAGAAATATTTGCTTAAGGGGGAGGTGTTTTTCCACCAGTTGATAAATACGGGTTTTAATCTTCTCTTGTTGGGCATTATTGAGAGGTTGCCAATGGAGCAATTCTAAAATTTTTCTTCGATGTGTTTGAAGGGCTTTATTTTGGTACGATGATATATCAATGCTTTCAGGATTAAACCCAAGTAAGTCACAGACATAACCTATATCGGGTTTAAGAAACTGTTGAACTGTAAAAAATTTACCATTGGATTTGAAATATCCAAATTGTAGTGTAAAACCTATTTGATTAATGGGTGTACGTAAATTTTGAATGATGTTGAAGACCTCATTATTGACTGAAAAATATTGGCTACGGTCATTATCTTCAAATTCTGGAGGGGAATCAAATTGGCGTTGTTCAGCTGTTGATAAAATAGCAAGTTTAGTCATAAAATTTTCTTTTAAAAAATGAAAATAACAATAGCCAAGATAATAGAGATAACATCATTAATTGACAATAAAGGTGATAATCTTTATTATCACCTTTATAAGGAAATTCAGGCAATTTCTCATGGAATTACAATTTTAACGAGGATTTTACTTAACCAATTTGATGTATGATGAAATCACCTTTACCTATTTTTGATAGCTTGGAATTCATTGATAAGACTAATTTTGCAACTGTTAAAGCCTCTGAAAACAAAGATGATTATCAAAAAGCTCTTGAGTTTCTTAAAAGCTATAAAGGTAGCCAAGGCACCTTCAATGCTTATCGCCGTGAAATTGAGCGTTTACTTCATTGGAGTAATCTTGTAGCTAAAAAGCCTTTAAAAGAACTAAAACGCCAGGATATGGAAGATTTTATTCATTTCTGTCAAAAACCTCCTAAATCATGGATTGGCGTTAATAAATTACCTCGTTTTATAGATAAAGAAGGAGAAAGACTCCCAAATCCCAACTGGCGCCCTTTTATTGTCACCATTTCTAAGGCAGCTTATCGACAAGGAGAAAGGCCTGATTTAAAGAATTTTGAACTTTCTCAAAGTACCATTAAAGATACTTTTGCTATCTTAGGATCTTTCTACAATTACCTTCTGCAAGAAGAATATGTTTATATGAACCCTGTTGCCCTTATTCGCCAAAAAAGCAAGTTCATTCGAAAAAACCAAGGACAACCAAAAATTAGAAGGCTTTCAGATCGTCAGTGGCAGTACGTTATTAAGACAGCTGAAGAAATGGCAGTAACAGACCCTAATCTACACGAACGAACCCTTTTTATTATGTCGGCTCTTTATTCTATGTATTTACGCATATCAGAACTTGCTGCAAGCAAGCGATGGATTCCTACCATGAATCATTTCTTTCGTGATAATGAAGAAGATTGGTGGTTTACAACTGTTGGCAAGGGCAATAAGCAGCGACAAATTGCGGTTAGTGGTGCCATGCTAGAAGCTTTAAAAAGATGGCGTCTGCATTTAGGTTTATCAACTCTTCCCTCCCCAGCTGATAGGTCCCCTTGCCGAAGACGAAAGGACAAGGCCCTATCAGTTCTACCAATTATATCCGCAAGATTGTTCAAACTTGCTTTGATCAAGCTATTAATATCCTCAGCCAAGATGGTTACAGGGAAGACGCAGAAACTTTAACAGAAGCCACTGTTCATTGGTTAAGACACACAGGGATATCAGATGATGTAAAACACCGCCCAAGAGAGCACGTGAGAGATGATGCAGGACATGGGTCCGGAGCAGTTACCGATAAATATATCGATATTGAGCTAAAAGAGCGAAATAGATCAGCTAAAAACAAACCAATCGCCTAGAATTAGGCTCTACGAAACTTTTGACCCCGTTATGTACTTAGTCCCAGAGGTATGCAAATCAAACTACATAGAGATTGTGAGTGGGAGTTCAAGTCCAGACCACATCCATCTTCTAATTTCAGTACCGCCGAGCATGTCGTTGTCAAAGGTGATGCAGTACATAAAGGGTAAGAGCAGTCGAAAATTGTTAGAAGAGTTTGGTCATTTAAGGAAGCGATATTGGGGGCAACACCTATGGGCAAGGGGCTATTTTGCGGTAACGGTAGGGAATGTGAATAGTGAAGACGTTCAAAGATATATAGAGCAGCAAGAACATCACCACAAACAAGATAACTTCAAGATTTCAGAGTATTAGGAAGAAGCGTTTACGCATTTAATCAGCTTTACAAGCTTTACCCCAAACTCACGCCTTCAGGCGGGAGTGGGCGCGAAGCGCGTTGATTAACAATTTTTTCATTTTCTCTTTTGGTTGCAACGCCACATGCCTCAACAATATTGTCGGTCTTTATATATAGAGTGCACCCATTCCATATATCTTGTTCATAGAAAGCCTGATGCGTATTGTCGGAGGGGGAACCTGTCCATAGGTAGTATTTTCGATTGGTTAAAAAAACTTCGTCAATCACATTTTGAAACATAGGGCTCATAGCAGAAACTTGTTTATCTTCTAAGAAGTGCTTCAAGCAATCAACGCGTGTAGACAGTATTAAACGCTTTTTGATATCAATAAAATATTTTATGTAATAAAAATATGTAGAATCAAAGACATCAGTTAAAGGACTTACTACGTTTACTAATTTATGTTGAACGTTATCGCTGAAATCCAATAAAGAATGAATTGTTTTATCTAAAGGAGCACTCATTTCCTTCTCCCTAACATCATCTATAGCACATCGATCCTAAGCGTTCTTTTTTCATATTAAAAGTTGAAAAAAAACCAATTATTCCACAAAACATCAAAATAAAAGCAGGGGCGATAGGGTCTCCAGTGTATATGACAAGTTGAGTAGAAAAAAATGGTATGCACCCACCAAAAAGCATGACTCCAGTTGACCACCCAAAAGCAGTTCCACTATATCTTTTAGCGGTGGAATATAAGGATGTGACCAAAGGTGCACATGCGGCAGCAGCTCCAGCACCTATTATGGTTAATATTACTTGCAATATTAATATATTGCTCAAGTTTGGTTTGGAAATTAAATAAAATAAAGGATATGAAAATAAAAAAAGGGCTAACGCACATGTTCTCATCATAAGCTTACGTTCAATTAAATCAGAGAGAAAACCCATAAGTGGGACCAAAAGTAACCATAAGGATATAATCGAAAAGTTAATGACCATAATCTTGGATGATTCAACTCCAAGATCTCTCTTTAAAACATCAGTGATATAAACAAAAAGAGTGGCTCTGACCACATAAGCGGGTCAAATTGTTCCTAGGGCCAATTTACTACACAATCCTTTTGGATAACTACCTATTTGATTAATGTTCTAAAACACTATTGAGTAGCTAATTTTTTTTCCTCGTTTTCTACTATTTTTTCTAGAGCTTTAAAGTGAGCATCTACCGCTGACATAATAGGTATAATTGAATTTTCTTTATAGCAACCAGCTATCCGCCAGCAGTACTCTCTATAATTATATTCCAATACGGCAGCAACAGTTTGAGGTACCCAGGCTGTACAAACTTCGCACATTGGTGGCATCGCCGGATAACCAAACTTATCTCCCTTGTCCAGTTGTACGATCAATAGCCCAATATTCTTTGCAGATACGCCACCTTCTTTCATGGCACGAAATATCGCATGTGACTCAGCACATCCACCCAATTCCTGTCCTCCCGATGTGTGTCCATCAACCATCGTGTGAGACTTGCGATAGTGAGCATCAGCTTCAGCGCTGACTATTGCACTTGAATTTATCTCCTTTATATTTTTTTTTAAGTATTCTCCTATGATACGACTCTTATGATTGGCTTCAGCGTTAAGATGACGTGCTCCACCATTAAATCCTATGTAAACAGGAACAGATTGACTTTGGGATCGTACATCAACCGCTAATGCCATAATCGCAGTTTTTTGTTTATTATCACCAAATTGCACTCCAAAACGCTTCTTATCACTAGCGCCTTTTCCCCAATGAGTGAGTACGAATTTATTCAAATTTTCAACAACCCCTTTGCCTTGTAAATTTGTCCACTGAGGTCCCTGATCTGCCATGGTAATAGCTCCTCTTAAATGCTTTAGTTTAAGCCCAAAGTATGCAGCAAACACTCAATTGTTTTGAAGGTATAATCCTTTTTAGCTTCACAAATCTATCTTGTTATAGCGAAGATCAGACTGTGATTCATAGATGCAGAAAAAAGGGATCTTCATTAATTCTTATGCGTCAAACAAACACAATAAAATCAAGAATTCAAGGTGAAAAAATTTTTGGATTATTGGCTTGTTAGCTACTGGGCCTTGTAAGGGACTAAGTACATAACGGGGTCAAAAGTTTCGTAGAGCCTAATTCTAGGCGATTGGTTTGTTTCTTAGGGGTTGGATGCTCAAACAGTCCATTTTTCCGAGGAAGTATTTGTTAAGTTGATATAGAAAAAAACTCATTTCAATTATCGGCTGTTTTCTATTCAAATCTCAATATCTTCTATTATTTTCTTAATGTTAATTCTTTTTTTATTTTTACGGAAAGTAAAATGTCCGGAGAAATTGATATGTTGAAACCCGACAGGAGAATTTTTGGTGACTTTTTTCAGTTTCGCTTTGTTGTTTTTTATGGACTCTTGCTCTACTAAACTAGAGTTTAGATAGGCATTGTAAAAGATAACAACCGCTGCCAAGAGGCGCCCACATTGATTGCTGATTTCTACCTCACGATCACCTTTTCCTAATAAAGCTTTTCTTCCTCCGACTTTAGAGATATGAGCCCGTAGGGAATGGTATAGTTCAATACGATTTTGTGACCGGTGAGAATTGGCTTGTAGGCTCGGATCAAGGATGCATTTCAGCGTATATATGCTGCGAATAAGCTTATCGTATTCTTCAACGGCTTGACGGGTTGTGTTTTTTTCTGACAACAAGCAAAGCTTTCTAACAAGAGTACTTTGGGTGATTTCTTTTGAAGCTAAACTTGCCACAATCCGATCTATATTTTCTTTTTCTTTTAAAATGATGTCTGCTTTAATCTGCCCCACAGGCGGAACTAAAAAATGACTATAATGGGAAGGATCTTTACCACAGTAAATATGCTTCAGTTCCAGTTTAAGATTGGCAAACCTTGGCCTAAACTCAGGACCAAACCAACGGAAAATAGCAAAATTGATTTTATTGACACTTTGCATGTCACCTGTGATAACCATGGGGTTAATGAGGGAAGTGTTGCCATACCAAATATCGAAAAGAGAATAACTTTCAGGATCGTGAGCGCCTATAATTTCAGATTGTATCAGAGCATAGTTAGATAACAGGGTATAAGCAACAACCCCTTTGCCTTTTTTAAAATATTTACGGGAGTTGCGCGCTTTGGCTGTAGGTGTGATCATTTCAAACTTTTGCCCATCAGCAGCAGCATACAATTGAAGATCAAAAGTGTAATAAGGAAAAATAGGGAGCTGGGCCATTTTATTATTGATCAAATCAAGGGCTCTTTTTAATGTTTCTAAACGCAGGCCTTGTTGATAGGTTGTATTCAGTTGATCCAGAGAAATATCGCAGATTTGATGCATTTTATGGTTTCCTGCATTGGTGGCCTGAGCAATGAAAACAGCCATTAAGGCGTCTTCTTCTAACTCTTGTTTACTGTAATAAGGCTGCAAGGGTGTGAAGGCCGATAAAAAGTTTGCTTTCTCATTAACAAATCGTATGACGTCAACAATTTCAACAATCGGTAATTTATCGTAAAAGGTTTCTTTGTGGGGATCGTCTTCTTTTGAATATTTAGGCTTAACCCATAAGATTTCTTTTTTAAGAGGATCATATTTTAAATGTTTAAGCTTACCGCGTTTTAGGTTAGAATTAAACTTCAGTAAAAGCGTATCAAGTTCTTTGAACAGTAAATCTAGCTGTTTTTTACAAGGGGTTTTAACCCAAGGGATGTTGAGGGTTTTCAGGATCTCTTCTGTTTTTTCTATCGAGATCAATTCATGAAAGAAAGTTCGGTGGCGAAGACTCTCTTCAATATGAAGAGCACCTGTTTTTAATTGCTTCACAATTTGGCAATAGATGAGGGTTTCATAGCGATGAGCTTTAATCGTTTTCTGATTTTCTTCGTCGGTGGTGATCACATAAGGCTTCAGACGCTTTGAGATAAATTCAACAGGGAATTTATGAAAAGATTGTCTGGAGATCGGTTTCTTTTTCTGAAGAATATCTTTCATCCAATGGATCGCTTTTAAAAGAGGATTTTCCGGTAATAAACTCTCAAAATCAATCCTTGCGAGAAGAGGACGTAGGTAGCGTTTGTAACGTATGGCGGCTTTGTCTCTTTCCTCCCATCGCAGACTTTGCTTACGATGAGGTTTATTGACAAGCTTTTCTCCAAGGTTGAGAATTTTTTCTTTGGGAAGAATCTGAAAGGCTTTTTTGCAAGCTGTTCTCCAGTACATTCTTTGCTTAAGCTTTTCATCCATAAACATGAGAAGGATGAGGCCAACTTTTTGGTCTATTTTTTCTTTATCTTTCAATTGCTCTTGATCAGCCTTGTCTTTGATTTCTTCTTCAAATTTTTGAACGTGGTAACTCAAAGTATCTGCTAAGTTGTCATTGATTCGTTGATATCTTTTGAGAACGTAACAAAGAAGATAAAGGTAGGTTTGTTCTTCTTCAAATCTCTCTAAATCATAACGGGTATAGAAGTGAACCAAACTCGCGTAATAGGCAATATTTTGCTGAGAGATTTCGAAAGAGGGTATGATCTTCTTGGCTGTTTCATACAAAGGCTTAAGAACATCATATTTTTTACATTCCATCCTGATCATAGATTCAGAAAAGCTTTTCGCATCTTGTTTTAAAGATGCTAACTCGGATAGGGATTGCTCTTTTTTGAGAAGATTATCTAAATTTTGTTTATCAATATTGGTTAAACCCTGTTGCAAACAGAGTTTAAGGCGTTGGCGCTCTTCGTTAAGGACATTGGTAACAATTTTTTGAAGAGTTGAATAACCGGGACGAATAATTTTTTTATTTTTTAAGAAATTTAAGAGCTCAAGAGCAATGAAATTAGGGGTGACATCAAGTTTTACGGTATGGCGTGCTTGCTGAGTGAGTATTTCTAAGAAGGTGTTAGACCACGGTTGATAACCAAATAATTAGCTAATTTCTTGCCGTTGTAAATAGTACTCATGCTTTGTAATTGTAAATACGTCAAGGGCTCTGCTCTGAAAATACTCTTCTAGAATGTAATGAATATCAGCTTGAGGACTATTCTTTAAAGAAACCCGAAAAAACATATGTTTGGCTTTGAAGTAGCCGATTTGTAAAGCGCAATGAACTTGAGTATGAAGAGAAGGACATTTTGAAATCAGTTCCCATTCTTGATCATTAAAATGAAAATAGGTTAACCGTTGTTCATGAACAAAATCGGGAAATCCGTAAAAAGCAAATTCTTCTATATCAGACAGAATGGAAAGTCTTTTGTTTGTATTAACCATTATTAGTACCTTTTTTGTAGATATGATAACGACCGTTATGATACCAACAAGTAAGGTCAGTCAAATAGATTGAAAGAGGTATGCAAAATGGATTATTTTTTAAGAGAAAATAAGTTAATACTTACCATGGCTATAAAATGAGTAAAATTGTTGCCTATATACGGGCTTCTACTGATAAACAAGATCTCAATCATCAAAAATTAGAATTATTGGAGTATGCGAGGAAAAAATCCTTATCGATTGATGAGTTTGTTGAGATTACGATTTCATCCCGTAAAACAAATAAGCAACGACGCATTGATGAACTATTAGAAAAGCTTGTCAAATCTGATACCTTGATGGTAACAGAGCTAAGCCGATTAGGACGTAGCACAACCGAGGTAATATCTCTGGTGAATGCTTTAGCTGAAAAAGATGTCCGAGTGATTGTCTTAAAACAGAATTTAGATATCAGCCGTCATGATATGAATTCTAAAACAAACCTGACCATATTTTCTTTGTTTGCGGAATTAGAAAGGGATTTAATCAGCTTAAGAACAAAGGAAGCTTTAGCATCGAAGAAAAGACAAGGGCAGATTTTAGGAAAACCTATAGGAACAATCCAAAAAAGTAAGTTTGATAAGGATGTTGATAAAATAAAAGAGCTTCTGAGTTATAATCTATCTGCGAGAAAAATTACAAAAGTTCTTGGGTATAAAAATCATATCTCGCTTAATACTTATATTAACAAGAGAAAATTAAGAAATAAGGAAAAATCAACTTAACAAATACTTCCTCGGAAAAATGGGCTGTTTGCGCATCCAACCCCAACAGGGACCGGGAAAAGTCACTTGGCGATTGCTCTGGCAAGTCAGGCTGTGCAAAACAATCTAAAGGCGCGCTTTTACAATGTGGTTGATCTTGTTAACCAACTTGAGCAAGAAAAAATAGGGGGA
>Ga0214919_10011512_pt1 | contig 11031 bp, 22 predicted proteins | sample LL1503_MetaG_FD_177994 | JGI IMG/M metagenome (GOLD analysis project Ga0214919, IMG submission 177994) | Freshwater microbial communities from Lake Lanier, Atlanta, Georgia, United States - LL-1503 | ecosystem: Environmental > Aquatic > Freshwater > Lake | place: USA: Georgia | collected...
AGAATCAATGCAGATAATGAACAATTTAGAAACTTTTTGGATTTTGATTGTAAAATAACTAACGAAAACTTTTAAGAATATATAAAACCTAAAACAATTTAAAATGGCGAAAGCAAAACAAAAATCTACAGCAGAATTAAAAGACCTACGCGCTCAATTAGAAATTGAAGTTAACGAGGCACAAAAAGAACTAGCAGAAAAGAAGTATTCTGTAAATCTTGAAAGCATCCAAAACATTAATGCTATCTTAAAGCAAATCGACAAAAATTATGAATGGAGTATCAAAAATGCTGCTTTTGTAATTAACTTGTATGATGCACTAGCAGACCAAAAGCGTCAATTCCAAATTGATGACAAGGGAGAATCTACAGTTCAACTTAATGGAGTTCAATTAAATCAATTGTACACTATCATCACAAATATTACTGGAACTGGTATTGAAGGCGCAAAAACTTTTACAAGATTATTAACAAACGTAGGAGCTCAAATCTCAGATGCCCTAAAAGAAATGGGTGATGCAAACCGTGTAATCCAAGAGAAACACGTTGCACTTGCTGAACTTGATGTTACAATCGATAAAGCAGAGCAGCCTGAAGTGGCAGTAGAAGAAATCACACAATAATTATGAAATTAGCAAGTAAATCTAAAAAACGTTTAGATTTGCTAGAAGCTATCCAAGACGGCATTACTACTCGTGATGTTTTTGAAACAATTGGCTATAAGAATCAAAGTGAGGATAAAATAATTCAATTTATTTATCCTCACCTTCTTACTCAGTTGACAGAATATGTCATGGAAAAGAAGGGCTTTAGCAGGTCTCTTGCAAAGGAGAAGGCAAGAACAATGATTAAATGGGAGGGTAATGTAAACACCACTGTGAAACAAATTCAGTTCATGGGGACCCAAAACCGTCCGGACATGACAATTCAAAATGATGGAGTTACTATTGCCATTGAATTTAAGAAAGGGGACCGAGGTTCATCCCTACGAGAAGGATTTGGACAATCAATAGTATATTCAACTGCCTATGATTTTGTTATTTATATGTTTATTGATGTCAGTGAGGATGGTCGAATCCTGAATGGCTCTACAGCCGTAAATGAACAAAAATTCTTACAGAATCTGTGGGATAACTTTAACGTAAAATTTGCAATAGTTTAATGAAAACATTCGTAACATCAAACCAACAATTTGGCCGACCAGGAGCCATAAAATCCTACAAAAGACCTTTTGAAACCGTCCAAGAGATGAATCAAGAACTTTTTACCAAATGGAATTCAGTGGTCTCTCCGGAAGATACAGTCTATGTTTTAGGTAACTTTGCATGGGACCCAGAAACTGCGGAATATTTCTTAAGAAACCTGAATGGGACTATTATTAATATAGACGGAGAATTTGACAGTGCACTTGATGAACTATCAGAAACGGCTGCTGCATTGGACATTGATTATTTTGATGGTTTATTAGAAGTCTTCTCGGAAGAGAATGCAGTTCTTTCATATTGGCCGCTTTTGGAATGGCCGCGAAAATCAAAAGGTGCCTATTCAATCATAGGATTTCCGAATAAAAAGTACGGTAGCAACCATAAGACCAAAACAATTAATTGTTGTTGCGACTTTTGGGAATACAAACCTGTAGAATTATCCCGAATAATTCAACTCTTCAATGAAGTAGAATAAGTTAATAACTTTAACAAAATTTTAACATTCTAGAGTTTCCCGATTCAAATAATTGTATTATATTTACATATCAATCTAAAAACAAAATCACTATTATGGCATCTAAATCTTACAGAGAATTAACTGAGAATTTTTTAACAACCCGTTCTGAAGCAGACTTTACTGCTCTTTTTTACAAAGTAAAACCGGGACTTACGACTTATATTAATAAAATAGTAAAAGATCGTGAAATGGCTGAAGATATTGCCGTAAATACCCTAACAAAATTGTGGACTAAAATTGACCAATATGACCCACAATACCAGATCACTACATGGTTGTACCGAATTGCTTTCAATGATGCATTAGGACATATCAATAATAGAAACAAACAATCCTCTCTAGATGCCCTATCTGATTACGGTGTTGAGGTTAGTGAGAATGGTGAATTTGTTAATGGTAGTCAAGGTTTAAATGGTGCTATTGAAGACTATGTAATGAAAACCGAACAGGATTTCCTTGAGGAAGATAATGAACTTATGACAAAATATGGTCGTGCTCTTACTGAAATCGAAAATCTTAAAGGAATGTATCGTGAAATAGTAATTGATCGTTTGATTAATGAAATGAAGTACGAAGAAATCGCAGAAAAACATGACTTACCGCTACAGACTATTAAAAACCGTATTCGTAGAGGTAAAGCAATCATCGAAGAAAATATGATGTCGTAATGGTTGTTGTTGTTTATAGAAAATCGAGCAGTTCAAAAACAAAATACATGATTGTGTTTGAGAATGAACAAAACCCGGATAAAATTATAAATCTGAATGCCAGGAAACCCATGATTCCAAATAATTATATTATTGAAGAAATTGGAGTTGGCGACAGTTTTATAGAGAGCTATAAGAAACAACATAAAATTAAAAAACATGAAGTTTGTTAAATTGTTAATAACTTTTTGAAAATAATTAACCTGACATTTTACCGTGTCAGGTTTTTTGATTATATTTACATATCTAATTTTAACAAAGAAACACTATGAAAAATTTTAAAGTACTTTCAATCGAAAACGCAGACGAATCAGGAACATCACTTCAAGGTTATATCAACGCGACTTATAGTCAATTGATAGAAACTCTAGGAGAACCTACTTATGACGAACCATCGGGAGATGACAAAGTTCAAGTGGAATGGGTTGTAGAATTTAAAGGTGATATTTTTACAATATATGACTGGAAAACAGGTTCAAGAGAATACACTGAAAACGAATTGACCACATTTAATGTTGGAGGTACCAAATCAGCATTCGATTTTATTCAAGAAGTAGAAACATTAATTAACAAATAAGATGAAAGAACTATTTTTATTAAGAGGATTACCTGGAGCAGGAAAATCAACATTGGCAAAAATCCTGGTTGGTGAAAGAGATTATTGTCACAAAGAGGCTGATATGTATTTCGTAGATAGCGAAGGAAAGTACAAATTTGACTTTTCTTTGATTAAAGAAGCTCATGACTGGTGCCAATCAGAGGTTGAATTCCTTATGAAGTACGAGCACACTGTAGTAGTTTCAAACACATTTACACAGGAATGGGAAATGCAGGCCTACTATGATTTGGCCAAAAAATACGGTTATAAAGTCAATTCTATAATCGTAGAAAACCGACATGGAGGGGTAAATGAGCACAATGTGCCGCAAGAAACATTAGACAAAATGAAACAAAGATTTGAAGTAAAACTATAAAGCATGGAAAACAATTTTAAAGTTGCCAAATACGAAAAGACCGACGAAGGGTTTAAACATCTTGGATATGATGAGTACCAAATCACATATCTTAAAGGTAATAAACCACATCAAATCAGGATAGTTGTTGATGGTATTTTAACAAAAAGGGTTATCAATTTAATCGATGGTAATTCTGGTTATAAAAACCAAATACTGTTGGCAATTAGTGATGTTAAAAATGCTAAAATAGATTTAACACAAAAACCGTCCGAAAAAAAGAAGGTAACATTAGGTTACATTGGAACATTTTATAGTAAACTAATCGTTAAAAACGTGAAGAACTATTTAATAGGAATTAACAAAGAAGAGAGAAGAGACACATTAACTAAATATGAATTAATATAATGGAAGCAGAATTTATCCCTTACGAACAAGCATTGGCTTTAAAAGAATTAGGATTTGATGAACCTTGTTTTGGGTTTTATGACGAAAGTTTATACTTTCCAAATAATGAAAATCAATATGGAACATTTTGTAATCAAATATTAGATACATCCTCTTGTTCAGCACCACTTTACCAACAAGCATTTAGATGGTTTAGAGAGAAGTATAATTTGAGAGGATTTATTGGGTTTAGACCAAATGTAAAACAATTTGATTGTCACGTCTATGATATGTCTTTATCAGGTAAAGAATATGTGCAACAAAGAACAATGGAAGAGTTTAACAAAGACCCTAAAGTTGGGACTTACGAAGAAACAGAACTTGAATGTCTTAAAAAATTAATAGAAATAGTAAAAGAAAAATAAAATGGAAAATCAAAATTCAGTTTGCTACGTAGCAAAAATAAATGAAGTACGTGCAATCGAAGGTGCTGATAACATCGAATTAGTTATCGCAGGTGGATGGAATGCCATCACAAAGAAAGGTGAATTTAATGAAGGAGCCTTAACAATTATTGCAACAACCGATGCAGTAATACCTGAAGCCCTTTCTGAAAAAATGGGAGTTACTTCTTACCTAAGAAAAGGAGGAAGAGTAAGAACTGTGAAGTTAAGAGGAGTTTATTCTGAATGTTTAATAATTTCAGGTAAGTTTTTTGAAGAAAATAGAACTATACTTAATATAGTTGATGGACAAGACATGATGGAAAAACTCGGTATCACTAAATACGAGCCACCAGTTAAACAAATCCAATTAGCATCTGGTAGAAAAATCAAGTGGAGAGATAATCAAAACTTCCATATCTACTACAAGTTTCCAAACTTGAAAAATGTGGCTGGATTATTTACAGAAGCGGATGAGGTTCAAATCACCAGAAAAATCCACGGAACAAATGCCAGATATGGTATTGTAAAGAAATCTAAATTGACCTTCTGGGACAGAGTAAAGAAATTCTTAAGATTGGCTGACGAATGGGTTAATTATGAGTACATCTACGGTTCTCATAACTGTGAGAAAGGTTCTGACTCTCAAGGATTCTATTCAACTGACGTTTGGAGAACAATCGCAGAGACTTATGGTATTAAAGAAAGACTTTGGAATCAGGCTAAAAAATACAGTGCTGAAGATTTGGGTTCTGGATTGGTTCTTTATGGAGAAATCTATGGAGCAGGAATTCAAAAGAACTACGAATACGGTTTAACTGACATCAAGTTTGTTGGATTCGATATTACTGTAAATGGAGAATATTTGGCACCAGAAACTACTCACCTGGTAACTTCTTGTGACTTAGAATTACCTCACGTTGAAGTACTTTACGAAGGACCATGGTCTCAAGAGGTACAAGATGGTTATGTATTTAATAACTTCATTGAGGGTACTAAAGTACCCCATGAAGGAATTGTAATCAAACATGTATCTGGTGAGAGAAAGAAAGTCGCAAAGGTTATTAACCCAGACTACTTAATTTACGGTGAAAAAAATAACGTAGGAGATTCTCACTAATGGCTGTAGATTATAAAAGAGTCCTTCTAGGAATGCTAGGAGAAAAGATAGTAGCAAAACATTTTAGGGATTCCGGACATCAGGTCGAGGAATCCCTAAATGTCTTTGATTCGGACAAAGACATGGTAATTGATGGATATAATGTTGAGGTAAAAACAAATGCACCCCTAATTTATTACGATTCATTCTCATTTAAAAAAGGTCAATACGATAAAATCATGAATTCACATCGAGTTTATTGGGTTTCGGTTCCGTTACAAACCCAAGAGGACCAATTTGCGGGATGTGTTTTTGAAATGGACCCTAAGGTTGCAAAGTTACATACAATTAAATTTAATTCAGGAACAACTGCAATAGGTTTAAAGAGACAGCAGGAGGGAATGAAGGTAATTTATAAGATTGAAGACCCTGCTCTATTAAATCAATTGAAAGAATTATCGTCTTCATATTTATAGGGATATATAATTCATGGAAAGAATTAAATTATTTGAACAATTTATCGCTGGTCAAAATATTGTTAAGACACGAAGAGACTTAATGATTAATATTTTTAATCAATTTGAAGATATTAAACCAATAATGAATGAGGCAATACTTATTGTCGAATCGGGTATTTTTGACGATGGATTCGAATCCATTAATGAAGAGAATCTTATTGGTAGAATGAAGGCCAAATTTGATACTGCGGTACAAGTTGCAAAATCAAAAGGAAAAGGTGCACTAACCGATGCCCAAGAAAAAATTATTAAACTTGGCGGAAGTATTGGAAGCGTTATTAAATTAATGGTAGAAAAACTTAAAGAATGGGTAAGCTCTCTTTTTTCTGCAGCTACTTCACATTTTAAATCTGCCGCGGCTTCTAAATCCGCTGAAATTGAAAAATCAATTAAAGGTTCTGATAAAAAGAAAATAACGATTGAGGTTAAAAATCTTAAAGACATTACGGGCACAGTTGCAAAATGGGCAACCTCTGGATTTGTACAAGATACTGCAAAAGCCGCCGGAGCCGCAGCAAAAGAAGATGTTAAAGAAGCATTTGAACTGGCAGTACTACAATCAATTAACGAGGCGGTTATTAATGGTGAAATAGATTTTACTGATATGATTGAAGAGAGCGAGGGAGGAATTCCATTTGTTTCAACAATTGCGCATAAAATGCATCATATCCCTCCATTTAACCTATTGGACAAAGTAAAACAAGGAGCCGAAAAAATTGCAGGCGGAACATTAAACAAATTCTCATATTATGCAACTAAATTAGCCGGAGCATCGGGTCCTTATGAGTTTGTTGCACTATCCGCAATTATTGGAATTATTGCAGAAGTACAATTTAAAGGAGTTACAAAGCATGCTCTATTAAATGCAATTCCTGGACTTGGAACTATTGCAAGCATTATAAGTAATGCGGCCATGGCATTAGCAGTAATTGGTATTATTGAATCACTAATATCTTCCGAAGGCGGACATGACAAAAAAACACATTAATATGAAACGTATAAAACTATTTGAAGAATTTTCCGCAAATCAAATTAAATGCGATGAATGTGGTTGGAAATGGAAACTTGAAGACGGAGGTAACGATGTTTTTGTATGCCATGAGTGTGGACATGATAACACACCAGAATTTGTCCAAGAGGCAGAGGACAAAGAAATGAACAAAGGCCCTCTAGATAACGCTGCTATTAATAAGGCTCTGGATAAAAAGGCCAAAGAATCTGGAGTTCCAATAGGAATCATTAGAGCAATAATGAGAAGAGGAATGGGAGCTTGGAATAGTAGTCACCGAGCTGGTGTAAGTCAAGAGGCTTGGGGATATGCCAGAGTAAATGCATTCCTTGAAAAGGGTGATGGAACATGGGGTAATGCCGATGCCGACCTTGCAAAAGAGGTTCGAGATGGTGGACATGATAAAAACCTACCATGGAAACCTGAAGAGGACTAAAAATATTAATCGCATAATGCGCAAAGAACTCTTAATAACATGGGACGATGAAATCAGGTTAATGGACCAATTAGTCCAAAAATTATTAGATTCAAATATAAATGCATCAAATACAGTTATTGTAACCGTTTCAACTGATTATTCTTCGGTTATTGGACAATATTTGAGACACCAATTAACCCATGATGGAGAAATTTGCGAAGGTTTTGGTGTTGATGTACCATATCCAGATCAAACGTTCGACCAGAAATTTAAACAGGACGTGTATGATATGTTCCACATGCATACTGAAACTATTAAGGACAAGTCAATATTATTAGTAGAGGCTGGAGTAATTCGAGGAGGTAATTATACAACCCTGGTCGACCTTATTAAAAATGACATAGGTATTACTGAAGATGTAAAGACCCTTACAATGTATGAGAACAAGGGTAGCAAGTTTAAGTCCGATTTTGTTGGAGAATACTATGACGATACAGTAGAGGATTTAACATTTTGGTGGGAAAGAGAAAACAATCATTGGAGATAATATGAAACATGTAAAATTATTTGAGGATTTCATTAATGAGGCTGAAGAGACCTACAATGACTATCCGGCAGCCGCAAAGGAGAATGCAAAAAAGGCCCTGGATTGGAGAGACCAATATGGTCGTGATGAAGTAACTGCAGGTACTCCAGTTGGATGGCAAAGGGCTAATCAGTTGGCAAAAGGTGAAAAACTTTCTCTAGATGTAGTTTCCAGAATGGCACAATTTAATCGACACAGAAAAAACTCAACAATAGCACCCGAACATAAATCAGAACCATGGAAAGATAATGGATATGTTGCATGGTTAATTTGGGGAGGAGATGAAGGAGTCGACTGGGCTATGAAAAAAATGGATGAAATTAATAAAACTAAAGATAATGAAAAAAATTAAACTATTTGAAGAGTTTCTGAATGAAAAGGAGAAAGTAACTTACGGTGCAAATTGCGCAATGTTATATTTTGACTTTCCGGCAATGGCAACCCTACATCAATCAATTAATCCTCGCGATATTTACACAGTAGAATCGAATGAAGGATACGGACTTGAAACTGAACCACATTGTACTCTTCTTTATGGAATTGAACCCCATGTAACAGTTGACCAAGTTGCTGACAAATTAAAGGGAATCCAATTTGGAGAGTGTACTGCTCACAATCTTTCTCTTTTCCAAAATGAAAAATTTGATGTGCTAAAATTTGATATGGAAGGTGATAATCTTCACAATGCAAATAAAGCACTTACTGAACTACCATACAAAACGGACTATCCGGATTATATGCCACACATGACTGTTGCCTATTTAAAACCAGGTAAAGGTTCTGAATATTTAAAGATATTAAATTCACAAGAACATTCTCTAAAACCTCTGCATATTGTTTACAGTATGACAGACGGCTCTAAACAAAAAATAGATTTATAAATTATGACACTAGAAAAAACATTAGGAATTGTTAGACACATTCTAACATTCGTAGGAGGTTACCTTGTAACTTCAGGAGTACTAACAGAAGTAACTCTTAACACTGGAATCGGTGCAGTAGCAACTCTTATTGGAGTAGTATGGTCAATTGTTGATAAAAATAAAAAGGCATAATTTGAAACAAAAAGGTTTCGGATTGTATAACTTTTAAATTAATAACATAAACCAAACAAAAATGAAAAAAGTATTTTTAGCATTTGCATTTATTGCAGCACTATTAGTTACATCTTGTAAACAAGCAGAAACTACAGAAACTACAGGAACTGATTCAACTACAGTAGTTGTTGATTCAGTAAAAGTAGACACAGTTCAAGTTGACACTGTAAAAGTTGACACTGTAAAGTAATTAAAACTTTAACAAAATTTTAACACTCCAGATTTTACCGTCTGGAGTTTTTTGTTTATATTTACATTATAATTAAAACAATATGATACGTAAAAAAGTAGAAAGAGAAGAACCGATTATTATAGACCTTACAGGTCCTGACGGAAATGCATACGCTCTTATGGCCTATGCTAAACGATTTGCAACCCAATTAGGATGGTTGGACTGTGGGTCGGCACTTATTAACGAAATGATGAGCGGAGACTATGAGCATCTCTTACAAGTATTTGATAATGCATTCGGCGAATTTGTAATCCTAGAGCGATAATGGCTAAATATAAAATACCTAGAGACCGGGTCTTTAAAGACTTTGGAATTATGAGAACAATGTTTGGTACCTATATATGTCCGGGTTGGATTCCTGTAGATGAGGGAACAACTAGAGAGGATGTAGAGTTCGATGATAGTATAATTATTGAGAAACCAATCAATTCAACCCAATTGAATGCTGAGACTCAGAAGGACCTTGAATTTAAGGTACCATCATCAAATGGAAAATCTGAGTATTTAGTCAAATTTCAAAGAGGAGTTTGGAGTTGTAACTGTCCCGCATCAAGTTTCCGAAGAGGAGATTGTAAACATATTAAAGCACAACAATGCTTACAAGAATAGTTCATCTCAAAAAGGAATCTTATGATGTTTATATTGGGAGACCCTCAAAGTGGGGAAATCCATACTCGCATAAGGAGGGAACACTTGCCGAATTTAAAGTTGCTAATAGAGCAGAAGCTCTAGAAAAATATGAGAAATATTTACTCGAAAATGAAACTTTATTTAACTCTCTAATAGAATTACAGGGAAAAACTCTTGGATGTTGGTGTAAACCTAATAAATGTCATGGAGATATACTAGTAAAATGGTCGAATTCAATTAAAAATCAACTATTTTAAAATAAATAAAAAATAAATGAAATTCGCATTGAATTCCATGAAACAAAAAGATATATACTACTATAATATACATAAGAAAAAATCTTATATATAGTTTAGAACAAATAAAACAAGCAATAATGCAAGCAATTCAAAGACATATCAATTTAATGGAACAACCAGTCCTTACGACAGGTAGCCCGATATGTGCCTCTTATTTTAGTAATGGGGATTGGAAGCATAGTGGTTCTTTTGAAACAAAACAGGTTAATATGAGTTAAACTCTATTAACATAACAATATTCAAAAGGACCTTTCAGAAATGATAGGTCCTTTTTTGATTTTATATGTTTCGTTGGCCGATTGGTTTAGGCACTGGATTGCAAACTCAGTTAGGTTGGTTCGATTCCAACACGAAACTCAAAATAAAACTTTAACAAAATTTTAACATTTAAAGTTTTACCGATTGAAAGATTTGTATTATATTTACATATCAAATTAGAACAAAGGTTCTTTGACATACTGATAACACAATTTGCAGCTGTCGTATAATGGCTATTACTTTAGACTTCCAATCTAAAGATGAGGGTTCGATTCCCTCCAGCTGCTCAATGTATTGATTACCGGCCACAAGCCTCGCACCTTTACCCTAAATCGTAGGGATATACTCAAAATGGTGAGACCGGGAAGCTTTCGTAACCGCATCCAAGTGGGCAGTAGGGGATGACGAAAAGAAATAAATTGTATAATGGCGAAAATATGGAATCGGCCGATAAACATAGAAGTAGCATGTAACGAATATCCGAAAGGAGAATAACGAAGCTCAGCGGTATCAATCAAACACCTCCTCGTGGTGATACTGGAAATTAGTCATGAACCATCCGGATGGAAAGCAACTAAAACCAAGTTTGAAATAATGGGTTATAGTGTAACGGTTAGCACAAAACACTTTGACTGTTTTAGTTTAGGTTCGAATCCTAATAACCCAACAAATAA
>Ga0214919_10011513_pt1 | contig 11031 bp, 12 predicted proteins | sample LL1503_MetaG_FD_177994 | JGI IMG/M metagenome (GOLD analysis project Ga0214919, IMG submission 177994) | Freshwater microbial communities from Lake Lanier, Atlanta, Georgia, United States - LL-1503 | ecosystem: Environmental > Aquatic > Freshwater > Lake | place: USA: Georgia | collected...
ATTTCGAACGCACGTCCACCCGTACCGTCCCGTCCGCTTGCTGCACGAGCCGAACCACGAGGTCGTCCTCGAATCCGAAAAGCAGCGACGTGTCCGTCGCCTCGATCCGTCCCTGGATCGGCTCGGCGTCGACGACGTTCATCCCCATGCTCACGAGGATGACCTTTGATTCGTCGAATACCTTCGCCATCGGCGCCTTGACGACGACCGGGCCGAGGTCGGGGTAGCCCTTCTTCTGCATCGCCGCGACCTCGGGGCCGGCGTAAGCCGTGGGATGGTCGCTCGGCTTGCGCGCGTGGGCGAGGCGCACGAACAGGGGCGGGTTGTCGGTGTCGGTGGTGATGTCGTGGATCGGCGGGACGCGCTGTGCGGCCTGGCGCAGGCTCCAGGGCACGTAGGCAGTCACGCCGGCGATCAGCAGCGCCAGCAGACCGCAGGCGATCGCGCCGGGCCGGCGGTACACCAGGCCCAGGACGAACGCGACGACGCTCCCTGCGCAGGTGGCCAAGGCCAGCCAGAACACATACAGCAGCGCGCCGATGCCGTCCCGGTAGTCCCACAGGTCGATGCGATAGCCGATCCCGGCCAGCAGCCCAGCGATGCCGTTGCCAATCGCGAGGACGATGGCCAGCAGCGCGAGGTCCCACGCCAGATCGGATACTTGTGCACGGCGCAGGAAGCGGCTCATGCGGCCGCCTTGGCGCGGTAGCCGTCGCGCAGCTCGCGCTTGAGGACCTTGCCGATTGCGCTGCGCGGCAGTTGGTCGGTGAAGTGGATGTCGGCGAGGCGCTGGATCTTGTTGACCCGGCCGTTCACCCACTCGCGCAGCGCCGACGCGGAGGTGGCGGCGCCGGGCTTCATCACCACGAAAGCCACCGGGGTCTCGCCCCATTGCTCGGAAGGCACGCCGACCACCGCGCATTCGACGACCTCGGTGTGGCCGCGCAGCACCGCCTCGAGGTCGGACGGGTACACGTTGAAGCCGCCGGTGATGACCATGTCCTTCTTGCGGTCCATCAGCGTAAGGAAGCCTTCTGCGTCGAAGCACCCCACGTCGCCGGTGCGGATGAAGCGCTTGCCGTCGGGCGAGTACCACTCGGCCTCGCGGGTCTTGTCGGGCTTGTTGTGGTAGCCGTTCATCATGCCGGACGAGTGGCCGACGACCTCGCCCATTTCGCCCGGGGCGACTTCCACGCCGTTGTCGTCGATGAGGCGGATGTCGTGCCCCGACGCGGCCGGGCCGACGGTGTGGAGCTTGGCGGGGTGCTCGTGCGCGGCGAGGATGCAGGTGCCGCCGCCTTCGGTCATGCCGTAGAACTCGATGAGCCCGCCGGGCCAGCGCTTGAGCACATCGGCCTTGAGCGCGGCCTGGAAGGGCGCGCTGGTGGAGAACTTCATCCGGAAATACTTCAGGTCGAACGTGTCGAACGAGGGCAGCGCCATGATGCGGTGGTACTGCACCGGCACCAGCATGGTGTGCGTCGCGCGGTGGTGCGAGGCGAGTGCGAGGTAGCCTGCGGCGTCGAACTTGGCCATCAGCACCACCGTGCCACCCTGGCCGATCGTCGGGAAGAAGCTGACCAGCGTGGTGTTCGAGTAAAGCGGCGTGGCGATCATCGTGATCGCAGTCGTGTCGTAGCCGTAGCCGGCGCCGCGCTGGATGTGGCTCCAGCGCATCGCGTGCGACTGCACGATGCCCTTGGGGCTGCCCGTGGTGCCCGAAGAGTAGATGATGTTGAAGGCCCATTCCGGCTGCACGTCGACGGCCGCCGGCACGGCGTTTTCTGGCGCGAGCCAGTCGAGCACCGCCCGGCCCGCGGCGGAGGCATCCAGCGCGATCCGCGGGCCGGGGATCTTCCCGGTCACCGGTTCGAGCGTCTTTGCCACGCCTGCGTCGAGGAAGAGCAGCTTTGCGCCCGCATCTGCGGCCATGCCGGCAAGTTCCTCGGCTGTGCATGAGGGCGCCAGTGGCGCGACCACGACACCGGCCCGCAGCGCGCCCATGTACACGGCGGCGTATTCGATGGAGGTCGTCGCGCAGATCGCGATCGCATCCCGTGGTGCGAGGCCTTCGCGCTGCAAGGCAGCGGCCACCCGATCGAGCAAGGCGTCGAGTTGCGAATAGGTGACGGTGCGGCCGTCGTGGACCAGTGCGGGATGGGACGGCTGGCGCGCAGCGTAGCCGCGGATCAGGTCGGAAAGCGTGCCGAATGGGGCGTCGGCGAGGGCGGGGGGATTCATATGCGGTTCACTTTACCTTTTCTTTTACATTTTATGGTGAGATGTGTACTCGAAGACAAGCAGATTTGTTATCCGGGGGTAAATGCATGGATTTAGGGCTAAAAGGGCGAACGGCCCTGATCAGCGGCGGCTCCAAAGGCATCGGCCGTGCGGTCGCCGAAGTGCTGGCGCAGGAGGGTGTGAACCTGCACCTCGCGGCGAGGGGGCAGGAGACGCTAGACGCGACCGCCGCCCAGCTTCGCGCGCAGTACGGCGTAACCGTGGTCACACACACGGTGGACCTGGCCGCCCGCGGGGCGCCCGACGCACTCGGCGAGGCGTGTGCCGGGGTGGATATCCTGGTCAACAACGCCGGTGCGATTCCCACGGGCGGCATCGCCGAGGTCAACGCCGACGCGTGGCGCACCGGCTGGGACCTCAAGGTGTTCGGCACGATCGACCTGACCCGCAAGGTCTACGCGGCGATGAAGGAACGCGGGCAGGGCGTGATCGTCAACGTCATCGGCCTGTCGACCGCGCGCCCGTCTCGCTACATGGCGGGCGCCACCGCCAATGCCGCGCTCAACGCCTTCACTCGCGCGCTCGGCGGCGCGAGCATGGACGACGGCATCCGCGTCGTGGGCGTGAACCCGGGCTGGATCCGCACCGAGCGGATGATCGGCATGCTGCGTGCCCAGGCCGCCAAGCGCTTCGGCGACGCGGAGCGCTGGGAGGAACTGACCAAGGGCCAGCCCGCGCCGGGAGAGCCGGGGCAGGTGGCGGACATGGTGGCCTTCCTTGCTTCGAACCGCGCGGCGCACGTGAGCGGCACGGTGATCAACGTGGACGGCGGGGCGTCGGCGCGGGGCGGGATCCCGGTCTAGGGCCGGCCCGCGGCCAGCGCGGCCGGGCGCGGCCCCGAGCGTAGCAGCATGAACATCGCGATCGAGATGTTCAGCACGCTCCAGCCCACGCCGTTCATGAACGCGGCGCGGTAGGACCCGGTCCAGTCGAAGATCGCGCCGGTCATCCAGCCGCCGAGCGCCATGCCGAACACGGTGGCCATCAGCACGAGGCTCACACGGGCACCCGCCTGAGAAGCGCGAAAGTAGTCACGCACGATCAGCGGGTACATCGGCACGATCCCGCCCTGCACGAGGCCGAAGAACGCCGACACGGCATACAGGCCGAACAGGCCGTCGAAAGGGATGTACAGCGCCAGCGCGATGGCCTGCAGCACGGAGCCCAGCAGCAGCGTGCGCAGTGCGCCGATGCGGTCGGCGATCCAGCCCGAGGCCATGCGGCTGATGATGCCAAAGCCGAGCATCAGTGAAAGCATCTCCGCGCCGCGCTGTGCGGCGAACCCCAGGTCGCCGCAGTACGCGACGATGTGGACCTGCGGCATCGACATCGCCACGCAGCAGGTGATGCCGGCCACCACGATCAGCACCTGCAGCGCTGCGGGCGACATGCCCAGCGGTCGCGTCGGCACCGGGCGCGCGGGCGCAGCCTCCGCTTCCACCGCGCCTATGGGCGAGGGACGGCGCAGCACCCACGCGAGCGGGAACATGGCCACCATGCAGAACGCGCCCGCGATCAGGTAGGCCGTGCGCCACCCGTAGGCGTCGAAGAGGGCCTGCATGACTGGCGGCCAGAAGGTGCCCGCCACGTAGTTGCCACTTACGCAGATCGCGACCGCGAGCCCGCGCCGGCGCGTGAACCAGTGCGAGATGTCCGCCACCAGCGGCCCGAAGGTCGTCGACGTGCCGAGGAACCCGATGAGCACCCCGTGCACCAGGATGAACGCCCAGAGGCTGTGGACCGTGGCCGCGAGGGCAAGCCCCCCGCCGAGGCACACCCCGCCGATCATGATCGGGCGCATCACGCCATAGCGGTCGGAGAACCGGCCCATGAGGATGCCGCCGATGGTGAAGCCGACCATCGTGAAGGTGTAGGGCAGCGAGGCGTCGGCGCGCGACACGCCGAACTCGGCCTGGATCAGCGGCAGCACCACGGTGACGGAGTACATGCCGCAACCGCCGAGGCCCATCAGCAGCACCGCGGCGACGAGGCGCCGCCACGCGTAGGCGGACTCGATCCCGTTGCCGTCGATGGCGACGGCGCTCAAGCGGCCTTTCCGGTGATCGGCGCCTTCGGCCGCGCGGCCGTGCCGGGTTCCAGCGTGAAGTCGAATTCGAGCGAATACCAGGGGCCAGCGACATCCGCCGCCGGCGCAGGCCCGTTCTCGTGCCGGACGAAGTTGCCGATGAGGGCGCGGGTCACGCCGAACTGGGAGTCGGTCTCGAGGTGCGGGTCGTCGGCGACGTACACCTGCGAGGCAATGGTCTTGAAGTCCGGCTTGTGGATCATGAAATGCACGTGCGCCGGCCGCCAGTTGTGGCGCTTCTGCGCGGTGAGCAGCGCGCCGGTGGGGCCGGTGAGCGGCACCGGGTACCCGGCAGGCAGCACGCTGCGGAACGAAAACCCGCCATCGGTCCGGGTTGTGAACACGCCGCGCAGGTTCATGTCGGCCTGCGCCCGGTCCTGGTTCTCGTAGAGCCCGGCCGGCGAGGACTGCCAGATGTCGACTTCCGCGCCCGCCACGGGCTGGCCCAGCCGGTCGCGCACGCGGCTCTTCACGAATAGCGCGGGGCCGGGCACGGGGGAGCGGACGATCGACTCGCCGTCCGCGCAGCGCGGCGCATCGGAGCGCCAGAAAGGGCCGAGGTTGTTCGCCTGCGTGGGCGCGGTGCCGTTCGCGCCATTGTTCAGCAGGCACACCAGGTTGGATACGCCGAGCGCGCCGCACATCAACATCACTTCGTTGTGGCTGGCGTTGGTGTGCTGGCCGAGCGCCGCGACGATCCCCACGGCCTGCTGGAATTCGCGCTCGGTGAGCTTCGCGTCGCGCACGAATCCGTGCAGGTGGCGCACGAGGTGCTCGAGGATCTCCTTCGTGCGCGCGTCCGGCGTGCGGCGCATCTCGCCGAGGACCGCGGTGGTGACGTCTTCCTGGGTTTCGATGATCACGGGTCTTTTTCCAGATCAGGAAAGTAAACTAGCTGGAGAGCGGCTCCTGCAGCCGGTCTTTTTGGACAAATCTTTCAGATTTCCGGGCGCGGCAGGGCGCCGCCGGTCATTTTGCCGGGGCAGGCGCGGGGGCGGCAGCCGGGGCGGGCGGGGTGGGCGGGGTGTTGGGCACCGCCATGCAGACGCCCCGCACGTACTTCTGGAACCCGCCGGGCACCATGACGCGCTTGCTGGCGGTTTCGCACTGCTCGAGCGTTTCGTACGGGACCCGTACGCTGAAGTTCTGGCCGTTGCAGATCTGCCCCGCCGCGGTGGGGCCGATGCAGCCCTCCATGATGAGGAGGAGGTAATAGGACAGGTTGAGGATCATGGTGTGCTCGCAATGTGCGCGATACGAACCGTGTATCGAGGACGCAATGATAAACCACCCGGCACGGGGTACGCCCGGTCAGATCGTGCAGCTATTCACTTTGTGCGTCGGCGCACGGTGGTGCGCCACCGGCTACTTCGCCCAGGAGTCCCGCAGCGTGACTGTACGGTTGAACACGGGCGCGCCGGGCTTCGAATCCACGCGGTCGGCAACGAAGTAGCCGTGGCGCTCGAACTGGAAGCGGTCCTCGGCGTTCGCCTCGGCAAGCGCTGGTTCCAACTGCGCGCTGATCACCTTCTTGGAATCCGGGTTGATGTCCTTGAGGAAATCCGTGTCGCCGGCGCCCGGGTGCGGCACCTTGAAGAGGCGCTCGTACAGCCGGACTTCGGCCGCGTGCGAGTGCCTCGCCGACAGCCAGTGGATGTTGCCCTTGACCTTGTAGGTGTCGGCGCCGGGCGTGCCGGACTTCGAGTCCTCGAAGTACTTGCAGCGCACCGTGTCGGTGGCGGCGTCGTAGCCGATGCACTCCAGCACGAAGCCGTAGCGCAGGCGCACCTTGTTGCCGGGAAAGAGGCGGAAGTAGCCCTTGGGCGGCATCTCCTGGTAGTCCTCGCGCTCGATCCACAGTTCGCGGGAGAACGGCACAGGGCGCTTGCCGAGCTCGGGCTTCTGCGGATGGTTGGGCGCCTCGCAGAGTTCCTCTTTGCCCTCCGGGTAGTTCTCGATGACGAGCTTCAGCGGGTCGAGCACGGCGATGCGGCGCGGTGCGACCTCGTTGAGGTGCTCGCGCACGCAGTCTTCGAGCACCGAGATGTCGATCCACGAATCGGCCTTGGACACGCCGATGCGCTCGGCGAAGGCGCGGAAGCCCTCGGCCGTGTAGCCGCGCCGGCGTGCGCCCACCAGCGTGGCGAGGCGCGGGTCGTCCCAGCCGTCGACGCGCTTTTCCTCGACGAGCTGGATGAGCTTGCGTTTGGACAGCACCACGTAGGTCAGGTTGAGCCGCGCGAACTCGATCTGCTGCGGCAGCGGGCGATCGAGCTGCCCGCCGTCGGCCAGCTGCTGGTTGAACCAGTCGTACAGCGGGCGATGGTCCTGGAACTCGAGCGTGCAGACCGAGTGCGTGATGTGCTCGATCGCGTCCGACACGCCGTGCGCCCAGTCGTAGGTCGGGTAGAGGCACCACGCGTCGCCGGTGCGGTGGTGGTGCGCGTGCCGGATCCGGTACATGGCCGGGTCGCGCAGGTTGATGTTGGGCGAGTCCATGTCGATCTTCGCGCGCAGGATGTGCGAGCCGTCCGGGTGCTTGCCGGCCTTCATCTCGCCGAGGAGGCGCAGGTTTTCCTCGACGCTGCGATCGCGGAAGGGGCTGTTGCGGCCGCCCTGGGTGAGTGTGCCGCGCGAGGCGCGCATCTCTTCCGCGCTCTGGCTGTCCACATAGGCGAGGCCGCGCGACACCAGGTGCTCGGCGAATGCGTAGAGCTTGTCGAAGTAGTTGGAGGCGAAGAACTGGTGGCTGGCGCCGTTGGCGTCCCACGAAAACCCGAGCCAGTGCACGGCATCGATGATCGAGTCGACGTACTCCTGCTCTTCCTTGGTCGGGTTGGTGTCGTCGAAGCGCAGGTGGCATACGCCGCCGAAGTCGCGCGCGAGGCCGAAATTGAGGCAGATGCTCTTGGCATGGCCGTAGTGCAGGTAGCCGTTGGGTTCCGGCGGGAAGCGCGTGCGGATCTTTGCCCAGTCGCCGCGTGCAGCGTGCTTGCCCGCAGCGAGGTCGTGCTCGACGATGCTGCGGATGAAATTGGAGCTGGAGGCGGCAGGAGTGGGTGCGTTGGCCATAACCCCGAAGTTTAGCGCAGAGGGTGTTACGCCGCGACACAAATGCTTACAACTCCGCTGTGTTCCGTTCTCTGCACCGGGCGTTATTGGACATGCAAGCACCGTCGCCCTTCGGCGGCGGATTGATAAAACGGAGAGAAGACACATGAAACTCAGGATCCTGGCAGTTGCAACCCTCGTAGCCTTCGGCGGTGCTGCACACGCCCAGGCGCCCGCCGCAGCCAAGGCCGACGTCAAGGCCGACGCGAAGACGGAAGTGAAAGCCGAAGCCAAGGGCGAAGCGAAAGCGAAAGGCGCCGAGAAGAAGTCCGAAGCGCACGCCAAGGGCAAGAATCACGAGAAAGCCGAAAAATCGGAGAAGTCGGAGAAGTCGGAGAAGTCGGCGACCCCGGCAAAGAAGTAAGCTTCCACCGCATGCCCGCTGGACGAGCCAACCCTTGTCCGGCGGTTTTCAAACCAAGCGAACTGAAAAAGGGACAGACATGAAACTCAAAGTGATGACGACGATTGCCCTGCTGACCTTTGGCGGTGCTGTGTTTGCGCAGGCCCCCGCACCCGGGACCCTGAAGAACGATCGCGCGGCGGTGAAAGCCGATGCGCAGGCCATCAAGGCCGACCGCGAGAAGCTCAAGGCCGACCGCGCGGCGGGCAACAAGGAAGCCGTCGCGGCCGACAAGGCCAAGCTCAAGGCCGACCACGACCACATGAAGGCTGATCGCGAGAAGCTGAAGGCCGACCGCCAGGCCGCCAAGGCCGCCAAGGCCGCCGCGAAGTAAGCGTCCCGCCCGCGCGCTACTGCGCGCGGAAGAGGTCGGCGAACAGCCGGCTGACCGGCAGGCTCTCCTTGCGCTGCTTCAGGCGCACGGAGAGCTTCCCGCTTTCGTCGCGCGTCGCCGAGGCGACCTCGGCGAGGTTGACGATCGTGCCGCGATGGATCTGCCGGAAGCGCTCCGCCGGCAATTGTCCCAGCAGGTCTTTCAAGGGTGTGCGGATCAGCAGCTCGGCGTCGCGCGTCACCACACTGGTGTACTTGTCGGTCGCCTGGAAGTAGCAGACCTCCTCGACGGGCACCATGCGCACAGTGTTGCCCACGGCGGCGCGGATGATCTTGAGCGGCTCGCCGCCAGGCGCGGGCTGTGCACCGGCGACTTTCTGCAGTGTGCGCACGAGCTGCGCGATCTCGCCTTCGGCCGGCGCGGCTGCTGCGAGCGAGGCTTTGAGACGCTCCACCGTCCTCGAGAGCCGCTCTTCGTTCACCGGTTTAAGCAGGTAATCCGCCGCAGCGACTTCGAAGGCCTGCAGCGCGAATTCGTCGTAGGCCGTCACGAAGACCAGCTTCGGGACCGGCGCGTCTTCCCTGAGCCGGTCGGCAAGCTCGGCTGCCACTTCGAGGCCGGTGAGGCCGGGCATGCGGATGTCGAGGAAAGCCACCTCGGGCCGTTCCGCTTCAATGAGACGCAGGGCCTCGAGGCCGTTGGGGGCGATGGCAACCACTTCCAGTTCCGGCCAGGCCCGGGCCAGCGCGGCCTTGAGGCTCTCTGCGAGCAGTGGTTCGTCTTCGGCGATGAGGGCGCGTGGGTTCATGTCTGGAACGGCAGGCGCAGCGTGACTCGCGCACCACCCCCCGGATTCTCGCCGGTTTCGAGCAGACCGGCAGTGCCATAGAGGGCGGCGAGGCGCTCGCGCACGTTGGACAGGCCAATGCCGCTTCCTGCAGTTGCAACCGAGCCAAAGCCGAGGCCGGTGTCTTCCACTACCAGGACCAATGTGCGCCCTTCGGCTCGCGCGGAGACCCGGATCGTTCCGCCATCCACCTTGGGTTCGAGGCCGTGCTTGATTGCGTTTTCGACCAGCGGCTGCAGCAGCATTGGTGGCACGCTGGCGCGTGCAAGGTCCTGCGGCAGGTCGAGTTCATGGGCGAGGCGCGGTCCCATGCGGATGGCGAGGATTTCGAGGTAGCCGCGCAGCAAGGCGAATTCATCCGCCAGCGTGCCACGATCGTTGCGGGTTGTCGCCAGCGTGGCGCGCAGGTACCCGTCGAGGTGCCCGAGCATCACCTGCGCGCGCTTCGGGTCGACCGCGATCAGCGCCTGCAGGTTGGCCAGCGTATTGAAGAGGAAGTGCGGCTCGACCTGCGCTTGCAGGAGTTTCAGCCGGGCTTCCACTGCAGCGCGCTCGCTTTCCGCGAGCCGTTCGCGGGTGAGGAAGAAGAAGCACCCGCCGATGCCTGCGCCGGCGGTCAGGGCGAGGAATCCGAGCATGGCGTTGGGGCCCATCCGGGCCGGGTCCCAGGGGTTGCCGAGCAGCAGGCTGGCGAGGAAGCTGCCGCTGAACCAGGCGATCGGGGCAGCGAGCAGCGCGAGCCCGAGCAGGGGCAGGAACGAGGGCACGCCTCGTGGCCACAAGAGCCTGCGCGGTATATCGATGACCGCGTACGTGATCAGCCCAATGCATTGGCTGTAAAGGAGGTTCTCGCCGAACCCATGCCCGTGGGGCCCGAACAGGGTGATCGCCGCGGCGATCACCGTGCTGAGGACCATTGTCCCGGCGAGGTAGCGCCAGACCCCGGGGTAGTACGAAGCGGTCATCGTGCGCCCGGGGTCGCCTCGAGCTTGCGCAGTTCGCCGGCGGCGACGCGGCGGCGGGCGATGCGATAGAGGTCGTTCTGTTCCATGGCGTGTCCTTGGTGAGGAGGATGGTCCGGAATGCCTCGTCTGGCAATCCTTGGGGGGGCAGTCTCCGGGCGCAGGGCCGCCTGCGTCGAGCGGATTGCGACGAAACGCCGGTTTCAGGGAACGAACCGCGGCCGGCAAAGGTGGGCAGGCGGAGCGCCAGGGGCTTACACTTGGGGCCAGAGGAGGGTCCCATGATCAGAACCGGTACACCGGGCGAGGCGGCGGCCAACCGCAGGAAGCTCACGCTTGCCAACGGCACGGGCTATTACAAGAGCGAGTTCATCGCGTCCCCGTTTGGCGAGGCGCTGGCGCCGCAATCGTTCCTCGTCGAACAGGATCCCGACTCGGTCATCCTGCCGCACTTCCACGTCCAGAACGAATTCCAGGTCGTGGTGAAGGGCAGCGGCAGCATAGGCCGGCACGTGGTGCGGCCGCTTACGGTGCACTACACGGGCGCGCATACCGGCTACGGGCCGATCACCGCCGGCCCGGGCGGGCTGTGGTACTTCACGCTGCGCCCGGCGATGGACCAGGGTGCGTTGTTCCTGCCCGAGGCGCGCGAGCGCATGCAGAAGGTTCCCAAACGGCACCTGCTGGGCCGCCCGCTCGCAGTGAGCGAGGACTGCTCCCGCCGTAGTGAAGCGGTGTGCGAGGAGGCGGTCCCGCCGCAGGCCGACGGCATCGGCGGCTGGCTGCTGCGTATCCCGCCGGAGGGCGTGCTGGCGGCTCCGGCCCATCCCGGAGGGCTCGGCCGCTTCTACATGATCGCGTCTGGACGCGCGCGGGTCACGGGCGCGTTGCTCGGTCTGCTCGCGACGGTGTTCGTCACGCCGGAAGAGGAACCGGTCGAAGTGCATGCGGGTGCGGAGGGCGCGGAAGTGCTCGTGCTGCAGTTTC
>Ga0214919_10011514_pt1 | contig 11031 bp, 5 predicted proteins | sample LL1503_MetaG_FD_177994 | JGI IMG/M metagenome (GOLD analysis project Ga0214919, IMG submission 177994) | Freshwater microbial communities from Lake Lanier, Atlanta, Georgia, United States - LL-1503 | ecosystem: Environmental > Aquatic > Freshwater > Lake | place: USA: Georgia | collected 2015-03-15
ATGTTTATGTTGCTAAGATGAATGGACTAAGAAAGTATAAGAAGTTATTAAATAAAAAATAAGCATAAAACTATCAAGAAATATCAAGTTTTATGCTACTAGTTGCAACCCAATTTACCCATACATTTTCTTCTCCTAAATATTTAAGTAATGTATCGTGAACCATATAAAACTCTGGTGTTCCAGTTTCATCACCGAATTCTTTTTCTTCACCATTAGGTTTTACAGAAATTGGCATAACTTTAATAATTACCATTTTATATTTTTTGCTTAGTTCTTTTAAATTTAATGAGTTTTGATTCAATTTTATTCTAAAATATGAAACTACATCAAAATTGATATGCTAAAGACTCTCTGTAGTTTTGATGCGGCTTTTAGAAAAAGACGCTTCAGATGGCAACTAAATCTGTAATATCTTCTTCTTTTATATTTTTATATTCTTCGTAGTCATCATTATAATATAATTGTATAGTTTTAACTATAAAAGTATCATATTCTTTTACTAATTCATCTTTAATAGTTTTAACTAATAAGTCAATACGATCTGTTTGTTTAATATTTATTACTTTATTTTTATTTTTTACTACATCAGGATTATATCTAATTATGATAACTGATTTTCCTCCTATACCATTTACAATTTCATTAATTCTCGCACATTCGCAACTTTCTCCATATGTATTATGTTGGTGTTCATCTATTTCTACTATAACACAATGTTTACCTAGTTCAAAATAAACATCTGGGCGTTTTTTGCTACATCCTTGTAGCATTTTGCTTGAATTATATTCGAATTTAGTATCAATTGCTTTACGTAAATATCGAACAATCGCCCACTCTTTTTTATTCTGTATTTTCTTACAATCTTTACATACGTGAGTTGATTCTTCTTTAATGTCGCAAAACTTACAAAGTCTTTTAACACCAATAAGTGCATTTTCTGGTGTATGTTTATTACAATATTTAGTTATATCTATAATATTATTATATTCTTCATTACAATCTAGAATAGAACATTTATTTTCTAATACTAAATTTATCATATTAGATTGTTTATGTTTCAAACAAAATTGCGGATTTTTATTAGGCAATCCAAATATTGGTACTTCTTTGCATTTTGGTGATTGGCAATTTTTATTTTTTATAATTATCATATTTTCCTTTTTATGGGTTGTACAATATAAAGTTTTAGATTCTGTGGGTAAATTATAAGTAGGTCTTTTAGTACAATTAGGTTCAATACATCTTTTAGAAACAATATCAACCATATTTTCTTTCTTGTGTTCAAAACAATATATTGCTGTAATTTCTTTTTTATAATTATAACAAGGATGTTTCAAACATCCTTCTTGAATACATCTTTTATTTAAAATATCAATCATATTTTCTGTCTTGTGTTCTTTACAATAAATTGCTTTTTTTTCAGTTGGTAAATTAAAAGCAGGTTGTTTTATACAATTATCTGCAATACATCTTTTATTTTTTATATCAATCATATTATCTTTCTTATGTTTTATGCAATAAATTGCTTTTGTTTCAGATGATAAATTAAAAGTAGGTTGTTTTATACAATTAGGTTCAATACATCTTTTGGATTTAACATTGACCATATTTTCTTTCTTGTGTTCTGTACAATAAATTGCTTTTAATTCAGTTGATAAATTAAAAGCAGGTTGTTTTATACAATTATCTTCAATACATCTTTTAGAAACAATATCAATCATGTTTTCTTTCTTGTGTTCAGTACAATAAATTGCTTTTTTTTCTGATGGTAAGTTATAAGAAGGACGTATAATACAATTATTTTCAATACATCTTTTAGAAATAATATCAATCATGTTTTCTTTCTTGTGTTCAAAACAATATATTGCTTTCTTTTCAGTTGGTAAGTTATAACTAGGTTGTTTTATACAATTATTTTGAATACATTTTTTATTTAAAATATTAACCATATTTTCTTTCTTGTGTAAATTACAATAAATTGCTTCTTTTTCATTGGTTAGATTAAAACTAGGTTGTTTAATACATCCTTCATAAATGCAACTTTTATTTTTTACATTTATCATAGTTTCTTTCTTGTGTTCTTTACAATAAATAGGTTTTTTCTCTGATGGTAAATTGTAGGTAGGTCTAGTTTTACATTTTTCTTCAATACAAAAATTTGATAATATATCAATCATGTTTTCTTTTTTATGATTTTTGCAATAAATTGCTTTTGTTTTATTTGGTAAGTTATAAGAAGGATATATAATGCAATTATTTTCAATGCATCTATTATTCAAAATATCAATCATATTTTCCTTTTTGTGTTCTTTACAATAAATAGCTTTTTTTTCAGATGAAAAATTATATGTAGGTCTAATTATACATCCTTCTTGAATACATCTTTTATGTTTAAGATCTATCATGATTTCTGTTTTATGCTCTTTACAATATAATGGTTTTTCTCCTAATAAACCAAAACTTGCATGTTTAGTACAATCTTTACATTTTACCATTTTATATAATATTTTAAAATATTTATTATATATTATAAATATATTATCTTTAAATTAAATAAATATATATAAAATTATTTAATTATTTTCTAATTTTAATTTTTCTTTTCTTTTTTGATAAGCTCTCTTTCTATATTCTTTTAATTTTTCTGGATTACTTTCATTTAATGATTTTAAATATGTATTTGCATTATCTATAACTTTTTCTTTATGTGTTTCGTAATATTTTTTATGACTTTCTGTATTTGTATACTTTTTTAATTTTTTAGTAAGTTCTTCTATTTCAATATTTAATTTTGAGTTTTCCTCTTTTAATTTGGTATTCTCTTGTAATAAAGCGATATTATCCATTTTAAAATTTGCAATAGTATTTATAATAATATATCTAATAATGATATTTTTAAATACAAAAAATAAATATGAAAAATATAATTAATAATTAAATAATAAATAATAAATAATTTATTTCTTACCAAAACTTAATTTAGTTTGTTTTAATTTTTTAATAGTTATTTCATGATTTGGTTTTTCAACTTTTTTGTCTTCTGTTTTTGTTTCTTTAATTTCTTCGGATTGTAAATCTTCATTAGGTTTAATCCATTTATCAATAGTATTTACTTTATTAACCTTTGAATTTGCGTAATCTATAAGTGGTTGAAAAATTATCTTTTTAACCATTAAAGCTTTTAATTTTTTAATTTTGTTATCTGTTTTTTCTTTGTCTCCCAAATATTTATTATACCATATGTTTTCCATTTCTTGGTAGTAGCCTTTTCCATGTGGAAAATTTGGCAGTTTCTCTACTATTAATTCAAATATTTGTGAAATAGGTTTTATTAGTTGACTTTCTATATATTTTTCGTAATCAATTTGTAATTTGTGTTTTCTGACAAAATCTACATGTTCTATACGGTCGGCATTAAGATATTCTACTCCTTTTTCTTCAACTATTTTAATAAATAAATAAGGCAATCTCTCATTGCTCGCAGGTTTTGTACCAATATCACGGTCAGCCATTCGCTGAGCCAACATAGCATGGGGTATAGAGTCTATGTCTTTATAAAAACTCGCTAGTGTTTTACTAATTACAAACATGCTTAAATCAAATTTACCATCAATCATCTTTTTAATCTCATCTTGAATAAATTCAATTGCTTTAGGAACATTTTTATTTTTTACAATACAATCAATAACACCCAAATAGCAATGCTTTAGTATCGGTGCGTTATCACGTCTTTTAAGAACTAACCCGGTACTTATTTGTTTGCATATGTCTGGATCATCTTCATATTTTAATGCTAAATATCTCTTCTTTGAAATCAAAATGAATGGAAATAATACTTTTTCGTATGCTAAACAATGTACGCCAGGAAGCTCAACCTTTATTTTAGCTTCAACTTCTTGTCCTATTTTTATAGCTCTTGAAATTTTTTCTCTATCTGAAATTTTTTCATTTTTTTCATACAAGGAAAAGGCCATAAAAACACTGTCAGTATCCCCATATACGGCCATACTGCCAGGATACTCCCTAAGAATGAAATTTCGCGCATGGATAATACGTCCTCTTCCACCTGCAGTTGTAGCTGCAGCTATTTGAGGTTTAAATATTTTTGACGTAGTACTTCCTATAGCCCCATACAGGCTATTAGCAACAACTTTATAAGCAAGTTGCAGTCCATCTAATATAGATTTTTTAAAAAGGTCTGGTTCTGCTTCCATAATCTTTTTAGTAGTTTTACGAGATTTCAAAAGTTTCATTAAAATTCTAGGTATAAGTCCTTTTGATCCATCAGGATATTGAACGAAACGAACTGTGGTAAAACCGCACACTTTTTTTCCTTTTGACTTAATCTTAGGATTAATCCATGCAAGATTATCATAAGTTCTATCTAAATAAGAAAGTCCTATTTCTTTTAAATGAATAGCGCCAGATTCACCTAACCAAAATGGATCTTCGCAAATACGATCATGGCTCAAATCCGATGTAATCATTTCACTAGGATACAAACTACTAAAATCTAGTACAACGATTGGTGTTTTTGTATATATGTCTCTGAGTGGCTCAAGGACTATTGCCCCTTCGTATCCTTCATTATTAAGGTAAATTTTATTAAAATCATTTTTCAAAGTAAATTTATGTTGTGATGATTTTTCAGATTCCAATTCTTTTTCCTCTTCTTCAACTTCCTCGCCATCTTCAACAGATTCCCCATCCTCTTCAATTTCACCAGATCCTGAATCAATATCTAATGCATCTCCCAAATCTAAATCAACATTTGATTCACCTTCAGCATCATTATCACCTCCAGTAGCACCGGCTACAATAGTATGAACCCTTCTTACCGAATCATCCACATCTAATTCTTCGGGTTCAATTTTTTCGAGAACAGGTAATAAGAAGTCCTCTTTAGCACATTCATTTGTAACCAGACTAAAAGCTTTTATGCCTTGTCCTCGCAAAAATATATATGCAAATGGAACCAAACACACATTACTCATTCCAAAATTATTTGTAATCACATCCAATTTACGAAGTAAACGAATCAGTAATACACAATCCTGAATACAGTATTTGGCAATTTCTGCACGTTCGGCATCCGTTCCCTTCTGCATTCTAAATATATCCTGCGGAGTAATATCATCTTTACCTAGACCCCAAACGGGACCCGATGTAAGACAAGATTTTGGCACCGGACGGTCAACTTTAATTTTCTTGGCTTCACGATCTATTTCTATAATCTTCAGCTTTTCACCGTCAAATAATTTTGCAGTGGTAGCAGCCATACTAATGACAATGTAATTTCCAATATCTAATTCATTTATATTATCCACTTTCAGTAAACATGATTCTTCATTAGAAACACTATAGTCACCACCGCAAATAATTTCTTTAATCTTTCCCGAAATATAAAATTCCGCAACACTATCTAATTTATAAGATGGTAGTTTAGTCAATGAAGCCTGACAGACCTTTAATAAATCAATTTGAACCCTTCCGGGCATATTGAAATAGTACAGGAAATTATCTCCCAAAGCACTACTGCTTAATTTCTTATTAATAATACCTCCTTTGGCTTCATGCACTTTTTTTACAATAAAATCATCTAACCGACCCATATTTATAAATTTCTGATATTGAGCGTTTGATTCCAATGTTTTCATATCTTCTTTTGACAAATTAACTCTTTCAATATCTATTGATATATCGGCTATACGATCATACATAAATGACTCATCAAATCCAAATGTATTATATCCAATAATAATATCTGGATCATGTAACTCTATTAATTTAGTCCATTCTAATAACACATCACGTTCCATTGTTTTTGAAATTACTTCACATGATTTATCACCTACATTAAAACTATCACAACCTTTTAAGGTAATTATATTATTGTGGCAAATATTCGATTCACCATACCGCCAAAATACTGTTCCAATTTGAATTACTTTATCACCTTCTGCAAAACCAAATGCCTTATTAATTTCATGATTCACAAAACGCACTATAACTTCTTTTGTTATTATTTTATCTTGTAAATCGCGCTGTAAAATATTATGCTTCTTTGCTACATCTAATATGATCTTTTTCAAATCTTCTAATCCAAATCGTGGATTAGTTTTAGTTTTTGCAGTTTCAATTGCAGTTACTTCTTTAACTGCTTTTTTCATTTCATTATTAGCTTTTACTTTGCGAATCGGATGATTACATACGGAATATATTTTTTCAACAAATGCTTCAAAAGAACTACTATTAACAAATACTTTGGCTCTCATCGGCTTTTTTAAATAGATTAAATCTATTTCACTATCCAAATTTGCAAATTGTCCGTATCCCAATGATTGTTTAATCCGATTGGCAAAGAAATTCTGCTTATCTGCAATGCATTCCTTGGCTTTAATATATTTAATTACTTCACGTAAATATATATATTCTTTGCTATTTTCTTTGCTATTACTATTTTCTACATTACTATTTTTTTCTATATATTTTTTATATCTGGAATAATATTCTATATCATATTTTGAATTCGTTTTGCTTTCAATATAGACTAAGTCCTCGGGTAAAGATAGTTTATTATTTATATTTGTAGAATTACGACTTCTTTTATAAAGAACATCATACTCTTTCTTTTCTATTATTTTTACATTTTTTATCCATGAAATAATCAATTGATTTGAAAGCTTTTTACAATCTTTTTTTGGTATAGGAAAATCCCCATGACTAGAATCGGCTTCTATATCAAAACTAGCAATTAATAATGGAGGAATATCATTCTTTTCTAAAGGACATATTTCAGTCCAATCGCAAGAAATATTTATTTGCGCTTTAGATTGTCGTGTTTCTACTTTAAATTTGCTAGGGTCAATATGAATCCAACTAGAGGGTTTTACTTTAGTATCATGCAAAAAACGCAATACGGGTTCCAAATCACTTTCATATAAATTATATTTGATTGGTGTATTTGTTTTTCCATTAATATTGAGTTTTACCGGTCCTTTGAAAACTCGTTCCATAAACCGATGTCCCTGTTTACTTTTATGGGCTACTTTTACGAATTTGAATTTCTGTTCGTTCATAAAAGTCCAAAATATCTTCTTTTCAACAAGTTGAGTTTTTAGATCTTTCTTATTTTCAATTACGGCTTCATATTTTCTAGTTTTATTATTCATATATGGTTCTACTATAGAATCTTTATAATATCTTGATTTCCTTTTAAATGCTTCTGTAAATTTATAATCTTTAGATGCAATTGCTTCTTCATATTCGGCAACTTCTTCTTCAGTATAATCTTCACAAGTGCTAGAATCAAATGATGCTACAAAATCTTGGATCTGTTTTTCATTAAAATTATCAGGAACTTGTATATAGAAATATGGTAAATAATTTTTAACACGGACACATACACTATTACCTTCAGATGTTACACCGAATATAAATATTGTATAAGATTTTCCATGATCTTGATTTAAATAACATTCTTTTCTTTCAATAGGTATTTCTGAAGGTAAGTCACATTCATACCAATCTAATGCAAGAAATTCAATTGCTACATTCAGGGGTACTTGAATTGGTTCGGATTTACGAGGTTTATATTCCAAAAACTTAGACATTTTTTTGTTATATAATAAATTATAATAGTTTTATTTTTCAATTTTTAAATCTAATATATTTATAGTATTTATAATTTATAAAATTTATAATTTAAAAAATTAAAATGGTAAGAAAAACTAAAAAATATAAGAAAACTAAGAAGAATATAAAAACAAAAAATGGAAATAGAAATAAAAATAATAAACAAAATAAATTAAAATGGAATTCAAGACAAAAGAAATTTAAAAAGAATACTGAAAAAATGATTGGTGGGAGTGGAGGTATAGTTAGTAGTGTTAGTTATTGTTATATGGAACCTTTATCAGTTGTAATGCCAATTGTACCTCCAGTTGTACCAGTTGTACATCCAGTTGTAATGCCAATTGTACCTCCAGTTGTACCAGTTGTACATCCAGTTGTACCTCCTGTTGTACCAACCTCAATACCATCTTTATTTTCTAATTTAAATTTTGAAATAATTTATTTATATACTGATAATCAATTTGATATGACTGAAATAATAAATAAAAGTTTTAATGATGATACAACAATTATTGTTAATAAAGAAGAAAAACAAAATTTTGATGACAAATATATTAATTATTTTTTTCGAATGCCAAATAATGATGAAAATAATAAATTATATGAAAGTAAAACAGGTTTAGAAGATCCCGACAAAGATAATTTTAATGGTAAAAACTTTACTGGAATAAAAACAACTTTAAATAAAATTTACTTTATTGATAAAAAAAAAATAATAATAAATGTTTATAATATTAATAATTTTACTATAAATACTATAAACCAATTAAACGAATTTATAAAAAAATTAAAAAAAATAATTACTGAATCAATAACACCTTTAAAATATACAGTCATAATACCAGAAGGTGTTATTAATGAAAACATACTAATAAAACAACCAAAAAAAATTTTAGGTATCGTTCAAACTAGATATTTAAATATAAAAAATAATAATATAAAAATTAATAAAAATTTTGAAATAACTTGTAATAACTATATAAAACAATCAAATGAATCTAATAGATATGTCGAAAAAGATTTAGGATTACGTAATCTTGGTCAAACATGTTATGCAAATTCTTTAATACAATTTATTAAAAATATTAAAAATATAATATTATTTATAGCTAATTATTTAAAAAATAATAAAATTTTTAATTTAGTAAATAAAACAAGTACAATGAATAATTTAGAAAAAACCTATAATGATTTAAAATCAGATTTTGATAAAATTCCAAAAATAGCAGCAATTAATAAAATTAATATAAATGAAAAACAATGGGATTTAGATAATTTAAAATTATATATAAAACTTAATTATCTCAAAACAATTATATCAGATAAAAACAAATCAGATGGCCCTACTAATAATATATGCTATGATGCTAAAAATATTAGATCATTATTAAATTTTTTAAATTATCCAACACATAAACCACAAGATACAGGAGATTTTTTATCATTATTTAATTATCTAAACTTTATAAATGAAATAAAATTATTTACTATTAAATTTACATATTCATATAAACTAGAATTTATTTATTATAATATTGATATTACTAATATAAATCCAACACTAATATTAAATATAAAAAATGATAATGGTAATAAATATGATAGAATGCAAGATATATTAAATTTAAATTATTTGGGAGAAGAATATGATGATAATATTACAATTAAATATGATCAAAAAACTAAAGAACCATCTCATTTTGCTAGATGTTATACTAATTCTTATTATTTTGTTGATAACACAAATATTTATATTATAATACAATTAAAATTATTTGAAATAGGTGTTGATGTTAATTTAAAAAAACAAGAGTGTAATATTAAATATTTATGTGATAATATTTGTATAAAAGAATTACCAGATGAAAATATAAATAAAATAAAATCAGAATATAAAAAAGTAAAAGCTGTGAGATCAGAAATTAAAATAGAAGAAGACTTAAATATTGATAAATTTAAAATAATTAATTATGAATTAGTTAGTGTAATATTTCATCATGGTTTATCTTTAAATGGAGGCCACTATGTTAATTATAGTAAACAGATAGATAATAAAGATATTAAATGGTTTAAATATGATGATTCATTTGAAGTTAAAGAAATTAATAATGTAAGTGATGAACAACAAGAAAATGTCACACCTTATTTTTTTATATATAAAAGAATAGAAGATATACCTTCAATTGTAACAGGAGATATTGACAATGAATTTATAAAAAATATAAAAGAAAAAGGAACAAAATTAAATAATAAAAATACATATGATAAATTACTTATATCAAACAACACTTTTAGTATTAAAAATATAAATGTAAAAGTTTTAGATATTTATAGTATTAAACATGGAGGTAGTGAATTTTATTTTATTAATACAACAAAATATATATTTATATTCGATACCATTGACAATTTAATTGATAATTCTGGTTTACCTACAATTAAAACAGGTAATCAATATCCAGGATGTATTTCTATGACATATAACAAATTTTTAAATACAATTGAAATTAATTTTCTATTAAAAAAAGTTGATTGTAAATTTGGAGATTATAATAAACATACTTATGCACTTGAAAAAATTTTTGGTAAAATATTTGGATTCTTAAAATTACTTAAGTTTAAAGGTCAAATATTTTTAGATGATCAATCTAAATATACAAAAGATGGTAAATTATTTTATCATGCTGTATTAAATTCAATTCTTACAGATATTAATGATTTTGAAGATATATCAATTTATAAAACATATAAATTTAAAATTCAAGAAAACAATAAAAAAATTCTTAAAGAAAAATTTGATTATATTAAAGAATTAATTAAAACCAAAATTACAAATACAATTGTAAAGAAAAAAAATCAAGATATTATTACAGAATCTTTAAATACAGATTTTTATACAATTCATAAAACAGAATTAGAAAATATTAAAATTAATGATGAATTAAAAGATATGTATTTAAATTTTCCAGACGATATAGATGAAAATATTAATACAAATTAAAATTTGGAATTTAATAATAAAATTAAAAATTTAAATAGCCAAAATACTCAAATTAAAAAAGATAATTATATTGAATTACAAACTAAATCATATATTGATCAATACAATTTACTAGATTATATGAAAAATTTAGAAAAAAACTAAAAGACTCCTTAAATGTATACGGAATTTCATCTACTCAAATACAAATAATATTGAATAATGATGAAAGTAATGCAAAACTTGCTAGTGGAGCTTTAATTTATAAAGCATATAAGGAAAAAAATATTGATATTATTAAAAATATTGATACTATTTTTACACCTTTAGACATTTAAAACGCCGATTTTAAACAGCAATTTAAATATTTAAGATTTGGTTTTGAAACCGGTAAAAACAACTTATATGTCAGT
>Ga0214919_10011516_pt1 | contig 11030 bp, 13 predicted proteins | sample LL1503_MetaG_FD_177994 | JGI IMG/M metagenome (GOLD analysis project Ga0214919, IMG submission 177994) | Freshwater microbial communities from Lake Lanier, Atlanta, Georgia, United States - LL-1503 | ecosystem: Environmental > Aquatic > Freshwater > Lake | place: USA: Georgia | collected...
AGAGTAGGAAGTCTCATTCGCTTCAACCCTGAGGAAGTGATGGGATGGGCGCGTAAGTGGTCGGAGGAAGCAAGGGCCAATGGCGCGACATCGTCTGAAGACGAAAACCGCCGCACATTGCTGCAGACGCTCGCGCAACTACCCGGATAACAAAATAGGAGGTTAGAAACGACTGCGGCCCCTGCTGGGGCCGCTTTCTTGAGCGTGGCACACGCTCTAAGTCATTGATTTTTCAAGCTTGGGAGCCGAGAGAGTTCGTTATATGGACTGGGTAGGCAGAAATCTTTGCGAATTTCTTTACTACCAACTCCTCGGAACTACTCGGATCTCCTCATTGGAATTTGGTGGCCTGGGGCAGAATCGAACTGCCGACACGCGGATTTTCAAAACGTAGCACTTTGTTCATGTCTTTATTTTATGCGGGCTACAGCCTATTATTTTTAGCTGTGTAACAAACCGTGTAACTAAAAGTTCGACTCCATAATTGGGGGCAATACAAAAATATACTCAAATGTTTGGCGCTCCTTTTGGGAGTCGAACTAGTTGCTTTAATTGATGGTTGAATTGGTGTTTATTGCCTACGGAAAAATTTTTCGCCCAACCTTAACTAAGGTTAAGCAGCCTCGAGCAGTTTGTCATTTTCAGCCTTAGTGCTCTTGACCACCTCAACGTGGCGTTTACCGTCGACACCTTTAACAACATAACGTTGGTAGGCTAGTTTCTCAACTGTTTGCACACGCTCTATCGCATCGGAAATTTTTGTATTCCCACTAAATTTAGCCATGACCATCAACCTCAGCATATGGTCATATACGTTTGGAACTGCGTCTTTACGCTCCCATAAACTCACTGCGTTTTCCGACACATCCAAAAACTTACCTAAACCTTCTTGAGTAAGTCCTAGCTGAACACGCAGGAAACGGAACTCGTAACCAGCCAACAAGCCCTTCTTTTCGACTAATTTTGAAGCCAGTAACTTGTGCAATCCGTCTATGTCTTTTACAGAAATTGCATTGCCGTACTTAGTTTCTTTCTTTGTATAGCCGTTCTCCAGCCAAACATTAGGAAGGCCGCAGGCGGTGTAGTGCAATAGATTTTTCATAGTCTTACTTTGCTTTCGTCATAACAGTTACAACAATTGCGTCTGGGTCGTTATCGTCCAAAGCGACAATAACTGAAATGTTTCGATTGGTTCCAAAATGCTCCATCCGACATTTCAAGTCTCCAGTTTTTCTGTCCCGAACTGGCGGTCTTTCAATTAAACCGTTGCGAAGACATTCAACCACTTGAAAGTCAGATACGCCTCTCAATGCCATTCGGTCTTGAGCGTGAGGACTCAAAAAGATCAAATCACTGTTTTTTGCTAGTGTTCGGATGTGCTTTTGCAACTGCACATTTGTCATCGACCATATGCTGATCTTAGCACCCATAAATTTTGTGGCTTAAAGGATTGGAAAATCCCCACAATACGTAGGGGCCGTACACATTATCACCACAAAATTTAATACTTACCGCACAGAAGCTAGGGCTCTACAGCCTCTGTACTAGTAAATCTTTTTGGAGTACTTATTTACTAAATCCATCTCGCAGTTTGATGGATGCAGCTTCGATTTGCGCATCCAACTCACCACTTGCTGCAATCGTTTTGAGGGCTTCAAGCGTTGATACCAATTCCTTTTCGCTTGCAATTTCAACTGCAAACTTGCCCTTTGCAAGCTCCAGCATCCGCGCTCCATAGCGAACATTAAGTGCTAATTTTCCGTTGTCAGTTGCAAACCACCATTGCTTTACACGCTTGCTGGTTTCAACAATCTTGCGCAGACCTGTTTCGGGATCTTGAATGCTGCGGAACTTTACAGCCGTGTAAATAGCACCTGATTGCTGTGCTTTAGCAAAGGAGATCTGCTCCTGCAGTGCCTTGACCAGCTTGCTACGTCGCACCTGTGATGCAGAAGTAGCTGTTGCTTTTTGTTGTGTTGATAATTTGAATGATGCGAGAGTTGCCATGTGCTTGTCCTTTCAAATAGTTGATAAGCACGGACAAGTATGTTTTCATCACAATGATCAAGCGACCTAAACCCCGAAAGACTGTCGGGACTTTGCTATTTTGCGTATTCAACTACATCAGCTAGCGATACGTGCCAAACACCCCGTTCATTTACCGCACGTAATGCAATTGCAGAAAACGGAAAACTTGCGTCTTTCTTATAGTCATAAACATATGGAAACTCATTGGCATCTACAGCCCAAATCAGCCACTCGTTTTCATGCCTATACAAATGAAATTCAACTGCATCGACGCTACTGGCATTTAACTTGTGCAGTTTAGTTGTCAGCAAGTCAAAAAACCATTTGCATTCTGGCTTTATTGCGATGCACTTGACAGCATCAGTTATTTGAACTTCAGGGCCATAGACATTTACAGCATGTTCATTGTCAAGGGTCTTAATTTGAGAGTTAAGTAACTTCACATCATCGGTGTCCTGCCATCTTCGACCTTCCGATAGATCAACACTCTCTTTAAATTCTAGGTAACGCATATCAAAACCTTTTGAGTATTTAGCAAGAGGCTTGAAATAGTTAACTTTTGGTGTGATTTTTTATGGTTTTATTTGGTGAATCATAAATAAATGCATGTACGTCAATGATAAAACTCCACATTCCAAACAATTACAACAGGCATATAGACAACACATAGAGCCCTACTCAAAATACCTCCAATTCGCAGTAACACTCACACTCAAAAAGGTAGACATCATCAGTGTCAATCGTTTTGAAAATTACGGAGATGAAAAATTTAAATTTACAGCGGTGCTGGATGACGAAAAACTTGAATCACGAATCCCTTACTTCACGGCACTACTACGGCACAGACTTTATGGAAACATGGCAAAACATAAGAACAAACAGGATTGGGCTACTCCGTTAGTCATAGCTGTAGTTGAAGGTCGAAACACGCACAAGCGCACTCATCTGCACTTTGCAGTTGGCAATATTCCACTAGCAAAGTTTGATACCTTTTCTTCAATTGTTGAATCGGTGTGGCAACGTTGTGACTTTGCACACAGAGAAATTGTGGTGAAACCCATTACCGACGCAAATGGTTGGCTTCGCTACATAACAAAAGAAGTTGGCTACGCTAACAACGATGCGTTAGACATAGTAAGCAGCACCATTCCACCATTTATTCAGCAACGCATTTGCACAGAAAGTCGCTTGCTAGCTTTGTAAATGGACAACTAGAAACTGAAGAATAAGCATTTGACGCTTTAATCCTTCGGTGTTGACTGAAAACACGGGATATCTAAAAATGAGAGAAGATTCAAACACATTGGATATAAAGCGAATTTACTAGATCATCAAAACTCTAGCATTAATGTAATTATTGAATCTATTTTTGAAATACCACCTATTGAAGTTAACCCGAACATTGATTGCTTGATTTCTAATTGCTCTCTTAATGTTGTTTGATTTTGTGAAATATTGAGCAGGAACTTTGACAGCAGCTTGATTCGCTTATACGCAGCATTACATTCCGCAGTGATGTTTTGCAATGGAACTTCTATATGCATGTTTGGGTTATTAATACCTAGGGTTTTTTTAATAGAGTCTTTCACTCGCGCTGTATCGCAACGACTACGAAATAAAACAATGGACTTTACCAAGTCAAGCATTAAATCAGCACAGTCTGAAACCGAGGTTTGCACTGGTACTATCGCGCTTAAAGCATCATATGCAAGCAATGGTTGTTTTTGATTTTTTTGAACTTTGTGAAGCTCTTCAGATACTGTGATTTCGTCAATTTCCCAATCCATCAATGCAGCTACAAATTTTGAAAACAATACTTCCATTACCTGCGTATCTACTACCAAGTCAAAGTATGGATGCCTCTCACCTTCAATTTCAATCAATTTATAGTACGGCTGACTTTCTTTTAAGCAGTCTAGTTTTTTCTGCATAGCTGATTTGCAGCCCTGAATAGCTTCGTAAGTTTGTGCAAGATGCTTAATTAGCAGTGTTGAGTTAGACATTTATAGGTGGAAAATTTGAAGGATACATTTACTGAAAAGCACGTTTTATTCAGCACATTTTGCGTAAAAAAACGTACTTTTCAAAAAACCATATCCTTACTTTTTTAGTTTTGTAGAAAGTTAGGGTTTTTTATGTCCTTTTTCTCCGTTTTTTCAGTTTTTCAGCTGCTTCCGCTTCATATTCTTCGTTCAATTGCATCTGCTCAAGCTCACTGGGAGTCATTTTTTTACGGATTTGAGCTTTCAAGGTTTCCTCTAAAGCCGTCAATTTCTTATCTCGATCACTAATTCTTTCATTTTCGACTTCAGCTAAGTGTGCCCTTTTCAGTTCATTTTGAGCTGCCAAATTAGCTTGATAGCTGCTCTTACCCTCATCCTTTGCTACAAAAAACTCGTCCAAGTAAATTCTGGCGGCTCTAATTTCAGTATTTTTCTGGCGAATTAGCAACGATTCAAGTAAACCATCTTCTGTAAAACTTAGAGCAGCTTCGTAGGCTTTAATATGAACTTCTCGCTTTGACATCCAGCCAAGCTCTTTTTCATCTGCTTTTGTTCTTGGGCGCTTCTGCAAACGAAGCTTCTGCTGCTTTGCCCACTCAGCGTTCATTTCTGCTAGTTGCTCATCGTTAAGCAAAGCTTTTATGTCTTTTGCCGACACTTCTTTTCCCGCCTTCAAATCAGAAAGTCTTTTTGCAATTCGGGTTGGTAAGTGTGTTCCGTCAAGTTTTGGCATATATGCTGTACTAGATTTCTAATCTGTATAAGTTAAGTAGAAGTCGAACTATCCTAATCAGCTGTGAACTCGGGAGATTTTCCTTCTTGTTTCATACCCTACGTGTATTAAACTTCTCATCGTAGTTGCGCCAAGTACAACTTCATACATACCGGGGCCGGCGGAAGATTACGTATCGCAGTGGAGTTGGCTTAACTAATGAATAACCTCTCTTGAGCTTGCAAGTGAGGAATAGACGAGATGCACAATTAAGGCTTTGTACTCATAAGCTTCAGTTTTGTTACTGAGCGAATTTGCGCCATATCCCCAAACGCTTTCTATATAGGCATCACATATTTCAAAGTCATTGATGCCCCTATTCCAACTAGGAAGTCCAGATAATGTGATATTTGATTTACTAAACGGCAGTAGGTTAGATGGATATGTGATGTTGAATTCTTTTGCTTTTTTTAGAACCCACTCGAACCACTGCCTAGTATCTAAATCGCCTATTCCTTCGACAACATTCCCTTTGCTATAAAACAAAGAGGACTGAAACCCCCACATTTGCTGAGCATAGTTTTGCTCCATAGGCTGCATAAGATCAAGTAGTGCGATTTGGCCTGCTTCAAGTCCAAGAAAATAATCTACCTTGCCGCTGAGCAATGTATTAAAGCATCTGGAAAAGAAAGGTGACATAAGACCTTTTATCACCTCAGCAATCTGCATTGATCCCTTGGTATCAATTTGAGCGTGTAGTTGAATTTGAAATATTCCACATTGGAAAGCCTCTAACAGGGTGGCATCTCTTTTTACTGAAGGCTGCCCTAATGAAAGAATGAACGAATCAAATAATCTAGTTGCCTCCGCTAACTTTTCAACTGATTTGATATTTTTGTCTAATAGCCCCTCGTCTTTGAGGTAAACGATATAAAAGGACTTCTCAACTTTAGGGATGGTCACTTCTCTAAAATTAAATTTGATACCGCTCCTATAGCAAAACTCATTTAGCTGCTGGTCATAGCCATCGTATAAATGGCCTATTTCTTCATCTATATTTTTTGTTCTATCTGTTGGTAAAAGCAACTGCAAGTCAGAAAATAGTGCTTCAATTTTTTCTTGTGTATTTGGTGCGCCAACGTAAATGCCAAGCATCACAAACAAACCAAAAACTCGTGTACGGTCGAATCCTAAATCTACCAAGCGCAATGCAAATTGTTGGGTCTCAGCAGGCAACTTCAAAAAGTCTGTTTCATTCACGTTAGAACTCCTCTAATTGTTTACTTTGGCACCAACATTCCGTTTACATAGTGGTAGTCTTTTAAAGCATTACTAATCATCTTAGTTTCAGTTGTGTAATAGTAAGTTTTTTATCTGTGTAATGCTCATGCCACACATCTCAGCTGTGGTATTTCTTCCGGTTTGATTTCGTAATATATTCATTCCCATGATTTTTTATTAAGCACGATTTTATATTGTTAAGTCGGATAGTTGTACTTAATAATTATTTAAATGAATATCATGTGTTATAAAGCAAACAATTTGCCTGGTGTCTTACAGTCCGCTGATATATGACGGTTGTAAACAGGAATAGACTTGCTTACTGATCGCACATTAAGAAAGATGAGAAATCGCAATGTCGAAACTAAACAAACTTATATGGTTTGCACGTAGGTTTAACACACTAATTCCATTAGTAATAACCTTTGTTGTATTTGGATTAATTACCTATGGAATCGTATCGTCAATCTCAACTCCAAGTAGGTCACAAACATCAGTCACATCGGCTCTCAATATTGATAAAGTAGAAGAAGATGGGACGATTTTTGACTTGGTAAGAGAGACAGGCTTTCGCGGAAACGCTGCTAAAGCAGATGATCTCTTTATTCTTAAGTTGGTTGCTAAGAAAAAGTCTGGCAAAGGATATGAAAATGAATTTAAATATGGAACTAGGAATCTTCTCAACATAGATGAACGTACAGGTGAAGGAAGGTGGCTTTTCCCAACACAACAGCAAGTAATAAGGTCTCAAGAAATAAAAATAGATGACAAAGGACGAGTGCTTGGATTTGTTTTAACAGTGCAAGTGATAACAAATGAGAAGCAAGAATCCCAGTGGCAAGAATTACCAATTACTGTTTACTTTGTCACAGCCGATTTAAAAGATAAAGTAATAGCGTTCGAAAACATTGAAGAGTTCTTTATAGGAAATAAGCTAGGTAATGACTGGTCAGTTGTGTATAAAAAGAATATGCAAGTACATCATGCACTTTACTCATTCACTAGCAAAAAAGTATTGAGTGATAAGGTTGTTGCTAGTCTGGAAGCCGTTAAATGACCGATCGCATAGCGGCATATTCAATCAAGTATTTTAATAAACTGATTCCTTCATGGCCTTTAAACTAATTCTAATAGGAACTTTTATTACTGCAAACCTGTGTTTTGCTGAAACCTTTAAGCATGAGCAAACTAGTTTAATTTTTGAAGACAGCGTATCTGATTTAGTCAAAACGAAAGTTACTAACTATGAAAACAATAAAGCAGGACTTGGTGTAAGTGTTGACTATAGAGGCGAAGGGAAAAAATTAACAATCTATGTATATAACCTTCGTACAAAAAACATTTCAGCCGATCTAAACGATCCGTTTGTTATTGAGAATTTTAAAAATGCGATACAAGAAATTTATAGTCTGCACACACAAGTAAAAATGAAAGATCCCGTTCCGATCCCGTATCAAGGTAAGAACTCTAGGAGCGATTGGTTAATGGCTGTTTTTGAAACAAACGACCGTGGTCGAATTCAAAATTCCTATCTAATGAGTACGACATATAAAAATTTCTTTGTGAAGCTGCGCTACACATACGACTTAGATTTCAAACAGACTGCTGAGCCTACTGGCGGTCGAGCATTTGAATACATTGCAGATCAATTTAAACCTTGAATAAGCATATGGAATTTGTGCATACCAAGACTTGTACAAAATGCTGTGTTACAAAACCTAGGACAACTCAATTCTTTAACTTGCTAAGCAGTGGGCATTGGCGCGGAAGTTGCAAAGAGTGCATGGCATTAGTTTCGCGTAAACATCATGTAGCCAATCCAAGTATGACTGCTGAGAGACGCTCAAAATATAACAAGCGTAAAAATGAAGCAGAAGGAAACTTTACTAACACCGAAATCCGACTACTAAGAAAAAAACAAAACGATTGCTGTGCTTATTGTGGAGATTTTTTAAATGGCAGCGGAGAACTTGATCACAAAATTGCACTATTAAAAGGCGGAACCAACTACATTTCAAACTTGGCATGGACTTGTCGTACTTGTAATAAAGATAAAGGCTCAAAAAGTGCAAGTGAATTTTACGCTTGGCGAAAAAAAATGGGTTTAAAAACTAATCCTTTATTTGTTTTTTTAAAACGAAAAGTTTTTATTAAGATTGAATAAGATTTACCGCGAGGCATACATGCAAAACTCAAAGTTAACCAGATACTTAGAAGGTGAAAGTACGACCTTAAATTTTATTTTTTATCTACCGGCTGCCATTATTGGCGCGATAGCTTTTCTATACGGCATTTTGGAATTGCCAACTGTTTTCTGGGGTCAACGTTTATCTTATGCTGGCATGTGGTCCTTAATGGTCTTAACATTCATCAGTTCTATGCTATTTACAAAGCAGAATGAAGAATCTAATAATTGGAATCAAGGATTTATTGTCACCGCAAGAGATAAGACATTAAGAACTTGGATTGGCGTGGGCTTATTTGCTATAACTTTTCTAAACATCTCCGATGTGTCAAATATTGGGCAAGAATTTTCAAAACATTTGCTCCAATCTTTTTTTGTACTAGGTTGCTACGTCCTCATCATTCAAGCGACTTGGGGTAGCTTTGCACAATTAGAAGCAGAAAGGAAGGCAACAACTAAGTTGTCATTCGATAGATACATAGTTGAAGTAATGACCACTACTAATAACGAGTGGCAACAATTCAAAGTAGTTGATGACAATTTGGTCAAAGCAATAGATTTAGCTACAGCGTTAAGTTCTACAGAGAAATACAAAGATGTTCGAGTAATTAAAGAAAGTGGGTACAAGGGTGTTATTTTCCCTCGCAGCAAATTACTCGATGAACGCTCAATATCAATAGCGAAACAATAGTAACGTACCCGCTAAAACTGTTCCAGCGTGTCATTACTGTCAGTTTGGAAACGAAGAAAATTTTTAAATCGTTGCTCAAGTTGGAATTTCCCGCTTGTTTTCATTTTTAATTAGGTAGCGAAAGTCTCTACATTTCTCTAAAATTGTTTTACAAATCGTCCCATTAAGTTTTTTATGTTGCCTGGTCCAGTAATCGTTAACAGCTGCCCGCGTTGTAGTTGCTTAGTCAAGCAACGTACGATTGCGTCAGGAAACACTTTTGGCGCAAAGAGATGGACTGACGGCGAATTCAAAGCACAAATGCTTCCAAGTACTCCCTTGCTTATTAAGTGTGCGCATTGCAATAAGGTTTCATGGATCGATGATTTTAAGGAAACAGATAGTTATGATAGCTATCTAGGATTTCTTGCTTTTTCAGACAAGGCTGAAGATAAAAAGAGAATATCGGATGCAGAAGAAAAACAATTGCAATATGCAGATTTGCCTTTTTACGTAGAACCAAGCAGTGAAGAAATAATTTATTTCTCTGAAACGACTGAACTAGCTCACGACAAAGAGTTGTATGCGAGAGTACGTGCTTGGCAAAAATGGAACGACATGCGCAGAGACGATGACACTATTCGTTCATTTTCAAAGCAAGAAAAAGAAAATCTGGAGCGGGTCATTAAGTTATTGGAAGGCAGTACCGATTCTCTAATCTTACTTGCAGAGGCTTATCGTGAGCTAGGTGAATTAGATAAAGCGAAAGTAACGTTGTTGCAAGGCACGTACAGTGACGAAGAAGAGAATGTTGTTCAATTTTTGCTTGAGCTAATTGAAAATGGAGACACACAGGTTTGTTTGATTACAGAAGACGATGAACGTGAGTGGCGTATGTTGCGTCGTATCAAGAATCGCAATAATCCAAATCCAGCTTTACCAGAATACGATGCGAGTGGACCCGCAGAATTTATTATTAAGTCGCACGAGTGGTGGTTTAAGCCAGTTGAAATGCTAGTACATAACTGGGCATTGATCGAAATGAATAGCGACGAGACAGCTACGGTGTATTTTTTTCATGACAATGGAACAACCAAAAATAGTTGTCGAGATTTCAAACTGTTCCAGTTAAAAGGCCGTTGTGCAGTTGTAGACTCATTAAATTTTAAGGACGTAGATACAGCTGAATACGCTCTTGGCTACAACGGATTTCAACAGTTGAATACAAAGGCTGGACCTTGGGATGGGAATAAGCCATTTGGAACTTTTTACGATGCACGAGCAACTGAAGAGGGCGTGTACTCCAAAGCCGGATATTGGAAATCTACTTTATAAGTTATATAAATTCACCTAATATCCATACAGATGTAATCAAAAGTTTAGAACGGTAAGAGCGCGAAGCTATTACTATCTAACCTCTAAATAAGGTTTGAAAGCGATGCAACTTACAGCCGCAGAAGCAAAAAAATTAACTGAAGAAGCGCAGGTGGAGATTACTCGTAATAAGCGCATCGCGAAGATAAAACTTCGTGAAAAGATTCATATCCTCAAACAAATACGCGACTCGGCAATTGCTTCTGCTTTGGATGGTTTTGGCGGTCTAGAGCTTTCATTAGAGGAAAGCACCAAACTGGAGTGGGAGCTTTATGAGCGTGGATTCATCATTAAGTGGGAGCTTGGGGACGAAAATAAGAAAGCGCGACCTGTGCGAAATAAATGGTTGATTGAGCGCATCACAAAAATTATTGGAGATTACCAGTTGGATCTCAAATTTGATGATGTGGTTCTAGACAACATATCTGAGTGTCTTCATCGATTTATTAAGAATTGGAATGTTGGGAATATCCCCGAAACGGCATACTATATTTTTTTTGAAGAAATCATTAATCTTTATGGTAATAATCATCTAACAAATTTTGATGAATTGGTTGAATTGTTAACTCATCGCAGCTCTCCTTCATTTTCTAGCAATAAATACATATCCGAGCTATCAATTCCTGTGGGAATGATGCATAGGGACGTTACGGCAAGAGCTTCTGGCTCCGAGAATTCAATGCATATTTATTGGGCAGGAGCATCTGATCGATTAAGTCGACTCATAGATCTTGAGGATAAAGAAGGAAGCGAAACTAACGATTCAACTAATCAAGA
>Ga0214919_10011519_pt1 | contig 11026 bp, 8 predicted proteins | sample LL1503_MetaG_FD_177994 | JGI IMG/M metagenome (GOLD analysis project Ga0214919, IMG submission 177994) | Freshwater microbial communities from Lake Lanier, Atlanta, Georgia, United States - LL-1503 | ecosystem: Environmental > Aquatic > Freshwater > Lake | place: USA: Georgia | collected 2015-03-15
TCTTAAGTATTTTCATCCAGTATTTCGTAGGCCTGCTGCAACTCCATTTATAGTCAGAAGTAAAGCACGGGCAAGAAGTGGATCTACCTCTTTTTGGTTACGCACTCGCTTTAAAAGTGAAATTTGTAGAAGTTGAAGGGGCGCAAGGTAGGTATCGCGAATTTGCAAAGTTCTTGCCAGAATTGGCTGATTGCCTAAAATTTCAGTTTTATTGGTCATAAGAAGTAACTCTTTAACTGTTAAATCAAACTCCGCCTTTATTTGGTCAAATATTTTATGCAAGGAAGGGTCAACTAATTCATTGACATAACGTTGTGCAATAGCTAAATCTGTCTTAGCCAAAGTCATTTCTACATTGCTGATAAAAGTTCGGAAGAAGTGCCAATCTTTAAGTAGTGTTTGAAGTAATTCACTCTTACCTGCCTCACGAGCAGCTTTTAAGCCAGAGCCAACCCCATACCAACCTGGGACAATTTGGCGTGATTGAGTCCAACCAAATACCCACGGGATTGCTCGCAGAGAATCAAGTCCACCGGAGTCTTGTGGTCTTCTTGAAGGTCTTGAACCTAAAAACATATTACCAAGTTGTTCAACTGGAGTTGAAGCATAGAAATATGCTGGCAGCTCTGTTTGATCAACCAAACCTCGATATGCCGCAAAGGCGGCATCACTTATTAAATCCATACAATCATTCCAACTGTTTAAGTCACCAGCAGATTGGCGAGGTTTTCGGTTCAAAATAGTTGCCTCCAGGGCGGCAGCAAGAGTTAATTCCAAATTTTCTTTAGCCAGGGCTGGCAGGCCATATTTATCTGAAATTACCTCACCTTGTTCAGTCATTTTTATTTGTCCATCAATTGAACCCCAAGGAAGAGCAATTAGCGCATCATAAGTTGGTCCACCACCACGTCCAACTGAACCACCTCGACCGTGAAATAGTCTTAGCTTAACCCCATGCTTAATTGCAACATCTCTCAATTTACGTTGTGCTTTATGAATTTCCCACTGACTTGTTGTAATACCGGCATCCTTATTTGAATCTGAGTAGCCCAGCATTACTTCTTGCAAGTTTCCTCTAAGTTTTACAATTTTACGGTAATTTTTATTACTTAGTAGATCATCCAATATTTTATCGGCTGACCTGAGCTCGGCAACAGTTTCAAGTAGTGGTACAAATCCAATTTTTGCAAATTCTTTTCCAGAGTTTAGTGAGATTAATCCAGCTATTTTTGCGATTAGCACCGCTGCAATCACATCATCAGCTGATTTAGTCATCGAAATTATGTAACTTTCAATTACCTCTGGTCCAAAGCGATCTATTAACTCATTTATTGCAACAAAGGTTTTAAAGCACCTATCTGATGCTTCATCAAAATTGCCTAGGTTTGGCTGCTCTTTTGATTCCAATTGCGAATTTATTAGCTCAGGGGTTAAATTAGAAAATATTTGATTCAAAAGTTGGCGATGCACACCAGAATGTTCTCTGATGTCCATAGTTGCATGTGTTAATCCAAAGGCGCTAATTGCTCTAGTAATTCTCTCAAGTTGGCCGGTAGCAATAAGCTGACCATTATTAGCAATCAGAGAAGTGCGCATAATTTCAAGATCATTTAAAAGTTCTGCAGTGTCTTTGTAATCTCTACCTGGAAAATGTGGAAGCCCACTTGCATGACGTACCTGCGTTAAGGCTAATTTATGCCTGATAGCAGTTGCCTTTAAGCGGTATGGTTCTTCAACATTTATTCGGCGATAACGATTTTCTATTTCTGGTAACTTTTCAAGATCTTGCGCCACAGACTTTTCTAACTCTACTGAGACTCCCGCTAGCTTTGTGGAAATGGAAAGAGCTTGCCTTAACTCATCTAAATGCTCAAATACCGTTCTTGTAAAGTGAGAATTTTGCAAGAGTATTGCCGCCTTTGTTACCTCAGCGGTGATATTTGGATTGCCATCTCGATCGCCACCAATCCATGTTCCAAATGTAAGCGGTCTAGCGTTTAATGAAAGTTGTATACCTAATCTTTTAACTTCATTGGCGAATTCAGCTAATACCTCTGGTACGGTTTGGATTAATAATTCATCTAAGTAATAAATCGAATTAACTGCTTCATCAAGCGGTTCTGGTCTACCAAGTCGGAGTTCATCTGTTTGCCATAAAAGGTCAATAGTTTCAGCAAGCCGTTCGGTTTTTATTTGACTATCGGGTTGTTCAAGAAGTTGAGCGATAGTTGTCATTTTACTCAAAACAGATCTTCGAGCAGCCTCTGTTGGATGCGCAGTGAAAACTGGTCTGACTGAAAAATTTTCAACCCAAACTTGTAATTCTTTTTTATCAAAATCTTTGCCGTCTTGTTGTGCCTGTAAAATATTATCTACAGTTTTCTTCAACCACGAGCCACCAGAGCTGTGAGCATCTGCTAAAACTTTAGAACGATTAACTTGTTCAGCCACATTTGCTAAATTGAAGTAGTTACTAAATGCCCGAACTAATGAAATTGTTTGTGAATCATCTAATTTACTTAATATTTGATCCTGCTGACCTTCCCGTACTGAAAGTCTGACTGATTCAACTAGTGAAAGTAACTCTTTACTTTCTTGCCTAGCAATAGTCTGTCCAAGTAGATCTGCCAATTTTCGGACATCATTGCGCAAATCAGCGTTATCTGCAGAGGAACTCATGGCCTAATCATTACAGGTTCTGAAATAACTAGGCGCATCTTTATGGCTATTGATACGAACAACTGGCCTTAGAATTACCTCTCCACCCCCCTTCATTTATGAAGTGGGGGTATGTGGCGTTGTGCGACAGAAAGGTGGGTTATGTTAAATCTTTTATCAATCCTTACATCACCCATTGAAAATTACCTAGATCACCCAGGGGATTTAGTTGCCCCAGCTGCAACGCACTCATTGCTTGCTGCTGCCCAAAGCGCGCCACTATTACTGGTAACAACCTCAAGCAGATCATCAGATTTAATTACAGCCGAACTTAAATCTTTAGTGGGAGAAGCCAGCGTTGTAAATTTTCCAGCTTGGGAAACTTTGCCACACGAAAGATTAAGCCCCAAAGCAGATACGGTAACTGCACGATTTAAAGCATTAAATCAAATTAGTAACAATCAAATTAAGTTTATAGTTTGCTCAATTCGAGCTCTTATTCAACCTATCATTCCGAATAATTTAGAAAACTCGCAAATAAAAATCAAAGTTGACAATCAATTTATTATGGGTGATTTGATCAAAAAACTAAGCGAGTTTGGCTTTATTAGATCAGACCTTGTTGAAAGGCGAGGAGATTTTGCAGTTCGAGGTGGAATTTTAGATTTATTTCCAGCGGACACAGAACACCCGATTAGAATTGATTTTTTTGGGGACGAAATTGAAGAAATTTCCTATTTTGCAGTTTCAGATCAACGTTCCATGGAAAAAATTTCTACAGAAATAACAATTTACCCCTGCCGAGAGCTTTTAGTTGATGATCAATTAAAAGAGAGGGCAATAAAGCTTGGAAAAGATTATCCAGAAATAAATGAGCTTGCCGAAAAAATTATTCAAGGAATTAATTTTGAAGGAATGGAATCACTAGCCGCCGGGCTTGTAGATCAATTCAAAAACTTAGTTGATTTTCTACCTAGCAAAAGCCAAATTTGGATAATTGATGAACCAAGAGTTAGAACCAGGGCTGCTGATCTAATCTCAACAAATGATGAATTTTTGTCCGCTGCTTGGTCAAATCTTGCATGGTCAGATGAGAAAGAAATCCTTGCTCCGATTGAGTTAAGTAAGAAGTTAAAGAAAGGCGGCTTCTTTCAGCTTGAGGAAATAGAGAATTTTGCAAGTAAGCAAGAGTTCTTAATTCGAAATTTAAACCTATATGCCAGTAAGCCAGAGGATGAGGTAATTGATTTTCTAGAAGGTATTGAAAGCTATGCCGGTAAGTATGAAGAGGCAATTTTAGATATTAAGAAATGGCATAAAAGTGGGTTTCAGGTTGTATACACCGCACCAGTCATTGGAACCATAAAGCGCCTTACAGAATTGTTAAATTCAAATGATCTTCCAAACGAAACAGTAACTGCGCATAAAACATATGATGCATCAAATTTAGTCAGGTTAATCAAGTCTGATCTACAACATGGCTTTATCAGCGATAAATACAAGATTGTTGTTATTACCGATAAAGATATTTCTGGCCAACGCTCATCGGATAAAGATCTGGCAAGAATGCCTTCGCGCCGTAAAAAGGCAATTGATCCATTGCAGCTTAAGAGCGGTGATTATGTTGTTCATGAGCAGCATGGAGTAGGTAGATACTCTGAATTAATTAATAGAACAACAAATGGGATTTCACGTGAGTATCTTGTTATTGAATATGCTTCTTCAAAACGCGGACAACCTGCCGATAGGTTATTCGTACCCACAGACACATTAGAACAGGTCACAAAATATGTTGGGGGTGAAGCACCTGCACTGCATCGAATTGGTGGTGCAGATTGGCAAAATAGTAAGCGCAAAGCTAGAAAAGCTGTAAAGCAAATTGCTGCAGAGTTAATTCGGTTATATGCCGCTCGGATGAGTGCACCTGGCTTTGCATTTTCTCCAGATACACAATGGCAAAGAGAATTAGAGGAGAGTTTTGCTTTTGTTGAGACTATTGATCAACAGGCAACCATCGATGAAGTAAAAAGAGATATGGAAAAGCCAAACCCAATGGATCGCATCGTTTGTGGAGATGTTGGTTATGGAAAAACTGAGATTGCAGTAAGGGCAGCATTTAAAGCTGCACAAGATGGCAAGCAGGTTGCAATTTTGGTTCCAACTACTTTGTTAGTTCAACAACACTTCAATACATTTTCAAATCGATATTCAGGATTCCCCATTCGCCTTGCAGCGTTATCAAGATTTAATAGCGCTAGCGAAAGTAAGGAAATTATTGCTGGCCTTAAATCTGGCTCAGTTGATGTTGTTATTGGCACTCATCGGCTGCTTTCAAAAGATATTGAGTTCTCAGATCTTGGCTTACTGGTAGTAGATGAAGAGCAACGATTTGGTGTTGAACATAAAGAAGAGCTTAAGAAAGCTAGAACAAATGTTGATGTGCTTGCAATGTCAGCAACTCCAATTCCAAGAACTTTAGAGATGGCAATTACTGGGATTAGAGAGATGTCTAATATAACTACCCCGCCTGAAGAACGTCATCCAGTTCTTACCTATGTTGGGCCATATGATGAAAAACAAGTAAGTGCGGCAATACATAGAGAATTACTTCGTGACGGGCAAGTTTTCTTTATTCACAATCGAGTAGAGAGCATTGAATCTGTATCTGAAAGGATTAAAAAACTAGTACCTGGAATAAAAATTGGCATTGCCCATGGGCAGATGAATGAGCGGGTATTAGAAGAAGTAATTTTATCTTTTTGGAATCGTGAGTTTGATTTATTACTTTGCACAACAATTATTGAAAGCGGTATTGATATTCCAAATGCGAATACTTTAATTGTAGATCGATCTGATTTATTTGGCTTATCCCAATTACACCAACTCCGAGGTCGAGTTGGCCGAAGTCGAGAGCGAGCATATGCATACTTTTTATATCCAACCGAACAACCAATTACTGAATTAGCTCATGATCGATTAACAACTATCGCAACAAATACAGATCTTGGTGCTGGTATGCAGGTCGCGCTTAAAGATTTAGAAATTCGTGGCGCTGGCAACTTACTAGGTGGTGAGCAGTCTGGTCATATAGCCGAGGTTGGCTTTGATCTATACATGAGAATGGTTGCGGATGCAGTAGATGAATTTAAAACTGGCTACTTTGATGAAAAACCAAAAAATAATGAATGCAAAGTTGAGTTACCAATTAATGCTCATCTGCCGGTGGAATATATTGAATCAGAAAGATTGCGTCTAGATTTGTATCGAAGAATTGCAGATGCACATGATAATCTTGCACTTTCAGAGATTGCCTCGGAGATGACAGATCGATTTGGTCAACTCCCAGAGCCAGCTACAGAGTTACTGGCGGTTGCATCTCTTCGTTTATTTGCCAGAGATTTAGGTTTAACTGATATCGCAATTGCTGGGAAAAACTTGCGGCTTTCACCAGTATTCCTACCAGAATCTGCACAATTAAGATTGGCCCGGCTTTATCCTGGATCAATTTATAAAAATGCCAGCCAAATCCTCTTAGTAGCTCGTCCTGGTGGTCCAAATTGGATAGAAGGTGCATCGGTAGGGAATACTTCAACCCTTACGTGGGTAGAGGAAGTGCTACGTACTTTGATCCAACCAACTATCAACAGCAAGAGTAAATAGAAAATGAGGATGAAATTGATTAAGAAAGTACTTTCTCCATTACTTGTTGCTTTGCTTGTAACAAGCTGTGGCGGTATGACAACTGGAGTAAGTATTGGTAAAACAGAAATTAAATCTAGTGACATTCAAAAGTCTGTTGATGAAATATTAACTGCTCGCAAGAGCGTTGATACCTCTCAAATGCAGTTAATTGAAGGCCCAGAATTACTACGCAATCAGGCTCAATTTGCAATTATAAAAGTTGTTTTAGATAAAGTTGCTTTAGATAAAAATTTATCGGTAACTTCTGCAGACGTTGCCGCCCGTAGAGCAGATGCAATTTCACGTCTTGGTGGTGAGAGTGGATTACCAGCCGCACTAGTTGGCGCAAATCTTGCAGCCTCAAACCTTGACGCATATTTAAGAATATTAATTATTTCTGATCGCCTAAACTCTGATTTAGTCGCAACTGGATTAACTGAAGATGTGGCAGCTACGCAAGTATCAAAGTTAGTAATTGATACAGCATCAAAACTTGGTGTAACTGTAAATGCTAAATACGGTAAGTGGGATCCAACTACCGCAACCATTGAAGCAGCAGATGCAACAAGCGGCGCTGTAACACCAGCTCCTTAGTAATTAATTAATATGAGCTCAGAACTCATCAGACTAAGGCAGGTGATGGACAAACTCCGTTCACCTGGTGGTTGTCCATGGGATGCCGAACAAGATCATTTATCTCTTTTGAAATTCTTACTCGAAGAGTCATATGAGTTTATTGAAGCAGTTGAAGATAATGATCGTGATGCAATGCAAGAAGAGCTTGGTGACTTACTTCTTCAAGTTTACTTTCATTCAAGAATGGCTGAAGAGGATAAAAAACAACCATTTAATATCGAGGATGTTGCTAAAGGTGTTGCAGATAAATTAATTCGCCGACACCCACATGTTTTTTCAGATGCTGTCGTAGGCAGTAGTAGTGAAGTTTTAGAAAACTGGGAAGCACAAAAGGCGGTTGAAAAGGGAAGAACCTCTGCAATTGATGGGGTGCCACTTGCTCAACCTGCGCTGCCACTTGTCTCAAAGCTGCTTTATCGAGCAAGTAAATCTAATTACCAGTTACCAAAAGCTGAATCAGTAAAACTTCCAGATGAGATGAATCAAGATCAATTTGGAGAATTACTGCTTAGTTTAATTTCACAAGCGGTAGATAAGGGTTTGGATCCTGAGGCAGCCCTGCGCGGAGCAGCCAAAACTCTAATTACGCAGATTAAAGCTCATGAGGCACGGTAGAATTAATTCATAATCAAATTAAATAATAGTTAGGTAGAAATTAGTGTCAATTATTAAAGAAGTAAAAGCACGAGAGATTTTAGATTCACGAGGTAATCCAACTGTCGAGGTTGAGATAAAACTTGATAACTCAATTATTGGCCGAGCGGCTGTGCCAAGTGGTGCATCAACTGGAGCATTTGAAGCATCTGAGTTGCGAGATGGTGGCAAAAGATTTCTTGGTAAGGGTGTGCAGACTGCAGTAAAAAATGTTAATGAGAAATTGGCGCCGATAGTCATTGGATTAAAAGTTGAGGATCAAAGAAATCTTGATGAGCAGATGATTAAGTTAGATGGCACAAAAAATAAATCTAATCTAGGCGCAAATGCAATTTTAGGCATCTCGTTAGCAGCAGCAAGAGCGGGGGCTAATAGTGCAAATCAATCTTTGTTTAAATACTTAGGTGGAGCAGATGCAAAAACTCTGCCAGTTCCAATGATGAATATTTTAAATGGTGGTGCTCACGCTGATACCAATGTTGATATCCAAGAGTTTATGGTCGCACCAATTGGTGCGGGCACATTTAAAGAGTCCTTAAGGTGGGGCGCTGAGATTTATCAAAGCTTAAAATCTGTCCTTAAGAAAAAAGGTTTGGCAACAAGTATTGGGGATGAAGGCGGCTTTGCACCAAATCTTGCTAGCAATCGGGCTGCCCTTGATTTAATTCTTGAAGCAGTGGAGCTTGCTGGCTTTAAAGCCGGATCTGAAATTGCATTAGCAATGGATGTTGCTGCAACTGAGTTTTTTGATAACGGTAGTTACAAATTTGAGGGTAAGCAATTAACTTCAGATCAAATGATCACTTACTACAGCGACTTAGTTGCTGCCTATCCATTGGTTTCAATTGAAGATCCATTAGATGAGAATGATTGGGATGGGTGGGGAAAACTAACCGCACAATTAGGGGATAAAATTCAAATTGTTGGTGATGATCTATTTGTTACTAATCCAGAGCGATTATTGCGTGGAATTGAAAGTAAAACTGCAAATGCATTACTAGTTAAGGTAAATCAGATTGGCACCCTAACTGAGACAATCGATGCAGTAAATTTAGCCCATAAGAGTAAGTACCGATCAATGATGAGTCATCGATCTGGTGAAACCGAAGACACCACAATTGCAGATTTAGCAGTTGCACTTAACTGTGGCCAAATAAAGACAGGTGCTCCAGCACGATCTGAGCGAGTAGCTAAATACAACCAACTACTTAGAATTGAAGAGGAGTTAGCATCAGCTGCAATTTATGCAGGCAGCTCTGCTTTTCCTCGATTTAAAAAGTAAGTCAAGGTAATGGCCCGTAGAAGATTTTTTGCTGCCGGGTTAGTTTCATCCTCACGTAAAACAATTCAATCTGGGTTAAAAAAACGTGGCTTATCTAACCGAGCTTTAATTGTTGGAATTGTTTTATTTGCACTTGCAGTAACACTTGCACCCCCAATTCAACATTACTTCACTCAAAAAGCACAGATAAATTCACTGCGAACGCAGCTAGCCGATAACCAAGCAATGTTGGATAAAGCAGCCGCTGAATTAGCCCAATGGAATGATCCAGAGTATGTAGCAAGCCAAGCAAGAGCAAGATTACATTTTGTTTTTCCAGGTGAGCGCCAATATATTGTGGTTGGAAATGATGCAATTGAGAATACAAATGAGCAAACAAAAGTTTCCGAACAACTTCCAGTAGGTCTGCCTTGGTACTCAAGATTAATCTCTTCAATTACTAGTACAAATGTAAATCAATAAAATGGTTAAACCAGAAGCATCATTTACGCCAGAAAAACCAAGTGAAAAAGATCTAGAGACTGTTGCAGCCCAACTCGGCAGATCCCCAAGGGATGTTTCAGCAATCGCTCACCGCTGCCCATGTGGGCAGCCAGATGTGGTGCAAACACCGCCAAGATTGGCAGATGGCACACCATTTCCAACTTTTTACTACGCAACTTGTCCGAGGTTAACCGGTGCAATCTCAACCTTAGAAAGCTCTGGTTTGATGACAGAGATGAATGAGCGATTACTAAATGATTCAGAGCTAGCTGGTAAATACCTAGCGGCGCATATTGATTATGAGGCGGCAAGATCGGCGTTAGCTAAGGTAGAAGATATTCAAACTCCTGAGCTTGATGGAATTACTGCTGGTGGAATGCCAGATCGAGTTAAATGTTTGCACTCACTCGTTGCTCACTCACTGGCTGAAGGTGTTGATGTAAATCCACTTGGGGATGAAGCTTTAAGTAAATTAGATCAGTGGTGGCTTTCTAAACCATGCAGCGTGATTAGTAATTTGATTAGTCAGGAGAGTAAGTGAGTAGAGTTGCCGCAATTGATTGTGGCACAAACTCAATTCGATTACTTATCGCCGATATTACTGGTGATAATTTTAAAGAGGTTTTGCGGACCATGGAGATTGTTCGCCTTGGCCAAGGAGTAGATCAAAATAAAGCCTTTCACCCAGATGCAATTAATCGAACGTTAAATGCAGTTCGATTATTTAAAGATCAAATTGCAAGTAAGGGTGTTGAAAAAATTAGATTCTGTGCGACAAGTGCCACTAGAGATGCAACTAACCGAAATTTATTTATTGATGGTGTTAGAGAAATCTTAGGGATTGAGGTTGAGGTAATTCCAGGTGAGGAAGAGGCAGAGCTCTCATTTATTGGCGCAACAAAAGAGTTAAGGCAAAGTGATTCTCCTTTTTTAGTTGTTGATATAGGTGGTGGCTCAACTGAGTTTGTGTTTGGAAGGCAAAAGGTAGATTTTGCAAAGAGTGTAAATATTGGCTGTGTTCGAATGAGTGAACGCCACTTAAATACTCAGCCACCATCGATGGCCCAGATTGCCCAAGCAATTGTTGATATTGATATTGCGATCGCCCAAGCTGCTGCAGTTGTGCCTATTACAACTGCAAAAACTTTGGTTGCAGTAGCAGGTACTGCCACAACTGTTGCAGCCGCTGCCCTTGATTTAAATAATTATGATCGCCACCTGATTCATCTTTCTAGAATATCTGCCAGTAATGTGCATAAGGTTGCGGCAAGTTTTCAATCTATGAATAAAGATCAGATCGCATCCTTAGGCTTTATGCATCCAGGCAGAGTTGATGTGATTACAGCCGGTTCATTAGTACTTTCTAGAATTATGGCCGCGACCGGAGCTGGTGAATTTGTTGCATCTGAGTCAGATATCTTGGATGGAATGGCTTGGTCCATAATCAAATAAGCGAAAAATCAGATGAAATTGGCGGCGGAAAAGACAGGTAGATTTACCCCCTGAAGATTCGCCCCTGTAGCCCAATGGCAGAGGCATGCGACTTAAAATCGCACAAGTGTGGGTTCGACCCCCACCGGGGGCACGCTCAATTCCTGCGAATCTTCAGCAAAGATTAAGTTTCAACTGGCT
>Ga0214919_10011520_pt1 | contig 11025 bp, 13 predicted proteins | sample LL1503_MetaG_FD_177994 | JGI IMG/M metagenome (GOLD analysis project Ga0214919, IMG submission 177994) | Freshwater microbial communities from Lake Lanier, Atlanta, Georgia, United States - LL-1503 | ecosystem: Environmental > Aquatic > Freshwater > Lake | place: USA: Georgia | collected...
TTGTATCATGCCTTGTATGATTACTACAGTGACAATGGTGAAATGCCTTATGGTGTGGCCAAAGCACGTGATGGCGATCCTTACAACTGGATTAGCGATAAACTGGGACAAGAACTAGGCGTGAACGAAAACCTTATCTCCCCAATGGCCATGCCAGTTACTACCGAAAGCGGCTCATGCAACATGACCGCCGAAGGCGAGTACTGCCCAGAGCACGGCCTTGCTGAATGCGGAATGGGCATGCCAGCAGGTATCATGGGCGAAGAAAAGCAAGAAGCATTTGTTAACAAACACCACGATGATCCTATGAACTACAATGCCGCAATCACAGGCTCATACTATGAATCCCGGGAAGGCGATGCCACTTTGGCAAGAATAAAATCATTGGCTTTGCTCAAATAAACACATGCAACCGCTGGTGACAATGACTTACCCTGGTCATTTTTTGCACACAGCGTTGACTATTCAATCTTATTTCAGGCACCATAACACAGTGCCTGTTACTATAATAGCAGATGACTTGGGTGAAGATTGTTGGCCAAGTTACATCAAAGATTGTGAAGATTTTTACAAATATCCAGTAATACCAATGTCGGCAATAGCGCCTACCAGATTGTTCACATACGGCTGGATACGTCAACAAATTGCAAAACTATATCTAGATCAAGTGTTACCATATGACACATGGTTTTTTACCGACGGCGATGTAGAATATTATTTTCCAGCGCCTGCTGATGTAATTCCTTATGTGATCACACGTGGTGGCCAAACACAAATCTTGCAAAACAACTATGTGTCAAAACTACTGGGGATTTCTGAAGTTGGAATCAAAACAGAACACCCAGACATGAACTGGGATCCAAACACAACCCATCATCAAGTTTGTGTAAGTTATCCACCATTTAGAACCATGACAGCCAAAACATTACAGCACCTTCGAAATCACGTGGAAAAATTACACAGCAACAGTTTGGAAAACATGCATCGGTCCGGTGGCATATACCGAGTTGGTCACAAAGAAGACCACGAACGTTACTCAGTATCAGAATGGGAATTGATTGCCAACTTCCAGATCAATGTGTTAAACCAATCCATCCCGTTGATATATTATCCAACTGCTCAGTCGGGAACACCCGTCTCGCCTCGTAAATATGATTTTTGTGTGACTGACTTTGATCGCGGCACTGCTTATCCTATAGATTGGTGGACCAACCAAGACATCACAGTATCTGATATGATATGGAATAATCTGCTCGAAATTTCTAGATAGAACAAGTTGATCATAAATAAACTTGACACAGTAGAACAAAGCGCATATACTACTAGAGTGTTTGCGCTTTTTCTTTTGTGGCACAGGCAACATTAGATCTAAGTAATTTAGATAGGCAACATACATAGGCAACTTTATAGGAGAAAAAACTATGGCATCTTTAGCAGAAATTCGAGCAAGACTACAGGCAGCGGAATCAAAACAAGGTGGATCATCCACCGAACGCGGAGATAATTCAATTTACCCGCACTGGAACATGGAAGAAGGCCAATCGGCTACATTACGCTTCCTCCCCGACGGTAACTCTAAAAACACATTCTTTTGGCAAGAACGAGCAATGATTCGTTTGCCGTTCAACGGCGTCAAAGGAGAGATGGAATCCAAGCAAGTTATGGTACAAGTACCTTGCGTGGAAATGTGGGGTGAGGCATGCCCAATCTTGGCAGAAGTACGCACATGGTTCAAGGACAAGAGCCTTGAAGACATGGGTCGCAAGTACTGGAAGAAACGCTCATACATCTTCCAAGGCTTTGTGCGTGAAAACCCCTTGAGCGATGACAAGTCACCTGAGAATCCAATCCGCAGATTCATCATTGGTCCACAAATCTTCACAACCATTAAGGGTGCGTTGATGGATCCTGAACTGGAAGAATTGCCAACAGACTACCTTCGTGGTCTGGACTTCCGTATTAGCAAAGGTGCCAAAGGCGGCTTTGCTGACTACAATGGATCAAAGTGGGCTCGTAAAGAGTCAGCACTCACAGAAGCAGAACAAGCCGCAGTTGATGCACATGGTTTGTTTGACTTGAGCACATTCTTGCCCAAGAAACCAACTGATGTTGAGTTGAAGGTGATCAAAGAGATGTTCGAAGCAAGTGTTGATGGTCAACCATATGACACAGAGCGTTGGGGTCAGTACTTCCGTCCTGCTGGTGTACAAGCACCTGCTGGTGGATCTGCTCCAGCAGTGGCAGTAGACGGCCATGGTGATGTTCACGAAGTGGCAGCAAAGCCAGCACTCAAAGTAGCGGCTCCGGTTAGCGACTTTGATGATGAAGAAGCGCCAGTTGCTTCAGCACCAGTGGCCGGCGCCAAGCCAGCACAAAAGGCTGAAGATATTTTGGCCATGATTCGCGCACGTCAGCAGAAGTAATGAGAACGGCTCTGGACACAGAGCTGTTTCCAGATCTTTGTGAAGTGGTAGCAATGCCACTTCACAATCAATGGGTTTACATAATTCAGAAAAATGGAAGCAGTAGTTTAAGTCATCAGCAATCTAAAGATGATCTTGCTGTGTTGATCAATGATGAGATTTTGACACTGGATCATGTGGATGTGTATATACGTAATCCTCGATTGAGATATATAAGTGGAGTTAACACATACCTGCAACATCTTCAACGAGACCATCCCGAACTGGATCTTGACACAGCGTTTTGGTTTGCCAAACGATACAAATTTTTAAACACACATTACTTGCCACAATTTCATTGGTTGGCAAATTTATCTCGCTACATGCGACATGACGCAAAAATGCGTATCAGGGATTTTGGAGATTTTGGTAATATAACCGATTTTGAATCAAGAGCGTTGGTCATTCCACCCACTCAAGACTTTGCAAATCGATTATTAAAAGATAATCAAGACATTGAACTTTGGTTGTATTTGGATCAAATTTTGTTGGATCTAGCAGGTCAAGAATTTACTTGGTCTGAGTTGTTGAATCATTATCAAACCAATCACAAAAACATTATTGAACATGTACTGCCCAAGACTTGATCACTTTGTTAGATTCAATTCCAATGGTTCACTAAGCCGATGCGGTCACATGGTCAATGCACCACAATTTAACTCAGTAGAAGAAATGGATTCCAGTGAGTGGTTAAGCAATATCAAAAGCAATCCAGATATATGGCCCAAGGAATGTGTGCGATGCCAACAAACAGAACAAATCAACAATACCAGCATAAGACTCAATGCTATTGAGTTTGCCAGAACACAAACACGGCCCGACTATCTCACAGTTGGGGGAGTACTGGATAATATTTGTAACAGTGCCTGTCAGTCCTGCAATCAACATCTAAGCACCAAGATAGGTAGTTTGATCTCCCGAGATTATCCTGTTGTGGATAACTCTGCGTCCTTTTGGCAACTACCACTGGAACGGGTGACGCACCTGGACATCAACGGTGGTGAACCCAGTGCCAGCCGAAACTATCGTAACATACTGAAAAATATTCCACCATCTGTGACCAGTGTTAGAATCAATACCAATTGTTCCATGGTCATGCCTGAAATCAAAGAACTGCTAGATCGCGGCATACGTGTAACTGTCACTGTGAGTCTGGACGGCATTGGTCGCATACATGATTATGTGCGTTGGCCCATCAAGTGGGAAAACTTTGAACGCAATCTTGATACATATAAAAACATGGGCATACAAGAATTAAATACCTGGACCACAGTTAGTGCATTAAACATAGGTAACTTAAAAAATATTTTAGAGTACACCGAACAGCAAGGTATTGATCACTCCTGGGCGTTGCTGGAACAACCCAACGTGTTGAGTGTTAAATACAGCAATCATTTTACTAGAACTGCAGATGTTCCTAATGAACTAAAATCTATCGTGGCACAAGATCAAGACAACACAATTGAACTACAGTTATGGACACTCGAACAAGATTGCTTGCGTGGGATTAAACTCTGGGACTACTATCAATGAATAAATTAAAACCATTTTCAATACTAGAATGTGACAACGTTGATATTATATCAACTGGATTGTATAATTTTATAAGAGACAAAACAGAGATTTCACAAAGCGGAATAAGTGGATGGCATTTTTTAAACTCCAAACAAGTATTAAATGCAGTCCCTGAATTGTTGCAATATTTTTTAGATCGAAAACTATATGTAAGAGATAGTGCAATCACAATACTTGATGATGATCTAGCATTACATATAGACCCTGCACCAATGATAGCCAAAATTAATTTTCCAGTGATCAATACTGCTGGATGGGTTAACCGTTGGTACTACGTTGATGAATCAAAATTTGATCTGATTCCTGAAGTAGTTACTAAATTTGGTCATACTACTGAGGATGCACAAGCAATATCTAAAGAAGCATTGAGTTTGGCCGGCGAAGTTTATGACATGGCTAAACCAATGGTTTTCCATTCAAGAATACCACACGAAGTTATAAAACTAAATCCAACAACGACTCCTCGAATCATTGCAAGTTTTACGTTCCACAATCAACCTACACATCTACTAAAATGAAAATAGCAATCACGGGCGGTACAGCCGGAATAGGACAGGCATTGGCAAATGAATACGAAACACGTGGTCACGAAGTCTTACGAATGAGTCGGCGAACAGGGTATAACATACGTTCAATACCTAAGATTGCAGATGCAATTGAAACCTGTGACATGTTTATTAACAATGCACAGGCGGGATATGCACAAACTGAATTGCTGTTTGAAATGGCCAATCGCTGGGCCGGAACCAAAAAACATATCATGGTGATTAGTACCATGATGACACAAGATCCAGCAAGCCCTTTGTCCGGACTTGATATGGATGCCTACAGAATTCAAAAAGTTGCTTTGGAAGAAGCGGTGAAACAACTACGCTATCAACAATTAAAAATTAGATTCACGCTTGTGCGCCCAGGAATGGTTGGTACAGCACCCGAACGCCCTGTTCCTCCGGCAGCAGATGTTGACGTTTGGGCCAACACACTGATGTATATACTAGAAATGGCAGATGTAAATGGATTGGTCATTCCAGATATCAGTTTAGGCCCAGTATTCAAATGACTCCAAAAGATATCATAACCAACAAAGCATTCTGTCCGCTGCCTTGGACAGGATTTTACGCTGACATTTCTGGTGACATTAAGAATTGTATTTGTAGCAGAGAGAACATTGGCAGTCTTAAAGATAATGACATACATGAAATTTTATCAGGCTCGACCAATACCAAAACCAAACAACAAATATTAGACAAAGAAAAACCTTACACTTGTTCTTATTGTTACGAATTAGAAGAAGATAAATTATCATCAAACATTGTAAGTAGCCGTGTGTACTACATGCGGCAGATGAAAAAAGTTGACATCAATTTGTATAGTGAAGCCAGCAATTTTGATCTACAACACGTTGATATTCGGTGGCGCAATACTTGCAATCATGCCTGTGTATATTGCGATCCGGTGCTGAGTAGTAAATGGGCTAGCGAACTAAATGTTATTGTGAATACACCATCAGAACAACGCATAAAAGAACTTAAAAATTATGTGTTTGATAATTTACACCAAATAAAAAATGTCTATATGGCCGGCGGCGAGCCGATGTTGATTAAAGAAAATGCAGAAATGTTGGAATTACTGTTGGAAAAAAATCCTGAGGTGGAACTTAGGGTAAACACAAATCTCAGCAAAACTGACACAAACGTTATGGATTTGATTTGTCAATTCAAAAATGTGCATTGGACTGTGAGCGCAGAAAGCATCGGTGATAAATTTGAATACATAAGGTATGGGGGTATCTGGAAAGATTTTTTAGAAAATTTAGAACATATCAAAACATTACCCCACAAACTCACGTTCAACATGGTTTGGTGTATTTTTAACCATACTGCAATTTTTGAGTGTATTGACTACTTTTTGGCACAAGGATTTCACCCAAATAGTTTTATTTTGACAGCAACACTCGGGCCCGACTGGTTAGATACTAGACAACTGCCAAAAACTGTGTTACAATCACTTGCACAAGAAATACAACGCCGTATAGATTTGAAGACAGGATATTTGCTCGAAGATGGATACCAAAATTTACTTAGACACACTCAAACATCTTTTGAATCAAATCTATCTGACACCATGCACAGAATACAACAACTAGATCTAAGGAGAAACTTGGACAGTAGGATAATTTTTAAAGATTTATACAAGGACATAAACTATGGGAAAACCATTTGACGTATCAAAATTCCGCAAGGAAATCACCAAAAGCATTGATGGCCTAAGCATTGGCTTCAATGATCCAACTGATTGGATCTCTACAGGCAACTACGCCTTGAACTATCTTATCTCAGGAGACTTTAACCGTGGTATTCCTTTAGGCAAGGTCACTGTGTTTGCTGGTGACTCTGGCGCAGGTAAAAGTTACATCTGCTCAGGCAATATTGTAAAAAATGCACAAGAGCAAGGTATCTTTGTAGTGCTAATCGACAGTGAAAACGCTCTTGATGAAGACTGGCTCAAAGCACTAGGAGTTGATACCAGCACAGATAAATTGATCAAATTGAGTATGGCCATGATCGATGATGTGGCCAAAACAATCTCCACATTCATGAGCGACTACAAAGCACTACCAGATGGCGAACGTCCAAAAGTATTGTTTGTGATTGACAGTCTGGGCATGTTGCTAACACCCACAGACGTTAACCAGTTTGAAGCAGGTGAAATGAAAGGCGACTTGGGCCGCAAACCCAAAGCACTCACAGCACTTGTTCGTAACTGCGTAAACATGTTTGGTAGTTACAACGTGGGTTTGGTTTGTACAAACCATACATACGCAAGTCAAGACATGTTTGATCCGGATGACAAGATCTCAGGTGGACAAGGTTTTATCTATGCAAGTTCAATTGTGGTTGCCATGAAAAAGATGAAACTCAAAGAAGACGAAGACGGCAACAAAGTTACAGATGTAAACGGTATCCGTGCTGGTTGTAAAGTTATGAAAACACGCTATGCCAAACCTTTTGAAGGTGTACAAGTCAAGATTCCTTACACAACAGGTATGAGTCCATACTCAGGCTTGGTTGATTTGATTGAAAAGAAAACAATGCTCAAGCGTGAGGGCAACAGCCTGGTGTTTACCACCAGCGACGGCGAAGTTATCAAGAAATTCCGCAAGGCATGGGAAAAGAACGATGATGGTTGTCTTGACCGAGTCATGGCAGACTTTGGAAATCAGAAAGCCGAGGTAAGTACTCCGGAGGAAACAGCAGATGAGTGAAGCAATAGCCAGTGAGATTTGGGGAGAACTCAAGCGTTTTGTAAACACAGTAGATCGTGCCGAAGCCGCAGAAACTGTGATACAGATCTTGATGGACAATGACTCGGATGTGGAAGATATTCGAGCGGCTTTCAAAGGCGATTCTGACATCAAACGTGCGCTAACTGCATACCTTGACAACGACAAGGACTATGCGGCAGAAGACGAAGAAGATGAGTACGAAGAGGAAGAAGAAGACGAAGACTGGGAAAACTAATGTGGTACAGCCGCGTGGTTGCCAATTTAGGCGCTATCCCAGACTTCATAAATCACTACGAGCGTGAACTTGAGGATGCTAAAAAAGACTGCAAGATCTACGGGTTGGTAGAAAAAAATATCACGGCCTTGCCCGGCATAACTGAATTTAGATACAATCAACTTCAAGAGATTGAAGCAGTATTAAATTACCTCAACATTCAATTGCGAAAAATACGCAGAAAGCATTTTCAAAAGTATTTAGAAGGGTATGCCCGTGCGTTAACTTCAAGAGATGCTGAGAAGTATGTGGACGGCGAGGACGAAGTAATTGATTATGAAACCCTTATTAACGAAGTAGCATATTTGCGTAATCGTTGGTTGGGCATACTCAAAGGGCTAGATACCAAGCAGTGGCAAATGGGTCACGTGGTCCGCCTAAGAACTGCAGGTATGGAAGACATCCAGGTGTAAATACCTGCATGAAAATAGTTATAGTAACCGGTGGATTTGATCCACTACATTCCGGACATATATCTTATCTTAATCACGCGGATCACCTAGGCGATCACGTGGTTGTAGGACTAAACTCAGATGCGTGGCTCACACGCAAAAAAGGCCGCCCGTTCATGCCCTGGCGTGAACGCATGATTGTGTTGGACAATCTACACATGGTTGGAGAAGTAATTGAATTCAACGATGATGACGGATCTAGTATTGATGCTATCCGTAAAGTTCGAGAAAAATATCCCAATGATGAAATTGTCTTTGCCAATGGTGGAGATAGAACATCTGAAAACATTCCAGAACAGGTATTTGATGATGTGGAGTTTGTGTTTGGAGTTGGAGGAGACAACAAGGCCAACTCTAGTTCATGGATTTTAGAAGAATGGAAAACTCCCAAAACGTCACGTGCCTGGGGCTACTATCGTGTGCTACATGAAGTGGGCGCAAACACCAAACTTAAAGAACTCACAGTAGCACCCAAGACTTGTCTTAGTATGCAACGGCACGATCAACGTGCAGAATTTTGGTTTGTAGCCGAAGGCGAAGCCGCAGTTTATACGTTAGACAACTCAAGCGATCATGATTTAGTTGGACATTACAACCCACACGAACATATTTTTATTGGCAAAGGCCAGTGGCACATGTTGTGTAACGAAACAGACCAGCCGCTCAAGTTAATCGAAATTCAGTACGGCAAGAATTGTGTGGAAGAGGATATTGAGCGTCGATGAAAGAAATCATACCAATTTTTGTTGGCTATGATCCACGCGAAGCCATAGCATATCATACTTGCGTTAACAGCATTATTAGGAACGCAAGTTGTCCAGTGAGCATTGTGCCTGTGGCCCTTAACTTGTTCAAGGACTACAACGAAACACATACTGATGGCAGTAATCACTTTATCTACACACGTTTTTTAGTTCCATATCTCATGGGATTTTCTGGGTCGGCTATTTTCATTGATGGCGACATGGTTGTGCGTGGTGACATCTCTGAACTATGGGATATGAGAAATCCTTACATGGATGTACAAGTAGTCAAACATGACTATAAAACAAAAATGCCAGTAAAATATTTAGGAGCAAAGAATGAAGACTATCCTCGAAAAAATTGGAGTAGTGTTATTTTATGGAATTGTAGTAGCTTTCCTAACAGGCGCCTTACTCCCGAGTTCATCCAAAAATCCACAGGCAGTGAGCTCCACCGCTTCACGTGGCTAGATGATGCTCGTGTAGGCGAACTACCGAAGGAATGGAATTGGTTGCCCGATGAATACGGGCCAAACCCCGACGCCAAGCTCTTGCACTATACCTTGGGCACTCCATGTTTTCACGAGTTTGCTGGAACACCACAAGGTGATGAATGGCATAAAGAACGTATACTTACAGAATATTGTCAGCAAAGGTTGATAGAATGAGCACCTGGGAACTTGAAGACGAATCATCTTACATTCCACCCGAACCACCTGCACCTCCAGAACCGCATGTGTTAGATCAAGTGGTACCGGAAATACGAGAAATATTTGATAACATATTAAAGTACCGCGTAGATCCTGCAGGATCTACATACGGCATCACATTACAAACACTACACGAACAGATTGCCGCATTGCCTGTAAACAATATTGTGAGTACAGACAGTGAATATAGATATGAAAGAAAAGGACACATGTACGATCCTATACTACGAAGTTTTGTACAAGGTGCTGGTGGACAGATCAGCACATGGAGCAAAGAAGAACTTACAATGAGTCCTGTGGTACTACGTGGAATCACCAAGCGCAAACAAATGGAAGCCTGCCGAGCAGCCGGGAGAGATTTCTTCTACATAGACACCGGCTACTTTGGCAATGGCAAAAGAAAAACATTTCATCGCATTACCCGAAACGATGTACAATGGTTTGGTGATATCGTGGAACGTCCCTGGGACAGACTAGAAAAGACCGATGTCAGACCAAAGAAAATGCGTCGAGGTACAAATATTCTTATTGCGCCTCCTAGTCAGAAACTGTTGAACAACTATGATATTGTTTTAGAAGATTGGTTAACTAATGTACAAGAAGAAATCAAAAAGTACTCTGACAGGCCTGTTGTCGTAAGAACCAAACAAGGTCGCAGTACCAGAGTCAACGATGATACTATGGAAATGGCGTTAGATCGAGATGTTCATTGCTTGGTTACATTCTCTAGTATTGCCGCTGGTGAAGCATTGTTACACGGCAAACCTGCTATCACACTAGGTCCTAACGCCGCGGCACCGTTGTGTAGTCAAAGCCTTAGTGAGATTGAAAACCCACGTATTCCCAGCATAGACGAAGTGGAAGCCTGGGCACGACACATAGCATACTGTCAATTTACAGAAGTGGAAATGCGTGATGGTACTGCCTGGCGCATATTAAACAATGCTTGATTGTGTAGTTTACGTTTCCAGTGTGGCCAATGTAAAAAAGCACACACGCAAAACTCAATGCCTAGAAAGTTTTGCCACAGGGGTCGCTAGTTCGGGCGGACGAGTACGTGTTGAACACGATTATGTTTACACACCCAGTCGCCTGGCAGTGATGTTGGGCTGGGCAACCACCAACACAGGCGGCCGTAATATAACTTTACGCAAAGAAATTATAGCAGAACAACGTCGACGTGGACTGCAAACCATGTGTATTGATGCTAGTTGTTGGAAATACACGGACGAAGGCAGTAGATATCTACGATATAGTTTGAACGGGCCGTTTTATGATCGTGCTGAGTATGCCAATCACAACAGTGACAGCGCCAAGTGGAACGAAATCCGACAAGCGTTACATATTGAATTACATCCGCCACAATCAAATCCTCGTGGACACATCTTGATCTGTATGCAACGTGACGGCGGCTTTAGTATGAAAGCATTAGATCCAATGGAATGGCTTAATGGAAAAATCCGACAAATTCGACAACACACTCAACGCCAGATCATAATACGTCCTCATCCAGGAGATTACAG
>Ga0214919_10011521_pt1 | contig 11025 bp, 14 predicted proteins | sample LL1503_MetaG_FD_177994 | JGI IMG/M metagenome (GOLD analysis project Ga0214919, IMG submission 177994) | Freshwater microbial communities from Lake Lanier, Atlanta, Georgia, United States - LL-1503 | ecosystem: Environmental > Aquatic > Freshwater > Lake | place: USA: Georgia | collected...
TAATCCGATAAACTCTGTACCTATAAGCGGAGCGACTATAAACGCCGTACCTATAAACGCAGTCCCAATAAACGTCTCTACCAGCGCAGTAGACACCGCTTACAGACAAATAGGCATTTTAACGCCGCTAAATGGCACAAGTAAAGATAATATTTTGCCTCTAATGGGCAGACCATTGTACATCAGGCGATCTAAATTCAATTACTATGCAATTTCTAACCAGCACAACAATGTGAAACTACCGATTACGGTTAACGGGCGATCGGCATTAAATGAGACCGGAGTAGATGAACTATTTAACGGAGATAATGTTTATGTGGAGGGCAGCAATGAAGTATATAAGGTGACTATTTACGAAAATAGTGTGCAGCGATATTTGCCGTTTCTTTAAACCCTCAATTAATTCTCTTTAAATGGTTTTCTAATATATATTAATTCGCCTCTAATTTTAAATCCAATTTTTAACCGTATTGTTCCTTAAATTAAAATATTTGGGTTTCCTTTTTTTAGTATTAGTATTTGCATTTGCATTTTCATTTGCATTTGCATCTGTTCTCAATGTATTCGTAGTTATTATATGCTTTTTTTTGGTTTGAACCTTACAGTTAATTATTTTATTTAAACGTGATCTAGTTAGTTTCATTTTCTTATACCCGTATATTTTGTTATAAGAAAAGGTTTAGTTAAAACAACAGTAAAAAATATTAATATCATATTATATTAATAATGTCCTCTATTAATATAGATACTAGTAGTCCAAATATTACCTCTTGTACATTAAAATGTGATTTGGCATTTGATTATGGAGACATAAATGATTTGGTAATAACAAATAAAGGAGATTATCTTTCATTAACCTCAACATCAACAAATAAACCAGTAACTTATAATTTAAGTACATATAATGTTACAGAAATAAGAATTTATAGAAAATCTTTAAGTAAATTCAATGGTCAAAACTCCGATGGTGAACTAATAATAATACATACTTCAAATGAAGGTAAACCTTCCTTAGTTATTTGTGTCCCAATTAAAAATGGTAATTCTTCTGATATCGCGACAGGTGTTTTAAGTACTATAATATCCAAAGCAAAAAATGGTGCAAATTCTCTTGATCAAAGAGTTTTAATGCAAGAACAAGATTTTGTATATAATTTGAATGATTTTGTGCCTAGGAAACCATTTTATATGACTCTAATATTTGGTGCTAATTATATTATTTTTCCTCCATCATCCAATACGTATGTTTATATAAATATTTCAGACTTTGATATATTATCTACTATTACAATTATAAAAACATATCCAATATTACAAAATCCAAAAATTTCTTACAATGCAAGAGGACCTTCTGTTGCAACATCAGATGATATATATATTGACTGTCAACCTGTCGGAGAATCAGATAATAAAAAAACAGTTGTTACAGATAATGGTAAACCAGCGATATCCGCTGCATTTAATTTAAAATCCTTTTTTAGTAACGTGTTTATTCAACTAATTCTAGGATCTTTAGTTTTTGTCCTTTTTATAATAATTGTAAATAAATTGTTAGATGCTATGAGCAGTAAAAATACAACTGCAACTATAACAACCGCTGTAAAAAATCGGTTTAAAGGCGGTTTAAACAATAGGTGAGGCATCATATGTGTCTTCTATTAAAGGAGCATAAGGTGGCTTCACATAGTTTTCATTGAATTTTTGTGTCGTCATCTGCTTCACCACTTCCTGCTCCAATGTATAAGGGAACTGATTTGTTTCTGTGAAAGGACTCCATTTCTTGGATTGAACCGAGCGTAATCTGTCTAAAGCGGAGGTTCCTGTTTTTTCGCCTGCAGATCTAATCAACTGATAGGCAACCATTATTCCTATAACTCCTAAAATGGGGTTAGAATAGGCGAAAAGCATTAAGGACGCCATAACCACCAGTATTTTTCCTAAAGTGGTATCAACTGCGCCTGCGAAATGGTCAGGCATTTTGTACCCCATTATCAAGTAAACAAGGAAAAGGACAATCATGACTAATTGTGGCATATTTCGTTTCTCAAATAGTTCGTTGACAAATTCCATCTTATATTATATACTTTTAAAAAAAGTATATCATAAACAATATAAACATATTATGCTAAATAATAATAGTAGTACCAAGACAAATATGTTTTTTTATAGAAAAAAATCGGATATAAATAAACCAGTAAATACAAATATAAATAAACCGAATATAAGTAATTCTATAATAAATAATACAAATTTAATTAAACCTGTTACAACAACAAATACAAATTTAATTAAACCTTCAATAAATAATACAAAAACAACAACTAAAAAGTCAGATGAAGTCGTTGAAATGCCTAAAAATATAAACACTTATTTGGGGCAAAAGGGATACACTGTTCTTAAAAGTGATCTCACTATAAAGCAGCAAACCTTAATCAAAGAACAACTAACCGTTAAACCATATGTGCCTGGGTCACCAGTCCAAGTGCAGAAATCTTTCGCAGCATATCGCGAGTCAGATAAGAAGATGTATTTGCCGCGTTATTACGGAGAAGAAATCTTAGGCAAGGCCAAGGAAATCAAAATACCAGAAGGAGACGATATTAGCCTCACATTTAACGGACAATTGCGAGATTATCAGGCGCCGGTAGTGCAGAAATATTTGGATCACGTGGCCACAGGCGGCGGCGGTTTACTGGAACTGTATTGTGCTTGGGGTAAAACCTCGGGTAGTCTTTACATATTGTCACAATTGAAGAAAAAAACAATTGTTATTGTTCATAAAGAATTCTTAATGAATCAATGGGTAGAACGAATTCAACAGTTTCTACCTGCTGCTAAAATAGGAAAAATACAAGGACAAATTATAGATATTGATGGGAAAGATATTGTCTTATGTATGTTACAAAGTTTGGTTTTAAAGGAATATCCTGCATCATTATTTGACAGTTTTGGATTAACTATCATAGATGAAGTACATCATATATCAAGCGAAACATTTTCAAACGCATTATTTAAAATTGTCACAAAATATATGCTTGGACTATCAGCAACAATGAATCGGAAAGACGGAACTACAAAAGTATTTAAAATGTTTTTAGGTGAGGTTGTATACAAGGCAGAAAAAAAAGGAGACAATAATGTCCAAATTAGAGCGGTAACATATAAAACAAATGATGACGACTTTAATGAGACAATATTGGATTTCAAAGGACAACCTCAAATAAGTTCTATGATAAGTAAATTATGTTCTTACAATAGAAGAACAGAATTTATTGTTAAATTATTAACTGATTTTATTGAAGTTGATAATGTAGAGAAAACTGTAATTGAAAATTTTAAAAAGGAAATGGATTTAAAGAATCCTTGCTGTGAACTATGTCAAAAAAATAACAATTATTTACTTAAAAATACGTGTTGTTCAGTGGTTAAATATTGTTTGCCATGTTTGCAAAGGATTGAAGAAAATGCGGACCAAAATATTACCTATTCTCTTGGACCGGATGGGCAAAAAAAGTCATCTAAAGAGAGGCCAAAATGTCCTACTTGTAAAAAAGTGTTGAAATATGAACAAAACTATATTGAAAATCCATATGTAAAGTCTTTAAAACAAACCCAAACAATTGTTTTATCTCATAATTTAAATGTTTTGCATTACATTTATAACAAATTCGTGTGTAAAAATTTAGCATCAGTCGGATATTATGTTGGAGGTATGAGTGAAAAAGAATTAAAAAATTCGGAAACAAAACAGGTTATACTTGCAAGTTTCTCTATGGCAAATGAAGGACTTGATATTCCTAGTTTAAATGCCGAATTTCTAATAACACCTAAAACAGATGTAGTGCAAACTATTGGGAGAGTTCTAAGAGCCAAACACGCATTTGCTGACCCGATAATTTATGATATAGTTGATAGTCATGAAGTTTTTCAAAAACAATGGTTGAAACGAAAGGCTTACTATAAGAAAAATAATTATAATATTGTTGGTTGCGATTCTTACAATTATAATAAAGATGTTCAAAAATGGAAAACCATTTTTGGTGACAATAGTAATGAAGTTGGTAAAACGTGTGATCTAACGTTAGATGAAGATAATGAAGAAGATAATGAAGAAGATGAAGAAGTTGATACTAATGCTAATAAAGGTAAATGTCTATTGAAAATAAAATAATCTTTTTCATTGATTTAATATGTATAATGCATCTCCCCATCCTTGTTGTGTCATACTTGTTAAAACTCTTTTAAAATTATATATAGATAAAAAATCGTCTATTTCTTTAATTAAACCACAATTTTTATATAATTTCTTTTCATTAACTTCTAAATATATAGCATGAGCATATTTAATAGATTCAATAGAACCTTTTAATGCTAACAATTCGGCTCCCTGTATATCAAAATTCCAAAAATTATATTTTTTTGGATCAATATTATTTCTTTGAAAAAAAGTGTCAATTGTTATACTCTTCATTTTTATTTTTTTAACATAATAAATTCCTGGATATTCTATTTTATGAGTTCCAAATTCTAATACACTGGATGATTGAATATTATTTGAAACATTAAAAACTACAAGATCGTCGTCCTTATCTGTTATTACGTAATTATATACATTAGGAATTCCCCTATTTTTATTTTCATTCACCTTTGAAATACATGCATCAATCCATATAATATCTTCATTTTTTAAATTTAAATTATTATAAAATCCTAATTCTTCACAATCATGTGCGCCCAAATGAAAGCCCCCGGTAATAATAATATTATTTAATAATAATATTTGATTAATTTCATTAAACCCGATTAGCATATATTGTATATATATATATATATATATAATTAAAATGGGGAAAAAGCGCAATTTTTATTTATACAAACTATATTACAATATTGGTAATGATCATTAAAGTCTGTTATAAGTACAGGACCATTATTAGTTAAATATGAAAATTTATAAAAATTTTTATTTTCTAAATATTTTATTACATCAATTAATTTTGTATTATTATCTAAAAAAGTTCCACCATATTCAAATTGTATTATTTTAATATTTTCTAAAAAATCATCAAACCCGGTTAAAACATTCAATTCATAACCTTCTGTATCTATTTTTAAAAAATCTATATTTTCTATATTATTTTCAATAACATAGTCCTTTCCTTTTTTAATATGTAATAAAATTTTATTAGAATCATCACTTACAGTGCAACTATTTATTCTGTCATAAAATGATTCATATTTAGGATAATAATATAATTGTTTATTTGCATTACCCAATCCAAAATTATTGAAATTTGATTTTTTATTTATATTTTTTTGATTTTTTAAATTTTCTATAAAATCATTTATAGGGTCAAAGTAATGAACTTCTCCGTTAAAATTTATAAATTCACTATTTTCACGACATCCTACATCAAAAATAATATTTATTTTATCTTTTATATTTATAAAAAATTGTAATTCCCCATTTGTTTTGGAATCACAATTATTAAATATCTTATATAATAAACGTTTTTTTGTCTCATTTGTTTTGGAATAAAAATATACTAATATTATAACAATGTATTTTGATATTGGTTCAAATATTGGTCTTTGGAGTTTAGCAAATATTAACCTATGTAATAAAATAATTTCAATAGAAGCCTCGCCTATAACATTTAGGAGATTAGTTAATAATTGTAAAAATAAAAAAATAATTTTACTTAATTATGCTGTTTGTAATAATAATGGTCATGATATAACTTTTTATCATGCAAATTGTGATGTTTTATCAACTATAAATAAAGGTTGGTTAACAAATGATACGTCAAGATTTTATAATCATCCATATAGAGAAATCACTTGTAAAACAATAACCATAGATAAATTAATTGAACAATACGGATTGCCTGATCTGATTAAAATAGACGTTGAGGGCGGAGAGTATGAATGTATTGTATCATTGACTCAAAAAGTAAAGTTGCTTTGTTTTGAATGGGCGAGTGAAACAAATGATATTACTTTCAAATGTATATATTATTTATTAAATTTAGGTTATACGCAATTTTATATTCAAAAATGTGATAATTATTTATTTAGACCACAAGATAATGATTTTTACGATATTAATACTATAAAAACAAAATTGTCAAATACTATACCAAAAGAAGATTGGGGAATGATATGGTGCAAATAATAGGCATTTTAAATGAGAAAAGGTGTAAAATCATGTTCTACCCATCCACTAATTCGAAACATATCTCCATACCATATGTTATTTGAATGATCTATATTACCATTGTGTATATATTTTGGATAATTAACTGTTGAAAAAAAAGATAAATATCCTATTACTGCTGAAAATGACCCATGTGATAATAATATATTTTTACAAGTACTTGCAAATTGAATAGTTTTTATTTCATCAGAAATAATTATTTTTGCGTGTGGAAAAAATAATAATAATTTTTTTATAATAATATTATTTATTTCATCTGTTGCAATAAATAATTTGTTATAATTTATGTTTTTTATAAATGTCTTATAATAATTAATACCAGGATTCCATTTAGTTGCATCAGTAAGTCTAATATGCACAAATAAATCATTATTTCTATTATATCTATTTCTAAATGGATTATTATTTATTATATTTTGTTTTATTGATTCTGTATGCAAATAATTATATAAAAAATTAGTTATACCTTTTGTTTGAAAGTAATTATTATTTGGATTTAAATTACTTTTCAAATTTTCACAATTGTATATATCAAAAAAATTGTCATCATTTAATATTATTGTATTGTTAAAATTATGTATACCTTTAAATAATTTAATACCTAAATTATTAATTAATTCATAACTTGAATAATCAACATATAAGTTATATTTTTCTGCAATTATACTAACTGCTAAATTACGAATTATTTGATTACCTAATCTTCCATTATTATTAGTGGTTGTTGTCATTTATATTATAACATATTTTAATATCATTTATAATCTTTCTTACATTCGCTTCATAATAATCAAAACATATTAAATTTCTATCAGGTTCAATATATTCACAGTTAAGGGATTCAGTTTTTAAAATATTAACCATTTCATCTATATCACAATAATACATATTATTACCAAAAATATTTTTATATCTTTGATTTACATTTGATATCGGAATAGTTCCAAGTCCTATTGCTTCATAATGTCTGTAACAATCATCCCTATCTCCTATAGGTGATATTATAAAACGAGAATTAGCCATAAATGAATAAAAATCATTATTAGATATGGGCTTCAAAATAGGAAGTCTATTCCTACAAATATGTGTATTACCCATCGGTAAATTTATTATTCTTTTTGTTTTTATTGTGTTAGATTTTTGTAATAATATATGACTATATGTTTCTAATGAATCATATTGTATTCCATATGGAAATGCTAAATACTTAGGATTATTTTCATATATAGGATTTTGAGATATCCATAAAATTATATTAGGATGATTTAATATTCGGTCTGTTAGTAAACTTTTGTGAATTTGCGGTAGATGCCATTGCCCAGTGGTTAAAATAATTTTTTTATTTATTTTTGTAAGAATATTATTATAAAATCTTTCCAAAAAATTAATTTGACAATGAACTATATCAAAATCATTAAAATTTATATTTCTTGTAACTAAAATGTCATTTTTTTCCTTTGGAATCACAATATTAAATTGTTTTATTTCATCACCCAAAAAATGATCACATAAATAGTATAATGAAAATGGGTTTATTATTTTAGAGGCGCGTTTTTCAAGTGTATTTTCTTTGGATAATAATTCTAATAAGTCATTATAAAACATATTATATTATATTAAAATTATATAAAATTTAAAAAATAAAATTTCTCTTTCTGTTCTTTGTTTTGAATGTCTTATTATGCAATGCTCTCAGTAAACGCAATTGTTTCTGAGCCTTTGTTTTAGTGCTGCATTTTGCAAATACTTTTTTGGTATCTTTGTTGTAAACCCGATAACATTTTTTGTTGGGCATTTTTCTTATTGTATATGGCATCGTATACAATAAGTATTTAAAATATTTTCTATAGATTGCAGAAATAATATTAATAAAAATGGCACCAATGTAAATCCATATATGAAAAAAAGAATGGATGATTTAAGTGAGGAGATTGATAAACAAATAAGTCGTATTTATAATGATGAAAATGAAGAATTATTGGAAATAATTTATTTGTTTTATGATGGTTATAAATAATTTTTATGGTGTAAATTAGTTTGTTAACATTTCCATCTGGCACCACAATCCAGACACGAAATAAAAATCGTCATCGATTCGTCCGCCGACTTGCATTGCTGCTGATAGAACGAACATTTTTTAGATTTACATTTGCGACACGTAAACGTGTCTGTAGATGCTTCAATTTGTGTCACAAATTTGCTCTTATCTCGGATAGATTTGAGCCGAATAAGTTCCGCCCATTTTTCCGGACACATCTCTTGATGCGTCATAAAGGCAATCATATGCGACTTGATTTCACCGGACACAACCTGCTGAATCAAATTCTCGTTTTTGAGATTAATATAGACACTGCGCAGATGATCTAAATAAATTTGGACAAAGAAATGATTATCCCATTTTTTCACGACTCTTCTATTGGCGGCTTCTTTTAAAGCCCAATTGTGAATACCTTTTTCTAAATTGCTGGCATATTTCGTTTCATCTGGAAAGAATGAGGCTAATTTGGTGCGAATATTGGCACGGAATGCATCAGGATTTTCAATAGTTTTAACGGTAGACATTATTAGGATACTTTGGTTATATATACTTGTAAAGTTGTATTTAAATAAATATTGTTTATATTAAATAATTTAAATCAATTTTTTCCACTTTTTAATACCTTCTAATCCGACGCTTCATCGGTGTCACTATAATCATAAGATTCTTCCGACAATTCAGATCCCAACTCTTCCAACAATAGTGCCTCTTCCTTGGAATCAGGCTCAGAAGAATCTAGTTCATCGTCAAATTCTTCGCTTTCATCTTCGGAACACGATGACCCAGACGGTTCATCATTTTCTTCACTAGAATCCACTACAAAGCCGTCCTTCAAATAACCACCCTTCTTGGTCTTCTTGGATTTAGGGATATTCGCGAGTTCATCCTCTTCTTCTTCATCTTCAACCGCAGTCAGTGCCAAATTTTCAAACCCTCCAAATAATTTTTCGTAAATTTTATCCCACAATGCCAGAGTTAAATTGGTAAGCACCTTCTCTCCTTTATCGTTTCTAACAGAACCAACAATGACACATGCTCCAAAAAACAACTTGTTGTCAACAGGAGGAGGAAAATCATATTTATTCTCCATATTCGCCTTCCCATCTAATTTGCCATATAATGCAATGTTATATTTTTGACCATCCATCTTGACAGACCAATCGGTGTGCTTAACGAAGCCATCGGCCTTTTTGAATCCGCCCTTTTTAAATAACTCTTCTTCTTTATAATCCTTCACAGTTAATGTCTTTAAGGTTCCGGATTTATCCACAATAATAATAGTTAGTGATTGTGCCATTTTATAATATATTTGGAATAGGTTTAAATAGTTTCTAATATATATTTATATCAAAACAAATCAAAATAAACAATCTCTAAAAAATGAAACTATACGTAACAAACATCCCGCCTTCATCAATCAAAAGAAATATGGATAATTTGACTTCCTATTTGACAAATAAGAGAGAAATATATGAAATATATTCAGAAGACTATGGACTGCACATTATAGATCCTATGAACAAAAATCATGCATATAAGGTGGAAGCCCAGTTTGAGACCAATTATCATTTAATAAAAAGTTATCAATATAAATATAATAACGAATTTTCTTTATGTGATTTATTATTTGATTTAACAGTGTATCAAAATGTGCCAATTGTCTCTCAACTGCCGGTGAAATATGTTCTAACAAAGATTCAAAGATTTAGTTACAAACTAAATAAAAAATCAAATTGGACATTGGTAATAGATTGCATAAGAGAGACCAATCCAGAAACAATGGATAAGGAATTGATTCCAATTAATTATTATTTTGAATATTATGAAAAAAAACACAATAACAATAATAACAATAATAACAATAATAACAATAATAACAATAATAACAATAATAACAAAGAATTTAAAGAAATAATAGATGAATTATTTTTTCAAGATGAAATCAATATGTTTTTATCTCACCTAAACTAATATTTTAGTATATTATGTTTAGTTTGATAATACAAATATCAATCGTTTCTATAATATTTATATTTTTAGTGCATCATTTGCTATGTTTTTTCAAAAGCACGCTTACGGTTCCAAAGATCAAAGATTTAGTAAATTCGCCGGCAAGCAAATATGAACATATTTTTGATACCATAACAAATGCAAATACAAATGTAAATGCAATCAATAATAATATTAATTATGAAAATGATAATCCGTATTCATATTCAGAGATAGATTTGTTGCCTACAACAGCAACAACAACAACAACAGCAACAACAAATGCAATGAAGGATGAACTGAAACACTTTTTAAAGAAGCAATTAAATAACAGTTAACACATTAATTGTTAAATATATTATTAATTATGATAAATCATAAATTATTAATTTAAAGAAGTTTTATCATAATTATTAATGGATTTATCTAGATTTGATGTTCAAAAATTAAGGGAAGAGTTTTTTACCGAAGATCCATTTAATCATATAGTTATAGATAACTTTTTAGAAGAATCCTACATTAATTCTATTTTAACTGAAATCCAAAACTATCCATCTGATATATGGTATGATAAACAAAATGCAAGTATTAATAATGAATCGGATACCATTTTTCAGAGCAAAAAAATAGCGCTAACAAATTATGACAAAATGGGATTTTTATCAAAAACATTTATAGATCTGTCATCCAGTCCAAAATTCATTGAATTTTTAACTAGCGTGACTGGCATAGATGAAATAGAATCAGATCCACATCTATATGGAGGCGGAATTCACAAAAC
>Ga0214919_10011522_pt1 | contig 11024 bp, 8 predicted proteins | sample LL1503_MetaG_FD_177994 | JGI IMG/M metagenome (GOLD analysis project Ga0214919, IMG submission 177994) | Freshwater microbial communities from Lake Lanier, Atlanta, Georgia, United States - LL-1503 | ecosystem: Environmental > Aquatic > Freshwater > Lake | place: USA: Georgia | collected 2015-03-15
GGTCGGCCAGCCGTGAGGCTCCGGCTGCCAATGCCCGCTCGATCCCGGCCATGATCGCGCCGCGGTGGCCGCCGAGCGAGTCGAGGGCTCCCGCCTTGGCGAGGCTTTCGACGGCCGTCTTGTTGACCAGCGACGGGTCGACGCGGCTGCAGAAATCGTAGAGATCGCGGAACCTGCCGTTGCGTTTGAGTTCGGCGTTGATCGCCTCCGCCGCCTGTCCTCCGCAGCCCTTGATCGCCGCGAGACCGAAGAGGATCTTGCCGTCGGCCACCGTGAAATCGGCGTCCGATGCGTTGACATCCGGAGGCAGCACGTCGATGGCCATGCGGCGACAATCCTCGATGTGCTCGACGAGGGCGTCCTTCTTCTTGAAGTTGCGGCCCGTGATGTCGCCGGAGAGGAGTGCGGCCATGAACTCGACCGGAAAGTGCGTCTTCAAGTAGGCGGTCTGCCAGGCGAGCAGCGCGTAGGCCGTGGAGTGGCTCTTGTTGAAGCCGTAGCCCGCAAACTTCTCGATCAATCCGAAGAGTTCCTCGGCCTCGTTCTTGGAAAGCCCCTTCGCCTTCGCCCCGTCGACGAACTGCTCCCGGAAGGCGGCGATCGTCTCGAGCTTCTTCTTGCTGATGGCTTTGATGCAGGTATATGCACTGGAGAGCTCGATGCCGCCGAGCCGTTCCAGGATTCGCATCACCTGTTCCTGATAGACCATCACGCCGTGCGTCTCCTCCAGCACGTCCTTCATGACGGGGTGGAGATACTCGGCCCGCTTTCGCCGGTGCTTCACCGCGACATAGTCGTCGACCATGCCGCCCTCCAGCGGGCCCGGGCGGTAGAGGGCGTTGACGGCGACGATGTCGAGGAAGTGGTCGGGCTTCATCCGTTGCAGCAGGTCGCGGATGCCGCCGCTCTCCAGCTGGAAGATCCCCTTCGTCTCGCCACGGCAGAGCGTGTCGAAGGTTGGCTGGTCATCGAGTGGGAACGCGATCGGGTCCAGCCGCTGTTGATGCGTGCTGAAAATGATCTCGAGCGTCTTGGAGACGACGGTAAGGTAGCGCAGGCCGAGGAAGTCCATCTTCATCAGCCCCGCCCGCTCGACATCGCCCATCGCCCACTGCGTGATCACTTCCTCCTTGCCGGTCACCCGCTGCAGTGGCACGTATTCCACCAGTGGCCGGTCGGCGATCACGACGGCGGCGGCATGCGTGCCGACATTTCGGGCAAGGCCTTCGATCCGCTGGGCCAGATCGACGAGTTCCCGCACCTCGGCGTCACCCTCGCAGGCGGCGGCGAGCTGTGTTCCCGGTGCGGCGGCCTCCTCCAGCGAGATATTGAGCTGGTCCGGCACGAGGGCCACGATCTGGTCGACGCGGGGGATCGCAAGCCCCAAGGCGCGGCCCACGTCGCGGATGGCCGCCCGGGCCGCCAGCGTGCCAAACGTGCCGATCTGGGCGACGTTGGCCTCGCCATATTTTCGCTTGACGTAGTCGATGACTTCGCCGCGGCGCTCCTTGCAGAAATCGATATCGATATCGGGCGCCTCCCGACGGTTGATGTCGAGAAACCTCTCGAAGAGCAGGTCGTATTCGAGCGGGCAGACGTGCGACAGGTAGAGCGAATAGGCCACGAGCGCACCCACGCCCGATCCTCTCGCCGCGGCCGGGATGTCGACCTCGCGCGCGTAGCGGACAAAGTCCCACACGATCAGGAAGTAGCTTGCGAAGCCGAGCGTGTTGATGACGCCCAGCTCACGTTCCAATCGATCCATCACCTGCGGATGCAGCGCGGGTTGGCCATCGTCTGCCGTTCCCTCCACCCAGCGTTTCGGAACGTTGCGGTAGCGTTCGCGGAGACCTTCGAGGCAGAGACGACGGAGTTCATCGGCCGCGCTCAGGCCGCCGGGCACGTCGAAACCGGGGAAGTGCCGCTTGCCCAGGTCGAGCTCGATCGAGACCGAGTCGGCGATCTCCTGGCTGCGGTTCACGGCCGCCGCGACGAAGTCACGGTCGAGGTCGGTGAACGCCGCGTGCATCTCGGTCGGGCTCTTCAGATAGAACTCGCTCGAGTCCATCCGCATCCGCGAGGCGTCGCTGCGGAACCGGCCCGTGTTCACGCAGAGCAGGATGTCCTGCGCCTCGGCGTCTTCGCGGTTCACGTAGTGGCAGTCGCAGGTGGCCACGGGTGGGATGCCGAGTTCGCGGGAAAGCTCCAGGGCCACTTCAGTCACCTGCCGCTGCACATCCAGGCCGTTGTCCTGGATCTCGATGAAGTACCGGTCGCCGAACTGCTTTTGGAACCAGCCGGCAACCTCGCGGGCCTGGGCGAGCGACTCTCGCTGTTCGCGGGAGCTGCCGATGAGCGCCCGGTTGAACTCGCTCGACAGGCAGCCCGACAGGCAGATGATCCCCTCGCCGTATTGCTCCAGCAGGTCGCGGTCGATCCGCGGCTTGAAATAGAAGCCCTCGAGGTAGGCCTTGGTGGCCAACTGGAGGAGGTTGTTGAAGCCCGTCCGGTCGCGGGCCAGAAGCGTCAGGTGGTAGCTGGCGTCTTTCTGGTTGCCGGCATCCTTCTGAAACCGGCTGCCCGGGGCGATGTAGGCCTCGTAGCCGATGATCGGATTGAGCTTGGCGGCCTTGGCGGTCTGATAGAACTCCAGGGCACCGTGGAGGTTGCCGTGGTCGGTGATCGCCAGGGAGTTCATCCCCAGTTCGGCGGCACGGTCCACGAGCCGGTCGATCGTGCTGGCCCCGTCGAGCAGGCTGTAGTGGCTGTGGCAGTGGAGATGGACGAAAGACTGCGTGCTCATCCGTGTGCTCGCTCCGGGGGGATGCGGCATTGTACCGGATTGGGCGCGGTTTTCGTCAGGACGGCTCGGAGATGCGTCTGAGCAGTTCGGCGAGCCGGGCCTGGAGTTCGAGCATCACCTGCCAGTGGGCGAAGTCGAGCTCGACCGTCTCGTTGCCCGGCCGCATCACGGCCCCTTCCGTGGCCTCGCGGAGCACGCCCTGCACGTAGTCGAGCAGCTCCGATAGTTCGGCCGTTTGGGCGGGGCCCAATCGCTCAGGCAACGGCGGCGGCCCACCGGGCAGTAGTGGCGACCGTACATGGCCGACGTCTTCGATCACGTCGGAATGGTGCGACGCGATTTTCTCCATGCGTTCCCGCATCTGTTTGGCCTGGCCCGCCTGGGCCGAGGGCAGCTTGGCAGCGATCTCGGAGATGCGGCGGTCGATATCGCTGTGCGAGCCGACGAGGAGCAGCGATCGGCCCACCGAGATCATGTCGCCGTCGCGCACGATCCGCACCTGGATATCTTCGCCGTTGACCTTGGTGCCGTTGGTGCTCTCCAGGTCGGTGAGAACGATCTTGTCCGTGTCGTCCTGGAGCTTCAGGTGGTAGCGGCTGATCCGCTCGTCGTTGAGCTGGATCGTGTTCCCCTCCTCACGGCCGATGGTCACGGGCGTGGGAATCTGGCTGAACACCCGGCCCCGATCGGCGCCGTGCAGGACGCGGAGGGTGATGTGTGCCATGGGCGGGAATCCGTCGCGGGACCTACGGAGCAACTCTCGTCTGAGAACTCTCGTATAAGTTTGCCACACAAACCGGGGGAAAGCCCGATCGTGGCGTGGCTGCCGGAATCCAGCGAAAAAAAAGACTCATGTCCCACAGAAACGGGGGGGCTGTCTGGCGGCTTGGTGCCGGTTTGGCTGCTATACTTGCGGGCCACGCGTCCGTAGCTCAATTGGATAGAGCATCGGTCTTCGGAACCGAGGGTTGCAGGTTCAAGTCCTGCCGGGCGTATTGGAGAGCGATCCAGTGGCGGAGCGAGGCCCGAAGGGATCGCGACGCCGGGAGGCAGCCTGCAGGTTCGAGTCCTGCCGGGCGTATTGGAGAGCGATCCAGTGGCGGAGCGAGGCCCGAAGGGATCGCGACGCCGGGAGGCAGCCTGCAGGTTCGAGTCCTGCCGGGCGTATTGGAGAGCGATCCAGTGGCGGAGCGAGGCCCGAAGGGATCGCGACGCCGGGAGGCAGCCTGCAGGTTCGAGTCCTGCCGGGCGTATTGGAGAGCGATCCAGTGGCGGAGCGAGGCCCGAAGGGATCGCGACGCCGGAAAGCAGCCTGCAGGTTCGAGTCCTGCCGGGCGTATTGAAAAGCACTGGGAAACCATTGCTTTTCGTATTTGAGGTGATGGGTGAGTTTCTTCGCCCGTGGGGCAATAGACCTTCATACCGACTGGATCAGGATTTCCAAGGCAGGCCAGGACGACGAGCCTACAGCGTGCCGCGGGATGTCGAACTCGAGGTAAATGAACGGGGCGGGGCTACGCCGCGGAATCGCGAGCCAAAGGCTTGACGCTGGTATGTACGGGCGTATACTTTCCCCCACGGCTCACGTGCTGCGGACAATGGTGTGAGACCGAAACCGGAGACGGACCAACCAACCATGAGCATCATCGTTAACCTCCCCGCCGAACTCGAGAAGACCATCGCCGCCGAGGCAGCCAAGGCGGGCATGACCGTTTCTGACTACGTGGCCGGCCGGCTTGCGGCCGGCCGGCTTGACCAAGGCACTACCACGAATGACTCACGTGGCATGAATGACTCACGTGGCATGAATGACTCACGTGGCACGAATGACTCACGTGGCACGAATGACTCACGTGGCACGAATGACTCACGTGGCACGAAACGCCGGCTTACCGGCCCTGAGATGGTGCATCGCTGGAAGGAACTCGGGCTAATCGGCTACCGGACCGACATCTCCGATCCCGAGGCCCACTCCCGACGTCTCCGTGAGGCAGCCCAACGCCGCACGGCCGGCTGAAAGTCGAGCCCATGGAACTCATTGACACGGATGTGCTGATCGACGTCCAGCGTGGCTTCGGCGCGGCAGCGGATTGGTTCGCGACAGGTCCCGACGTCGGTGTCCCGGGCTTCGTGGTGATGGAGCTCGTGCAGGACGCCCGCAATGTTGATGAGGTCCAGAAGGGTCTCGCGCTCGTCGATGGCCTCGAGATCGTGTGGCCGTCTAAGGCGGAATGCCAAACGGCACTCGAGCAGTTCTCCAAGCTTCATCTCTCGCATGGCCTGGGCCTTCTCGACGCGTTGATCGCGGCGACGGCCCTCGGCCATGGCAGCGTCCTCAACACGTTTAACGAGCGGCACTACCGCATGTACCCCGGGCTGACGACCGTGCGGCCATACCGCCGGTGATGCACGTCGCTCATGCAATCATGAAACTCGAATACTTCGCCAACACCGACTCGCTCTCTGTCGAGTTTCGTGAACAGCCAAGCATCGCCGGGCATCAAGAGCAGGGTGGACGACGTGGCCGAGGCTGTCGCTGACAAGACCCTCTGATGGGCTCCTTATGGCACCTGTTGGGAGCGGGTCGGAGGGGTTTGGGTTTGCGATTGGATTTGAGGAATCCTCAAATCGGTACCTTTTTCCCGCCTCTGGACGGTGAAACTGACGACTGCGGCGAAACTGGATATGCTCTCCGAAGTCATTGGCCGGCAACGACTCACGGTTGATTTCGTGGTTTCTTCGGGAGTTGCGAAATCGTCCCGCCTCAAACTTCGGAACCGAGGGTTGGGAGTTCGAGCCTCTCCGGACAAAGTAGAGAGCGAGCCATGATGATCTATCTCCCGTGCCGCCACCGTTTCAGTGTGTCGTATCGCTTCGTGCTGGCGGTGGTCGTGTCTGTGGCCGGTGCGTCCGCCATGTCGTTCGCTGATGAACCGATGCCCGATGCTGCAACGCTGCAGGCTACGGAGACGGAGGCGCTGCGTGGCGTGCTCACGCCGGAGCAGCAGGCTGCCTACACGCCCGAGAAGGTGCTGGACAAACTCCTGGCGGGCAATCGCCGCTTCGTGGCGAACGACCTCACGCAGCGGAACCACTCGCAGCGGATCCGCGAGGCCTACGAAGGTCAGTTTCCGAAGGCGGTGATTCTCTCCTGCCTCGACAGTCGCATTCCCGTGGAGGACGTCTTCGATCTTGGCATCGGCGACATCTTCGTGGCCCGGGTCGCCGGGAACTTCGTCAACGAGGACATTCTCGGCAGCATGGAGTTTGGCTGCCATGTCGCGGGGGCGAAGGTTATCATGGTGATCGGGCATACCCAGTGCGGTGCCGTGAAGGCCGCGATCGACGACGTGAAGCTGGGCAACATCACGCCCATGCTCGCCAAGATTCGGCCAGCCATCGAGAAGGGCAGGCCATTTGACGGCAAGAAGGGGAGCGACAACCCCGCCTATGTGGCCCACGTCTGCCGCGAGAATGTGCGACTCGCCGTCGAGACCATCCGTGAACGCAGCGAGATCCTCCGCAAAATGGAGGCCGACGGCTCGCTCAAGATCGTCGGGGCCTACTACGATCTCCGCTCCGGTGAAGTGACGCCGTTGCCAAAAACAGCAAGCATCCGACCATGAAACCACGCATCCTCTGCCTTATCGTCCTGCTTGTTGGCCTCGCCGCTCCGGCCATGGCCGAGCAGAACGTTCCCCCTTCGGGCTTCACGGCCCTCTTCAACGGCCGGGACCTCTCAGGCTGGTATGGCTGGGGCACGCAGGATCCCACCGATCTCTGGAAGATGACGCCGGAGCAGCGGGCCGACTACAAGCGGAAGTCGATCGAGGGCGGCCTCGTCGATGGCAAGGGAGTCGACAAGGGGGATCAGCTCAAGGCGCACTGGCGGGTCGAGGACGGTGAACTCGTCAACGACGGCAAGGGCCTCTACCTCACCACCGACAAGGACTGCGGCGACTTCGAGCTATGGGTCGACTACAAGATGCTGCCTCTCGGCGACAGCGGCATCTACCTGCGCGGCATCCCGCAGGTGCAGATCTGGGACTACACCGAGGAGAAGAAGTTTCCACTCGGTGCCGACAAGGGCTCAGGTGGCCTCTGGAACAACAAGAGCGAGGAGGGCAAATTCCCACTCAAGCGGATGGACAAGCCGTTTGGCGAATGGAACACGTTTCACATCCGCATGATCGGAGAACGGGTCGCCGTCAGGCTCAACGGCGAGGTCGTCGTCGCAGACGCGCCGCTGGAGAATTTCTTTGCCAACAAGAACGCTGGCTTCGTGGCCTATGGCAAGAAGGACGACAAGTCTGCAGCCGCTGCGGCGAAGCTGCCCAACGGCTTCATGCCCGACCCGGCCTTTCCCAAGGGGCCAATCCAACTGCAGACCCACGGAAGCGAGATCCGCTGGCGAAATGTCTTCGTCCGGGAGATTCCAGCCGATGAGGCCAACCGCGAGCTTGCGGGCCGCGCCGCCGATGGCTTCGTCGAATATGTCAACGGTAAGGACCTCGACAACTGGCAGGGCGCCGTGGATAGCTATGAACTGCGGGATGGCGCCATCGTCTGCAAGCCTGGCAAGGGGGGCGACCTGCTCACGAAAGAGCCGTTCGAGAACGGCTCCATCCGCATCGAGTTCAAGCTGCCCACGGCGGGTAACAACGGCATCGCCCTGCGGACGCCACTTGGCGGCCACTCGGCCGGCGACGGGCTCGAACTCCAGATCATTGACAGCGATGGCTACAACGAAAAGCAGGCTGCGGCAGGTAAGTCGGGCCTCGAGCCCTACCAGTATCACGGCAGCCTCTACCACTGCGTCGCCGCCAAGCATGGCTACCTCCGGCCCGTGGGCGAGTGGAATTTCCAGGAGATCGACGTCGACGGCCAGAAGATCAAGGTCACGCTCAACGGCACGAAGATCCTCGATGTCGACATCGACACGTTCGATCGCAGCCAGATACAGAACCCGCCGAAGGGGCTCGACCGCCGGTCGGGCTTCATCGGGCTTGCCGGCCACAGCGATCCGGTGCCGGTCCGCAGCTTCAAGGTGAAGCGGCGATAAAATCGCCGCTCCTAGCCGCCGGCGTCAGCCTTGCCGCCGTTCCAGCCTGATCGCCAGGGCCATGCTGGCGACGACGGAACTCAGCGCTGTGATGAGCAGGTCGGAAATGGGCCGCTCGGAATAGACTGCCAGCACGCCGACGAGTTGATCGGCGACCAGCAGTGGATAGCCCACGAACGACCTGATCCCGTGCCTTGCCATGCGGTCGCGATCGAAGCCCAGCCAGGCATCTTGCGTGTCAAGAACGTGCCGCGGCTGCTTATTCAAGGCCACGGCGGCGATGGGGCCCTCACCCGCGGCGATTCCGCCGAATGATCCGTCCGGCCCGACCTCGACGCCGGCGCTGGTCAGCAGCATGAGCCGGCTCAAACCGCCATCCCATCCCCAGATCTGTACCGCGGCGATGTCGAGCTGGGAAACAGCCTCCGACGCGACGTCGTGGAGTCTCTTTCGCAATTCTCCCTCCGCCGTCAGGTAGAGCGCCGAAGCGGCGGTGAAGGCTGCCAGCGTGGCCCGTTCCTGCGACAGATCTTCGATCTGTTTCTGATGGGAGATGTCGATCGTGAAGCAGCGGCTGTGGCCGAAACGATCGCCTTCCGCGTAAACGCTCGAATGGATGGCGACTTGCTTGATCGATCCGTCTTTCGCCACCAGCCGGGCCTCGCGGCCCACAAGGCAATCGCCATGCTTGAGCTGGGCGAGAATCTCGGCGATGGCATCCGGATCCGCGTGGTAGCGCGTGATGGGGGAGCCGATGTATTCGCTTCGCGTGTATCCCAGAAAGTCGATTTCGGCCTGATTGGCCCAGACGATTCGTCCGTCGGCGTCGACCCAGTGCATCGCCACGTTCGCATTCTCGGTGAAGTCAACCAATTCCTGGCGGCTCTTCTCGAGCGATGTCTGGAGCCGGCGATGGTTCTCGGCCGCGGTCACCCGGTCGGTGATGTCGCGAGCCACGGCGTAAATGGCCGCTTCGTCGGGCTCGCTCCGGGCGTTCCACTCCAGCCAGAGATAGTGGCCTTCGGCATGCCGATAGCGGTTTACAAACTGGATCGTGGACTCGCCGCGGGCGAGCCGGCCGATCTCGTTCGTTGTCTTTTCGCGGTCGTCCGGATGCACGAATTCCATGAACGGTCGCGACTTCAGCTCGTCGGCCGAGTAGCCGAGCAGCCTGGGGAAATTCTCGTTGACCCGGCGGAAATAGCCGTTGAGTCCCGCGATGCCAAACAGGTCGAGCGAGAGGTCGAAGAATCGCACCAGTTCCTGCTCGGCCCGCCGCTGGCCCGACTCCAGATAGTCTGTCAACTCGGTCACGATCGCGGCGGCGCTGTCGGGCCGCGCCGCAGGATCGGCAGCCAGACAACGCTTCGCAAGCCTGACGAGCGGGAACGGCACCGTCGACGCATCGAGCCGCGAGAACGTTTCGGCGACGTCGCCCGCCACGGCTTTGGCCCAATTGGCTTCGGAGTCGGTGGCCGCGAAGGGCGGGCTGCCGGTGAGCATCTCGCAGAGTATGCCGCCAAGCCCGAAGACGTCGGATCTTCTGTCGATACGGTCGATCTCCCCTCGCGCCTGCTCCGGAGCCAGATAGGCCGGCGTGCCGCAGATTGTTCCGGCCGAGGTGAGGTGAACGACCGTCTCACGGCCGGCCCCTGAAGACATCCGTGGCACTTCGCTGTCGAGCCGCGCGTCACCCTCGTCTTCAGATTGCCCGAGAACCTTCGCCACCCCCCAGTCCATCACCGTCACGACGCCAAACTGCCCCACCATGATGTTGGAAGGCTTGAGATCGCGATGGATCACCCCCGCCCCGTGTGCGGCGGCGATTGCCTGGCATACCTGCAGGAAGATGGCCAGCAGGCCTGGCAGGTCGGCAGGGCGGTCCTGCCGGTTGGCCAGGATCTGCTTGAGCGTCTGGCCGGTGAGCAGTTGCATCACGATAAAGGCCTGGCCGCTTGCGGTCAGGTCGAACTCATGGATCGCGACGATGCCGGGATGCTGCAACTGGCTCGCGAGACGGGCTTCGCGGAAAAACCACCGCAGCCCCACGGTCCGGCTCTGCTGCACACGATCCATGATCTTGATGGCCACGCTCCGCTGGAGCTGGGCATCCCAGCCCTCGAAGACGATGCCCATGCCGCCTCGACCGATTTCCCGGCCCACGAGGTAGCGATGGCCGGCGCTCGTGCCAGTCGGCCCGCCAGCCTCGCAGGAGGGCTCATCACGCCGCCGGTGGAGCAGGTTCCAAAGGCCGTCGCTGACCCGCACATTCCCCAGGGGCACCCAGCCCCGCTCGGTCTCGTCGTTAAAGAGCGTGACGACGTCCTTGTGCACGCCCTGTCGGTGCGGCCCGTCCTCCGAAATCGTGACGGTCAGGTTGTCGTCCATGCTGTCCAGAGTCCGGTCTCCGCGGATCGTCTCTCGTAAGGCTATGCGGATCGCAGTGACGGGGCAAATGACTCGGGAGAACGACGATCCTTCCACCGGTCGGCGGCGCCGCGCAGGGAAGCGATTTCCTCACCGAGGCGACGGGGACAGTTGGCCTGTCGGCACACCCTTCGCGTCGTAAAACTCCACGACACCGGTACGGCCGTCCGGGGTCGTGCCCACGGCGATCGTGTCGACGCCTTCCTTGTCCTTGATCTCGATCCGACCGCCGCCGCCCTTCACGACACGCCCCATGTGCACGAGGATCGTGCCGTCGTCGTTTTCGATCACGATCTCCTTGCAGACCAGCCGGGTGGATTCGAGGGAGTCGACGCGGGCCGCTCCAAACTCTCCCTGGGGCACTGCGATCGCACGCACCGCCAGCCCCAGCGCCAGAAACAGCAGCGGATAGACCGTCCAACGCTCACGACTGGTCATCGGCTTTCAGTCCCCGTGGATTTGACGCAGGCGGGCTGAGAGCCGCAGGATCAGGTGCACCCGCTCGAACTGGTCGAGCCAGTCGGAGGCGACCGCGGCGATCTGATCGGCCGGCGGGGGGGCCGCACCGCTGGCGCAGCTGTCGCCCAGTTGGGCCTTCGCCGCGGCCCGGTAGGCGGAGAGCGTTCTGTCGCCGTAGAAGAGCACGGGCGAAAAGTCTTCACTGAAAAAAGCCGCTACCGGCACCCGCTGTCCGCCACACACCTTGAGATGCGCCGCGATGTCGGGCCGGGC
>Ga0214919_10011523_pt1 | contig 11024 bp, 9 predicted proteins | sample LL1503_MetaG_FD_177994 | JGI IMG/M metagenome (GOLD analysis project Ga0214919, IMG submission 177994) | Freshwater microbial communities from Lake Lanier, Atlanta, Georgia, United States - LL-1503 | ecosystem: Environmental > Aquatic > Freshwater > Lake | place: USA: Georgia | collected 2015-03-15
CCGTGGCACTGGCCAACACCAATGTGATGGAGCTGCGGGTGTTTGCCAACCAGGCCGCCGGCCATGCGCTGCTGGTGGCGCGGCTGGACAACCTGGGCAAAGGCGCCAGCGGGGCAGCGGTACAAAATTTGCAGCTGATGCTGGGCTTGTAATCACCACCCGGTGCTTGATTGGAAAGACGGAACATGCCGATATCGCTTGAATCACTGACCCTGCGCGATCTGCACGCCGCGTACCGCGAGGGCCGCTTGGACCCGGTGGCCGTGGCGCAGCACTGCCTGGCGCTGGCTGGGGCCGCTGAGCCAGGATTGTTCACCTGTCTGCTGGAGGCGCGGGCGTTGGCCGAGGCACATGCCAGCCGCGCCCGCTGGCACGCGGGCCAGCCGCTGGGCCCGCTGGACGGCGTGCCGGTGGTGTGGAAAGATTTGTTTGATGTGGCGGGCACGCCCACTACAGCAGCCTCTGCGCTGCGCCGCAACGCGCCACCAGCCGAGCAGGACGCGGCCACCGTTTCGGCGCTAGCCGCCGCAGGCGCAGTGAGCATTGGCAAGACCGGTTTGACCGAGTTTGCGTACTCCGGCTTGGGGCTGAACCCGCACTTTGGCACGCCGCGCAACCGACGCAGCAAGGACGGGCACCGCTCGCCCGGCGGCTCGTCCAGCGGCTCGGCGGTGGCGGTGGATGCAGGCATGGCGCTGATCGGCATGGGAACCGATACAGGCGGTTCGGTGCGCATACCGGCGGCTTTCAATGGCTTGGTCGGCTTCAAGCCCTCTATCGGCCGGTTGGACGCCACGGGGGTGTTCCCCTTGTCGGCGACCTTGGATGTGATTGGCCCCATGGCCAAGACGGTACAGGACTGCGCCTGGGCCTACCACGCGCTGCTGGGCACCACCGCGCCGGAATTGCAGCTGCCCCCGCCCGGCACCCTGCGGGTGGTGGTGCCCAGCAATGTGGTGCTGGATGAGGCGCAGCCGGAGGTGCTGGCGCGTTTTGAGGCCGTGCTGGCACGGCTGCGCGCGGCCGGGGCGCAGGTGCAGCACCTGCACATACCGGCGTTTGACACGCTGCAAGCGCTGACCGCACAACACGGCACCATTCCCGCCGCCGAGGCGTATGTGCTGCACCGCGCCATCGTCGACGGGCCGGACGCCGCGCGGCTGGACCCGCGGGTGCTGGCGCGTATCGCGCGGGGAAAAACCATGATGGCCAGCGATCTGGTGATCTTGCAGCAGGCGCGGGTGCGGCTGATGGCCCAAACGCGCGCATTGGTGGGTGACGCGTGGCTGCTGTTCCCCACGGTGGTCCATGTTGCGCCCTTGGTTGCACCATTGGATGCCGACCACGCGCTGTTCAACCAGACCAATGTGCGCACCTTGCGCAACACCGCGTTGCTCAATGTGCTGGACTGGTGCGGCGTGAGCCTTCCTATGGGGCACGGCGAGGCGGGTATGCCACTGGGCGTATTGATCAGCGGGCCGGCGGGCACGGAGGATGCTTTGCTACCCGTGGCTGCTGCGCTGGAGCAACTGTTGGCGCCGGCCTAAGGCCCGTACCGCTCTTTATTGGCAAGCACGGTGGCCTTTTTGGGCCCAAGTGGGCCGGGCTTGCGCTAGATCAAACGGGTTCGCGGATCGGGGGCTAAGGTGGTCAATCCACCCCATCCTGCCCATGCGTATTCAAGTTCGACCGACCCAGGCGGTCGCCATATTGGCGGCGCTGAGCATCGCCGCCATCGTCATCACGACTGCTCTGCTGCTATGGCAGTTGCGTGCGCGTGAGCGCGAGCACTCGCGGCTGGAAACTATCAGCCTGGCGGAGATGTTCATAGACCAATCGCAGCAAAACGTGTACAGCGCAGACGAGGTCCTGCGGGGCATACAGGAACGGATTCACTCGCCCTTCGGCCGGCAGATTCCGCTGGACGGGGACCTGACGCATTTGCTGCTGGCCACGCGCATCGGCGGGATGCGGCAATTGAACGCGGCATGGTTGGTGAATGCGCAGGGCGAGGTAATCAACAGCTCTGGCGCCCGGGCCCCGGGCAAGGTGTCAGCGGCCACGAGCGACTATTTCGAGCACTTTTCCCAGGCACCCCGCGACCAGTTGTTTATTGGCAAACCCGTGCGTAACCCGGGCGACGGGCGGTGGATATTGCGTCTGGCGCGCCCCTTGGGAGAACCGGGTGAGACCTTTCAAGGTGTGATCGTGGTGGCGCTTGACATCGCTGCGCTGGAACAAAATTTTTACCATGTAACGCTGGACTTTGTGCGCCCCGTGGCGATCTACCTGCAGGACCGGACGCTGGTGGCCAGCATGCCGCACCGCGAGAACGATATCGGCGCGCCGGCACTGGAGCTTGACGACCCGGCCGCGGCAAAGACGGGCAGTTCCGTGAAGACCTTGGTGCACCACAGCGGCGACGGCGCAGACCAGACATTCGCACTCGGGCGGATTGGGAATTACCCCTTGCTGCTGAGCGTGACCGATGATGAAAACCAGAGCCTGGCTTCCTGGCGGGAAATTGCCGTACCGATTGTTCTGGCGGTGGTACTGGTAAGCGCTTTCACCTTCTTTCTGGCGGGCTATCTGATCGACAAATTGCGGCGCAAGGCGATCTTAGAGGCCGCCTTGCAGGACGCGGATGACCGCTACATGCACACGGTGGAGTCCGTCAAAGATGCGATTGTGGCCATCGACAGCGCGCACAGAATTCGGCTGTTCAACCCGGCGGCGCAGGCCATGTTCGGCTACCCCGCAGCGGAAGCGATAGGCGCGCCCCTGGGACTCCTGCTACCCGAAGCGGCCTTGCCCAGCCACGCAGCCAAGGTGCACGAATTTTCTAAGACGACTGAGGGGCCACGCGCCATGGCCGGGCAATTGGAGATCTTCGGTAAGCGCCGCGACGGCAGCCAGTTTCCGATTGAGTCATCCATATCCAAAACCCATATCAACGGCGAACAGCAAATGACGGCGGTGCTGCGCGACGTGACGCAACAGCGGGCAAACCAGCGCGCGCTGGAAGCGCTGAACCAGGAGTTGCGCACCCTGTATGCAGCGCAACAGACCGTGCGGGAAACCGAGCGCACGCGCATTTCGCGGGAGTTGCATGACGACCTGGGGCAGCAGCTCACCGGACTGAAGCTCAGCCTGGCTTGGCTGGGCAACCGGATCAAAGAAGGTCGGGCTCCTGAAGTCGACAGGGTGGACAGCATGCGTCACATGCTCGATACCGCCATCACATCGGTGCGGCGCATCTCCTCGGAATTACGGCCTCAAATTCTGGATGAGCTGGGTTTTGCCGAGGCCCTGTCCTGGCAACTGCGTGAATTTGCCAAGCAAAGCGGCCTCAAGCTGGAGATGCATTTGCCGGCCCGGGACCGGGTGCAAGACGCCGAGCTGGCCACCACGCTGTTTCGGATTGGGCAGGAAGCCATGACCAATGCGGTGCGGCACGCCCATGCCAAGAAAGTCTGCGTTGACCTGCTGGCGCACGATGGTGGGCTGCGCTTCTCGGTGCGCGATGATGGAACTGGCATGGCGCAGGACGCGCAGCCGTCGGGGATCGGCCTGATCGGCATGCGCGAGCGCGCGCAGATGGTGGGGGGGCTGTTGCGCATCCAGAGCACACCGGGGTTTGGCACGCTGGTGGAAATAACGATCCCGGCAGACCATTTGGGCAGCGAGCCGCTAGGGACGCCACCGGTAAAAGAAGCCGTATGACGCACGACGTCCTGGTCGCCGACGACCACGCCATCATCCGCGACGGGCTCAGCAACATCCTGGCCGATAGCGGGGATTTTGTGGTTGCCGGGCAAGCCGCCAATGGCAGCGCCGCGCTGGAGCAAGTACGCCGGCGTGACTGGGCGGCGGCGATTCTGGATATTTCCATGCCAGGGCGGCACGGTCTGGAGCTGATCAAACTGGTGCGAGAGGCGCGGCCGCGCATGCCCATCCTGATTTTCAGCATGCACCAGGAGGAACAGTACGCCGTACGGGCCATTCGCGCGGGCGCGTCGGGCTATCTGTCCAAAGAAAGCGACATCGATTTACTGCTGCCCGCGCTGCGCAAGCTGGTGACCGGCGGCAAATACATCAGCCCCAAGGTGGCCGAGTTGCTGGCCTTGGACCTGTCGCCCGTGGACGATGCGCTGCCCCACCTGGCCTTGAGCAACCGCGAGTTCGAAGTCTTCCAACAGATCGTGCAGGGTGCCTCGCTGACAGAAATTGCAGCCGACCTATCGGTGAGCATCAAGACCATCAGTACGCACAAGACAAACATTCTGTCCAAGATGCACATGGGCAGCCAGGTCGACCTGGTGCGTTACGCGCTGGGGCACCACTTACTCGACGATCTGCCGGAACGCTGAACGCCGCCCTCGGCGGCCGCACTTCTCGGACTATTCCGAGGCGCACTCTCATCCACTTCCGATTGCGCCGCATAGGCGCCGCGCCCACACTGAAGTCCAGTCAATCAGATGCAGAGAAGGTGGACAGGATGGCACGTATTTTTGGAATATCCCGCGCAGCGGTACTGGTGGCCGCGGGTCTTTGCATCGCGGCCTGGAGCGCCCATGCCGACGTGGATGCGGAGGCAGCGAAAGCGCTGGCACGGCAGAACAACTGCCTGAAGTGCCACTCTGTAGAGAAAGACAAAGACGGCCCGGCCTACAACAAGGTTGCTGAAAAGTACAAAGGCAAGCCCGGTGCAGAGGCGCGGCTGATTGAGCACATCACCTCGGGTGAGAAAGCCAAGTTCGCGGACGGCCACGAAGAGGAACACAAGATCGTCAAGACCTCGCCGCCCAAAGACATGGCGCAGATCAAAAACCTGGTTCAGTGGATCCTGGCCCAGTAACACCACACACGTGACCTATTGGGGAAACTCTATGCGCCATACCCTGCGGTTACTCCGCTTTGGTCTACTGCTGGTCTGCTTTTGCGGCAGCGTTTCATGGGCCGAAGGTATCCTGCTTCCCGAACTTCTGACCTCGGCAACGGCACTGGCCCACCAGTCACTGCAGAGGGACGGCGTTTGCACCAAGTGCCATGACGAGAGCGAAACCGCGCCGGTCTTGAGTCTCTACCAAACCAAGCACGGCGTACGCGGTGACCCGCGTACGCCCAATTGCCAGTCCTGCCACGGCAGCAGCGCCGAGCATCTGAAGGGTGATGTCAGCGGAAAAGGCCGCCCGCCGCCCGACCACGTGTTCAAGAAGGGCGTGTATCCGGCCTCGGGCGACCGTGAGCGGGCAGACCAGTGCGTGGGCTGCCACAAAGGCGGTAACCGCCACAACTGGACCGGCGGCCAGCACCAGAACGCCGGTATCGCCTGCAACGATTGCCACGTGGTGCATAAACCCAAAGACAAGCTGCTGGAGAAAAAGACACAGTCGGAGGTCTGCTTTGGCTGTCACAAAAACCAGCGTGCCGATAGCAAGAAGCTCTCGCACCATCCGATTGCCGAAGGCAAGGTGGCCTGCTCCGATTGCCACAACCCGCACGGATCAGAAGGCCCCAAGCTGTTGAAGAAAAACACCGTGACAGAAACCTGCTTCCAATGTCACGCCGAAAAGCGCGGACCGCTGCTTTTCGAGCACCAGCCCGTAACCGAGGACTGCACGCACTGCCACACGCCGCACGGGTCGAATATTTCACCCTTGTTGAAATCGCGCCCGCCCTTCCTATGCCAGGAATGCCATGACGGCACCCACGCCAGCGGCACACCAGTGGGCCCGAACGCAGCGGGCTACCAGGGCGGTTTGTCCAAGGTCAACCCCTCGGGCACTGCGCAATACCCCAGCAAAAACAACGTGGGTAATGCCTGCATGAACTGTCACCGCCAGGTGCACGGTTCCAACAGCCCGGCAGGTGGATTCCTCCAACGCTAAGCAAGAGGGTTTTGGTATGACACGACAGGCACAAGGTTTCGCAGCCAGCGGCATCACCCTGGCACTGCAAGCAGGCTTTCTGGTGCTCGGCGGGCTGCCTGTTATCGCCCACGCGGAAGATGAAACCGTCGAGAGCCTGACGGCCGCGCACAGCGTACTGGAGGTGGGTGCGAACTCCATATCGACCTCGTCTGCAAAATTCGGCGAGTACAACGGCCTAAACAAGAATGACACCACGCCGATCGGGCGCTTGGAACTGCGTGGCGGTGAGGCCTACGGCATGGGCACCGGTACGCGGCGCTGGGAAGTGAACGCGGATGACTTGGGCACCACATCGAATGGCGTACGTGCGCGCATCAGCGAGCAAGGACAGTGGAGCCTGGGTTTCAGCTACGACGAGCTGCGCCACAACCTGTCCGACAGCTACCAGACGCCGTACCTTGGCAGCGCAGGGGGCAACAGCTTCACCCTGCCCACGGGCTTTAGCACGGCCAGCAACACGAATTCACTGACGACGGCACAACTTGCGGCCATGCGAAACGTGGATATCGAAACAACCCGCCGAAATACCGCGGTCAACGGCAGCATGGAGATCGACGCGCGCTGGGGTTTGAAGTTTGATTACCAGCACCTGGACCAATCGGGCTCCAAGCTGATGGCTTTTGGCTCCGCCAGCCCTGCATTGGCGACCACAACCACCGGCGAGGCGGTTTCCATTCTTCCCAACCCAACCAACTACCTGACCGATACGGTGAACGTGGCGGTTCAATGGATGGGCGAACAGGCGCACATGACGCTGGCCTACACCGGCTCGATCTTCACCGACGGTTACGACCGGGTGAAATTCACCACCTTTGCGGGTGCCAACACCAGCGAGACCATGAGCACGCCGCCGGGCAACGATTTCCACCAGCTCGCCCTGAACGGTGGCTACGCCTTCACCCCCAAAACCAAGCTCACTGGAAGTGTGTCCTATGGGCGCAATACCCAGAACGATCCCTTTGTGGTTGACTCGTTTATGTACGTGTCGGGCAGCTCGGCTGCGGGCAACGCCAAAACTTCGCTCAACGGCGTGGTACTCACCACCCATGGCAGCCTGAAGCTGGTGGACCAGACAACCAAGGATTTGTCATTGGCGGCCAGCCTGAAATACGACGAGCGCAATAACCAGACCGCGTCATCCATCTACAACTTCCAGTCGCTGAGCAACAACAGCCTCAATTTCGCCAACTATCCCAACACACCCTTGAGTTTTTCAAAAACCCAGGCGGAGTTGGCGGCGGACTACCGTTTGGACGCATCGCAAAAGCTGCGGATTGCCTACAACCGTGAAGACATTCGGCGCTGGTGCGACAACTATGCCGTCGGTGGCACCAATTACTACGCGAACACCAACTGCGTGGTGGCCGTGGGCAGCAAAGACGACAAGCTCGGGGCCACGTACCGGTGGCGTGCAAACGAGGATGTGGAGAGCCATTTTGGCTATTCGTACAGCAACCGCGAGACCACGTCCGATATGGCGGCCATCGTCGCGATGATCGGCATGCACGGCGGGGATATCGGCAGCACGCTGGGCACCGTGGCCGGCCTCAATGGCGGTGACTACATCGGCTTTCACCCTTTTTTCGACGCTTCGCGGGCGCAACAACTCGGCAAAGCCGGGGTGAGCTGGCAAGCCAACGAGCGCCTGTCGTTTGACATGGCTCTGCACTACACCGACGACCGCTACAACTCGCAATACGGTGTGCAAGACGGCAACAGCTGGGGTGCCAACCTAGACGCCAACTACAGCTACAGCGACACCGGCTCGGTGAGCAGCTATGTCACCCAGCAGAACAACCGCCGCGACATGACCAGCCTGTACCGATCCATTGCGTCTGGCACGTCGGCCGCCAGCGCGACGGCCATCAAGATTCCGCCGGGCGCAAGCTGGAACAACACCCTGAAAACCGATGACCTGACTGTCGGCCTGGGAACCAAGAAAAGCGGGCTGATGGGCGGCAAGGTGGATATGGCGGGCGACCTGAGTTATTCGCTGGGCAAATCGGCCTACGGAACGTCCTGGAACTACAGCGCCACCACCACCGGCGGATACGGCTGCAGCAGCGCGTATTTCCTGACCTGCGGCGATCTGCCCGAGATCCGCACCGAATTGATCAGCCTGAAGATCACGGCGAACTACCAGGTCGACAAAACCAGCAAATGGGCGGTGGGCTACCTCTACCAAAAACTGGTGAGCAGCGACTACTACTACAACGGTTTGCAATACGGCTCCACGCCGTCGGCCCTGATGCCGACCAACCAAACCGCGCCCACCTACGAAGTCAATGGCGTGGCGCTGACCTATATCGCCTCGTTTTAGGCCGCGATCCACCGTTTCACCCCAAGGACTATCCACCATGGACGAACAACCCGGCACACTGTCGCGCATCTGGGCCGGGCTAAACCGCCCAAGTACCAAGTACTCGATCCTGGGCATTGCCAGCCTGTCATTCATCTTGGGAATCATTTTCTGGGGCGGCTTCAACACCGGGATGGAGGCGACCAACACGCTGGGCTTTTGCACCACCTGCCACGAGATGCGGGACAACGTGTACCAGGAGTACAAGGAAACCATCCACTATTCCAACCGAACCGGCGTGCGGGCGGTGTGCTCGGACTGCCATGTGCCCAAGGAATGGAGCCACAAGATGGTGCGCAAGATGCAAGCGAGCATGGAGATATGGGGCAAGCTCACCGGCTCCATTGACACCAAGGAAAAGTTTGAGGCCAAGCGCATGGAGTTGGCCACGCATGAGTGGGAACGCATGAAGGGAAACAATTCCCGTGAATGCCGCAACTGCCACGCCTTTGAGGCCATGAGCCCGGAGTTGCAAAAGCAGACGCCTTACAAAAAGCACATGAAAGCCAAAGAAGACGGCCAAACCTGTATCGATTGCCACAAAGGTATCGCCCACCACCTGCCCAAGGAATACGTGGACCCGGACGAATAAGGCACTCGGCCCTAAAACAAGCCTTGGGCAAGCATGATCTCCCACTTTTTCACCAACTTGGTGCACGACTTGGCGCTAAACCGCCCCTAAGCCGGGCACGGAGGATGCTTTGTTGCCCGTGGACGCTGCGCTGGAGCAACTGTTGGCGCAGGGCTGAGCATTCAATCAAACCCTGGATGGAGACATGTGTATGGCAAAAGAGATTTTGTGCGGCTTTGGCGTGGATGTGGACGCGGTGGCCGGTTGGCTGGGCAGCTACGGGGGCGAGGATTCGCCCGATGACATTTCACGCGGCCTGTTTGCCGGCGAGGTAGGCTCGCCGCGCTTGCTCAAACTGTTTGAGCGCATGGACATCAAAACCACATGGTTCATCCCCGGCCATTCAATAGAAACGTTTCCAAGTCAAATGAAGGCGGTGGCCGAAGCGGGCCACGAGATCGGCATCCACGGCTACACCCACGAAAACCCGATCGCCATGACGCCGGCACAAGAAGAAGCCGTGCTGGACAAATGCATTGGCTTGGTGGAGCAACTCTGCGGCAAACGGCCCACCGGTTATGTGGCACCGTGGTGGGAGTTCTCGAATGTGACCAACGAGTTGCTGGTGAAAAAAGGCATCAAGTACGACCACTCGCTGATGCACAACGACTTCACGCCCTATTACGTGCGCGTGGGTGACCAATGGACACGCATCGATTACGGCAAGCAGCCCAAAGAATGGATGGTGCCCCTGCAACGCGGCACCGAGACCGGGCTGATCGAGATCCCGGCCAACTGGTACCTGGACGACCTGCCGCCCATGATGTTCATCAAGAAGTCGCCCAACAGCCATGGCTTTGTGAACCCGCGCGACATCGAGCAAATGTGGCGCGACCAGTTTGACTGGGTCTACCGCGAGATGGATTACGCGGTTTTCCCCATCACCATCCACCCCGATGTGGCCGGACGGCCGCAGGTGCTGCTGATGCTGGAGCGCTTGTTTGCGTACATCAAGTCGCACCCCGGGGTGCGCTTTGTCACCATGGACGCGATGGCCGACGACTTTGCCGCGCGTTTTCCACGCGCGAAGTAACGCAATCAGCAGGCTTTAGCGATGTGCGGCGTCTGCGGAACGCTGGGCGGTGAGGAACACTGGAGCACCGCCAGTGGCCGCTTGCAGCTGGACGACGCACCAACCCGGCGCGCCGAACGCGCCCGGCGTATCCGCATCGTCAACGAGGTCGTACGCGGCTTGCAAGTGCGCGTGAGCGACTGGCAGGGGCGCTACTACCTGGTGGCCGGCCCCACCGGCAAGCAGCAGGTGGTGGACAGCCTGCCGCATGTGTGGGCGGCTTTGCAAGACGTGGCAGGGCGCAGCGTGGACCCGCTGCTGGCGCAGGCCTCGGCGGCGCCATAACCGGCGGCGTACGCGGCCACGGACTGGTATGGCGACTGCAGCGGCGCGGATTCCCGCGCACGTCCTAACGGGCTTTCTGGGCTCGGGCAAAACCACCTTGCTCAACCGGCTGTTGCAAGACCCGGCGCTTGGCGACTGCGCGGTGCTGATCAACGAATTCGGCGCAGTTGGGGTGGACCACCATCTTGTGGACCGGGTTGAGGGCGACATGATCTTGCTGGCCTCGGGCTGCATTTGCTGCACGGTGCGTGGCGACCTGGCCGAGGCCTTGCGCGCCCTGTACGCGCGGCGCGAGGCGGGAACCGTCCCTGCCTTCGCACGCGTGGTGATTGAAACCACAGGCCTGGCCGACCCGGTACCGGTGCTGGCCACGCTGATGTTCGACCGCATCTTGCAAAACCACTTTGCGGCAGGAACCGTGGTGACAACCATTGACGCGCTCAATGGCGCGGCCAATTTGCAGGAATTCGCGGTCTGCCGCAAACAGGCCACCAGCGCCGACCTGCTGGTGCTGACCAAGCTGGACCTGGCCGAAGCGCAGGCCGGGCCACGCTTGCGCCAGGAACTGCAAGCACTCAACCCGGCGGCCCGGGTGCTGAGCGCCGATGCAGCGGACAGCTTGGCGGCCCTGCTGTTGAGCGGGACGGACCCCCAAGTCCAAGCACCGGGCATGGCGTTGGCCCGCAGCGCCGCAGGCAACTTGCGCAGTAACTTCTTTACGCCGGGCCCGCGCGCCGAAGCGGA
>Ga0214919_10011526_pt1 | contig 11022 bp, 9 predicted proteins | sample LL1503_MetaG_FD_177994 | JGI IMG/M metagenome (GOLD analysis project Ga0214919, IMG submission 177994) | Freshwater microbial communities from Lake Lanier, Atlanta, Georgia, United States - LL-1503 | ecosystem: Environmental > Aquatic > Freshwater > Lake | place: USA: Georgia | collected 2015-03-15
GAAGAGACATCCTACTGAGGCTATTCCTCATAATATCGTCCCAATCGAAAAGATCCCACAAGAGAAGATGATTTAATTGGTGGGGGATGCGAGGGTCGAACTCGCGACAAACGGATTAAGAGTCCGATTGTCAAATTTTAAGCTGTTTAAAATCAATGAGTTAACCATAAAAAATCTGTTGTCTATAGTGTTGTCTAAGCATATAATGTTGTCCATACGTTGTCAATATATATACTATGACTGAATGGATTCCAGACACAAGATTACCTGGCCTATATAAAAGGCGAGGGGTTGTATGGGCTGTCAAAGCAAGATTAAAGGGCGGGCCTTTAGTTACTTGCACCATAGGTAAAGTAAGTTTACATACTCCAATTAAAGCAAGACAAGAAGCCAGAAAACTCTTAGGTCAATTAGAACTTGGTATTAACCCTAATGAAGAAAGAAAGAAACAAGAGCGCATTCGCCTAGCTCGACAATTTACATTAGAAGATGCCATTAAAGAATATTCAGAAACGGTTGAGTGGAAACTTAAAACAAAACAAGATGCGCTATCCACATTAAAAAGAAGGTTTGGTGATTGGTATCAAAAACGCATTGGAGAGATCACTAAAAAAGATGTGCAGCGAAGATTTATACAAATTAAAAAAGATGTAGCTCAAGTTAAAAAGCTGAGAGATGAGTTTAGAGAAGAGAACGGAATTAAAATTAAGACTCACATCAATGAAATAGGCTTAGGCGAGACTAAAAGAGCATTTCGTTATTTAAGTGCGATTTTTAATAGTTATGTCTATGACGACACTGAAGATGCAAAGCTATTACCTAATGGCAATCCATGCAATATATTAAAAAAACCTCAATACAAGAAAACGCTTCAACCTCGTGTTAGGAATTTAAGCGTAAAGGAAAGATCGTTTCTCTACGATACTCTTTTGGTATCCAATGATCCAAACTATCCCGGATCAATTAAAGCTGATGACGCAGATCTGATATGGCTTCTAATTCATACTGGATTAAGGTTAAACGAAGCTTTATCTATGAAATGGGATAACGTTGATTTTGAGAATGAAATATTCACAGTGTTAAATACAAAGAATCATAAAAATCATACCTTACCTATGACAAGTGCTACTAAGGATATGTTTATTCGTCGTTATGAAAATGATCAGAAAAAGAAGTTTGTCTTTCCAAGCTCTATAAAAACTAAACAACATATGACTGCAAGTAGAACGTTTCCTAGGGTATGTAGTGAAGTGGGATTTGATTTCACTGCACACGACTTAAGAAGGACATTTGCATCTGTGGCTTTTTCTCTTGGACATGATGCTGATGCCATAGGGCAAGCATTAAATCACACGCAAAATAGCGTTACATTCTTATACATCCAAAGAAATCATGCAAGAATAAAAGACATACTTATGAGCATTCAAGATGGTTTGTTTAGAGAGCCTTACGATGCCTAGCGCAGCTCTATAAATCAATAACTTGCATATCATTAATTCCATATGAATAAAGAAAATCTAATAGAAGATTATGAGTATGATGAAGAGTTGTTTGGCGATCTTAATAACTCCGTTCCACTTCATCTTTATTTATTCACTGACAATGCTCAATTAAAAGATGCATTCAACAATGTCTTATATAAATGTTTCACTCGTAAAGATTTAAATACAACCAAGAGATTAAATGACAGAAGAAAACATATCCGTAAGATCTTGTTATCTCTTTATAAAGAATATGAAGATGATAAAACTAAATACATCACGATTTCTTTAAACAACAATGACTGGGCTAAGAAAGGTCGTTATGGAAAGCTAAGAATGTCTTTAACATTTATTAAAGATGTTTTAGCTAAATTAGAACAAAAGAAGTTTATTACGTTATGGAAAGGTAAGAAGCATCACAATCCTGAGAAAAGAAAGCAAACAAGAATTAGAGCTACAGAAAAGCTTATAGATTTTATGCATAGCAATAAAGCCAAAGCTAAACAGAAAACACCTTCACAAACAATTAAAGAACTTATTCAAGCAGATCAAGATAGGTATTTAAGTGAGCCAGATAGGCCAAGAATTATCCTTAAAGATAAAGATAAGAATGAAATGAAGATAGCAAGAAAGACCGATGCCGTTATTGAGTCTGAAGAAATATTAAAAGACTACGAAGATTTACTTATTCATACAAAGATATACAACCCTAAAACAGAAAGACTTCTGACCCCTTATGAGAAGTTTCAGAAGCGAGTTTTTAGTCGTGGTCGTTTAGATTACAACGGAAGAATTCATGGTGGCTTTTGGCAGAATGTTAACAAAGATAAATATCGTAAAGGTATTACCATCGATGGTCATAAGACCTTTGAAATAGACATTAAAGGTACATTTCCTGTACTTGTTTATCACTTATTAGGCTTAGACTTTTGGGGTCAATATAATGGGATTAAAAAGGAAGATATGTATATAGCAGATCCTTATTATCTAAAAGGATACACCGACAGAAAAGACCACGGAGAGGCATTTAGAGGGGCTTTAAAGCTCGTATTTAATGCAGCTATCAATGTCGATGCTGATTCTATTAGAAAGGTATCTTTTACTTTAAGAGAAAAGATGAAAGAAGAGTTAAAGAAAGATCCTTCTAAAGCTAAATTCACTAAGGAAGAAGCTGAAGCAATAAATAAAGTCAGGGGTAAAATGATTAGAGAGTTTCTCTATAAGAAACATAAGTCCCTTGAGGGTTGCTTCTTTGATAAAGGACTCGGAATGACTGCCATGAATCAAGAAAGCAGAATAGTACTTCGAGTATTAAGAGAGTGCATCAATAAGCAAGAGCCAATTCTTTCCATCTTTGATAGTTTTATAGCTAAAGATACGAAAGAGAACAGACTGTGGTTATCTGAAACTATTACCAACTGCTATGCCCAAGAATTCGGATACCGTTTCACGGGCTTTCAAACTATTAAATAAATATACTACTATCATCAATTATATACAGCTACCTCCTCTAGGGGAGGATAGCTGGTTATACTAGTACTTATAAGATAATAATAGATAACTCAATTACCAATACCAAGAAGAATAAATCTAGAATATCCTCTAATACCCATGCTAGACTAGGTATACATAGCTTTGTAAGAAATAGCCTTAAAATTTATATAATCAAGAAGTGAGCTTAAAGGTTAATGAAAAATCTCTCTGAACGAGACATTTGCTCTAAATACATCACTCCAGCCGTCACTAAAGCAGGATGGGATTTATTAACTCAAATTCGCGAAGAAGTTAGCTTCACTAAAGGACGTATTATTGTTCGAGGAAAGCTCCATAGCCGTGGTGAACAAAAACGTGCTGATTATATCCTTTATTACAAATCTAATATTCCATTAGCTGTCATCGAAGCTAAAGATAATAATCATTCTTTGGGTGCTGGTATGCAACAAGCACTTAATTATGCAGAAACTTTAAATATACCCTTCGTATTTAGTTCTAATGGAGATGCTTTTCTTTTCCATGATAGAACCGGTTTAAGTGAAAAAACAGAACAGGAAGTATCTTTAGATAGCTTCCCATCCCCATCTCAACTTTGGGATCTTTATTGTAAATTTAAAAGTATAAATACCGAACAAGAACGTCACACAATAGAAACATCTTATTACGATGATGGAAAAAATCGCTCACCAAGATATTATCAAGCAACTGCTATCAATAGCGTTATAGAAGCTGTAGCAAAAGGTAAAGATAGAATCATGTTGGTTATGGCAACCGGCACTGGAAAAACATACACCGCATTTCAGATTATTTGGAGGCTATGGAAATCAGGGGCTAAGAAACGTATTTTATTTCTAGCAGATCGTAACATTCTTGTTGATCAGACTAAGAATAATGACTTTAAGCCTTTTGGTCCTGCAATGACCAAGATTACTAAACGTCAGATTGATAAAAGTTATGAAATCTATTTATCTCTTTATCAAGCAGTTACAGGAAATGAAGAAGAAAAGAACATTTATAAAGAATTTAGTCCTGACTTCTTTGATCTAATAATTATTGATGAGTGTCATAGAGGAAGTGCAGCAGATGATTCTGCATGGCGTGATGTTTTAGAATACTTCTCATCAGCAACGCAAGTTGGTTTAACTGCAACACCTAAAGAAACTAAAGATATTTCAAGCAGCCATTACTTTGGTGACCCTGTCTATACTTATTCACTTAAACAAGGTATAGAAGACGGCTTCCTTGCTCCATATAAAGTAGTCCGTATCGATATTGATCGCGACGTACAAGGTTGGCGTCCAGCATCGGGACAAGTTGATAAATTAGGTCAAGTGATTAAAGACAGAATTTATAATCAAACCGATATGGATCGCATACTAGTTCTTGAAAAGAGAACGGAACTTGTTGCCAAGAAGATTACTGACTTTCTAGTTGCTACCGATCCTTATGCTAAAACTATTGTATTTTGTGATGATATTGACCATGCAGAAAGAATGCGTCAAGCATTGGTTAACTTAAATCCAGATCGTGTTCGTGAAAATAGAAAATATGTAATGCGTATCACTGGTGATGAGAATGAAGGCAAAGCTGAATTGGATAACTTTATTAACCCAGAAGAACGTTATCCTGTCATTGCAACAACCTCTAAATTACTTACTACAGGCGTAGATGCCCAAACTTGTAAGTTAATAGTATTGGATCAACATATCAAATCTATGACTGAATTCAAACAGATCATAGGTCGTGGTACTCGGATTAATGAAGATTATGATAAGTATTGGTTTACGATCATGGACTTTAAAAAGGCTACTGAGTTATTTGCAGATAAAGACTTTGATGGGGATCCGGTAGTAATATACGAACCAGGTCCTCACAATCCTCCAATACCTCCAGAAGATCTTCCTCCAATTGATAATCCTCCACTGGATCCTCCTATAGATGAGCCAGGAAGAGTTAAGTATGTCATCGGTGACGTAACTGTGTATGTCATAGCAGAACGTGTTCAGTATTATGGTGCTCAAGGCAAGCTTATTACTGAGTCTCTAAAAGACTATACAAAGCAAACAGTTCGGAAAGACTATACTTCTTTAGATGACTTCTTAAAGCGATGGACATCAACTGAACAAAAGGTAGTTATTATTGAAGAGCTACGTGAACATGGTGTTTTATTAGAACCTCTCGCGGAAGAAGTGGGTAAAGACTTTGATGCTTTCGATCTAATTTGTCATGTGGCTTTTGATCAGCCACCACTTACTCGTCGTGAACGTGCTGAACAAGTTAAGAAAAGAAACTACTTTGCTAAATATGGTGATCAAGCCCGCAAGGTCTTAGAAGGTTTATTAGATAAATATGCCGATACAGGTATAGAGCATATAGAAGACATTAAGGTCTTAACGCTTGCCCCATTCAGTGATTTAGGAACTGCTGTTGAACTAGTATCTGCATTCGGTGGCAAGTTTGGTTATATCCAAGCCATACAAGAATTAGAACGTGAACTTTATGCTTAACATTTATAAGAAAACTAAATGAGTATCTCAACAACTATCAAATCAATACAAACCATTATGCGGAAAGACAAAGGGGTTGATGGTGATGCTCAACGTTTAAGTCAATTAGTATGGATGTTATTTCTAAAGATATTTGATGATCGTGAGATTCAATGGGAACTTCTGCAAGATAATTATAAATCACCCCTTCCTGAGCAATATCGTTGGAGAAATTGGGCATCAAACCCTGAGGGGTTAACGGGAGATGCTTTAAAACATTTTATAGATAATGAAATGTTCCCCGCCCTAAAAAACCTAGAAGCCAAAACCAATGATCAACGGGCTTATGTGGTTCGTTCAGTGTTTGAAGATGCATATAACTATATGAAATCTGGCCAACTTCTTCGTCAAGTTATAAATAAGATACAAGAGGGTGTAGATTTTAACAAAGCTCAGGAACGTCACTTATTTGGTGATATGTATGAACAATTATTGAGAGATCTTCAAGCTGCAGGAAATGCTGGCGAATTTTATACGCCTAGAGCTGTGACTGAATTTATGGTTCGTATGGTTAATCCAAGATTAGGTGAGAAGGTTATGGATCCAGCATGTGGTACTGGTGGCTTCTTAACCTCCACTATCGAACATATACGTAAACAAGATGTGAAAACTGTAGAGGACGAATCAATACTTCAAGCAAGTATTCATGGCGTTGAAAAGAAACCTATGCCTCACTTGTTATGCACAACCAATATGATTCTTCATGGTATTGATGTTCCTATTAATATTAAATATGACAATACACTAGCTAAACCTCTTATAAGTTGGAGTCCAAGTGAGCGCGTCGATGTCATTATTACTAATCCACCATTTGGTGGAAACGAAGAAGACGGAATTGAGACAAACTTTCCAGCTGCCTTTAGAACAAAGGAGACTGCTGATCTATTCTTAGTATTAATAATGCAGCTTCTCAAAGAAGGTGGTCGAGCAGCTCTGGTTTTACCTGATGGCTTCTTGTTTGGAGAAGGCATTAAAACTCGCATTAAAGAAAAACTATTAGAGGATTGTAATTTACATACAATTGTAAGATTACCTAACAGTGTATTTGCACCCTATACAGGCATTAAAACAAATTTATTATTCTTTACTAAAGGCTCACCCACTAAAGATATATGGTTCTATGAGCAGCAACTTCCTGCTGGTGTAAAAGCTTATAACAAAACAAAACCAATGAAAGTTAATGATCTAGATCACTTAGCAAGCTGGTGGGATAAATCTGACAAGAATTACAAATCAAGGGAAGAAAATGCTCATGCTTGGAAAGTTAGTTTAGAAGAAGTTAAAAGTCGTAATTACAATTTAGACTGTAAAAATCCACATATGAAAGAAGAAGAAATTCATGATCCAGAATTACTTCTATCTCACTATGCTGAGATTCAAAAAGATATTGATTCGCTCCGAACTAATCTAAAGAGTATTTTATCTGATGCATTTAAAGCATCGAATTCAAAAGATTAATCCATGCAAAAAATCCAACACTTACTCTCTGATCACTTAAATATATGGACAACTGCAGAAGCTGAAAAGAAATCTGGACGTGGAAGGACTAATATTTCAGGAATAAAAATATATGGCATACAAAAGCTTCGTGAACTCATTTTAGATCTAGCTATATCCGGTAAATTAATTGCTAAAAAAACTATAGATAATCTAGCAATTAATGTTTCAAAAGATATCGAAATAGAAATAAATAAATTAACTGAAAAAGGTTTATTAGCTAAAAGAAAATTATTAGCTCCTGTAAAAGAAAATGAAAAGTTATTTAACTTACCTAACGGCTGGGAATGGATAAGGCTTGGCAACACAGGAAAGATATTCAATGGTAATAGTATTAATGAAAATGAAAAAGAAACAAAGTATACAAATATAAATGATGGCAGACCTTTTATCGCAACTAAAGATGTAGGATATGGACGAGAAGAGCTTAATTATAAAAATGGAATCTTAATTCCTTTTAACGAATCAAAATTTAAGGTAGCTCATAAGAATGCTGTATTAATTTGTTCCGAAGGTGGAAGTGCTGGCAAAAAAATAGGCATTACTAATTTTGATATCTGTTTTGGCAATAAGCTCATAGCTAATGAAACATTTTCAGCTATTAATCCAAGATTAATATTTTATATTTATCAATCCCAAAGCTTCTATCAATCCTTCTTCAAAAGGATGACAGGGATTATTGGAGGAATTTCCATTAATGAGTTTTTAAATATTCCCGTTCCAATTCCACCTCTTTTACAACAAAATGAAATTGTAAATAAAATTGATGAGCTCATGGCTCTATGTGATCAATTAGAGCAACAACATATAAATTCTGAAGAAGCCCATCAGAAACTAGTAAAAGTTTTACTTGATACGCTAACTCAATCAAAAGATGCGGATGAATTTGAAAATAGTTGGCAACGTATTACTAATCATTTTAATACTCTATTTACAACAGAAGAAAGTATTGATGATCTTAAACAAACACTTTTGCACCTTGCTGTAACAGGAAAGCTTGTTCCTCAAGATTCAAATGATGAACCAGCGAGTGAATTAATCAAAAGGATTGAAAATGAAAAAGCCACATCCTTAAAACCAAAAACTGATATTTCATTAAATGAGTCCGCTATTCCATTCAACATACCTAAAGAATGGGAATGGGTCTATTTTGGTAATATTGCTCAGCATAATTCTGGAAAAACACTCGACAGCTCAAGAAATAGTGGAACATATCAAAACTATATCACTACATCAAATTTATACTGGGGTAAATTTGACCTTACTTCCCTCAGAAAAATGCCTATAGAAGATTCTGAACTTGAAAAATGTACAGCTAAAAAAGGCGACTTATTAATAGTTGAAGGTGGTGAGGCTGGGCGAGCCGCAGTCTGGGAAGGTGATAATGATATATGCTTTCAGAATCATATTCATAGAGCTAGATTTTATGGGAAGATCAATCCGTATTATGCATATAGGTATTTTGAAAATATGAACGCAACTGGTGAAATTAATGAATATAGAAAAGGTGTTGCCATTTCAAGCATGTCAGGAAAGTTGCTTGCATCAATTCCATTTCCATTACCACCCCTTAATGAACAAGATCGCATAGTGGAAAAGTTAGAGGTGCTTATAGCTTTATGTAATGAGCTTAAATCTCGCATACACCAAGCAAGTGTAAAACAAAAACAAATAGCAGACGTATTAGTTTCTCAAGCCTTACACTAGGAGTAATACAAAAAAAGCCATGTCCAATGCAATTATCTTTGATACAGAAATATCTGGTAAAACTCAGTAGGCCTTATAGTAAAAACTTATAAAAATATAGGAAAGGGGTCTATCTTCATATATATTAGTTTGATCATTTCCCCCTACCACCCCTCTAGGGTAAGTTCAAGATTTAAACTAGCTATTTTGTATATTTATTGACTTAATTTAAGTGCAGAATAAATAGATGGAAGACAGAAAACATACTTGCCCTGAATGCAACGCCAAAGAAGGCGTGGACATTCTTTATGGGTACCCCTCAGAAGAGACTCTGCAATCTTGGTTCAAGAAAGAAGTTGAATTAGGTGGATGTATTGTCGGAAATGAAAAACCGACACATAAGTGTTTTAAGTGTGGTCATCAATGGTAAAAATAAAATATGACAATCATTGAATTTCTACTATGGTTTGGTGTTTTACTCCTGCTTATCAAAATGCGAGCGAAGTGGTGGGTATGGTTATTATTTATCTTAGGGACTTTACTAACAATAATTAAGAAGCGAGATTAATTATGTCAACAGAATATTTATTTCATTGCCCAAATTGTCACTATAAAACATCTGTATCAGAATCAGTTGACAGGACTTCCATCGTTGAACTAGAACCCATGATTTGTTTAGACTGTAATGAATTAATGAATATAACGCTAGCAAAGATACAGACGGGAAATAACCGCTTACCTGTCGAAAGACTTTGTAATTTATGTCGTGGCACAAATCTTAAAGTGTGGACAAGGGAATGCCCAAAATGTGGTGAAGATTTAGATCAAGGACCTTTGGTTTCTATAAAGTGTTAATGTACGACTAAAAGTTGCAAACCTTAAAACTATGGCAAAACCTAAAAAAACTACCCAACTTCAAACTGACTTCTGGGAAGACACCATCAACCTTCGCAACTGCACTCTAGGGTTTGAATGTAAACAGGACTGGTATCGTTTACTAGAAACAAAAGATGATAATGTTAAGTATTGTAAGCAATGTGAGAAGAGTGTTTATATGATTCACAACGATACTGATTTAATGGATGCAATTAGAGGTAATCGATGTGTTGCAATCAAAATGCCAACAAAGGCAAACATCATGGTGGGTATGAGAGTTAGTGTTGATAAAGACTATGATTCGCCTGCATATTTGAGGAAGAAATGAAAAAACTACTATCACTTCTAATTTTATTGTCTCTAACAGGATGCGTAAGATACTACAAGCCTGGAGCAGGCCAAGCAGAATTTAATGCAGATTCAGCATTTTGTGAAATGAATGCCTATAAGTTTGCTCCGCCAGCTGTTGAGCGTGTAGTTATTAGAGGGGCTTACCAAGAGCCAACACAAACGAACTGTTCGGGTAACATTAATATGCAAGAAAATGGAACAGCTTCTAGAGGAACATATTATGGAAATACCAACGGAACTATCACTAATAATTGCATAACCACAGGAGGTAAGTACGTTCCTCCAGCAACAGTAGACATAGATAATAATCAAAGCGCAAGGAATGCAGCCTATAAAAATTGTTTATTTCAAAAAGGGTGGTCTACGGTTAAACCAGCTGAGGTTAAACCCCCAGAAACTAAAATTGAGAACACAAGAAAATCAGAAAATCCTTCAACTGCAACCTCAGAAGATTCAGATCTTCCATTATTAAAATCATATTTCATGGATACATTACCTTCAACTTGGGAATATATTGGTATGTATCCTGAAAACCAAGTCAAAGCTTATGTAAATAAATCAAGCATTTCAAAAGTGAATGGAATAAAAACTTTTGTAAGTAAATTAGAAAGATCTGACCAACCCATATTACTTATGAGATCTTATAGCGATTGCAATAAAAAACTCATGCGTATTACTCAAAGTGTTCAAAGTATCCGTAGCCCAATAGACTCATTAAGTGCATGTTCAACATGCTTTGATACAGGAAAGGAAGTGGTTAATCAGCCAGGGAAATGGATAAGCCTACCTCAAGGTTCAGTAGACAGTAAAATTCAAGATTATGTTTGTTCAAAGAATTAAAAAAGCAGGGCTCTCTTGTTAAAGATAAGAACTACTATCACTACTAATTTCATTCTGTAGTCTATGTGTAGTCTATGAGGAAATTTGAGATAGACTTTTGAGAGGCGATGCTCTAAAGTCCTTGATATTATTGGTAGGGGATGCGAGGGTCGAACTCGCGACAAACGGATTAAGAGTCCGCTGCTCTACCAGCTGAGCTAATCCCCCAGAAAGTGATATTTTACAGTAATTGTCTGCGTTGTAGAGGGTTC
>Ga0214919_10011527_pt1 | contig 11021 bp, 11 predicted proteins | sample LL1503_MetaG_FD_177994 | JGI IMG/M metagenome (GOLD analysis project Ga0214919, IMG submission 177994) | Freshwater microbial communities from Lake Lanier, Atlanta, Georgia, United States - LL-1503 | ecosystem: Environmental > Aquatic > Freshwater > Lake | place: USA: Georgia | collected...
CCTCAATAAAAATTGGCATAAAATTTTTTAATTCAGAAATTCTGCTACCGGGACACAATGTAAAATACTTATTATTTTTATGTTCTAATTTATTTATTTTAAAAATAGAAAAATCAAAAAAAGGATGCCCTACAAATGAATATTTAATAAAACTTTCGAAATATTTTGATTCAAAAGGAAAAAGTAAAAGTAAATGATCAATAAATTTATGTAATATTTTTTTTCTATTTTCTCTCCACGCCCAAACTTGTGGAGCAACTAAATGTATTGTTTTAATCTTGTTGTTAATATTTTTAATTTTATTTAAAATCCGAAAAGAAAAGTCTGGAGAATCAATAGAAAAAATAACGTCAGGATTAAATTCTAATATTTTTTTTACAGTTAAATTAATTTTTTTTTTAATTGAAAATAAATTTTTTAATACATCAACAAGACCCATATAAGAAATTTCCTTAATATCAAATATGCAATCAATTTTTTCTGATTTAATATTTTCACCTCCAATTGCTAAGAATTGAATGCTTAAATTTTTTTCTTTTAATTTTTTAATAATGAGCGACGCAATTTTGTCTCCTGAAGTTTCACCTGTGATAATAAATATTTTTTTGGACAATTTATAAAGAAATAATAAAAAAATTATTTTTTTTTGTTAAATTTATAATTTTATCTTTATTTAAAATAATATTTTGAGATCTTTTTACAGCAATGCCTTTAATATTTGCTTTAATGCAATTTTTAACAGTATCAAGGCCTATCGTTGGAAGATCAACTCTTAGATCTTGATTTGTTTTCGGAAATTTAACTAAGATTGATTTATTTTTTAATTTATATTTGTTTGATAATTGAAAAGATCTTTTAATAGTTTCGTCTGTTCCTTCTGGTCCCTCTATTGCAAGAACGTAGCCATTGTTTATTACTACAGACTGGCCGATATCAAATCTGCTCAGCGATTTTATAACGCTGGCAGCTTTAAATATACTTCTTTGGTCGTTATTATTTACTTTTACTTTGTTAATAGCTCTGTCCTTAAATATTAATTCTGGTGTAAATTTCATACTACTTAGAACTTTTATTCTATGCTCTTTAAAAATTTTAATTATTTCCTTTAAAATATTTCCGTCTCCTTTTTTGAAGGCTGAAAATAATCTAGGAAGATAGAATAAAGCTTTTCTATCAAATTTTAATAAAGAAATTTCTGGTCTTTTGACTTTACCTACAAAAATAATATTTTTGCAATTATTTTTCTTTAATATTGATAAAGCTTTTCCAAGTTCAGTTATTTTTAAATTATAAGAATTCTCATATTTTTTATAGATATTAAATTTTGTTAAATCTAATATTAAAAATTTTAAATTTTTTTTTAATAATTTACTTATTATAAATCCTGGTAAACTCGATTCTCCGACTATTAATCCAAGCATTTATTTTAAAGGTCTACAAATTGGTCTTTTTTCGCTTTTTTCTAAAAAACTTATAACTTCACTTACAGTTTTATAATTAGAAAATTTTTTAGCTTTTTCTATTCCGTTTTTTAAAAGAGTATTTGAAAAAATTATTTGGACAGCTTGATTTAGTCCATTTATCTCATCGGAAGAATAGCCTGCTCTTTTTAATCCTATTATATTTATTCCATCTAAATGAGATCTATTTCCAGTGACAAGACCATAAGGAATTACATCTTTTTCAACTCCTGTCATACCTCCAATCATTGCTAACTTTCCTATTCTAGTAAATTGCTGAACAGCAGAGTTACCTCCTATTATCACATTATCATCTATTTCAACGTGACCAGCTAGAGCAACATTATTTGCAATAATAACATTATTTCCAATTTTACAATCATGAGCAATGTGAGATGAAATCATAAACAAACAATTATCACCTATTTTTGTAACCCCTCCTCCATGTTCAGTACCAGGATTTATTGTAACATATTCTCTAATCTTATTTTTCTTGCCTATTATTAATTTTGTTTTTTCTCCTTTAAACTTTAAGTCTTGTGGAGAGTTACCTATAGTAGCAAAAGGATAAATTTCGCATTCATCTGATATCGAAGTATCACCAGTTATAACTACATGGGATAGTATTTTTACATTTTTTCCAATTTTAACTTCTTTGCCAATAATACTAAAAGGCCCAACTTCTACTGAGGTATCTAATTTAGAATTTTTATCAATCAATGCTTTATCGCTTATCATTAACTTTTTCTATCTACTATAGTTGCCATCCACTCTGAGTCGGCCATAATTTTACCATTAACCGTTGCGACACCTCTATACTTCCAAACTCTTCCTTTTGATCTTAGTGCCTCTATTTTAAGTTTTAGTTCACATTCTGGTATTACAGGATTTCTAAATCTCGCATTATTTACTGTCATTAAATAAACCAATTTATTTTTAATAACTTCTGGATCTAAACTATAGGCAGTTAATGCTGCAGCGCTCTGTCCAAAGGCTTCTACTATTAAAACTCCTGGCATTACGGATTGTCCTGGGAAATGTCCATTAAAGAAAAAATCTGTTTTTTTAATGTTCATGACTCCTGTAGCGGAAATCATTGGAACGATGTCTATTAATTTATCGATTAATAAAAATGGCTTTCTATGAGGTATTAATTTTTCTATTTCGTCATTACTTATTTCTTTTTTTAAATTCATTATTTTTTGCAGTTTAAAAAATCTCTTATACTTTTAGCAGGATAACCCATAACAGTTTGATTATCGTTAATATCTTCGATAACACCGCTTTTTCCCCCTATTTTAACATTGTTACCAATAGTTAAATGACCAGAAATTCCAGTTTGTCCTCCAATACTAACATTATTTCCAATTGTTGTGCTGCCAGCTATTCCTGATTGTGCAGCAATCATGCAAAAATTTCCGACTTTAACGTTATGAGCAATTTGAACTTGGTTATCAATAGAAGTAAATTCTCCAATCACAGTATCGGTCAATGAACCTCTGTCGATTGTGCAAAAAGAACCTATCTGCACATCATTTTCAATAATTACTCTTCCTATGTGAGGAAATTTAATTCTTTTCCTATTTTCAAAAATAAAGCCGAAACCTGTCTGGCCAATTAAAGTTCCAGATTTAATTATGATATTGTCACCTAATAAAGAATTCTCAATAATAACATTAGACCCTATGGTACAATTTTTTCCAATATTTACATTTGATTTAATAATAACGTTATTTCCTATTTTTGTATTAGTTCCAATATTGACGCTTTTATCAATTAAACAATTCTCTCCTACAAATATTTTTTTTTTGAAAAATTTATTTTTATTTTTTAAAATATTAATGATTTCATCATCTGAGGAAGAGTTTGGATAAAAAAAACTAACAATTTTATAAAAATCAAGTAACGGATTGTTAGAAATAATTGGTAAAGTTTTAGTATTTAAATATTTTTGGTATTCACTCTTTACAATACAAAATCCTGCTTTAGTTTTTTTAGCATGATTTTCATATGATAACTTATTAAAAAAAGTAATTTGTTTTTCATTTGCATCACTTAAATTATTAACTCCATATATTTTTTTATTAGAGGTTTTTGTATTATTTTTTAATATGCGAAAAACTTTTTCAAGAGTAATAAATTTATTTTTTTTAAAAAAAAAATTATTTTTCATTATAAAATCAAATAAATATTAAAAGCTTGATCCTACATTAAATAAGAAATTTTGTTTTTTATCTGTTGATAAGCTTGTTAATGGCACTGCATACGAAAAGCTTACAGGACCAAATGGACTCATGATATCTAATCCAACTCCAACTGAACTTCTAATTTTATTACTATCAGAAATACTGTCGGAGTAATCCACCCCCCAAACGTTGGCCACATCAAAAAAAATAAGAGTGTTAGCTCTTAAGTTTTCTGGTATTGGATTTGGAAATGATGATCTTAAACTAAGTGATGCCAAATAATTGCCACCCACGTGATCATTGCCATCAACTGGTCCTATGCCTCTATTTTCAAAACCTCTTATAACTGCGACCGAACTTTGAGATCTATCTGAAAGTTTAATATTTTTATTATCTAAACCCACCGCAGTATCTATTCTCGTTCGTAACGATCCTATAAAATTTTCATTTATCAGTTCTTTATAAAATGTTGTTCCAACGCTTGTTTGAATAGTAGGAATATCACTTATTAATGTGGCTATGTTTTGCTCAAAATAACTTATATTACCTGAGGTAGGGTTAGATTTTGAATCTCGAAAATCAGCAGAAAAATTATAACCAATAGATGAAGTTTGATAATTTCCAGACCTAGATTTAAGTAAAGAACTAGCGCTACTACTTGTTTCAAGTTTATCAAATTGTAAATAAAAATTCGGTCTGAAAAAAATGTCTTCATATATTTCATATTTAGTTCCTATCTTGTTACCTACTCTTGTGTTTTGATACCCCGAATTTTTATAATCATCAGTATCTGAATAAAGAGAATTGAATAATTCTTTCTCAGAATTATTAAAATTTGGATTTAATATTGTAAATTCTCCACCGATCTTCTCTGCAGAAAGTCTAGTAGTAAGATTTAAATTAATTCCTTGTCCTAAAAAATTTTTTTCATTTACAGAAGCTTCAAACATTCCCCCATTGGTTCCATATCCTATACCAGCAGAAATGCTACCTGTGGCCTGTTCCTTTACAATTATATCTAAATTTTTAAAATTTTTTTTTTCAGAGTCTGAAATATTATAATCCACTCTACTAAAATATTGTTTTGATTTAATTTGATCAACGGATTTTGTAATTCTAGAATTATTTAAATTGTCCCCCTCCGATATAACCATATTATCTCTTATTGTCTTTTCTTGAGTTATATTGTTCCCTTTGATATTTATTTTATCAATAAATAAATTTTTACCTTGATTTAATGAAACTAAAATATCAATTTTTAGATCTTTTGATTTAATTTCTTCTACTGTAACTTCAATATTGCTATATTTTTTTTCATCGATAAATTGCACTATTTGTTTATTCAATTTAGAAACAACATCGGAAGAATAAATTTGTTTTTTTAATATTTTGCTAGAAATACTTTTAATTTCATTTAGATCCGCCTCTTTAATAATATTAGATTTTATTTCAAAGTCATCAAAATTATATCTTTCTCCTGAATTAATAGAAAATGTAACTGAAAAATTTTTATTGGAGTCTAAAATTGCAAAAGTTGCCTCGATTTGCGTATCATAAAATCCTTTAGTTTTATAAAAGTTTTTTAGCAACTGTTTATCATATTCAATTTTTTTTTCGCTTAATGTTGTAGAAGAAAATAATTTCCACCAACCATCTTCTGATGATGATATTACATCTAATAAAGTGCTGTTTGAAAAGTACTTATTCCCAATAAAAAATATATTATTAATTTTTGAAACTTCTTTTTTGTCAATATTAAAAATTAAATTAATTTGATTATTTTCTATTTTATAAACCTCTGGATTAACAACGATTGCATAGTAACCAAGGTCTTTAAAGTACTCTTTTACTTTTTCAATGTCTTGTTTTAATTTTGAATTAGAAAATATAGCATTTTCTTTAATTATAATAATTTTGTTTATATTATCTAAATCATCGTCTTTAATACCGTTAATGTAAAAAAAATTTACAATAGGATTTTCAACAACTGTTATTGTTAAAGTGTCTTGATTAAAATCTATTTTAACATCAGAAAAAAAATCTGTTTCATATATTAGCTTGGTTAAATTATTAATGTATATTGAGTCGATTTTATCTTTCTTTTTATCAACCAAAGACTCAATTGTATTATTTGAAACTCTTTTATTTCCAGTAATGTTTACTTTTCTAATTTCCGCTTGAGAAATTGCTGATAACAGAAAAAAAAATAATATGAAAAATCTTATCAATTTAATAACCTTTTACAAAAATTATATGTTTTAAAAACATCATTTATATGTTTTATTTTATTGTTTTTTAAGTAATTTTTTACCTGTTTTGACCGCATAAGAAGCGATAATTTACTAATAATATCTGGGAAAAAGATCTTTTTTTCAAGAAATTGGTTAACCAAAAATTCATTTAAAACATTAATCATTAAATATACATTTACATCATTTTTTTTTGCAATTTCAAGAATATGTATAGCTGGATATTTTTTTAAATCAGGTTTAAAAAAAATTAATTTTTTTTCTTTACTATTTTTGTTAAAAAAATCTTCCTTTACAAGATCACTATTATTTAAGTTATCGTATAATGAATTAATTATAGGTATCTTCATGGTTGGTTCATGATAAGAAAAAAAAGACAAACCATTTTTATATTGAATGATTGCATGAACCAAAGATTGAGGATGAATTACAATAGAAAATTTATTTAAAGGTAAATTAAATAACAATGAAGCCTCAATAATTTCTAAAACTTTATTCATTAAATTAGCAGAGTCTACTGATATTTTTTTTCCCATTTTCCAAACAGGATGACTAATAGCTTGATTGATTGATACTTTTTTTAAATTAATATCTTTATTAAAAAAAGGCCCTCCAGAAGCAGTTATGTATATTTTATGTATTGAATTTCTATTTTTATTCTCAATAAGTTTTAAAATAGAAAAGTGCTCAGAGTCTATTGGAATAAAATCAGAATTATATTTTTTAAGTTCTCGTGAAATAAACTTCCAGCCACAAATTATACTTTCTTTATTAGCTATTAGTATTTTTTTAGAAAATTTAATAATATTTAAGGTTGGAAGCAAACCTGCAATTCCTGAAATCGCAGCAATAGTAATGTCAAATTTTATTTTTTTTAATAAATTTAAATCATTTATAATTATTATTTTATTTTTAATGCAAAAATATTTAATTTTTTCCGTTAAATAAAAATTACTTAAGTAAATATATTTTGGTTTAAATTTTTGCGCTTGAGAAATTAATAATCTAAAATTACTATTTCCACTTAATAAAATAACTTCAAAATCATTTCTATTTTTGGAGATAATCTCTAAAGTTGATTTTCCAATACTTCCTGTAGATCCTAAAATGCAAATTTTTTTTTTCATTAAATAAAAAAATTTCCAAAAATAATTATCCAGATTAATCCATCTACTCTATCCAAAAAACCCCCATGACCTGGAATAAAATTTGATGAATCTTTTTTATTATTCTTTCTTTTAACATATGACATTAATATGTCACCGAACTGACCAATGATTGATAAGAATAATTGCATAAAAATTATAGTAATATTAAATTTATAATTACTATTTAAAAAAAAAATTAAAAAAGCAAACTGGCTTAAGATAATCGAACCGATAGCGCCAGCCCATGTTTTATTGGGACTTATTTGTGTTAATTTAGGTCCACCAAATAATTTTCCAAAAACGTAACCGCCAATATCGCTTAGCCAAGTTAGAACGATTAACCATAAAAAGGTTAAATTAAATTCTTCAAAATTATAAATTCTTAATAAAGATAATAAAAAAAAAAATAAAACGATTAATCCTAAAAAAAAAATAGCATTTTTTTTCTTAAAAATTTTAACCCATTCAAAAATACAAAATAAAAAGACAACTAAAATTAATAAATTTGATAAAGTTTTTTGGTAAAGCAAAATATAAATAAGTGGAAAGACTAATAAAGAAACGCTAAGTCTTTTTTTAAAATTATTCATCTAGCCCTCCAAATCTTCGTTTGATTCCACTAAACTTATTAACGATTCTTTTTAAATCTAAAAAATTAAAATCAGGCCAACTTTTTTCTATAAAGAATAATTCGGCATAAGAAAGTTGCCATAATAAAAAATTACTTAATCTTTTTTCTCCACCGGTTCTTACAAGAATATCAGGATCAGGCATATTCTTAGTATATAAATTATTTGAGATTAACTCCTCGCTGATTTTGTTATTTTTATTTTTATGAATCTTTTTAAAAGCATCTATTAATTCAGATTTTGCACCATAATTAAATGCAAATACAACAGTAATTCGATTATTATTTTTTGTTTTTTCTTGAATCTTTTTTATAATTACTTTTAGATAGGCTGGAATATTTTTTAAGTTCCCAATAAATTTTATTCTAATATTATTTTTGTTTATTTTATTAAAATTTTTTTGATAGAAAAATTTAAATAAAAAAAATAGATATTTAATTTCTTTTTTAGGTCTGTTCCAATTCTCTGTTGAAAAAGTATAAAGTGTTAAATATTTTATATGTAATTTAATGCAATTTTTTATGACTCTATTTATATTTTGAAGTCCGTAATAATGTCCTTTATTACGATCGTTATATTTTTTTAACCCCCAACGGCCATTACCATCCATAATTATAGCGATATGGAATGGCGAGATCATACCTTTAGGATTTCAACTTCTTTTTCGCTTAATTTTTTATCAATGTCGGCAATTTTAGAATCTGTAATTTTCTGAACTTCATTGGAATTTTTCTTTAAATCATCTTCACTTAAATTATTATCTTTTTGTTCTTTTTTAAGTTCTTCTAAAGAATCACGTCTAATATTTCTTATGGCTACTTTTGCTTTTTCAGCTATGGTTTTTAAAACCTTTATTAGTTCTTTCCTTCTTTCCTCTGTAAGTTTTGGAATGGCAATTCTTAATAATTGTCCGTCTACGAGCGGATTTAGGTTCAAATCAGAAGTTCTAATTGCCTGATCAACAGCACCAACATTTGCTTTATCCCATACTTGAACATTAATCATTTGTGGTTCTGGAGTAGAAACTGTTGCTAGTTGGCTTATTGGCATTTTCTGACCGTATACTTCTACCCTAACACCATCTAGCATTTTTGAATTTGCTCTTCCTGTTCTAATGGTCGATAACTCCTTTGAATATGAGCCGAGAGACAAATTCATTCTCTCCTCTATTTTTTTTATAATCATTTTAAGCTCCTGCTAATGATTTAACTTCTTCATTAAAGTCAGTTTTTTTTACTTCTATACCTTCACCAACTTTATATTTTATAAAAGATTTAATAATTAAATTCTGCTTAATTTCTTTTCCAAAATCAACAGCCGCCTGCTCAACCGTAATTTCTTGATTATGGATCCATTTTTGACCCATTAAAGTATTATCAGATATAACTTTTTTTAGTTTTCCAACTAAAATTTTATCGATCATATCATCTTTTTTACCTTGATTTTTAAGTTCTTCTTTTAAAATTTCTTTTTCTTTATTAAAAAAATCAACGCTCAAATCTTTCTCTGATAAAGACATGGGAGACATCGCTGCAATATGCATGCAAACTTTTCTTGAAAAATCTAAAACTTCTTTATTCTTATTCTCGCAATCAATTGAAATTAAAACTCCAATCTTTCCCATATTTTCACTTTGCAGATTATGAATATAATTTGCAATAACTCCTTTAGAATTTTCTAAATAAGCAATTCTTCTAATTTTAATATTCTCACCAATCTTTGCTATTAAATTAACCAAAGCATCTTTTATTAAAATATTATTAATTTTTGCATTAGACAAATTTTCTAAACTAAAATTATTAGCTAATGCGATTTTTGAAACTTCAGAACAAAAATTTATGAACTCGTTATTTTTTGCAACAAAGTCTGTTTCAGAATTAATTTCTAACATGCAGGCTTTAGAATTATTTGATGCAACTACAGCTAAACCTTCAGCTGCATCGCGTGAAGATTTTTTAGCAGCTTTTGTTATTCCCTTTTTACGTAAATATTCAATGGACTTTTCAATATCAAAATTATTCACTGATAAAGCAGTTTTACAATCTTGAATGCCAGCCCCTGTTAATTCTCTAAGTTCTTTAACTTTTGATAAATTATCAGACATTGAATTAACTTTTTAATTTTTTAAAGCTTCTTCTTTGTTCTCGGAAATTTTTATTACTTTAATTTTTGAATTTTCTTTAGCAGCTTTTTTGGGTTTTTCTTCCTCAATTGGACCGACTATTTTAATGTTCTGCTTTGCATCCAAAATAGTTTTTTTTGCTAAATCACAATAAAGATTGATTGATCTTCTAGCATCATCATTTCCTGGTATTGGAAAATCAATATCATCCGGATTAGAATTGCTATCAACAATTGCAACGATTGGTATTTTTAATTTTCTAGCCTCAGCAACTGCTAAAGATTCAATATTTGTATCGATTACAAACAGCATATTGGGAACGCCTCTCATGTCTGCTATTCCACCCAATGACCTATTTAATTTATCACGCTCAAGGCTCATCTTAATAAGCTCTTTTTTTGTAAAACCTTTATTTTCTTTATTAAGTTCTTCAGTAAGTTTTTTTAATCTTTTAATTGAATTGCTAATAGTCTTCCAGTTCGTCAACATTCCGCCTGGCCATCTATGATTAACAAAAAATTGTCCAGTTTCTTTGGCCACTTCGGCAATCAACTCACTTGCTTGCTTTTTTGTTGAAACAAATAAAATTTTGCCGCCAGAAGCTATACATTTGTGCATTTCTAGCATTGCATTATTAAGTAATTTTACTGTTTGAAGTAAATCAATAATATGGATTGAGTTTTTTTCTCCAAAAATAAATTTCTTCATTTTCGGATTCCATCTAAAAGTCTTATGACCTAAGTGTACGCCAGCTTCTAAAAGCTCTTTTACAGACGCAGAAGGTAAGTTCATCTTGTTTCTCCGGTTATTTCCACCACAGTTTCTGCCTTAATTGGACCGGGGGGTATTGCTACCCACAACTGTGTGCGAATTTTTAGGGTTTTATATTAAAATCTAGGAAAAAAACAAGTGAATACTAGTGAATTTTACACTCAAAACCTGAGCTATTTAAAACGCTAACAATAGAAGCGTCTATTAATTTGCTAGTTTTAAGATTAAAGGCATAGTTTTTATCCTTGGACTTCATCCTAATTAAAACTTTAGTATCCCCACCATCTTTTAAAATCTTCTTCAGCTCATTTATGCTTTCAAAATTTTTAACAAAGATTTCAGCATTATTAATTTTTGCCTCTTTAATGGAATTAATCTCAGTTAATTTTCTAGTAGTTAACCTTGTTGTTCCATTTGTCATTTTTTCTTTAACAATATTAATTAAAAAAGAATTTC
>Ga0214919_10011528_pt1 | contig 11021 bp, 13 predicted proteins | sample LL1503_MetaG_FD_177994 | JGI IMG/M metagenome (GOLD analysis project Ga0214919, IMG submission 177994) | Freshwater microbial communities from Lake Lanier, Atlanta, Georgia, United States - LL-1503 | ecosystem: Environmental > Aquatic > Freshwater > Lake | place: USA: Georgia | collected...
CTCATGTAGTAAAAGCTGTCTATGGTGCCTGTAGTATTATGATTCGTCCCTCAACTTTAGGGACAGGAGTTATAGCAGGTGGATCAGTAAGAACAGTATTAGAATTAGCAGGTATTAAAAACGTAGTAGCTAAACAATTTGGTTCAAATAATATTCTTAATAATGCAAAAGCAACTATTGTTGCATTAACTAATCTAAATCAACAGATTGAGCTTGGAAAATATCAATCAGTTCGTAGACAAGCTTTCTACGACAAAATAATGAGAAAATACAAAAATGCTCAACTTTCTAACTAAAACATTTTCAAAAAACGAGAAAAATACTCCTAATACGAAAATACTAATCACTTTGTTTGTATTATTTCTTTATCGATTTGGAAATGCAATTCCTCTTTCTGGTATAGATCAGGATGCTTTAAAAAGATCTTTTTCTCAATTAGATAGTAGAAATGCGATTATGCAAATAATTAATATGTATTCAGGAGCTGGTGGAACAACTTTATTAAGTCCTTTTTCTCTAGGAATTATACCTTTTATTAACTCATCAATTTTAATTGATTTGTTAACCGCATTATTTCCAAATTTAGAAAAATTACAAAGTGAAGAGGGTTCGGCTGGTCGTCGTAAATTATTACTGTACAAAAAATTAGTAACTATACTTTTTGCTATTGGACAAAGTATTTTTTTGATTATATATCTTAAATCTTACTTCTATAGTGATAGTTTAGAAACTTTTTTTCTAACAGGACTTCAATTAACTACAGGTGCATTGATAGTTGTATGGTTAAGTACAACACTTGATAATAAAGGTATTGGAAATGGAACTTCACTGATTATTTTTACAAACATAATCGTCGGACTATTAAGTAAAAATTTTGTAAATGTAGAGAAAATTGATTCTTTATTTATTGTACAAGCTTTTGTTTTACTATTTCTAGTAATTTTGATTGCCCTGTCGCAAATAGTAAGAGTAAATATTGGGGTTGTTTCGGCTCGTCAACTTACTTTTTTAGAACAAAAAGATGAAATTGTTCAAAAAGAGGAAGAAGAAGAATTTGTAAAACAAGTAATTGCAGACAACGGTTTGGCAATAAAACTTAATCAGGCTGGAATTTTTCCAATTATTATTGCGTCAAATTTACTTCCTTTCTTATCTTACTTTACCGCAGCCTTACAATCGAATTTTAATATTTTATACTTAAATAATATCTTGTATTATCTATTAATAATAGGATTCAATTATTTTTATACTATTGTATTCTGGGATCCAGAAAAAATTTCAGAACAATTAAGAAAAGCTTCTGTATCTATTGTTAATATTACACCTGGAAAACAAACAGAACTTCATTTAGAAAAATTTGTGCGTGGAACTTCCATACTTGGTGGAGTATATTTATGCATTATTTTATTGCTATATGAGTTTATGAAACAAGTCATTAATGGTTCCTTATTAAATCAAGTAAACATTTCTTCACTAATTATATTAGTTGGAGTAGCATATGATTTACAAAGAACATTAAGAGGACTATACAAAAATACATTTGCCTAAATATTAAAGAATTAAATGACATTAAATATACTGTTATGAAAGTACGCCCTTCTGTAAAAACAATGTGTGAAAATTGCCGTATTATAAAACGACATGGCAGAATTATGGTAATTTGTTTGAATCCAAAACATAAACAAAGACAAGGTTAAGAAAAAATAAAAACATCATATGGTTAGAATACTAGGTAATAATTTATCAAATAAAAAGAAAATTTATATCGCTTTAACTTGTATTTATGGAATAGGAATTCCAACTTCAAAAAAAATCTTAAAACAATTAGAAATAAGTGAAGATATTAAAGTTGCAGATTTAAATGAATCTAATATTTCAGCATTACGTGACATTTTAGAAACTGAAGAATTTAAACTTGAGGGTGATTTAAAACGTTTGATTAGCTTAAATATAAAACGATTAATAGATATTAATAGTTTTAGAGGAAGAAGACATTTAAAAGGTTTACCTGTTAGAGGACAACGAACACGTACAAACAATAGAACGTCACGTCGTCAAGGTTTATTTACAAGAAAAACTAAATAATTTATAAAATATGTCAAAATTAAAAAAAAAGCAAAAAAAATCTGTTACAGTTGGAATAGCAAATATTAAAACAACTTTTAATAACACAATTGTAACTATTAGTGACATTTTAGGGAATACAGTTTGTTGGGCATCATCTGGAAGTTCTGGATTTAAAGGTGCGAGAAAAAATACCCCTTTTGCAGCTCAAAGTGCCGCACGTAATGCAGCAATTAAAGCTCTTGAATTAGGAATGGAAAAAATTGAAGTTGTAATAAAAGGTCGAGGAAATGGGCGTGAAACATCAGTACGAGCATTAAAATCAGCTGGTCTAAATATTTTATCTATTGAAGATAAAACAGCTGTTGCTCACAATGGCTGCCGTCCACCTAAAAAAAGAAGATTATAAAAATAATATATTATTTAACAAATGAGTACATTAACCTGTATTGAAACATATATTGATAATGAACAAAATCATTATGGATGCTTTATTATTGAACCTCTGGAAACAGGTCAAGGAATAACTTTAGGTAATGCTTTAAGACGAACACTCCTTTCTGACTTAACTGGTCTTTCTATTACTGGAGTTCGTATTAACGATCTAAAACATGAATTTTCTATTGTTGAAGGATTACGTGAAGATATTTTAGAAGTTTTATTAAATTTAAAAGAAATTATTTTTAAAAGTTCATTTAAAGTTACAGAAAAAATTGGGAATTTAAAAACACAAGGATTTTTGCAAATTAAAGGACCTTTAATTGTAACAGCTGGAATGTTTAATTTACCAAAAGATCATTTTAAAATTTTAAATCCTAATCAATATATTTGTACAATTGTAGATGAGTCTGAACTCTATATTGAAATTGATATTGAAAATGGAAAAGGTTATAAATTAACAGAAGAAATCCGTAAAAAAGCAGAAGAACGAAAATTTTCTATAACTAAACCTTCTACATTATTAATTGATGCAGTTTTTATGCCAGTTAAGAGGGTTAATTATAAAATAAAAATGATTCATGATAGTCAAGGGAATATTAAAGAATCATTAAGTATAGAAATTTGGACCAATGGGAGTATTAGTCCAAGAAGAAGTTTACAGGAATCTCTTAAAATACTTATGAATTTATTCTATCCATTGTTTATTAATGAAAATCTTCTAAAAATTTACCCAAATTTTTTAAAAAAACTTTCTTCAAGAAAATTCATTACGAAAAAAAAAATTGAATAACCTTATAACTTTTTATTAATACTATGAAAACAATATTTCCAAAAAAAGAATGCCATATACCTAAATGGTTTGTTATTGATGCTAATGGAAAAACTTTAGGACGTTTATCTACTGAAGCTAGTAAATTATTACGTGGGAAGGAAACAACTTTTTTTACACCTGGAGTTGATCAAGGTAATTATGTTGTAATCTTAAATGCAGATAAAATCGAAGTTTCCGGTAAAAAAGAGGATCAAAAACTATATTATCGTAATTCTCAAAGACCTGGAAGCTTAAAAATTGAAACGTTTAAACAATTAAAAAATAGAATTCCAACCCGAATTTTAGAAAAATCAATTTGGGGAATGTTACCAAAAGGTGTATTAGGGCGAGAATATTACAAACGTTTATTTATTTATTCAGATAATAAAATTAATTATGTAAAAACAGCGAATGGTGAAACTCGTGAAATTCCAATGGAGTTAAGTGCTTCCAATAATTGGATAAAATTTGAAATTTAAAATCGATTGAATAAAAAAATAAATAAAAAATGACAAATATTAAAACTTTATATACAGGTATTGGAAAACGCAAAACATCTGTTGCGAAAGTCTTTTTAACAGAAGGAGATGGAGATATAAAAATTAATAATAAAAGTTTAGATGATTTTTTTATGGCTCTAGGTGAAGAGCGTGAATTATTAAAAAATCCTTTTATTTTAGTTAACTTAACTAATAAATACAATATTATTGTTAAAGTACATGGTGGTGGTATTTCTGCACAATTAGATGCAATTCAATTAGGAATTGTTAAAGCTATTTGTGCAATTAATATTGAATATCGACAAATATTTAATCAACATTTATTATTAAGACGTGATTCAAGAATTAAAGAAAGACGTAAATATGGTTTAAAGAAAGCACGTAAAGCTTCTCAATTCTCAAAAAGATAAAATTACAATTATATATATATCACGAATCTTATGGCAAAAAAAGAATTACATCCAAAATGGTACAATACCAAAGTTTTTTGTGATGGTAAATTAGTGTTAGAAGTAGGGACAACTAAAGAAGAAATGTTTGTAGATATTTGGTCAGGAAATCATCCATTTTATACAGGTTCACAGAAAATAATTGATGCAGAAGGTCGTGTTGATAAATTTGAACGTAAATATAATCGAAAAGAACAAGAAACTAAAAAATAAACTATTTAAAATATTATTCTAAAAATATGCCAACAATACAACAATTAGTTCGCTTAAATAGAACAAAAATAACTAATTCATCAAAAACTCCTGCTTTAAAATCATGTCCACAACGTCGTGGAATTTGTACACGCGTTTATACAACTACACCAAAAAAGCCCAATTCGGCAATTAGAAAAGTAGCACGAGTAAAATTAACGAGTGGCTTTGAAATTACAGCGTATATCCCAGGTGAAGGACATACACTTCAAGAGCATTCAATTGTTTTAGTTCGTGGTGGACGAGTAAAAGATTTACCAGGAGTACGTTATAAAATTATTCGTGGAGCCTTAGATTGTACAGGGGTTAAAGACCGTCGTCAAAGTCGTTCTAAATACGGAGCAAGAAAAGCTGTTCCAGGTACAGTTAAAACAAAAAAATAATCAATTAACTAACTTAATATTTAAATTATGTCACGTCGAATATCTACTAAAAAACGCTTTCCTGAACGCGATTCGAAATTTGATAACCTTTTAGTAAGTTTATTAGTTAATCGAATTCTTAAAAGTGGTAAAAAAAGACTTGCGAAACGTATTGTTTATAAAGCATTTGAATTTATTGAATTTAGAACAAATCAAAATCCAATTCTTATTTTAGAAAAAGCAATCCGTAATATTAGTCCAAGAGTACAATTAAAAGCGAAAAGAGTAGGAGGAGCAACATACCAAGTACCGACTTTATTAAATAAATTTCGTTCTACGAATATAGCTGTACGTTGGGTTGTTGAATTTTCTCGTAAACGTTCGGGAAAAGGAATGGCATTAAAATTAGCTAATGAATTATTAGAAGCTGCAAAAGGTTTAGGAAATTCTATTAAGAAAAAAGAAGAAACACATAAAATGGCAGAAGCTAATAAAGCATTTGCACAATTTAGATAATTTAAAAAGTATACGTCAAACGTAAACGTATTTTACGAAAAATCATATTTTTACAAATTCAATGGCAAGAGATAAATTTGAACGAAATAAACCACATATTAATATTGGAACAATTGGACATGTTGATCACGGTAAAACAACATTAACAGCAGCTATTACAGCTACATTATCAACTTTAGGTGGTGCAGTTCTAAAAAAATATGAAGATATTGATGCTGCTCCAGAAGAAAGAGCACGTGGTATTACTATTAACACTGCTCATGTAGAATACGAAACAGATTTTCGTCATTATGCTCATGTAGATTGTCCAGGACATGCTGATTATGTTAAAAACATGATTACTGGAGCCGCGCAAATGGATGGAGCAATTTTAGTTGTATCTGCTGCGGATGGAGCAATGCCTCAAACACGTGAACATATTTTATTAGCACGTCAAGTTGGTGTACAAAAATTAGTAGTTTTCTTAAATAAAGCTGATCAAGTTGATGATCCCGAATTATTAGAATTAGTTGAATTAGAATTAAGAGAATTATTACAAAGTTATGATTATCCTGGAGATGAAATTCCATTTATTTCTGGTTCTGCTTTATTAGCTTTTGACGCTGTAACTGCCAATCCTAAAGTAAAAGGAGGAGAAAATCCATGGGTTGATAAAATCTTTGCTCTAATGAAAGCAGTTGACGAATACATTCCAACGCCAGCGCGTGAAATTGATAAACCATTTTTAATGGCAATCGAAGATGTTTTTTCAATTACAGGACGTGGAACAGTTTCAACAGGAAGAATTGAAAGAGGAAGTGTAAGTATTGGTGATACAGTTGAACTTGTTGGTTTAGCAGAAACAAAAACAACTACAGTAACAGGAATGGAAATGTTCCAAAAAACACTTGATAAAGGTATGGCTGGAGACAATATCGGTATTTTATTACGTGGAGTTCAAAAAACAGATGTTTTACGTGGAATGGTACTATCTAAACCAGGTTCAATTAATCCACATACACAATTTGAAGCAGAAGTTTATATTTTAACAAAAGAAGAAGGTGGAAGACATACTGCTATTTTTAAAGGCTACAGACCTCAATTTTATGTTAGAACGACTGATGTTACAGGACAAATTGCTGACTTTTCTTCAGAAGGAGCAAGTATTGAAATGGTAATGCCAGGAGATAACGTTACAATGAAAATTGAGTTAATTGCACCAATTGCCATTGAAAACGGAATGCGACTAGCGATTCGTGAAGGTGGACGAACAGTAGGTTCTGGTTTAGTAACAAAAATTGTTAAATAATTAATAAATAAAAATTAAAATGAAATTTCGTATACTTTTAAGATCATTTAATAATGATCTAATTGAAACTGCTTGTCAACAACTAAGAGGAACTTTATTAAATGCAGAATGTAATTTAAAAGGCGTTGTATCTTTACCAACAAAAATTAAACGCTTTTGTGTTTTACGTTCACCACATATTGATAAAGATTCTAGAGAACATTTTGAAATAAGACTATATAAACGTTTTATTGATTTAACTATCACATCACCTTCTATTTTAGACTTACTATTAAAAACTGAATTACCTGCGGGTGTTTCATGTTCCTTAAAGATTTTAGAAAATAATTAAATTGTTTTATTATTTAGTCTAATTTAGATTAATAAAAAAAATAAATTAAAAAATATGATGAGATTAGAAAACAACTAAAAGTTTAGAGAAACTTTTAGTTGTTTTAATTTATTACCAGCTGGCTTTTGTAACACCAGGTAAAAAACAATCATGAGATAATTCACGAACAGCATTTCTACATAACCCAAAGAATCTAGAGTAACCTCTAGGACGTCCTGTTTTCCAACAACGATTTCTTAAACGAATAGGAGAACTATTTCGAGGTAATTTCTGAATTTTTTCATTTAGTTCAAAAATACTTTCTAAGGAGTCTGCTTTTTTTAATTCTTTTAAAATTACTTCACGTTTTTTTAAAAACTTTTTGATTAAACTTTTACGTTTTGTATCACGCTCAAGCATACTTTTTTTTGCCATAATATTTTTATATAAAATCTATACAAAAATATTATAGCAAAAATATCTTATTAACCAAATTTACCTAAAGTTGAAGCTATTACAAATGGAGCATAAGTAAAGATATAACCAATTGTAAAGTGAGCTAAACCAACTAAACGTGCTTGAACAATAGATAAAGCAACCGGTTTATCTTTCCATCTAATTAAATTAGCTAATGGAGTTCTTTCATGTGCCCAAACAATCGTTTCAATTAACTCTTGCCAATATCCACGCCATGAAATTAAGAACATAAACCCTGTCGCCCAAATTAAATGACCGAATAAGAACATCCATGCCCAAACAGATAAATTATTCATACCTAATGGATTATAACCATTAATTAATGGAGACGAATTTAACCATAAGTAATCTCTTAACCAACCCATAATATAATTTGAAGATTCATCAAATTGAGCTGGATTTCCTAACCACAGTGTGATATGTTTCCAATGCCAATAGAATGTTGTCCATCCAATTGTATTTAACATCCAGAACATTGATAAGTAGAATGCATCCCAAGCAGAAATATCACACGTACCACCACGACCAGGACCATCACAAGGGAAACTATAACCAAAATCTTTTTTATCTGGCATTAATTTTGAACCACGAGCATCTAATGCTCCTTTAACAAGAATTAATGTTGTTGTATGTAAACCTAAAGCAATTGCATGATGTACTAAGAAATCACCAGGACCTACTGTTAAGAATAAAGAATTTTTTGAGTCATTAATTGCTTCTAACCAATTTGGTAACCATAATTTTTCACTAGCAATTGAGGCAGAACTAGCAGAAGAAGATAATAAAGTATCAAATCCATATAAAGTTTTTCCTGAAGCAGCTTGAATCCATTGTGCAAAAACTGGTTCAACTAAAATTTGTTTTTCAGGTTGTCCAAATGCAACTACTACATCATTATGAACATATAAACCTAAAGTATGGAAACCTAAGAATAAAGAAACCCAACTTAAATGAGAAATAATAGCTTCTTTATGATCTAACATTCTAGCTAAAACATTATCTTTGTTTAATTCTGGATCGTAATCACGAACAAAGAAAATGGCTCCATGTGCAAACGCACCAACCATTAAAAACCCTGCAATATACTGATGATGTGTATATAAAGCAGCTTCTGTTGCATAATCACGAGATAAGAACGCATATGGATTTAACGCATAAATATGTTGAGCTGCTAATGATGTAGCTACACCTAAACATGCTAATGCTAATCCTAATTGCATATGTAAAGAATTAGTGATGGTTTCATATAATCCAATATGACCTTTTCCTAAACGACCTGTAGGTGGACGATGTGCTTCTAAAATTTCTTTTAAGCTATGTCCAATTCCAAAGTTAGTACGATACATATGACCAGCAATAACAAATAAAACACCAATAGCTAAATGGTGATGAGCAATATCTGTTAACCATAAAGATTGAGTTTGAGGATGGAACCCACCTTTAAAAGTTAAAATAGCAGTACCTGCACCGGTTAAAGTATTATAAATATGAGTAGATGCATCTGCATTTTCTGCATAAACACTCCAATTCCCACTAAAAAATGGAGCTAATCCTGCTGGATGTGGTAAAACATTTAAGAAATTATCCCAACCTACATGAATTCCTCTTGATTCGGGAATAGCAACATGAACTAAATGACCAGTCCAACCAATTGAGCTAAATCCAAATAAACCAGATAAATGATGATTTAATCTTGACTCATTATTTTTAAACCAAGAAATACTAGGTTTAAATTGAGGTTGAAGATGTAACCAACCAGCCTGTAATAATAATAATGCTACTACTAATAAGAAAACAGAAGCACTGTATAAATCTTGATTTGTTCTCATACCAATTGTATACCACCATTGATATACACCAGATAAAGCTATGTTTACTGGATAAATAACTCCACCACGTGTGAATGCTTTTAAAGCAGTTTCACCAAAATGTGGATCCCAAATACCATGAGCAATGGGTTTAACTTTTAATGGATTTAAAATCCATTGTTCAAAATTTCCTTGCCAAGCTACGTGGAAAAGATTTCCAGCAGTCCATAGGAAAATAATTGCTAGGTGACCAAAATGAGAAGCAAATATTTTTTGATATAATGCTTCTTCAGTAACATCATCATGAGATTCAAGATCATGTGCTGTTGCTATACTAAACCATATACGACGTGTAGTCGGATCTTCACTTAAAACCTGACTAAACTTGGGGAATCTTGTTGCCATAAATCAAACTCCTTTACGTGTTATTTTTAATTTTTAATAATATATAGAATAAGTAACAAAAATAGAATTTGTTGTGATGATTTTAAAGAGTTCTTAACAAAATAATTTAGCTTACTGAAATAATACGAGCAAGGAAAAAGGCCCATGTTGTTCCAATACCACCAAGTAAATAATGTGCTAAACCTACAGCACGACCTTGAGTAATACTTAAAGCACGCGGTTGAATCGAAGGTGCAACTTTTAATTTATTATGTGCCCAAACAATTGATTCAATTAATTCTTGCCAATATCCACGACCACTAAATAAGAACATTAAACTAAATGCCCAGATAAAATGAGCTCCTAAGAAAATTAAACCATAGGCAGATAAAGCTGAACCATATGATTGAATAACTTGAGAGGCTTGTGACCATAAGAAATCTCGTAACCAACCATTAATTGTTGTTGCACTTTGTGCAAAGTTACCACCTGTAATATGTGTAATTGCACCTTGTGGAGTTACAGAACCCCAGATGTCAGATTGCATTTTCCAACTAAAATGGAAAATAACGATAGAAATTGAATTATACATCCAGAATAAACCAAGGAAAACATGGTCCCAACCAGAAACTTGACATGTACCACCACGACCAGGACCATCACAAGGGAATCTGAACCCTAAATTTGATTTGTCTGGAATTAAACGTGAATTACGAGCATATAAAACACCTTTTAATAAAATTAAAGCTGTTACGTGAATTGTAAATGCATGAATATGGTGAACCATAAAATCAGCTGTTCCTAAATTCATTGGTACTAAAGCAACTTTAGAACCTAAAATTACAGGATCTCCACCAAAAATGTAACTCGCAGTTGCTAATGCATTTGGTGACGTTGTTGAAGGTGCTGCTGTATGGATTCCTTGAATCCATTGAGCAAAGATAGGTTGAAGAGAAATTGCTTTATCCGAGAACATATCTTGTGGACGACCTAAAGCTTGCATTGTATCGTTATGGATATATAATCCAAAACTATGGAATCCTAAGAAAATACAAACCCAATTTAAATGTGAAATGATAGCATCACGATGACGAATTACTCGATCTAATAAATTGTTATAATTCATTTTTGCATCGTAATCACGTACCATAAAAATTGAACCATGTGCAGCACCACCAACTATACAAAAAGCTCCAATCCACATATGATGTGTAAATAAAGATAATTGAGTTGGATAATCGATAGCAATATAAGGATATGGAGGCATCGCATACATATGGTGTGCGATAATAATTGTTAAAGAACCTAACATTGCTAAATTAATTGCTAATTGTGCATGCCATGAAGTTGTTAATACTT
>Ga0214919_10011529_pt1 | contig 11020 bp, 14 predicted proteins | sample LL1503_MetaG_FD_177994 | JGI IMG/M metagenome (GOLD analysis project Ga0214919, IMG submission 177994) | Freshwater microbial communities from Lake Lanier, Atlanta, Georgia, United States - LL-1503 | ecosystem: Environmental > Aquatic > Freshwater > Lake | place: USA: Georgia | collected...
TATGCGCCCTTGGACAAGGGCAAAGCAATAGCAGATGATGGAACGCAGTAATAGGCTCGATAGAGTGATTCAAGTAACCATCTACATGCTGCGGCATAGCGTAATCGTATATCTTTAGTCAAGCCTTGTTTCCCAATTGGTATCAGATGAATTAGCATCTTGTACACAAATTGGTCGTGTTCAGATTGAACTGCATTTGCAGATGTATTTTGAGGCCAGTAAACGCGGGCGTTCGCTGACAATTTAGATCTTCGTTTCATACTGCTTTGTAGCGCACTTAAACAAAATTGTCCATGTATTTTTACTGTGGTTTTGGTGCGTTTAAACGCTCACGCAATGCCGCATTCTGGTCGTGGATATTTAACTTGTGCAAACTTAAGATCATGGGAATAAAACACAGAATTGCGATCAAGTATGACCAAGCGTCTAAATAGAATATGGTAAGCACCTTCGGCCTAAACTAGAGAGGCTCTATGAGCGCGGCTCCGCTTTACGGAGCCAGCACTTCGCGGTGCCCTATCGTTATTCCAGACCTTCACTTAGAACTTGTTATCGCAGATTTGTGACAGGAGATTGATATCCGCTGCGCGCCTAAAAGCGATTATTCGCCCTTCATGCGTCCTACCCATTAGCCAAGCTATATCTTTGAAATCTCGGCATCAGTGACTGCTCCAATGGGCTTTCTACCAAGTTTTTGAGGTCGGGCCTCCCAAGGCACTGATTCCTATGTAATCAGTGCAGAATCGACGGTGTTTTATCGTTACCACTTTGGGGCGCAGTCCTACGCGACACAATGACTGGGACGGTAGTTAACTCACAACCTAATGGCTGCGGTGCAGGACAGTTCGCATTGCCGGTAGCTAGCCACCCTAAATTGCGCTATGGTTGCAGCCATGACCGACAAGCCCTGTGCCTTTTGCACCCTGCCAGAGTTCCGCATCATTGACACCAGTGAGTACGGTGTAGTGATAAGGGACGGCTTCCCGATTTCCCCGGGTCATACGCTGGTGATGCCCCAGCGCCACATTGGCTCGTTCTTTGACTTGAACGCAGATGAACGGGAAGACCTAATGGCGCTCCTAGAGCGCGCAAAGGTTGTAATTGACGCTGAGTTCAAGCCTGATGGGTACAACATAGGAATCAACGATGGCCCCGCTGCAGGCCAAACCGTGTCCCATCTGCACATTCACTTGATCCCCAGATACAAGGCAGACCTGCCAGATCCACGTGGCGGGGTTCGGTGGATCATTCCCGATAAGGCCGATTACTGGAGCAAGCGGTGATCCCATCCGCAGAGTTCCAGCTAACGTTCTTGACGAAGTTGCAACGCCTGTTCAACGAGGGGGACTTCACTGCAACATACAAGTACGCCCTCCTCATTGCTTTGTCAGAGATCGCAGTAGAACGTGGGCGCGATGACAGTGCAGAACTCAAAATCACGCACCGGGAGTTGGCAGGAAAGTTCGTAGAACTTTATTGGCAGCAATCGGCACCGTATAGTGCAGGTGCACGTGAGGGATTGCTGGCCCAGAACAAAGGCGCACAAGCTGCGGTGGTGAGCGCCATTGTCAAGTTCCGACGAGAACACCCCGGAGTGACTGCCCAAAGCGCCGCTGCAATGAGCGGCTACGGCACCTTGATCAGAACCGTTGCGACCACCGTCTCGGCGCAGCCTGTCAGTTACCTGCAGAACCTTGGTGGTGTCACAGATCCCTTCATCTACCAGCGCGATACTGGATCGATCACTTTGAAGGCTGGTGTATCTCACTGCTTGCGGCGTTTTCAGCCGCTGGTGCAGCAATTGGCCCGAAGCCACTGGATCGGTCATATCAAAGGTAACAAGCTAAACCACGCCGTGCTGGGTGCTAACGATGATCTGGAATCGTTCCTGTTCCAGACGCCCCGCAAGGCGCTCCTTATCATTGGTGGCGGTCTCAAGCGGCTGTCCAACTGCCGGTGCTTCTATTGTGCTGGCAAGGTTACAGATGCGGATGTGGATCATTTCATTCCCCACTCCCTGTATCCCCGAGATTTAGCCCACAACTTCGTCTTGGCCCATCCCGCATGTAACCGCAGCAAGTCAGACACGCTGGCGGCACTGCCGCACCTTGAGCGGTGGTTGGAGTACATCACCAGAAACGATGCGTCCTTGCAGGAGATCGGCGCAGAAGCTGGGCGCACAGTGAATCTAGAGTCCACCCGTGCGGTGGCTCGTTGGGGATACGGCAATGCCCTGTCAGGCGAGGCGCAGGCGTGGGTTCAAGCCTCGCTATACGAGTCAGTGACGCAGTCTTACTTGAAGGTCTTGGCCTAGATGTCGGCTCAAAGCGCCGAACGGATATGGTATGGCTTTCGCGAGCGATTCAGCATTGTCAAGGAGTGCGTGCCGCTGTTTGAGTCCACAGGCAACGGAACCATCGTCACCAGAACTAAAGGCAAAGCCCCATCCACTCGGCCTGTACTTTCACGGTCGGCGGAGATGGGAGCAATAATTCTGCACAAGGCCACTAAGCTTTTTTTGTTATTCGCAATAATAAATTCACAATTACCGTACTTCCGAAAGGCAATCCATAAATGAAATTAAATATAGTATTTTTTTGCGTGATGGTACTCACGCAAACACTCACATACGTAAACGTATTTGCTCAAACAAAGGAAGAAATGCAAGGCGTAATTCAATCCGGGCAGTATGACGTTGCACGAAAGATGGCTTTGCAATTAATAAATAAAAATGATTCGCTTGGATTTAATACATTAGGCTGGCTAGAAAGTCGAAAAAATACACCTGCTGGAGATACTGCATCCTTTGATGCTTATTTAAGGGGAGCAGAACTAGGTGACAAAGACTCCCTATACTATGTTGGCATAAGATACAAATATGCAAGCGGCACAGCAAAGGATATTAAGGAAGCAGTTTACTGGCTAGAAAAAGCTGCAATCCACGCAGATGTAGAAGCCATGTTTGAATTAGCCGAAATATTAAGCGGGGGATACGACTACCCATCTAATACTCATCGGGCAATGGATCTTTATGGTGATATATATAAACAAAATTCTTTGGTAAATACTGAAATATGGCTGTTATCGGCATTTCGTATGGGTTTGTTACTGAATGGGAGCACAGACGAAAAAATAAAAATACTATCCGACTCGCTGTTCGCTACCGTATTGCAGTCAAACCTCAAAGCAGTTACGGTTAAACAGGCGCAATCCAAGATCCAAACTTTAGTTGCGCAGGGTAAGTCAAAAGCAGGTCAAGGCGACGGCTCCCCTGATGATGCGCTTTGCCAAAAATATGGATTTACTGTAAATACCCAACTATACGCGGAATGTCGAATGAAGATTGACATAGCCAAGAATGAAGCCCGTCAAAGACAGGCTTTGTATGACGCTGAGATGGCGCGATACAATGCTCAAGTCGCCGAATATGAAAAGCAAAAAAAACGGGAAGAATCGGATCGCTTAATTAGGTTCGGACTAGCATTAATGGGTGGCACTTCGCCAAATTTTTCCGAAAATCTCAATAATGCAAATCGTGCTGTAAATGGCCTTCCACCAGTGGCACCGCAAGTTCAGAACTTTAACATTATTACTCCACGCGGAGGACTTACATCCTGCACGATTGTTTCAAATAATGTGATTTGTAATTAAATCAAACCGTATTAACCTCTACATTAGGTCGCTTGCCAGTTTCTCGATCTCTTCGTATGTCATGCTATTTAGCTTCTTGTCCAATTCCCGCTGAGCCAACGAAGCCGACTGTATCGACTCCACTTCCAGTGAGTACTTCCCTGCCTCCTGCGCCGGGTCAAAGGGTAGGTTATCGAGATGAAAGACTGAATTTTGTGCCATCTCTTATTTCCTGATGTCCAGTTTTTCCAGTTGCTGATTGATCCGCTTGTGCGCCAGTTCCGACAGTTTGCTTTCCGGTTGTCCTGTTCGCAGGCGCATTAGCGCCGACATCTGCAGTAGCGCCTTCTGTTGTTCCAGTTCCGCTCTGCGATTCTGCAAACTTGGCTGCTCCGTCGCTAAATCCATAACTTTTTGCTCCTGTGCCTAGATTGTTAAAAAGTTGCTGCTTAAAAACCAAAGAGTAAACTGAACCTGAGAGGGTTTGATTCCTACATGAACGGCTGCATCAATTGCAAGCGTCTTGATTGCCGCCCTTTGAAGTTAGGTGTACTCGGCAATAGGCTTTGCGCCTAAGACCCGAACGCTTCCAACATCTCCATCGCTTCGTCGCGTGTGAGTTTGTGGTGCTTCATCACCTGTTCTAAAAGTTCTGAGTCCTGCGTGGAGGGAGAATTTTTCTCCATCTGCCGCATTGCGTCTTCCCCTGCCTCTATCGCTGGGTCGAGCGGTAGGTTCTCTAGGTGAAATGTTTTCATCTTTTATTCCTTGCTGTCCGGCTTTTTCTTGTCTGTTAACTCCGCCACCATATTGATCAGGTACTGTGACCTCTCCTGCGGCGACATTCCCACCGTCAGGTTGTCCAGAGAAGACCACAGAGGGTCGCGCTCGTCCATTACCATTCTTGGAACGTCCAACGACTTGTTCTGACGCTTAGATGCCATTTTGCTGCTCCTGTAAATATCCCACACTTTACGCCAAATCCGGCTTTTCAGGTCTGCTGTCGGGGCGCCGAGATTATGGGACTTATCAGCAGCTTCGGCCGACAGGTCAGTCCTAGCGTAACTTTGCAGATCGGACAAATTCACGGCTGCAGACCAAAAAATATACCCCCCGGGGGACTGTATTTCAAAACAAGGTGGGGTGAGCAGATTTGAGCGTTAACGCCAGACCATGCAACGGGCCGAAAACGGGGGATGGGGGTACGGTGGGGTCAGCGGCTGCCGAAAGTTGACTTAGCCCAGAAAGACATTGGCCCGGTGATAGGCCGTATACATTGCTTGCCGCTCCGAGAAGCGGTTAACATCAAGATGTTCATCAAGAGTTGGGCGTATGCCCACACCAACCTGCCTATCCGGGCAAGGTGGTACTGCAAAGCAGATGTGGCCCAATGGGCAACCAAGCGGATGCAGCCCTCTGATGAGGGCTTTTTTGTTTCAAAAAGGCGTCGCCGATTTAAAGACAAATTGCGGGGCGACTCATAAATGCTGCTAAAGCGTTGGGCATGCGTTCCCCTGCATGTCCGATGCCAGACCACTGGGGTACTGGAGCAAGTTATGAATTTACGTTGCAAAGACGGCGATCTCGCCGTGATCGTTGGTGACTTCCCGAGGTGCGAAGCCAACATCGGACGAATAGTGGAGGTAAGGGGGCCTATGAGGATCCCAAGCCAGTACCCACTGCCGTGCTGGAAGATCAAACCCATAGATGACCGCGAATGGCTGATCGCCGAGGGTGATTGGTCACTAACTCGAGAAGTGGTTACGTGGCGCTCCGGCATCATCCATCCTGATTGCTGGTTGCTGCCAATACAACCACCGGAAGAGAAGCTGTCCGATCAGGATGTCTCCGCTGAGTCAGAAGAGGCCGCAATGTTTCTGTAAATTTATGTACCCCCCGGGGGTATGCATTTCAAAAACAAGGGGGGGGTTGAACAGATTAGAGCGTATCGTTCAGACCACGCAACGGGCGGAAAACGGGGGGGTGGGGGTACGGTGGGTGCTATGCCCCCCTAGTCAGGCCATAAAATTGAATGCCGTGTTCAAATATTTTTACATCATTGTGGCGCTTGCAAGCGGTTGTGTGCTTGGTTACGCCTTGGCCCGTTGCCGTGCTGCCTCCTTTCAAAACCGGGGGGAAGCACTTGTTCGGGTTGCCATACAAGCCAGATTTGAGGCGCCCGATTTTCACCTGCTCAATCACATCACGCTGCAACTCGGCGATGGAACTACGCAGATTGATCACATTTTGGTATCCCGATACGGCGTTTTCGTTATTGAGACGAAGGACTACAGTGGCTGGATTTTTGCGAACGCCAAAGACCCGACTTGGACACAAACGATCTATGGAAGCAAGTTTAAGTTCCAAAACCCAATCTTCCAGAATGCCCGCCATCTGCGAGCGGTTCAGGAACTTCTAAACTTCTTGTCGCCCACAGTTATCCAGTCGGTCGTGGTTTTCGCTGGCTCTGCTAAGTTCAAAACCGAGGTTCCCACAGGAACTTACAGCGTTGCAGGACTTGTACAGTTTCTACAAAAACAGAAGGATCCGGTGCTATCACTGAACCGAGTTCAGTTCTGCGTAGGCCGACTGGAAACTGCCCGTCTGAATATCAGCGGCGAGACTGATTTAGAGCACTTGCAGAACCTCGAGCGAAGGCATGGGCAGCTAAAGTCATCATCTTCGGCGCGTCCACGATTTACAAAGTAGCTGTGACGTCGCCTTAGCAAAACGGTCTGCATTGTTATACCGCTACCATCGCCAAAACTGGTGTGTGAATTGAACCGATTAGAGCGTAAGGTCACGACCGGCACAAAGGGTCGAAAACGAGGGGTGGGGGTACGGTGGGGTCTTCTCCTGCCGAAAGTTGACTTAGCCCAGAAAGACATTGGCCCGGTGATGGGCCATATACATTGCTTGCCGCTCCGAAAAGGGCTTGGTCTTAGTCGCCGGATTCAAACTCCATGCGATTTGGACTTGTTGGGGAAGAGCCTTGCTGGTTAGCAATGCTCCATCATCACTGAAACTGATGAACCCCTTGTCAAACAAATGATCCACGTGAGGGGCCAGCAGCAGCCCATTGTTGCCATCAAGCTTCTCTCTACTGTCGCTCTTTGACCACGGTTTAATGTGGCTGGCACGTAAGAACCTGCGGTCTGTAACACCCGTGAGCCTGCACCCTACCTCGATCATCTCTACGCGTGATCGATATAGACCTTGACCTACACGCGCTTTGACCAACTGTTCCCGCTCAGTGAGTGGTATGGCGGTATCTTCCCTGATGGCTTTTTCTACCGCATCGGCTTCTGGGTCAACATCGAGCGGCGACGTATTTATGACCGCGTCAAGCTGTCCATTTAGAAGCCGCGATAGCTCCGCAGCCATTGGTGCAGGCACGGGAGCCAAGTACACACCTTGGTTACCGTTGCCGTTTGCCTGCAAAGGGGAGTATTTCTTGGGCAACTTAGGAGCTAAGCTGCTCATGTGATCCTTCGGCCGTAAAGGCCGATTAATCTCTGTGAACCGCACTGGCAAATACCAACCCTCGTTGGCCCAATATTCGCCTGTGGTGCCAAATTCCGTCGGCTTGGGTGCAGACTGGCAAGTGCCCGTGACAACCCCTATTGCCTTGATGTAGGTGTCGCAAAACGAAAAGACAGCATCACCGGGGACGGCTTCAGTCATCGAATCGTAGAACCGATTTTGTCTGCCGTTAGCATTAACTTTAGGCGACCACAGATAGCCACCACCAACTTCATGTACGTATGTTTGATTCTGATTTACCCACCAGTAGTTCATCTAAGTTGCCTCAGTTGGAAAGTCTTTGGGTCGTAGCCGGGGTTATTCGGCATGGTAACCAAATCTTTGCAGCCAAAAGGAAGGCCGGGGGCGAATCGAGTTTGAAGTGGGAGTTTCCCGGGGGGAAGGTTGAACCCGGTGAATCAGCGCCACAGGCCCTGAAGCGGGAAATTGCAGAGGAGCTTGGGATCAGTGTAGAAGTTCTTCAGTCCCTTGGAACTTTCGCTACACCGCTGGGTAGGTACCTAATCCGGCTTGAATGTTACTGGTGCATCTCTGCGGATAGGCAAGTTACCCTGACCAGCCATAACGAATCTGGCTGGTTTAACCCAAATGAGTTGCAATTTCTAGACTGGGCATTGCCAGATGTACCGGTACTGGAAGTGGTTCTACGAACGTACGCAGATGATCAGGCAAGTGGCATCAATTGAGCAAAACTGTATGCAAAGCTAGACCGGAGTCCCAAGGTCAAAACGGGGGGTGGGGGTACGGTGGGGTCTGGTTCCAGTGACTTATGGGGAAGCGATATCGCTCTTCCGCTTGGACTGATATCATCGCGCTGGGGCAGATTCTTGTCCCAATCCTGTCCCACCAACATGCAGTAATTTGGGACAGACGATGATATTTAGTTCTTTTGGAAGCTGTACCGCCGCCGCCGAAACCGTAGGCCCCACTGGCGTGGAGATGGAAGCGCTAACCGCCGTGCAGGTCGGCCTCTTGACGATTTACGACATGTGCAAAGCCGTCGACCGGGGCATGGTCATGCACGGCATTACCCTGCGCGAAAAGCATGGGGGCAAGAGTGGGAGTTTTGTGAATGCGTTGTAGGCGCAGTTAAGCCCCCACAAGAGTTAATGCGCCGCCCAGGCAGCGGACTTACTCAAAGACGTAGGCCGAGGGCATGTAGTTGTGTGCGCAACTCAGAAAAAGCATGCTCTTGCACTTGAGCTTGATCGCTTCGGCTTTGGCGGCGCTAAACCCATTTTTAGTCGCAAAATTCGCAATGTCGGGTGGCGTGGTGAACCTTGAAATCTCTACCCGGTTTCGCAAGGCATTGTTGTAATCAATTTGTCTTTTGATTAACTGGTATCCCGTCGCAGCCTTGGCATAAATATTGGCTTCTGTAGTCATCAAAGTATCGGTGCTGGAGTAATTTTTAAGAGTAATGATGACGAACACACTGCTAGTAGTATCCGGCGCAATCTGATAGGAGACCAGCGTGTAGCCATTGTTTTGCAGTTTTTTGGTGTCCTGGTAATTGACCAGCTTTCCAATATTGCCCGCCAACGGGTCCGGCGCCGACGGCGAAGCCGACGCAGGAGCCGATGCAGGAGCTGATGCAGGAGCCGATGCCGGGGCGGCGGCTGGGGCTGGGCTCGAGTTTAGGCCTGCACTGGGCAGCACCCAAGGACCATAAACCATGGAATAGTCCCCCCCATCCACGTTTTGCGCAACCAGTTCATATCCACTTCCGATTTTTTTGTAATATTTGGTGGTGATATTTTCTCCATAATATTCCGGTGCACATCCTTTCATCGCTTGGGCGACAGTTAAGGTGGTATAAAAAACCTCTAGGTTTTCTATCTTGTTACTATTAACTTTTGTGGATATGGCTGATTCAATCGAGTTGTATTTTCCACTACATCCTGTAATCAGGTAATCAAAAGAAATATCTATATTCGCCAAGCCGCTTTGGCTTGCGCTGCCTTGCACTGACAGCTGATAGGTGTCTGGAGTGACCGCCGTTATCGGGTTGGCTTTAATCAGGCTGGCGGGGGGAATGCCATTGGCGTTCTGAGCCAGGTTTTTTACACTTACTTTGTCACCAATATGCAGTCCGTGCGCCTCATGGTGCACGGTGACGATGGTGTTGCCGTTCGCGTTCTGCGTAGTATCCGTTTCGATCGCATTTTTCAAAAAAAAGCTTTTCTGGTAAGAGGTTATGACGTCCGCCACAATTTCCTCGCCACCGGTGGTTAACTCATCCATGAATATGGACTGGATACTTTCTGTACTGGCTCCAGGTACAGCCGCACTGGTGGGCTGGTTGCTGTTGGAATCGTATTTGGCATTCAGGTTGTCCAGTTGCGCCTGGGTGCTGGGCAGGGTCGGACCCACGGCCGTACCGCCGCCACACGACGTTATGCCTAGAACCCAAATCGCGGTGAAAAGCATACTTTTGATCTTCATTGCCTATCCATTTCTCTCATGGCCTATCCGCTCAATTGCGTCATCGCCGCTCGATGTCCCTTGCGCAGCTGTTTAGGGCGTTCGGGCAATCAGCGCAGCAAGGCTCCGCTTGATATACAGATTTTGCTCGATTGAGGTCGGCCTGCTAGCGATTTTCGACCAGCGCAAGGCCGTTTATCGGGGTGTGGCGATGCAAGGCATAAGCCCATGCGAGAAGCGAGGGGTAAGAGCGACAGTTTTGTTACTGCGCCATGAGCCCGTGGCGGGCTACGCGGCCGGCTTTTGCGCTGCGTGCGCGGCCATGCGAGCCTCAATAATGTCGCGGTTTTTGATGGCGTAGGCGTCACCCCGTTTGGCGGCCTTGTTGTAGTACATCAACGCGCGGGCGTCGTCTTGCTCTACGCCCTGGCCGTGGTCAAACATAAAGCCCAGGTTGGACAGCGCGGTGGCGTTGCCCTGCTCGGCGGACAGTTTGTACCAGCGCATGGCCTCAGGGTAATTGCGCGCCACGCCCTTGGCGTTGCTGTACATAAACCCGATCTTGGCCTGGGCGCTGGCGTGGCCCTGTGCGGCGGCCAGCTTGTACCAGCGCATGGCCTGCACATTGTCTTCTTCTACGCCCTCACCGTGCTCGTACATCACACCCAGGTTGAGCTGCGCGCCGGCATTGCCTTTGTCGGCGGGCAAGCGGTACCAACGCATGGCCTCTGCGTAGTCGCGCTTGATGCCCTCACCCGTCTCGTAAATGTGGCCCAAGCTGCACTGCGCGCCGGTGTGCCCCTGCGCCGCAGCCAGCTTGTACCAGCGCACTGCCTCGGGGATGTCCTGCTCCACACCGTGGTGGCTTTCAAACATGGTACCTACGGCGTACTTTGCGTCGGCGTAGTTTTGGGCCGCTGCCAGTTTGTAGTAGCGCATGGCCTCATGAAAGTCTTGTTTGGCGCCCAGCCCTTTTTCGTACAGCGCGCCCACGGCGCACTGCGCTGCTGCATCGCCCTGAGCCGCCGCCAACTGGTACCAGTGCAGGGCCTGCGCAAAGTCTTCCGTATCACCCAGACCTTTTTCGTACAACACGCCCAAGCTGCACTGCGCGCTGGCCAGGCCCTGCTCAGCGGCCTGCTGGTAGCAGCGCATGGCTTCGGCATAGTTTTGCGCCATGCCAAGGCCTTTTTCGAACATCACGCCCAGGTTGAACTGGGCCTCGGATTGCCCCTTGGCAGCGGCCTCGCGGCCCCGCAGCACCTCGGCTTCAATGGCAACGGCAATGTCTTGCTGCTGTTGGAGTAAGTCTTCTAGTTTGCTCATCGCGGACTCCGAAAACGGTTGAAAAACGGCTAGCGGCAGCCCGTGCTCTGGCATAGGCCCTCTACCCACCGAGCATAGTCGTCTGGGTAGGCGGTCG
>Ga0214919_10011531_pt1 | contig 11019 bp, 12 predicted proteins | sample LL1503_MetaG_FD_177994 | JGI IMG/M metagenome (GOLD analysis project Ga0214919, IMG submission 177994) | Freshwater microbial communities from Lake Lanier, Atlanta, Georgia, United States - LL-1503 | ecosystem: Environmental > Aquatic > Freshwater > Lake | place: USA: Georgia | collected...
TTATGACCCAATTTGCTAACCCGTTGAAACAATATTTTCGGCAGCCTGCGATCTACATGCGTTTGCCCACAGGAGGAAAATATTGGCCCACAGGCGCCATTGACGTACCACAAAACGGTGAAGTACCAGTTTATCCAATGACTGCCATTGACGAAATAACTTATCGTACTCCTGATGCACTGTTCAATGGACAAGCTGTGGTCAGTGTGATACAAAGTTGCATACCCAGCATAAAAAATGCCTGGGCAGCACCGGCACCAGATGTCAACAGCATGCTGGTGGCCATACGTTTGGCCAGCTATGGGCATGAATTGGAAATTTCTAGCACCTGTCCCAGCTGCAACACTTCCGAAGACTATGCTATTGATCTGCGTCATGTGTTGGATCAATTGAAGTTGCCCAATTTTGAAACAACTTTGCAGCATGGCGATTTGGAAATTGCATTCATACCGGTCAGCTACGAGCATCAGAATCAAAGCAATCAATCACAATTTGAAGAACAACAAATAATACGCAGCATCACTGAATCTGACATGCCTGAAGAAGAAAAACTGAAACGTCTCAATGAATCCATGCTGCGTATCACCGAACTCACAATTCAAGCACTCAAATGGAGCATTGCTGGTATACGCACTCCTGGTGCCATTGTGAGCGAACCCGAATACATACAAGAATTTTTGGTCAATTGTGATCGTAAATTGTTCGCTGCCATACGTGACCATGTGATCAAGCTGAGAGAGATCAGCGAACTAAAGCCCTTGGATATCAAGTGCGGAAATTGTTCTCATGAATATCAGCAAACTGTTACCTTGGACATGACAAGTTTTTTCGGACCCGCCTCCTGAATTCCACCGCCGACGAAATTTCAAAAATGGTAGACGATATGGAACAGGAGGCTGATGAGTTGCGTCGGCAAAGTTTAAAAATGAGTTGGTACATGCGCGGCGGCTTGTCTTACGACGATGTGCTGAGTCTCAGCTATCGTGAAAGAACCATGGTCAGCAAGATCATCAAAGAAAATCTTGAAACTACCAAAACCAGCAAATTACCTTTCTTCTAATGGATATCACCACTGTCACTCGAGACATACTCACATGGTCAGAAACTTTTGTCGAAGTGCCGCATCCGGCCTTGGGCGGATGGCCACCTTGTCCGTTTGCACGTCAAGCACGACTGCAGGGCACTGTGGGCATATTTGTTGGCCGCGAACCTTACTTTGATCTTGAGTCACGTGCTGCCCTGGGCATGCAACAATATCAAGTGATCATCTATGCTTATGATCCGTCAGAATGGACTTGTGAAATTTTTTCACCCAGACTTCAAGCAGCCAACCGAGACTTTTTACTTGCTGCAGATTTGATAGTGCTAGAAGATCATCCCAATTTGGTAGAAAATGTCAACGGAGTGATCATGAATCAAGGCCAGTATGCATTGAGCTTGGTACAGAGTCTGAGTGATCTTGATCAGCGTGCTCAGCAAATGGCTCACAAAGGATTTTATCATGACTGGCCAGAAGATTACCTGCAAGGCCTGTTTGAGAATCGGCAGGATCCAAGATGACTTATCAATTTGCCAGAATTGATCTTGCCAAGACCAACTATGAACCCACTGTGGAGTGGCAGTACATAACCAGTCGCGAGCCTGACATGTTGGCCCGACTGGATGCCATCTACAAAACCTATTGCACTTACAAACACTTTGTGAGTGTGATGCCCATGTTTCATGCTAGATACTGCGATCCCATGGCCGACCTGATTGGGTACTACGATGCAGGCCGACTGGTGGCCTGGAGTCTGATACGACGTTTTGATCAGCACAATGCACAGTGTGATCAGTTTGCTTGGACTTATCATCGACCCAAACTACGCATGGGCATAGAAACTTTAAAAACAGAATGTGCCATTTACAAGGCACAAGGATTTGACTACTTGTACCTGGAGCAGGCACACTTGTACAAGTCAGAGATAGACGGATTTGAAATACTAGGACCACTGGAGTAACTGATGGATTTATACACAATTTGGGCAGACAAAGAAGGAGATATCTCGGACCTTGAATGGGTCAACGGCATGAAAAGTTTTTTTGATCATTTGGTCAGCGAAGACCGTATGGTTACCTATCGTATCACACGCTGCAAGATGGGCTTTCGCAGCATACCCAACATGCCCGAATGGATGATCATCATGGAGTTCCGTGACATGGGCCAAATGGATTCAGCATTCCGACGAGTAGCGCCACTCAAGGGAGAACTTGAAGACAAACATCGCAGCTTCAATCAGTTTGTGTCGGGCAACATACAACATGCATTGTTTAGAGATTGGCCAGATACTAACTTAACTGATTAAAGACTTGCTACGCAAGTCTATTGATTTCGCTGTCGCTCATCAATGTTATTTTTGTTACTGACTCAGTATCATCTAGATACTGTGGTCATAGTTCACCGTATGCACGGTGAACAACGCATCATCTGAGTGACAGCAGTCATTTACGGTAATGAGATTGTAGTTTCCTACGCGGAGGCGGTTGACCGGTACCCCCTACTCAAGCTTCACATATCAACGGAACCCTAGTGACCCGACGTAAATCCAAGTCCTATGAGCATGGGGTGTATCTTTTTCACAGAGCCCAAACCATTTGTTGCCTTAAGTTAGCAATTGCCTTTGACGCCCAAGTCTGGACCGGGTATTGCACCGTTCCTCAATGGGGTTGAGCCATAGCACTCAACACAGAGTCGTTGTAGATTTAATATTTTGAAAGAGGATGACTGTTTGGCTCTAATAATTCGTGCAGTTGCCGAGTGTTTGTGAATTTTTCTAGTTGCCAGGTTTTGAGATTGAGATTGTGTTTGTAAATTAATGTGTGTTGTATCGCAGCTTCTTGACAGATATCCAAGTTGAATCTAATCAAATCAAGACTGTGCCCTTCAATAATGTATTTGATAATAGTGTCAAAGTACCATATAAAAAACAATCGATTTTTGTGTATTTTTTTCCACTGTTGATATACAGCAAGCCAATGTTCAAATTTTTTATCATCGATATCTACTTCTAAATATTTTAACAGATCACCAACACTTTCGTCAAATGTATTCCATATTTCCATGGTATTAAGATGATAGTGATCGTGATTGAGATTGAGATTTTCTGTTATTCTAAAATTATCAAACGGGCGAAAATTAAGTGCCAGAAACTCACGTTTGTCCCAGATGTTTTTGAGATTCGGTTGGTCCCAAATTTCTTTTGACATGCTAAAAAATCGATCAACAAATTCTTCAAAATTTAAATTGTTCCTGGACGAATAACTGCATTTATATAATGCTTGATCCGGAGTTGATGTCAGCAATACAGTTTTTGAAACATGTGGCAATAATTTCTCGACGGCATCAGCAGTTTTTTGATCATGTGAGTTAGGTGTACCATCAAAATGATGCATGTAAATTATGTTGAAATCTGACAATTTTTCTGCAGCCAACATTTGTTCAAAAGTTTTTTCGAAACTTTCAGCCTTCATCACTTGATTGGGATAAAAATTATGTGCGTTCTGTTCAGTCAACGGATTGTTGGTAATTGGTATAAATTTTTGTTCATCGATTGAATAATAGTCATCACGCCCGGACAAATAATATATTGACCAAGTTAAAAAAGTTCCTCCTACTTCTGGATCTGTCAGAATTGCTATCATGCGTCTTGTTGATTTTCTAAAAATTTTTTCACCAGTTGAAAAAACACTTGATTACTTTGGGTTCCTGGGTGCTCATTGTCGTAATTGGTATCAACAGTGTTCCTTACCATCGAGTCATACAAGTTGATCCAGTCTGCAGGATCAATTCCTCCGGCTTGATCATACTCATCGTGTATTTTTTTATACAGTTTAAAAATAGTGTCATCGTCTCTTGATTCAATTTCAAGTATGGTTTTTTTAGTGAACGGTGTGTAATCTTCTGGCAGTACGTTTGACAATCTAACAAAATAATTTTGATCCCATGGGCATATTCCGTTGACAAAATACAGTTTGATATTGAGTTTTTTAGATAATTTTTTTAAAATATTAGAATACTCTACAACTTTTAAAATCTCGCCATGCAGATGATGTAATACAAGTAATCTATCAAGTAAATCATCTAGATATTTTCTACTCCATCGAGTACCGTTACTGAGATTAACACTGAATTTTGATCTGGATAAGTTATTTTGTATGGTTTCGTTAGTGGGCCAAAGTTCAAGTCCAAGACTGAAATTATATCTTGGCATGCCAGTCCATTGGCAAATTATAGTATCAATATTGCTGTGGTTGCCTATCTCTTTTACTGTGGCTTGAAATATATCTGTGTTGCTGGCGCCACCAATCCCGGCGTTTATAAGTTTTAATTTTTTCAGTTTTGAAATTTGATCATGACACAGATTCACCCATAAATTTGGATGATGTTGAACAGATATTTGCGAACTTTTTTCTGGATCAACATCAGCCCATCCAACCCCTGAAGTAAATGAACACCCGGTGAAAACAACTTTCTTCATTTTAAATCTTGTTTAAAATTTGTCTACCATGTACCCTAACTTGTATGTGTCCATTGTAATAATCTTGGGATTCCAATACTCGCCTACTGAACTGCTCGCGTGCCTCAACGTATGAGCATTCACTTTTGCTAGAACAGTAGTACAGTATCTCTCTGGTGAAATTGTCGGTGCCTAATTTTTCAATGTCTGCTGTGAGTTCTGCGCTGGATCCATAGTATTGTTGCCAATCTGAATCAATTTTGCTGCGTATCTTTTTTCGTTTTTTGATGCCGTTTTTTTGTTTGACCGTTTTGTATGTGGTTTTTGAGAACTTTGCCAGTTTTTTGCCTATGTATTTGCGTCCAGTGAGATTATTTGTGATCAAGTAAACGAATCCTACACATGAGTCGGGCAATGTCTCTACTGGGGTGTTTTGATATAGCCATGTCATGTGTTTAGAATGTTTTACTTGGGTGCTATAGTTATGCCTTTTACCATGAAGTTGCGTATTTTTCATCTACTACAGCACTGACACATTTGGTCTGGCATTCTTGCCAACGATATGTGCCGAATTCTGCAGTCCAAAAATTGTCTGTTAATGCCTGTTGTAATGTTCTTGTGTGTAAATTAAATTTTTCTGCCTGTGTTTGCCATTCTGAATTATGACTGTATCTATTGGCTACCCAGCAGCAGGGGAATAATCTGCCTCGGGCATCTATATATAAACCTTTGTTGCCTATGCTACACAACGGAACTATACCATTGCGGGATTGAATTTTTCTAAATAATTTAACATTGGTTTGGCTTACTGGCACAGCAGGTCTGCTGGTCAACGGCACAATTTCACGTTCAAATCTATGTGTACCACTGACGTATTTTACACTGGGTTCCAGCGGATCATCAACACCATAGTTTGGATACACACTGCCAAACTTTGTGCTTTTGGTCAGTTGAAACACATCCGCGCCTAGTTTTTGAGCAGACTCCTGCATGTGTTTGATGTGATCTTGATTGAATTTGAATGCAATTGCAGCCCATACTATACGGCAATGGCTGGTTGCTCTAAGAGTCTGTAGTCCAGCAATGATACTGTCATAATCGCTGTTCACACGATAAAGGTTGTTGCTCACATTGTCGTATCCATCGATACTGAAATGCACACTGTCGTTTTGATCCAGTGTTTGTCCTAATTGTGTCCACCATGCAGGTTTTTTATAACTACCATTGGTCACAATCACAATCTCTACTGGTTTGATGCTTTTGATATACTGTATGATCGGTATCAGATCATGTGCATATATAGGATCGCCATCATCGCCACAAAACGTAATCTTCTCTACATTTGCCAACACAAACTCAGCAGTGAAATTGCGTTTGAAAAATTCCAAATCTAATTCAGTGTTGATCAATCCATTAGGTACTTCTTGGCGAGCACAACGAGGGCATGCTAGTGTACATTTACTAGAAACCTCAATATGAAAATGCCAAGTTGCCAAAGTCATGCTATTTCAATATCTGTGCTGTAACTGGTGAATCCATTCTCTTTCACAACTTTGAGAATGTTTTCTACCCGGCTGGTCAGCTCATCTCTGTGACTGACCAACCAAATTGATTTGTGTCGTTCACGGCTCATTTTCTTCAGCAATGCCAGAGCGTTTTCAACACCTTGTGTGTCCAGGCCAGAGTCGATCATCTCATCAATGAACAAGATGTTGATGGGTTGATACAAGCTCTCCCACACGTCGCGGAAGGCCCAGCTCATGCTAAGTATCAATCGATTGCGTTCACCACGACTTAGATTGTCAAAGTCCAGTTCGCGACCCAGTTCTTCAATGCTCACAGTGAGATCGTTCTGGAATTTCACAGTATGCGGCAATCCAATTCTATCAAGATAGTGTGTGAGTCGGCTGTTGAGATAACTCAAATTTTGATCAATGATCTTCTTACGCACAAACGAGTCTTTGCTGGTCAGCAGTTTGAGCAAGAACTCTTGATGTTCTTGCACTCTGGTAAATTCGTTTAAGGTATCATAACTCACTACCTGCAATGCTTGATTCTGCATGTCTGTGATCTGTTCGCTGTAGGGATCAGTCTCTGCTGATCTCGCTGCGAGATCCTTCATCAAGGTATCCACAGTGTTCTTGTGATTCAGTGCTTGTTCTAGGCTGTCGTAGAACACCCGAGGTGCTGTGCCCAGTTCTCCAAGTTCCTTTAGCGTGTCCTGATGTTCTTGTCGTTGTGAAAAATTAGCCAACAGTTGCAATGAGATTTCTTGCAAGGTCTTTTCACGCTGTGATTTTACTGTGTCGAGGCTGTTGTCGTGTATCTCTGTGCCGCAAGCAAAACACTTGTGGCTGGCGATCTGACCAAGATCTTTTTCAATCTGAGTCTTTTGCTTGATCAATTTTGCATCGTCGGCATCGATCTGCCGGATCCAGCGATTGGCTTCGTCTGCGGCTTTCTTGCGAACATGATACGCTTCGAGATCTCTATGTGCTTGGACCTCTGCTGCAATGTCGATGTGTTCAAGATCAGCAATGCCTTGTGCCAGGCCTTCAGTATCTTCTGTTTGTTTTCGTAGCCACAAGGTTCGGCGTTTCTCCAAGCTGACGATTTGCTCTTCGATTCTCTTGTTGGCTTCTTGCACAGCCCGGATACGCAGTTCTTCTGCTTGGATAGAGTCTTTGGTCTGTCTGTTGAGTTCTTTGATACGATCGGCACGCTCACTCAGCAGCGTGATACCCAGCAGTTGTTCAATGATGGTTCGTTGTTCGTTGGCTTTCAAACTCAAGAACGGTGCTGTGTATGTGTTCAGCGCCACGATGTGTTGGAACATGTCGTGGCTCATGCCTAGCACACGTTCAATGGCTTCTTGTGTTTCTCGGCTGTCACCTTGTGCTTCGTCCTGTGCTGCTTGATGTTCGTCGTTGACATAGAACTTGAGTACATTGGGTTTACGACCACGTTCAATTCTATAATTCTGTCCACTCACTGAGAAGTCCAGACTCACTAACATGTGTTTGGCATTGGTCTTGTTTACGAGATTGTCTTTGCGGATGTTTGATAGTGCTTGTCCATACAATGCATAACTTAACGCATTGATGATCGTAGTCTTGCCTGTACCATTGCGTGATCCATCACCACCCATGTCTAAGTTTTCACCCAGCACTAGTGTAAGGTCACTGCGGTCAAAGTCAATGGCCTGCGTGGTATTACCCACGCTCATGAAGTTTTTTACTGTGAGGTCACGTAGATGTATCATGTTTTAAAATATATTCTGCAACTTGTTCATGTCCTTGATCTAATAGATGTCCAGTTGCTCCAACCGGATATTGATCACATAGTTCGGTTATATGCCAAGTGTTCCACCCAACAAACTTAGCGAAATCAATTTTACCAATGAGATTTTGTATTTCGTCATGCTCGTCGTTTAGTTGCTGGTCAGACATTAGATCAAAGCACAACAATGATTGTACACTATTATTAAAGTTTTGCCAAGGCACAGTCCATCGATTGATCAGGTTATTGGTAGAATTGATCATCAAATAAAGTTTACCATAGGATTCAAAAAATCTCTGTAGAAGGATTATGTTCTGTAACCAAAGTTTAAACGCATAAAGTTCGTTGTGCCAAAACTTGTAATGCAAATGAGCGTAGTCTGTAAACTCTGGAGTTTTTGAATACAACCCATGAACTAACATTGGATTAAAATTCACTTCGTGATTGTTATCTATTCTATATCTAGTGAATCGTGTGGTATAGGACCAGGCGATATAAAACTTGTCAAACTGATCGATATGCTTTATAGTTCTATACATGATTCGATCATTAGTACCACCACTGACACTGTCATTTAAAAATTCACAATCTAATTTTTTAGATATCAAACTAGGCCAAGATTTCTGTGATGGGTTGTCAAGATCATCGCCCCAGGTATGACTGCAACCATTGAAATACAATCTCATAGATTCTGATAGATTTTTAACAATAGCTTGTTGTCGTAGAATTCGGATTCAATATTGGTGATCTGATCTGTAACGATCTGATCCACTGATTCAAACTTGATCTCACCGGGTGCCATATCTGTGTCCACTGAGGAATTCTTGTTGGGAATCAAAGCCATCTCTCTGAGACCGTAGTCTTTGATGTATGTTTCTTTGATGAAGTTGGCTTCTTCGTATGAGATCTCGATGTCCAAGTTCACACGAACATGCATCCTAGGTGCAAGCAATGAGGCTGCATTATCAATGATGTTGGCCAGTCCTAGCACACGATATCTGGGTTGGTCCGGCCAAGCATGGTAAACAGGATCTTTACCCCACTCTAATATGGTAAGACCACGTTCGTCATCGCCAGCATCTGCATAGTTGTGCGGAAACGCATTGCCGATGTATGTGATGTTTTTCTTGGTTTGGCGTTTGTGAAAGTGCCCAGTAAACACATGTTCAAAATTTGTAAAGTCTTCTCGTTGTACTTCACCATGATCTGGCATCTCAACCATGGCATTCATCAAATAGCCTGGCAGTTCAAAATGCCCAAACATGTATTTGCCTTTCAGCTTGGGTATGCGTTTGTGATCATCGCCGCAAAGCCACGGAGCAATCACAACATCACCGCTGGAAAACCAATCGTTGCAGATTTCCACATTGGGCAAATGTCGAGCCCACTCTACACTTTGAATATCACGATTGTCCCTATAATATAGATCGTGATTTCCAGGAATAAAATAAACTCGATCAAAGTTCTCATTCATGTGCTCCAGTGCCCTGAGGCTGTAGTTCAAGGTGACAATGTTGAGACTGGCTCGATTGTTGTGCCAATCACCAAGAAACATGCAGGTTTCGCAACCTTGTTCCTGGGCCTTGGCAGTGGCCCATTTTACAAAATTTAAACAGTCCTCATTGTGAGTGGTGCTGTTGCTTTTGAGCCCAAAATGTATGTCTGTAAAGATTGCAGCTTTGCGGAATAGATTAGTCATCCTTGCAGTATACTATTCTTCAAGAGAACTTACGACCGGTCCGGACATGGCTTCCATACTAGCTCTGCCAGAATTCTGTCTAGTCCATGAAGGATTGAGTCCGTTCATTTCCAGGATGTCATCGCGTATGTTTTGATTTTTCTTTTCAATGTTCAGGATGCGAGTAAAGCTATTAGTGATAGCGGCAGTATAATACGCAAAAGGGTTCTGCGATTTTGACTCGTCAAATTGCAATCCAATTTGACTGAGTTGCAGCAGGGCTTGACCCCGCATTTCTTCGTTGTAAGTGTATCCACGCCAATTACTCCTTGTAGCATATCTTTCACACAGTTTCATAAACATGGTGGCCAGTTTGCGAGTCATCTCTCCGTGATCTTTGGAGAACTCGCCAGATTCCAAAGTACCGCGCCAATGACTACGACCCACAATGAATGGCGTTTTTTCTTCATCTATACGATAGTGTTCAAATGGTGGAAAGTTCAATCGCACATGATTCAAGCTCAACACCGGCAGATCTAACAGGTCCGCCAAGGGGTCTTCTTCCTCCACAGCATCATCTAGATCTAGGATATCTTCCAGGCGACGACGTTTGGCTTTGGCTTCTGCTTTGGTGATCTTTTTTGGAGCCATGGGCACGTGATCCCAAGTGGTAACGCGAAACACAATGTCTGTGTTGGGGATTTTTTTAGGATCCACAATCTCACCAGTTTCACGTTTGATACGATCTGCACGATTGCGTCGTGCTTCGGCAGTTGTTCGTTGATTGATCTTGTCAAGACTGGGCAAGATGATATCAAATTGATGATCCAAGTTGCGATCACGGTACCAACAGTAGTTGTTTTTGCTTAGATGTATTTCTTTGAGGATATCTCTGTTGTTGAGATAGTTAACGCGGGGTGCAGACTTTGGCAATAAAGACATGGATTCTCCTGATATGTATTTATTGTAACAGATTTAGTCAAGTTGTCAACCTTTATATAAACTATGCCGTTTTTGCACCTGCTAAATAAGATACAGGAACAACAATGGCATACACACCCAGTCAGGCAAACGAAGTTAACAATCTGTTAAAAGGTGGTCTCAGCACGGCCGATGCAGCCAAACAGGCCAATATATCTACTCCTGCTGACTTTGCAATAGGAAACAACGGTGAAGTTGGTGGGCTGATCCCCGGCGCCGGAGCCACTCCAGCCACCACCCAATCCACATTCCAGTCAGTGAGTTATCCACAACTTGCGTCAGGGCAACCTGCTCAGGGTGTGCAGTTGGCCGCTGCTGCACCACCAGTTTTCAACGGGGTTGTGAATCGAGACGGTACTATCACTTTCTTCACACCAGGCCAGGATCAAACACTATCAACTGGCCCAGCCACAACCACACCTGCACCGGCAATCAGTGCTTCAGGTCGGGCAAACTCAGTGCCTGCCACACCTCCTCCTACCACAACCACTCAAAATGTTGGCCCCTTTGCTAGTGGCTATCGAGGTGTAGCTGGTCCGTTGACAGAAGGGCCGCCACTGCCCAACAACACTGTGACACCGGTTG
>Ga0214919_10011532_pt1 | contig 11018 bp, 7 predicted proteins | sample LL1503_MetaG_FD_177994 | JGI IMG/M metagenome (GOLD analysis project Ga0214919, IMG submission 177994) | Freshwater microbial communities from Lake Lanier, Atlanta, Georgia, United States - LL-1503 | ecosystem: Environmental > Aquatic > Freshwater > Lake | place: USA: Georgia | collected 2015-03-15
CATGGGCATGGGCATGGGCATGGGCATGGGCATGGGCATGGGCATGGGTGGCGGGGCATGTTGCGCAATCCGAAAAAGCAATAGTCATGCCGACGATCGCTCGTCGCCGGTGCTGGTCCAGGTTTTGGCGAGCGCGTGGTCAGCCCGACCAGGCCGACCGGGTCGAGCCCGCGTCGAGCCCGCTTTGGGCGTCGACGCGCCCTGAGTTACCGAGTTTTTCGTGTTTGCCGCATCCTACAATCTTCCAATGAGCAAGCGGCTTTTCAAGTGGTTGGGTTGGTTTATCTTTCTGGCAGCCCAGGCCGCGCCGGTGCTGGCGCAGGATCTGGTGCGCCAACGCAGCTATCTTGAAGACGAACGCGGCGCGCTGAGTTTCGAGCAGGTCCGGTCGGCCGAGTTTCAGCCCATGGGCTTGTTGTTGAACAAAGGTTTCACTGATTCGGTCATCTGGGTCAAGCTGACGCTAGACCTCGCAAAGGCCCTGGATGCGGCCGAATTGCGGCTGACACCGACCACCATCGACAAGGTCCAGTTGTATGTCTATTCCGACCTCGGCGCGAGACTGGTCGGGCCTATCAGCCTGGTTGAAAGATCAGCGCAAGCCAGAACCATCCTGAGCTTGCCGGCGGGTCGCCACAGCCTGTATTTGCAGATCAAGTCGGCAGGCTTGATGATGATCATGCCGCAGGTCTTCAGCGAGACCTATTCAAGCTATTTTGACCGGACCCAGACACGCCTGGAAGGCGGGCTGACGGTCTTTATATTGACCGCTTTCATCTTTTCGATCTGGATCTGGGTTCAGAACAAGGAGCCGGTATTTTTGGTGTTCGGCCTGCACCTGTTGATCATCCTGTTTCAGTTTTACCTGCACACCGACATCCTGTCCTTGCGCCTGTCGGCGAGCGCCGAGTTCAACAAGCAATTGCCTCGGGTCTGGAACATGTTCACGGTCTGCACCTCCAGCGCGGTCATGCTGGTCTGCGCAATCCGGTTCAAGGCCGGCGCGCTGTTTGTCAATGTTTGCAAGTTCTTCGCGGTTTTCTTTGCAGTGCTGCTGTCAGCCTATCTGGTGGCCGGGTCCAGGCGCTTGCTGGTGTTCGGCATGCTCACCGGAGTGAGCTACACATTTCTGGCTCAAATATTCCTGGCGTGCTACTTCTTGAACCGGCTCAGGAACCTGATGAGCCTGCTGCTGATGGGGGCATTCGCCAGCATCTGTGCGGCGATTGTGTTGCAGGTGTTCATGGGCAACTTGGCAGCACATCTGACCTTGCTGCGCGAGATTGATTTCTTCGTGCTGCGGGCGCTGTTGATCCCGATCTTCATGGGCTGGTTGTTCATGGTCTCGGAGCATGAACGCAAGATCGAGATGGCGGCTGCGCTCAAGCTCAAGAACGACGCACTGGTGCTGGCCGACGTCGAGGCGCAGCGGCGCAAGATTCAATCCTATTTTCTGGCGATGTTGACGCACGAATTGAAAACGCCGCTGTCGATCATCCAGATCGCCGCCGACTCCTTGATGCCAAGTCTCTCGGGCGCGCCCTCTGACGCAAAGCGCTTGCTGCACATCCAGAAGTCCGTCGACGACATGAATTACGTGCTCGAGCGCTGTGTTGAAATCGAAGACGATGCCGATCGCAACATGATCCCGAAAGCGGCGCGGCTCAGCATCAAATACCTGTTCAAGGATGTGTTGAGCTCGGTCGATGCCGACCGAATCGAGGTCCATGACGACGGCAGCGATTTTCTGATTTCGGACTTTCAATTTCTCAGGATCATCCTGACCAACCTGCTGACGAACGCCGTCAAATACTCGTACGAGGGCTCGAAGATCGAGTTGCACGCGCTGCGGCAGCCTGGCCAGTCCGGCGCGGTATTGTTCAAGGTGCGCAACGATCTCGGTGACGCGGGTCGGCCAGATGCGGACGAATTGTTCTCGCGCTATTACCGCACCGAGGGTGCCAAGAGGCAGCCGGGGGTAGGACTGGGGCTGTGGCTGTCGCAGAACCTGGCACTGAAGCTGGGGTCGGCGATCGAGGTGCAAGTCGACGCTGAGGCGATCGAATTCTCGTTCGAAGTCGGCCAAGGCGATTGACCGCAGGCGCTTGATGGCGAGCCTGCAAGGTCACGCAAGTTTAGAGCCCTTGAGCCGGCTAGCATCGGATTGATGTTGTTGAAATATTCACTGATGAGCCCTGCGGCCGACGCGTACTGCTGCGCTGCCACGGCTGATGCTGCTGGCCGCCGAGGATGGTGCGCACCGGCATGCCGGGTGACAGCCGCAGCGCACCAAATTGCTGCCCTGGCCCAAGCACAGCGCAGCGTGGGTCACCGTGACGATGGCCTGTTTCGATTGAATGTCAACCCATAAGAATGACGAACTTGAGCAATTCGATCAAAGTGCTTCTTGTCGAGGACAACGAGCGCTTGCGCGAAGAACTGGTGAACCTGTTGTGTCAGGAAGGTCTGACCGCCCATGGTGTGGGCGACGGTGCAGAGTTGAACGAGCGTCTGAAGGTCGACCAGCCGCATGTGCTGATCCTCGATTTGAACCTCCCCTTTGAGGACGGGATCAGCATCGCGGCGCGAATCCGGGTTGCCTTTCCAGAGATCAGGATCGTGATGTTGACCGGACGGGTCAACGGCGTGGACCGGGCGCAAGGCTACGAGGCAGGGGCTGACATCTACCTGACCAAACCAACCCGACCGGTTGAACTCCTGGCCGTGATCCGTAACCTGCACCGGCGCTACAAGGGCGATGCCGGCGAAGAGGCGCGTTGGTCGCTGGACAGTTCGAAATTCATGATGGTGTCGTCGCACGGCCAGACGATCAGGCTGACCGAAGCTGAAGTCAGCCTGCTGTATGCGATGGCGATTTCGGGCAGACACCTCGATCACCTGGAACTGATGTCGCTGTTCAATCAGGACATCTCGGATGAAAAATCCTGCAAAAGCCGTCTCGAAGTCTTGATCAGCCGCTTGCGGTCCAAGCTTCGCATGCAAGGTTCGAGTCCGCTGGATATCCAGGTCTTGCGGGGGCGCGGCTACCGGCTCACATTTGCGCTGGCCTGCTTGGGCGTGGCACCGCCTGAACTGGTTCGGTCTGCCGATCGCGACGACGACTAGCTTGCCGGGCGACGCCTGATCGCCGGATGGGTTGCCGACTGGCATGCCGGTTCGCCAGGAGTTTGACGGGCAAACCACGCAGCGGACTCAGCCACTTGCGCGCTCGCCGCGAAGCAACGCATATTTTTAGCGTATGCTGGCTAAAATGATTGAAATGTTTCAACTTGTCGGAGCGAGAGTATTTATGCTGCGTTCTCAGCGACAATCGGCGCGGACAGCTGTGCAGTAGTAGTTGCTTGCCTCGGCCACGTTGCCGAGATGGAAATTTGCTCGAAGGTCTCGCGGTGCAAGTCAGTGCTCCATGGCTTGTCGAAGAGTCCCGCCGCCCAGGCGCACAACGGCGAATCAGGCCAGGTGCGGGGCGGATCCATCATGAAAGCCCGCCGTGTTCAAGTGTTCTGATTTCAGCCCCAAAGTCCGTCGACGCCGTGCCGTCCTGCTGTGCGCGCTGTGGTTGGCTGTCGGCTCGGCGCTGGCAGCGCCTCAGGCCGAGTTCGGCGACAAGTTTCTGATGATGGGCACTGGGCCCGTCGGCGGCGCGTTCCGCCCGATCGGCGAATCTGTTTGCGAAGCCATCAACGAAGACCGTCGGGCCTCGCTGGTGCGCTGTGTTCCTGTGGGCACTGCCGGCTCGATCTTCAACCTGTATGCGGTGGCCAACGGCTCGATACAGCTTGGCGTGGCGCAGGAAGACCTGGTCTCGAAGCTTTATGCCGACCACAAGCAGGCGCTTGGCCGATCGCTGCGCGTTGTTGCGCTGCTGCACGACTCGCCGATCGCGGTGATGGTGCACCGGGATTCCGGCATCACCGAACTGGGGCAGATCGCCGGCAAGAACTTCAACCTGGGCAACCCCGGTTCGGGCATGTTCACGATCACCGCGGCGCTGCTGCGCGCGCTGGACTTGCGCAAGGAAGACTTTGCCAGCGCCGCCAACTTGCCCACCAGCGAGTTCGAGCGGGCATTTTGCGACCGCAAGGTTGACGCCGTGGTCGAGGCGGTGGCGCATCCTTCCGCGTTGTTCGAAAAGCTGCGCGCTTGCGGCGGCGTGTTCATCGACATCCCCGCGCCGGTACAGGCCAAGATGCAGGCCGCCAACAAGCTGCTGTCGCCGATGTCGATTGCGGCCAACACTTATGCAGTACAGGACAAAGCCGTGACCACCTTGGGCATGCGCAACGTGCTGTTCACCAACGCCGCGGTCGATGAAGAGTCAATCTTTCGGCTGACCACGACCCTGAAACGGCAGTACGACGATCTCAAGTGCAGTCAGGTGTTGCTCAGCAGCATGGTGCGCATGGAGCAGACCGATGCCGCGTCGCTGCCTGCGCCGCTGCACCCGGGCGCGCTTCGAGCGCTGCAAGGCATCAGCAGGGGTGCTCGGTGAGCGCGCGCCGAGGGTTTGGCGTCAGGCTGACGCCGCTGGCGCTGGCCGGCCTGCTGGCCTGCGCTTCAGGGGGCGCGCAACAGCCCTCTAGCCTGCTGCAACAAGCCGCGATGAGCACCGGTCAGGCCGCAGCGCTGGCCACCGACGACCTCGGCGGCATGCGGATCGCGCCGTCGTCGGAAAGACCCGAGGCGTCGCCGAGCTCGCTACTAAATGTGTCGTTGAGCGCGCCAGTGATCGCGCCGACGATCGCGCCGACGATCGCGCCGATGACCGCGCCGACGGTCGCGGGGATGATCGCGCCATTGAGCGCGCAGCCCGTGCTGCGGCCTGGCTTCAAGACGGTGTCAAGCCAGGCCGCGCCGGCCAGGCCTGCGGCCATCGCGCCAGGCGCTGGGCTCGCTGCCGCCGACCTGCCGCCGCGACAGTCCTTGCTGCAAATCGTCGCAGCGCTGCGCGCCATACCCGGCAAAGGCGCAGACACCGAGGCCTTGGCGCGCGCCACCGCAGCGCTGGGATTTGCCGCCGAACTCGATCTGGGCAAGGCCAGCAAGGCGATCAACGAAGCGCTGCAGCTCGACGCGAGCAACTCCTACCTGCACTTCTTCAACGGTTTCATCTACCACCTGCAAGCCCGCCAAGGCGACACCGAGAAGACCGAACTGGCGCTCGAGGGCTACCAGCAGGCGGTGCGTTTCGAGCCCAGCAACTGGATCGCGCACGAGTTCCTGGGCTTGGCCTTGCTCGAGCAAAAGCTCTACCGCAAGGCCCAGAGCGCTTTCGCCGAGGTGCTGCTGCAGCGTCCGGACGATCCGGTGGTGCTGGCCCGTATGCTGGCCGCGTCCTACTTGGCGGGAGACGCCCGGACAGCCTGTGCGATGGCCGACCAGTTGGGTGGCATGACCGATGTCGGCGGATCGCGCCCGAGCTTTCTGCGCACCAGCGTCTCGGTCTACGCGGCCTGCGGCGAATTTGACAAAGCCGAGTCGGCGCGGCTGGCTTATGAGGGCCTGGCCAAGAACCCTGCCGAGGCCCAGCAAGCAGGCCGTCGCCTGTCGCAGTGGCAGTCGTTCTTCAAGTCCCAAGGCGAGATTGGCGACGAGCTCGCGGCGGGCATGATCAAGACCCAGGGCCAGCCGCAGCAGCAGCCGATGGGCGGGCCCCAGCCGCCTGTGGCGGTGGCCGCCACAGCCCCCAGCACAGGCGACAGCCGGATGGTGTTGGTCGACGTCGTGATGGTGCGCACCGAGGATTCGATTTCGACCTCCAAAGGCGTGAACCTGCTCAGCGCGCTGCAGTTGCAGTTCGGCTCGGTCAGCTCGGCAGCTTTCAACAAGGCCTTCAGCCAAACCACGGGTGCGGGCGGGTCCACCATCCTGGCCAGAGCGATCACCGTGCCGGCGCTGGCTTACTCGCTCAACCTGGCCAATGCCAACACCAGCTTGAACGAGGTGCTGGCCAGGCCCACGCTGGCTGCTGTTGAGGGCATGCGCTCAGAGTTCTTCTCGGGCACCAGCCTGAATGCGGCGGTGGTGTCCAACGGCGGTGTGTCAGGCGGCAGCGCGGTGTCGCTCGAGAAGCGCTACGGCGTCAAGCTCACGGTGCTGCCTCAGATCATGGCCAACGGCATGGTCAGGCTGTCGATCGATGCCTCGCGAACCTTTCTCAAGCCGCCGAGCGCCAACATCGGCTTCACCTACAAGCTGGAGATCTCGGAGATCCTGGCCAACGCCAATGTCGTGATGCGCATGGGCGACACCTTGGTGCTGGGCGGCTTGAGCGAGAAGGAGTCGACCACCAACCGCGACGGTGTTCCCGTGCTGCAGGACGTGCCCGGGCTGCAATACCTGTTCTCGCAACAGACCAAGACCGACTACCAGCGCTCGGTGCTGATCCTGATCACGCCGCGGCCGGCGAGCTACACCTGGTTGTCCGAGGAGGCTCAATCGGCGATCGCCAAGGACAGCGCCAAGGACGGCGGCATCTCGCCCGGCCTCGATGTGCTGCGCGCGCGCTATAGCGACTGGTTCAAGCCTTACCCGAACCTGGCCTCGGTCTTCCACCACCTGAACTACGCCGACCTGTACCGCGAGTTCCGCACCGGCGATGTCACGCTGGAGCGCTGGGACCGGATGGAAACCACGTCCGAGCGCCTGCGTCAAGCCTTGAGCTTTCTGTACTACTGAGGCCATTCGATGAACCTGCATGCAAGCCCTATTCGAGGCGCATGGTTGCTGGCCTTGGCAGCACTTTGTGGCGCGGCGCAGGCCGGTGACCCGGACGAAGCCAAGCGGCTTTTGAGCGGCCGTAGTTGCTTCCGCTGCGACCTGCGCTACGAGACGGCGATCCAGGCGGACCTCACCCGCATCAACTTGCGCGGCGCCTACATGTTCAACATCAACCTGATGAGTGCGCGACTGGTCGGTGCTCAGCTCGAGAGCTCGAACCTGCAGATGGCCAACCTCGAGCGCGCCGACCTGAGCCAGGCCAGGCTTGACCGCGCCACCTTGACGGCGGCCAACTTTCTCGGCGCCACGCTGATCGGTGCTTCGCTGGCGCAGGTGGTGGCGCGCGGCACCAACTTCGACTCGACCGACCTCAGCGACGTCGACATGACGACGGCCGACCTGCAGTCGGCCAGCTTTGTCAACGCCTTCGCCGAAAAAGCCACTTTCATGAGTGCAGACCTGCGGCGGGCGAACCTGAAGTCAGCCCGCATGCACGGCGCGCAGTTCGTCGATGCCAACCTCGGCGCGGCGGTGCTGAGTTTGGCCTGGCTGCACAACAGCAATTTTCGCAAAGCGCAGATGGTGGGCGCCGACCTGTCGGGCGCCCGGCTGCGTTACGCCAACATGTCCGGTGCGGTGCTGACGGGCGCCAACCTGCGTGGCGCCGACCTCACCGGCGTCAATCTGTCGAGCGCCGACCTGCGCAACGCCGACCTGACGGGCGCCGAAATGGGCAGTGTAGTGCTCGAAGGCGCACTCACCTGCGGCTCGACCGGCTCAGACGGCACGCCGGCAAAACCCTGTTGAATCGCTCCGGCGAATCGCTCTGGCTTGGGTCTGGCGAGGCTGACGGCTGTCGCAAATGCGAGCCGTTAGCACCGGTGATTCAGACCGACTGATCGGCCAGGCAGCAAACCTTCGCCGAAAATCGCCCAGGCATCAGGCGGCGATCACGCCGAAGGCGGTGCCAGCCCAACAAGGTGAAACGGGTGCCCTGCCGCGTAGCCGCAGGGCACCCGTCGTGGTGGGCGAATGGCCCGGGTCAGCCCCGACGTTCCCACGTCGGGGCAATCCAACGCTTACTGCCAGTTCGGCGAGGTGCCCGCCATGCCAACATAAGGCGCGGCATTTACCAGCGAGCCCGGGACCGGCGGCGAGACGATCACACCGACCGAGAACGAAGGCCAACCCGTGATCATTGCTTTCAGATCATTCAAGGCCGTCATCACCTGCCCCGTGAACCGCTTGATCGAATCCGGCGAAGGCGGCGAGGTCGTGAACAATTGCTTCATGGTCGTCGACAGTGTGTTGGGGTCCAGGAAACCAAACACACTGTTCGGAATAGGCCAATTGGTGCCCATGGTCACCGGGGTCAGCTCGGTTGCGAAGCCGAATGCAGATTCCACTGGTGTGTAGGTAAGCGGCCCTGGCGACCAAGTGGCTTCGATCGAGACAACCGGCAACGTACCTCCCGTGACCGCTTTGGCTTCAGCGGCAACAGGGCATTCCGTCACGTCTGGCATCACGCTTGCTGCCCAGTCGAAGATGTACACGGGCTTGTTGTTTTTCAGGTAAGTCGACATGCGTATGCCCGCCGACGCAGCTACGGCCGTGCATGCATTGGGAATGCCCTGCGAGATCACCATACCGATGCCGATGCCCTGCTCCATGTTGCCGCCCATGAAACAGGTGGACCCGTTGTTGAGGCCGAAGATCGCCGTCGCCAAGCTTTGAAACTCTGCCATCTCGCCGCTTGTCAGCGTCGTTCCGTCGACCGCTTTGCGCATCAAGCGGTTGATCGCCGCCATGTCTTTGGCGCCCAGGCCTTTCAAGGCGGCGCTGGCCTGCTTGATGCACTGTTCCGCTGTCTTCACGCGGTCGCCACCAGCTGCCTTCAACAGTTCTTGGAAGTCAGGTACATCTATTTTCAGCACGGCGAGTTGTTTTTTCATCTCGGCCACCGCATCCCTGGCCACGTTCGTGGTCGCTTTCAGCGCGGTGAAAGCTGCGCCTTGGGTGCCTTTCGCGACCTTGTCTTGGACCTTGTTGACAGCTGCCAGAGCCTCGGTGGGATTCATCGGCAGGCCTTGCTTCTCGTAAGCAGCAGCGGCAGCCGCGGCTACTTTCTGGGCCTCGGCAGCAGCAACAGCGGCAGCTTTTTCTGCAGCGGCTTTTGCATCAGCCGCGAGCTTGGCCGCAGCGTCGGCCTTGGCCTTGGCTTCGGCGGCGGCTTTCTCAGCTGCGGCTTTTGCTGCGGCGGCTTGCCGCTCAGCTTCGGCCCTAGCGGCGGCGGCTTGCTGTTCAGCCAAAGCCTTTGCCGCTTGAGCGGCTGCTGCGGCCTTGTCACGGACCTCTTGCGCCAAGCACTTGGCGTCGTACCACTTGCATCCAGCATGGGCGCTCATCGAGACCGTGCCCAGCGCGAGGGCGACCAGCAGGCCCAGGCCCAGCTTGGTCGGTATAGTTCTTTTTGACATGTCGATTTCCTTGAATTGACTGAGGGTGAGCGCTGGCGCTCAGCTTCTGAGCTTGGCGAAAACCGCGCTGCTGTTCGGGTGCAGCTTTTCAATCCGCTGCATCTCGGCCTCGACTTCGCCGCTCTTGGCGCTGACCTGGTCGAGCATCGCGTCGGCAGCCTTGTTGGCGTCGCTGCTGACGCCCGATTGCGCGGCGCCATGTATCGCCGTGCTCACCCGATCGGCGCTGGCTTTGACCTTGGCCACAAGGGCACTGGACTTTTGCGCGAAGGCTGTGGCGTCGGCCGTAGTCTTGACCTTTGCCATTTCCTGTTGCAGCCCGGCGAGCGCATCGACGTGGGCCTTGAGCGTTCCGGCGGTGAAGTCGGCGCCGAGGGCCGGGTTGGCGCTGACGGCTGCGACGACGCCTGCCGTTTTCGCGGCTGCGGCGGCTTTGTCAGCGTTGGCATGGGCCTCGTCGGCGGCCTTGAGCGCTGCCTGGGCTTCCTTGATCGCTGCGCGTTCGGCTTTCATCGCCGCAGCGTGTTTGGCCCTTTCCGCCTTGACGGCGGGGTTTGCCTCTGCGGTGGTCGCTGCTGCTGCGGCACGACGGGCCTGGCGCGCGGCCTCGCGCTCATCGGCGGTCTTGGGGACGCTTTCAGGGGCTGTGGCCGCTTTGGCTTTGGCCGCGACGGCCTGGTCGACGGCTGTGGCGTCTTGGGCCAGTTTTTCGATCAAAGCCTTGTGCTCGTTGATCGCGGCCTTGGTGCTGTCTTGCGCGAAGCTGGAACTGATGACGACGCAGCCGAGCGCGAGCGCGACCGCTGTTCTTTCAAGATATTTTGGTATTTTCATGTTGACTTGATCTCATTGTGGTGACGATTTGTCGAATTCTGTTCGATGTTGATTTGGGCTTTTTTTCGTCACTCCTAACAATTTTGTTGCGTTTTTATCAGTTTAGGTTTTTTAAGAGAATTAATTTGTAATGTACGTGGACTGTCTTGCCCAAACTTGCGCAAGCTTGCGGCGCTGGCGGACGGCGGTGCGATCTCGTGCTTGAACTTCGGGGAGAAGTCATCGAGCCGCAGGCACTGATCGATGCCCAACGCAGGCTACGTTGGCGGCCAAAAGGCTACAGGCCGATGCAAGGCTGCCCGCGCTGTAGCGGGGCGCCGCTCAGCGCAGGAGATCAGCCTAGCGACCTACAACGGCAAAGCTGGCCTGGTGGTTTGCTGAGCGCTGTCCACGCAGGTCAAGAGTCACCTGTTCGAGGCCTGTGTGCCGGTCGGCACACAGCATGGTCTTGTCGGAGCAGTTGAAGTCGCTTGACTGCGATTTTTCCGCGCGAAGCAGATAGGCGTTGTTGCCGGCGCCGTGATGCTCGAAGCTCGGCCGCCGGTCAAGGCCTTGCAGGCCATCAAATGCCGCGGTCAGCCGATCAGCCGATCAGATAACGGGCTAGATAAACATGCAAGATAAACGAGTCAGATATACAAGGAGATCAGATCAACGGGCTTCGGCCCGGCAGTGAGTGCCCGGGCCGGCGCGCGCTGACGCGCTCAGGTCGCGGTGGCTTGCCGCACCGCCCGCGCCCAGCCGGCCATCAACTCCTGCGCACGGTCGCGCGGCAGCGTCGGGTGGAAGCGGCGGTCGACTTGCCACAGCGCCTCGAGTTCGTCGAGGTTGCGCCACACACCGGTGGCCAGCCCCGCCAGATAGGCCGCGCCCAGCGCGGTGGTCTCAACCACTTTGGGCCGCACCACCGGGATGCCCAGCAGGTCGGCCTGGAACTGCATCAGCAAGTCGTTGACGCAGGCGCCG
>Ga0214919_10011541_pt1 | contig 11011 bp, 15 predicted proteins | sample LL1503_MetaG_FD_177994 | JGI IMG/M metagenome (GOLD analysis project Ga0214919, IMG submission 177994) | Freshwater microbial communities from Lake Lanier, Atlanta, Georgia, United States - LL-1503 | ecosystem: Environmental > Aquatic > Freshwater > Lake | place: USA: Georgia | collected...
TTGATTAATGATGTTAAAGCTAATCATGGGTATAATTGGATTGCATGGTCTTATAAAGAAAATGGAGTTGAATTTACCGAACTTGCCCTAAAACAAGACAAAGCAAAAAGTGGACATGATGTTTATAACATTGCAGAGTCTTATAAAGATTTTGGAGCTAAATTTACCAAACTTGCCTTACAACATGAAAAGGCAAAAAGTGGACTGGATGTTTATTGGATTGCAAGGTCTTATAAACAAAATGGAGTTAAATTTACTAAACTTGCCTTACAGCATGAAAAAGCAAAAAGTGGAGAGGATGTTTGTTACATTGCATTGTCTTATAAAAAATATGGAGCTGAATTTACCGAACTTGCTTTACAGGAAGACAAAGCAAAAGATGGACATGATGTTTATTACATTGCAAAAAAAATGTTTAACGAAGGTAACAATTAACTTTTAATTTATAATTAAATTTTAATTTATACATTGTTTATATATGGAAAAAAAGATTATTAAATTAAACAATATTAAGTTATCAAATATTTATCATTTTATTTCACAAATCATCCATAATGATAAAAAAAAATTTTATATAAATCAACACCAAGTATTACTTTATTTAAAAACCGAGTATGTTATACATTTAGATCAAAACACATATCAAGAATTTAAATATAATTTACAACATATCAAAGATAGCGTATATTGTCAAACTACAATATTAAAGTTGTTAGAAATTGCAGAGTTGCCAAAAAAATTTAGAATGCCTCAAGATGAGTTAGAAATAATAATAAAAAACTATTTTTTAGATTATAGATTTGGACTTTTAGCAAAAGTAATAGATGAATACAAAGATTACAGCAAAAGTGATATGTATTTTATTATAAATAGATACAAAGAAAAAAAAGAAACGTGGGATATTATTAATGACATTATTACCACACATGTAGGTTTAACAAATTAAATAATTAATTATTTTTAAAATATTACTTGACTATTAAAAAACACTTATTATATTTAATTAACTTTTAATTTATATTATGAACCCACAAAGTGATAAAAAAAATCATTTTAATATTTTATATGAAATTGATTTTAGTAAAACAATAAAAATCATAAATGAATTATCTTATATACCTTGGGCTAATTCTTGGATTGAATTAAAAAAGCGATATCCTTGTGCTACTTATGAGCTTTTAAAGTTTAATGATTTACCTTATGTTTTTGATCCACTTACTGGATACATGGTTTTTACAACAGTGACTGTAGAACACATAACGCTTCCAATGTGGTTACCTGTAATGAATTTAGTTGATAAACCAATGAAAGATAAATCTTATGAGTATATAACAGATGATGGAAAAAAAGAAATTTGTGAAGCTGCAACTATGTTTGATATAAATACAGCAATTATGCGTTGTTTAACTAAAAATATTGCAATGTTTGGAGCGGGTATTTCTGTGTATGCAAAAGAAAATTTATCTGAAAAAAGTAAAATTGAATCTGTAAATCTTCAAAATAAAAACATTTCAAATGAACAAATTATCGAAATAGAAACACTTTTATCAAAGCAAACTGAAAAAACATTAGATATAATACTAAAAACACATCAAGTATCTAACTTACATGAAATATCGATATGTAGATTTGATGCCATTAAAAAAGCACTAGAGCATAGTATAAAAAAACATGAAGCAAGTAACTCTTTATTTATATGATATTTATATGATAATTAAACCAAAAATAATAACAAATGATGAGATACAACAAGGAACAGAGGAGTGGAAACAACTAAGGCTTGGAAAAGCCACAGCTTCTAAATTTAAACGAATTATAACAAGGACAGGAAAAAGATCGACATCATATGAAAAATATGCTTTAGAACTTGCCTTTGAAAAGTTTGCAGCAAGAATTCCTGATAGTTTTAGTACTCAAGCAATGGAAAGAGGCATAGCTTTGGAAAGTATTGCAAGACAAGAATATTCCAAAAACACCTTAACAGAAGTTACTGAAGTTGCATTTTTTGATTGTGGTAGTTATGGATTTTCGCCAGATGGATTGATAGATGATGATGGGTTAATTGAAGTAAAAGCAATGAACATTGAAAAGCATGCTGAATGTTTTATAACAAAGGAAGTACCAGATGAGCATTATGCACAGTGTCAAGGAGCTCTTATGGTAAGTCAACGCAAATGGATTGATTTTGTAAGTTATAATTCAGATTTAAGGCAACCATTAGATTTAGTAATTATTAGGCTATTTCCAGATATAGAATTTATCAATAATTTAAGTAAATATGTTCAAGATACAATAAATAAACGAGATGAGTTTATAAAATTAATAGAAAATAAATAATATTACTTTTAGTTTAAAGTTAATTTTGTAATTTAAATACTTTTTCACAAACTGCTAAAAATTCTAACTCTGTTTTACAAATAAAACAATCGAATCCATGATAAGAAAGTGAATCAATTAAATAATTTTGTGCTAAACTAGTCTTTCCATCTAATGCTTTTAATTCTATAAAAAATATCTTATTACTATTTATAATCATAAAATCTGGAATGCCGGCTATTTTACCTTGTTTTTTCATTTTATTATGATATGCAAAAGATGTTCTTTTAGGGGTTTCATTTGCAATATGAACTATCATTGGTTTTGTTTTATCTTGTTCAAAATCACCATATATTGATTTAAATAATTGTAAGCAATATTGCTGTAAAGTAGATTCATCAAATATTAACTTTCCCTTGTAAAGATTTTTTTTATATTTAATTGATATTTTTGGAAATAATTGTAAGCAATATTTTTGCAAACTATCTTCATCAAAAACAAACTCTCCTTTGTAAGTCTTAATTATTAAAGTTTTTATCATGCAAAAATATCATAAAATAAATTTTTTCTCAATTTTTTAGATAAAACACTGTCAATTTCATTATAAACTTCTTTTGTTATTTTCATTTTTTTCTTAATTTTATTAAGTCCTCTTTTTAAAAGATTTAATTCAAAATTTTCAATTAAAGATAATATAGATTGATTTTCATGGCTTCCAATATGAACCGCAGAACATAAGTTGATAAATAATAATCTTAACATAATCTCAGAGTTTTCGTTACAATAAAATTTAGATTTAAAATTGTTATATTCTAATAAAAATGCTCTTTTATATTGCTTAATATAATCTTTTTTATTTTTTAACATAATTTTTATCAAATATAAATTTACAGGATAGCCATAGTAATTTACATTACGCGACAATCTAAGGACTGCCTTACAACTATCGTTTAATACATATATTATTAATTTTAAATGTCAATAAATTTATTTTTAAAATATTATTTGACATTTAAAAAACACTTGTTATAGTTAAATTATTTAAGGAAAAAGGTTGTCAAGATAACATAGATAAAGTTTATACAGATAAAGAATTTGGATTATATAGTAATTATTTATTTGCAAATACTAATATAAGAAATTTCCCTTGTGACATTAGTTTAATAAATTAGAATTAAAAAATTAGTAATAACTTTTACCCCCTATAATTTTAGGGAGTAAAAAACTAAATTAAAATTATTTATTTTTCTTAAATATATCATTATGATCTTTAACATATATTGAAATTATATCTTTCCATTTGTTTAATTTAGTTTCATTTTTTTGCTTAAGTGCATTAATTAGTGCATCCAATATAAGTGCTTTGGGGTGTTTTGGATCTGGAGCATATAATAAAGTGTTTAAAGTATTTTTATTGGTTTTATATGTTTTATCTAGAAGATCTTGTTCTTCTAATATTTTTACAATAATCCAATTATTTACATTAGGCACATTGCGATACTTTTTTAATGTTACTTTTTTTTCTATTAACATAATATTATTATAAATTTAATAAATTAAATAAAGTATTTTTTAAATGTCAAGTAATATTTTAAAAATAATTAATCTTTTTTACCTTCGTTAAACATTTCTTTTGCAATGCAACAAACATCCCATTCATTTTTTGCTTTGTCTTGTTTTAGGGCAAGTTCAGTAAATTTAACTCCATATTGTTTATAAGACTTTGCAATCCAATAAACATAATTTGCATTTTTTGCTTTGTCTTGTTGTAAGGCAAGTTCAGTAAATTCAACTCCATGTTCTTTATAAGACTTTGCAATCAAAAAAGCATCATTTCCATCTTTTGCTTTTTCATGCTGTAAGGCAAGTTCGGTAAATTCAACTCCATTTTCTTTATAAGACTTTGCAATGGAATAAGCATCATTTCCATATTTTGCTTTTTCGTGTTGTAAGGCAAGTTCGGTAAATTTAACTCCATATTGTACATAAGAATCTGCAATCGAACAAACACACCATCCATTTTTTACTTTTTGATGCTGTAGGGCAAGTTTAGTAAATTTAACTCCATGTTCTACATAAGACCTTGCAATGCAACAAGCATCATATCCATCTTTTGCTTTGTCTTGTTTTAGGGCAAGTTTAGTAAATTTAACTCCATGTTCTTTATAAGACTTTGCAATCCAATAAACATAATATCCTCTTTTTACTTGTTTTTGCTTTAAGGCAAACTCGGTAGCCTCAAGTCCATTGTATTTATAACAATCTGCAATATCATCATACCCATCACCATCTTTAACATCATTAATCAATTCTTGATTACAGTTGTTTTGTTGTAAAAAATGTAAAACCTCTTCTTTTGTTTTCATGATATAAATTAAAAGTTAATTAACTATAATAAGTGTTTTTTAATAGTCAAGTAATATTTTAAAAATAATTGTTATTTAATTTTATATAATTAAAATAGCTTGTTTGCAATTAAGAGAGAGCAAACTAATTCTATTGAAACCCACGCTTTCATTGTATTATTACATGACTCAAATAACAACATAACATGGATTTCAATAATGTCCATAGAGCTGAACAACTTTATACACTTTTAATTTATATAGAAGGCTCTATGAACATATAACTAAGATCAACATATAAACTTTGACCTTGTGTTATTCTTTATATACTCTAAAAGAGTAATTAAATATAATAAGTATTTTTTAAATGTCAAGAACTATTTTAAAAAAATTTGTCAAATAATATTTTTAATATAATTTTTTGTTTGTCAGTGTGATAAACATCATGTCCATTTTTTACTTGTTTTTGCTGTAAGACAAGTTTAGTAAATTTAACTCCATATTCTTCATAAGACTTTGCAATCCAGAAAGCATGATATCCATTTTCTGCTTTTTCGTGTTGTAAGGCAAGTTCAGTAAATTCAACTCCATTTTCTTTGTAAGACCATGCAATGTTATAAACATCCCATCCACCTTTTGCTTTTTCGTGTTGTAAGGCAAGTTCGGTAGATTCAATTCCATTCCTTTCGTAAGACCTTGCAATCTTATCATACCCATCACTATCTTTAACCTTATTAATCAATTCTTGATTACAGTTGTTTTGTTGTAAAAAATCTAAAACCTCTTCTTTTGTTTTCATAATATTAGTTAAAAGTTAATTAAATATAATAAGTGTTTTTTAATAGTCAAGTAATATTTTAAAAATATTTAATCTTTTTTACTTTCATTAAACATTTTGTTTGCAATGCAATAAACATTAAATCCAACATAAAATCCATCTTTTGCTTTTTCCTGTTGTAGAGCAAGTTCAGTAAATTTAGTTCCATTTTCTACATAAGACAATGCAATGTACCAAGCACCCCATCCACTTTTTGCTTGTTTTTGCTGTAAGGCAAGTTCAGTAAATTTAACTCCACAGTATGTATAAGACCTTGCAATGTAATAAGCACCATGTCCATCTTTTGCTTTTTCGTGTTGTAGGGCAAGTTCAGTAAATTTAACTCCATTTTGTTTATAAGATTTTGCAATGAAAAAAGCATCATGTCCATTTTCTGCTTTGTCTTGTTTTAGGGCAAGTTGAGTAAATTTAGCTGCATTTTCTTTATAAGACCTTGCAATCCAATAAACATCCAGTCCACTTTTTGTTTTTTCATGTTGTAAGGCAAGCTCGGTAGCCAAAACCCCATTTTTTTTATAACACCATGCAATGAAAAAAGCATCCCATCCATTTCTTGCTTTGTCTTGTTTTAGGGCAAGTTGAGTGAATTTAGCTGCATAGTATTCATAAGACTCTTTAATCGAATAATACCCATCACTATCTTTAACCTTATTAATCAATTCTTGATTACAGTTGTTTTGTTGTAAAAAATCTAAAACCTCTTCTTTTGTTTTCATGATATGAATTAAAAGTTAATTGTTGCTTTGGTTAAACATTTCTTTTGCAATTTTATAAACATCTTCTCCACTTTTTGCTTGTTTTTGCTCTAATGCAAGTTCAGTAAATTTAACTCCATGTTTTTTATAAGACCATGCAATCCAGGAAGCATGATATCCATTTTCTGCTTTTTCATGCTGTAAGGAAAGTTCGGTAAATTTAACTCCATGTTTTTTATAAGACCATGCAATCCGATAAAGATCCCATCCACTTTTTGCTTGTTTTTGCTGTAAGGCAAGTTCAGTAAATTTAACTCCATATTCTTCATAAGACTTTGCAATCCAGAAAGCATGATATCCATTTTCTGCTTTTTCGTGTTGTAAGGCAAGTTCAGTAAATTCAACTTCATTTTGTTTATAAGATTTTGCAATGTAACAAACATCCTCTCCACTTTTTGCTTTTTCATGCTGTAAGGCAAGTTTAGTAAATTTAACTCCATTTTCTTTATAAGACTTTGCAATGCAATAAACATCCCATCCATTTTTTGCTTTGTCTTGTTTTAGGGCAAGTTTGGTAAATTTAACTCCATTTTGTACATAAGAATCTGCAATCGAACAAACACACCATCCACTTTTTGCTTTTTCGTGTTGTAAGGCAAGTTTAGTAAATTTAACTCCATGTTCTACATAAGACTTTGCAATATAATAATACCCATCACCATCTTTAACATCATTAATCAATTCTTGATTACAGTTGTTTTTTTCTAAAAAATCTAGCACTTCTTGTTTGTTTTTCATAATATAAATTAAAAGTTAATTAAATATAATAAGTGTTTTTTAATAGTCAAGTAATATTTTAAAAATATTTAATCTTTTTTGCTTTCGTTAAACATTTCTTTTGCAATTTTATAAACATCCAGTCCATTTTCTGCTTTTTCCTGTTGTAAGGCAAGTTCAGTAAGTTTAGTTCCATGTTGTACATAAGAGGATGCAATGAAAAAAGCACACACTCCACTTTTTGCTTTTTCATGCTGTAAGGCAAGTTTAGTAAATTCAGCTTCATGTTTTTTATAAGACAATGCAATGTAATAAGCATCATGTCCACTTTTTGCTTTTTCGTGTTGTAGGGCAAGTTCAGTAAATTCAGCTTCATGTTTTTTATAAGACCATGCAATGTAATAAACATCCCATCCATTTTTTGCTTTTTCTTGCTGTAAGGCAAGTTCAGTAAATTCAACTCCATGTTCTACATAAGACTCTGCAATCTTATAAACATTATCTCCATCTTTTGCTTGTTTTTGCTGTAAAGCAAGTTTAGTAAATTTAACTTCATTTTGTTTATAAGATTTTGCAATCCAAAAAGCATCCTCTTTATTTTTTGCTTGTTTTTGCTGTAGGGCAAACTTGGTGGCTTCAATTCCATTTTCTTTATAAGACTGTGCAATCCAAAAAGCATCATTTCCACTTTTTGCTTTTTCATGTTGTAATGCAAGTTGAGTAAATTTAACTTCATTTTGTTTATAAGACCATGCAATGTAAAAAGCATCATGTCCATCTTTTGCTTTTTCGTGTTGTAATGCAAGTTCGGTAGATTTAACTCCATTTTCTTTATAAGACTTTGCAATCCAAAAAGCACCCCATCCATCTTTTGCTTTTTCTTGCTGTAGGGCAAGTTCAGTAAATTTAACTCCAAAACGTTTATAAGACTTTGCAATCCAAAAAGCACCCCATCCATCTTTTGCTTGTTTTTGCTGTAAAGCAAGTTTAGTAAATTTAACTTCATTTTGTTTATAAGATTTTGCAATCCAAAAAGCATCCTCTTTATTTTTTGCTTGTTTTTGCTGTAGGGCAAGTTCAGTAAATTCAACTTCATTTTGTTTATAAGATTTTGCAATCCAAAAAACATCCTCTCCATTTTCTGCTTTTTCATGTTGTAATGCAAGTTCGGTAGATTTAACTCCATTTTTTACATAAGAATCTGCAATGAAAAAAGCATCCCATCCTCTTTTTGCTTTTTCCTGCTGTAAGGCAAGTTCGGTAAATTTAGTTCCATTTTCTTTATAAGACTCTGCAATGTAATAAACATTCAATCCATTTCTTGCTTTGTCTTGTTTTAGGGCAAGTTCAGTAAACTCAGCTCCGTGTTCTTTATAAGACCTTGCAATCCAATTATACCCATCACTATTTTTAACATCATTAATCAACTCTTGGTTAAGGTTGTTTTGTTGTAAAAAATCTAAAAGCTCTTCTTTTGTTTTCATAATATAAATTAAAAGTTAATTGTTACCTTCATTAAATATTTCTTTTGCAATGCGATAAACATCCCATCCATCTTTTGGTTCTTTTTTTATTGCAAACAAAGTTGCGTCAACTCCAAATTCTTTAATAGAATCTAAAATATTATAAACATCATAACCAGTTATTGCTTGTTTTTGCTCTAATGCAAGTAAAAATAATTTACTGTCAAAATCTTTAATAGACTTTGTAATCCAATAATGACCATTTTTATATTTAATATCTTCAATTATACTGATTTTGAAATTATTTTTTTTTGCATATTCTAAAAGTTCTGTTTTTGTCATTTTTTTAAGTTGTGTTATTTTGTTCATAATATAAATTAAAAGTTAATTAAACATAATAAGTATTTTTTAATTGTCAAGTAATATTTTAAAAATAATTCTTGACTTTTATAAAATAGTTATAAGTGTATTTAATAAATAAAATTAACAACTAAGATTACTAATATTAAAAACCATTTATAAATAACTATATGTATTACATGATAACTACTAATCAAATTGCAATTGTAAATTTTAATAAATCTTCGCCACTAAAATTAGATTGGGCTGATGGGTATATTATAGAATATCTACAAAAACAAACAACAAGTAATTTTGCAAAAAAAAATTTCGTTATAAAAGATAATGAGATATATTTTTTACTATGCTATGATAATATCATAAAACAATTACCTTTGCTAAACATAGAAACAAAAGATGCAATTGGAAGAAGGATTAAGAAGTTAAAAACTTTAGAAATTATAAATCATTATGTAGATAAAAAAAATCATAATAAAGTTTATTTTAACACCACAGATTTATTTGAAACATTTTTTTCATATGACCAAACGGTTTATAAACCGAACCCTCACGGTTTGCAAACCGAAAGCCTTTCGGTTCATAAACCGAATCATATATATGATAATAATATAAAAGATAATAATATAAAAGATAATAATATAAAAGATAATAATATAAAAGAAGATTTAACATGTGTAAATTTTACAGAACTTAAAGGTACACAAAAAAACTCAACTGTTTCTAAAATGGAAACAGTTGAAAATACAAAAACACAAATTATCACAAAAGTTGAAAATGATTTTTTAGAATTGTGGAAATTATACGGAAAAATAGGATGTAGACAAGAAGCATTAAAATCATTTATAAAAGCCGAAAAAAAGGTTTCTATTGATAAAATTAAAAAAGGTATTGAAACATACTTAAGTTACCTTGAAAACATTAAAACCTCAACTTTTTACCCTATTAAAAATTTTTCAACTTGGCTCAATCAAGAAAGATGGAATCATGAGTATGAAATACAAAATACTAAATCAAAGTATGCTAGAGTAGATTGGTCAGAAATTGAAAATATATAAAATTTTTTGTTAATATATGGGCAATCAACCGTTTTTAATTCCTGAAATCCAAAATAAGGATTATAATTTTGTTGAAGTTATGCACAAGCTTTTTAAGGTTAAACAATTACAAACATAGCTAAAGACAAATAGGGGTAATAAATATATAGTTCCTTAATATTTTTAAAATATTACTTGACTATTAAAAAACACTTATTATATTTAATTAACTTTTAATTCATATCATGAAAACAAAAGAAGAGGTTTTAGATTTTTTACAACAAAACAACTGTAATCAAGAATTGATTAATGATGTTAAAGATAGTGATGGCCATGATTGGATTGCATTGTCTTATGAAAAATTTGGAGTTCAAGCTACCGAACTTGCCTTACAACACGAAAAAGCAAAAGATGGAATGTATGCTTCTTTTATTGCATTGTCTTATGAAAAATTTGGAGTTCAAGCTACCGAACTTGCCTTACAGCATGAAAAAGCAAAAGATGGATGGGATGTTTATAAAATTGCATGGTCTTATAAATACTGTGGAGTTGAATTTACTGAACTTGCCTTACAGCAAGACAAAGCAAAAAGTGGACTGGGTGTTTCTGACATTGCAAAGTCTTATGTAGAACATGGAGTTGAATTTACTGAACTTGCCCTAAAACAAGACAAAGCAAAAGATGGAGAGGATGTTTATAACATTGCAAAGTCTTATGATGCCTTAAGACGAAGAAAAATAAAGAAACTTGTATTTTGGTCATTAGTTTTATGTTTTTTTGTATATAATTTTATGTTTTTTTGTATATAAACTAATATAGATATAAATAAATTTTTACAGATAACTGTTTTTAAAATATTACTTGACATTTAAAAAACACTTATTATGTTTAATTAACTTTTAATTTATATTGTGAAAAACTTAACAAAACATTTTACATTTTTTACAAAAAACAATTTTACAAAAAACAAAGATAAAGATGATATTATGCAAACAAAACAACAAGTGCTAGATTTTTTAGAACAAAACAAATGTAATCAAAAATTGATTAATAATGTTAAAAATGGTGATGGGTATAATTACATTGCAAAGTCTTATAAATATTTTGGAGTTGAAGTTACCGAGTTTGCCCTACAGCAGGAAAAAGCAAAATATGGATATCATGCTTATTGCATTGCGGATTC
>Ga0214919_10011542_pt1 | contig 11009 bp, 7 predicted proteins | sample LL1503_MetaG_FD_177994 | JGI IMG/M metagenome (GOLD analysis project Ga0214919, IMG submission 177994) | Freshwater microbial communities from Lake Lanier, Atlanta, Georgia, United States - LL-1503 | ecosystem: Environmental > Aquatic > Freshwater > Lake | place: USA: Georgia | collected 2015-03-15
AATTATTGGTTAAAGTGTGTTGAACAATGAATTCAATTACATCACCAACATGACATACCTCCGCATTTTGGATAATTACATTGGCGCCCTTGACAAATTTGAATCCAATATTGTAATTGACCAGTGGATTGTGCCATTTTTTTGCGGAATGGTTGATAAGAACCAAATCAATATTGAATGGATACGTTTCTAAAACGCCCTTTTGGATTGGGTCATGTGTTGAGTCATCAACAATAACCACGTGAATATTTTTGCATGCACTGTTTTTAAATGTGTCCAAGGTAAAATAAGTTTGTTTTGACCGATTTGACGACGTCATTACAATGGATACGGAGGGACTTGTAATTGAATCATTTATGGCAATGTGGTCAAACAATGATTTATCCAGGTTATCAACTTGGTTTTTAATTTCAAAAATAAGGTCTTTGTTGTCTCTTAGAGAAATCATATAATAACTTGAAATACAAATTTTTAAGTTATTAAACTAAAGGAAACCTACGGTTTCCTTTAGAACCTTCCCTTATAAAGGAAGGTTTAAAAGGAAGGTTTAAAAGGAAGGTTTAAAAGGAAGGTTTAAAAGGAAGGTTTAAAAGGAAGGTTTAAAAGGAAGGTTTAAAAGGAAGGTTTAAAAGGAAGGTTTAAAAGGAAAAAAGAAAAAGGAAAAGGGAAGGTTCTAAAGGAAACCGTAGGTTTCCTTTATCTGTTCTTGCAAATCGGGTATTTCAAATAATGCCGGATAAACACTGGATAAAGTTTTATCCACGGATTCTGCAGTTGAACATTTATTAATAAATCCATCGGTTGGTACAAAGGTCTCTGCAATTATTTGAGCCAGTTCGTATTTACTTTTGGCAACGGGGGAATAAATATGCCGGATTCCCTTCCAAAACAAATCTTCTCTCACTATTTTATCAATTATTTTGCAGTATTGTAAACAGGTAATTCCGTTCCAATAATGATTGTCCCAACAGTTTATGGTTTTGCCGTCTTTCAATGAATTAATCACCCATTCCATAAATGATTTTTTATTTTGGAGTTCCAATCCGATAATGGATGTTCGAATTACGGTGCAATCCAGGGGCTCACCTACCGATTTGCTCATTCCATAATCGCTGGTTTCGTCATGGATGTTCGTTTCCACGTAGTTTCCCCTGGCACCTGAATACACACAATCGGTGGTTGGCTGAATCATTTGGGCGCCATGTTTATTGCAAATTTTGGACAAAACATGGGGGAACAGTCCATTCACCACATAATAATTGGATACTTCGTCTGAAGTTGTTCGTTGGGGTATTTGCCCAATGCAATTCACCACGCACGATTTTTCGTCTAAACCGTATCTCAATAAAATATTTTCGAGTGAACTAAAATTGTTCAAATTTACACGATAATTTATACAAACAATTGGAATATCCGTTTGGGCAAAATAAGTTTTCACATATGTTCCCAACATTCCAGTGTGTCCAAACAATATTATTTTGGTGGTTGTCATTTATATTTTGGTTGGTAAAAATATAAATAAAATAACGCAATTAAGGGAAACCTACGGTTTCCCCTATAACTCCTTCCCTTAGGAGGGAACCCTTAGTGTGAACCATTATATTATGTTATTATTAGTATGGGTTCATAAGGGAACGACGAGTTCCCTTAGACGGTCGCCACGAACTCCCAGTCCAGCGTCTCGCACACTTTCTTCCACACCATATCTTGTTCCAACTGTTTCTCTCTATCTTTCATCATTGGAATAAAGGGCAAATACTGCGTCTGGTTCAACAATACGCATAATTGGAACAACGTATATGTACAATTGAAGAAATTTGTCCTATAAACGGGGCAGTGAATGGCCCATGGCTCTTGGATTTCAATGAACAGGATGCACAAGGTGTCTTGGAGTTCGTCGCTCATGACCGGGGGTTTGATTCCAAAAATGGAGTTAATATACTGGATGTGCTCAAAGTATCGGTTAAATCCCAACTTCTTCAAAATCTCGCGCATCTTCTCGTAATTGATTTCGCTCGTCATGTCTTGGATTCTCTCTTTCTTGATTCGCCCGCGAATGGCTTCAATGACATGCGTTGGAATTTGCGTGGTCTCCTTCGCCTGGAATTGCGACAAGATTTCCTTGAAATGGTTCAAACGGACGTAAGCATTGTAGGTGACCTCGTTGGGTGGTTCCTTGTAAATCGGCTTCTCATTGTCCACAATATATTGCACGTAAGTTGCGCATTTGTTGTTGTTGCAAATCAGAATTCCCTCTTCGTCTTGAGGAATCAGTTCGCCAATCGAGCATTTATGACAAACATCGATACAAACGGCGCAGTCGGACTGAATGTAGTCTTTGTTGACGTTTTTCCAATAGTTTTGGTATAAATTCTTGGAATTTTGGTACTTGGGGTTGGTGGCAATATCGCTTTCCGATTTTATTTTGAAGAACGAGTTTAGAATATTTTTGTTTCCGGAATCGCCACCTGCAGAGATTTTCTTTTTCTCTTCAAAATAGTTGAAAATGTATGAAGCATTTTTCAACAAATATTCATTTTTCATGGTTTTGCATTTCTTTAGCTGTTCTGCGATGTCTCGAATTCGGTCCTTGATTTCCATCTTTTGGTCGATATCGGATTCGTCCAATGCGCGAACCTGATTTTTTAAAATAAGCAATGTTTGTTCTAAACCAGGGATTGTATCACTCTCTACTGTGTGGAATTCATTTAACATTTGCGTGTGTTTTTCATCGATTGTTATATTGGATTGTGGTCCTTTTTTCTTTTTACTACTATGATTGGGCATTTAAATAAACACTACTATACAATAACTAATCGTTGATTTTTTATATATGTTTTTTCTCTCTATCAAATATATATTTCAATGTCTTTGTTATCAAACATGCAATTTAAATTGGAGAATTTATTTAACAGACTCTGCAAATTAATTCCGTCTGCTTCTGGAAAAATGTTATACAACAAGTGGGTTCTTTACTTTATTTTCATTTTGGGTATCTACGATGTTATTCATTTTTACCAAAGAGGAAATACAATGGCCGTTGCAATTTTCGTCATTGTTGGATTTTTGACGTCTTTCTTTAGTAAAAATATGATTGTAATCATTGTCAGTGCAATTGCAGTGTCTCATATTGTTGCGTATGGAAATAAAATGTCCGAAGGGTTTGAAGATAAAGAAGAAAAAGAAGAGGGTTTTGAAGAAGAAGAAGGGTTTGAAGAAGGTGTAGACGGCGAAGATGACTCCGAAGAGAAAAAGACCGAAGAGAAAAAGACCAAAACGGATACTGAGTCTGAAGAGAAAAAAACAACTTCTGAGGAATTCACGACTGACGATAAAGGAACTGCACAAATACTATCTGATATGAACAAATTGTTAAAGCAAACTGAGGGTATTGTTAAGTCTTCAACCACGGAGGGTACAAGTAAAGAAAAATTTACCTCAATGTATGCCGAATATAAATAAAGGAAACCGTAGGTTCAGCTTCGCTATAAACCGTCAGGTTTCACCTTTTACGCCTTTTTTTGCTTTGCTTATACCTTCCCTTTTAATTATAGGGTCCTACAGTTTCCTTATAAAAAAAGGACTTGGTCCCTCTTTTTTAATATTAATTAATTAAATTTTATGTAAAATACAAATTTTATATGAAATGCAAATGTGTAAATATATTTTTATGCAACCACCGACATCTTGAATTCGGTCGTGGTCTCTTTTATCATGGCTTCCGCCTCTTCAACCGATTCAAAGCAGACAAATCCATAGCCATCGGATTGTTGCAATCTGCAAACCTTGACACCGATAAAGCCAGGTCGGCTGACGAAATGATCCCACATTTGGAGTTCCTTGAATTCGGCCGGAATGCCTTCCACAAACACCGTGGTTCCAAAATCAAACTTGAACTTGAGTTCTTGCTTCGCCACGTATCTGTCTTCCATCAATTTTAGGTTTTGGGCGAGCTGGTGGATGTTAATGGTCGTGTCCATGAAACGACTTCCTGGCGTGTTTTGCGCATATCGCAGTTCTCGAAGATAGCCTTCGTTCTCGGCCAAAATGTTAAGCTCTTGTTCATCGTTCTCGTGCTTCAGGTCGATTTCCATAATTTTAAGACGCGCGGAAATCTCGTCCAAAGTGAGCGTGGTGTCCGGAAACATCGTCTTGTTTTCAAAGACCAACCAGTACTCACCTGGTTTAACCGGGGTTGGTCGGAAAATCTGTCTGTTCTGGACAAAGTGAGCAGGGTATACGCGGTTTCCCACAATGGGAATGCGCGCCTCGTTGAAGTAATTATTCGCGTAGTAGTAGACAAACACCGACTTGAAATCCGGCTTATCCACGTTATACACGCTGTCAATGCGATAAACGGTTCCAAACACTCGCTGGAATACAGTGGCGATGGTGGTGACGTCGTAGTCGCAATGGATGCTGGGAATGTACACTGAAACCGGGTTATGGAAACCGGCGGCCTCAATGAATTCGGGGTAAAGGGTGTAAATATTGTTCATTATCATTATTAAAGGTTTGATTTATTATTTATACCTTCTTTAAAAACGCAAAAAAAGATTTCAATTTTAAGGGAACCTACGGTTCCCTTATGATCCCTCCCTTTTAATGGAAACCTACGGTTCCCTCCTATAATAAAATATAAAATATTATAATTGTATAATGACAAAAACAAAAAAATGGTCAAATGCCTACAAAAAAACCATCAACTGCAAAAAGCCAAAAGGGTTCTCTCAAAAACAATATTGCAAATATGGAAGAAAGAAAACTAAGGGAACTCGTCGTATTCAGCGAAGCTGACGCCTTATAATCCCATACTTCCATTAAGGTTGGCCTCCGAGCGAAGCGAGGTATAAAGGAAGGTTCAAAAGGAAACCGTAGGTTTCCTTTAAAAATATAGAGACATAGTATAAATGGCAAAGAAAAAGGACGATTTCACCGATTTTTTTTGCAAATTAAGCAAAATAGGGAATCTGCCAAAATGTTTTATGTTTTATATAATTGATATTCTTGTTGGCGCCTGGTTTCTTATTTGGGGCGCACTTGCCAAGGTATTTCCTCTTTTCAAAACCATTGGAAAATATTCATGGCAGTATATTGGCAAAACAATCAAAAAAATGTGGTACACTACTTGGCTTCTAGATACGTGCTATCGGTGCCCCAAGCCCAAAAAATTAAAAACAAGATTGTGTGGCAAATCTTGTCCGAAAGGTTATAAAAAAACCAACATTGCGTGTGGAGTCATTGGGTCGTGCAAAGAAAAGTAGGGGAACCTACGGATTCAGAGAAGCGAAGCTTCTCTTACGCCCCCTACGACCCCCTCCCTTTTAAGTATGGGATTATAAGAAAACCTGTAATAGTATGGGTTCATAAGGCGTAAGCTTCGCTGAATACGACGAGTTCCCTTATTCTAACTTCTCCCTATTAGTATATAGACAGATGGGTAAGAAATGCATTCCAGGCGTTTTGTGTATTGAAAACATGACGTTGTTCCTTTTATTTTTCATTCTCGTGGTTCTGCTGTATCTTTATTATACAACCATTAAACAGCAACAGCAAGTTTTGCAACCTTCGGCGCCTCAGGTTATAGTTTTAGGCGGAATTAACAATGAGCCTCCGCAAAATGATTCGTTGATGCAATTAGGTGCAACAATCCCGAACAACGCAATTCCAGTAAATATTGAGTCGCGCGGTCGTCCATCCGCGTATACTCAGGTCGGCATTCTGACACGTGAAAAGGATTTAATTCTCCCCTTAATGGGTCGCAAATTGACACGGGACAAGATGCAATATTACACAATTTCCAACACTGGGAATATGAACACCAAGTTGCCAATTAGCAAAAATGGCAAAAGTTGCACGGGCGAATATGGGTGCGACGAAGTGTTTGACGGCGACACTGTATTTGTGGAGGGATACTCAGATACATTTAGAGCAACCATTTACGAAAACTCGCGATTCAACTATATTCCGTATTTGTAAGATTTTATACAGATGAAGATTTCAAATGGTGTAATGGGACTTTGTCCCATTTAAATTCTTCTACAATTTTAAATATATAAAACATTTATATATTTGAATATAATAATATGCCTACATCACGTTCTTCATCGCCATTATCAAACACGAAATTAAACACAAAAAATCCAAATCGTGGTTCGCAAACTACACATAATATTGATTACCAGAAGAAAACGAATCAAGCCCAGGTTCAAGAAACCTCGGTTCAGCAAACACCAGTTCCACAAGATTCCGCATATTTATTTATTGTTGTTCACACATTTGACGAAGGAACATCTAAAATTAATTCAAAAATAGTAAATGTATTTGAAACACAAGGCTCTTTTTTTTCACTAGGAAAAACGTATGATAATGGCAAAGATGAAATTGAATATAATATGAAAACTATGAATATGATTAAGCTAGAGAAAAAAGGTGCAGTATTAAAAAGTAAAATAAAAAAACAGGAACAACAATCAAACTTACCAGTCAAAACAGTCCAACCAAAATCAATTATAGATCCAAGTACACTTGTACAAGGTGAAGTTTACAGTTACAAACCCGATAAAAACATAGGAACACTGTCTCAGCAAATTACATACGATAAACCGAGTCCTATTAATAAAAAATATTTGTTCAAGTCAACTATGAAAAATAAACAGGTGACAATTGATTTTATTAATCCCAATAATTTTATATTATTGCCAGCAAAAGAGCCAGAATCAATTGTCCAGAAACCCAAGCGTGGTTTAGATATTGGAGAAAAATACAATGAATACAATCCATTTGAGCAGATTGCTTCAATCAATGATAAAGAGTGCATATTTTTTTACGAATATGATCATGATGGTGGCCATATAAAAACGTACTATACAAAAGGTAATATTTTTATATATGACAACGGAATTGGGTCAACATCCTGCATTTATGATTCATTGACAACTAAATTTATGGATCAGTATGCAATGGAAAATGATAGTGCAAATGCAGAAAATATAAAAACTATAATTTTAGAGAATAATATATTTAAAATTACAAAACAAAATGCATTGACTACGGAAGACATAGATAATCTTGCCAACAGTGACCTGAATGCAGAAAATGATAGTGAACCAAATGATAGTGATTCGAATGATAGTGAACCAATTGATACAGTTTCTACTGAGGTCTCGCAGACAGATTCAAGCACAACTCAGACTTCACTTTCAGGAAATGTATACAAATCAACATCATTAATAATTGCTTTACAAAAGAAATGCAAAGATATAAATATTTTATATGCAAATACAATTTTACCGGAGAAATTAAATGAAATAATAGAAGCAAAAAAATTAAGTATGAAAACAAATTTATTTAAGATAATTGTAAATCAATTATATATTGATATCTCTGCCCCGAATGACATTGACGAATTTAAATTATACAATGAATTATACAAATATATTTATAGCTATTATGATGACAAAAATAGCATTAAAAGTGATAAATACGACAATGAATTAAAAAAAGAATTAAAACAATTTGCAGAAATTGATAAAAATAAAGCATCAACAAACACAACAATTGTAACACCATTTTATTTTAAAATAAATAGGTATATTAATTTATTAAATGATACACGTGACAAATTGAAAAACAAAACCCAATATGAATATGCAAATTTTTCAATGCACATCTTAGATTTTTTAGATTTTTTAGATTTTTTTAATAATAGAACACGTGAATTGAATAGACCAAACAAAGATAAATTTAACAAACTCATTGACAAAATTTTAAATAAATCATTTGTTCAAAAAAAATCACAAGTTTTGCCACGTATCAAGGACGATATTAAAAAAAAACTGGAAGAAATGACCAAAGGGGTATATACATATTTAAAAATTTCAAATTTTCAAGAAACTGAAACCACAACATTAAATTCGCCATACAATGAAAGATTTCAAATACAAATACATGATGATAACCAGTCAATGATAATGCAATATTCGAATATAAATGTTGGGTTTTATAATAAAGATTCAACGGTAAATGTTGAAAAAATTAAACAACTGATGGGCGATACAAATCCTAGGATAAAACTCAAAACCAAGGAAGATGTTTATATGGCAGAAATTGCAAAAATAATGTATGATGGAACCTACGTTTTTGGAAATTTTAATAAAATATTTACTCCCAAATATAACGTTAAACAAATTGCAGATGAACTAAACTCGTTAATTGATACGGTTGTTAAAGGAAACCCGCTTTTTTTAATGGGCTGGGGTGCAAGCGGTACGGGAAAAACGTCAACATTAATATACTTTGTTAAAAAAAATGAACCCGGTATTTTAATCCATTTATGTAATAAACTTGCCAAAGATTATGGGTATGAAACAATTGAATTAACTTGTAAAGAATTATTTAAGCCATATTATGAATCCAATAAATCCAATAATTTTTATGTAAAAAACCTGGATGGTTCTTTAACAATATCATCTAATAAATTTACATTTGATTATCACGATGTTGAAAGTGACGAATCTGCCAAATTCAAGTTAACTGAACAAATAATTCATCAAATCAACCACCAATATCGCACAAATACGACGAATAAAGATGAGAATAAAACCTTTAATATCGGCGACAATATTGGCAAAGTAATTCAATATTTGATTGACGACGACCGATTGGTAAAAGCAACAACCAATAATCCAAATAGTTCAAGAAGTCATGTATTGTGTTTTTTAAAACTAAAAAATAATAACAAAGCAACAAAAGAAGCCAATATTATAATTGGTGATTTGGCAGGTGTTGAAAATACATTTAATTGCAATAATTCGTCGGAAATTAGTAATTTTTTTAATATGAAACGAGATGGTAAAGACACACGATTTTATAAAGATGAAATAATTGCAAAAGATGATGGAACATTTGATGTTGACTTAATTTATGGAGGCGACCCACGCAATTTATCATCAGATGAGAAATCTACATTTACAGATTCGTTGTCTCAGCCTTTTTTTATGTTTAACGTTGAAAATATTTTAAAATTATATAATTATTATGAAGAAGGTTCTTACTTTAAAAATAAATTTTCTAGTCCAGAAACTGCAATTAAAATATTTGTAAATTTAATTTTAACAAATTTAGATCCAAATTTAAATATGGAAAACCTAAATACGCAAATATTGGTAAAAGGTAAAAAAATTAAAGAATATATTAAAAAAGCTAGAGATGATAAATTTATTAGTTTTTTATTTATGAATCGTGATAAAAATCAAGAACCACATATAACAATTCGCAAAATAATTTATGGCGCCACTGGAAAAACCTATAATTCACCAGACATTATCCAAAAATATGACATTTATAAGAATGGCTTCCAAATTTGGAACGAAAAAAATGTTGAAATTTTATTAAAAAAAATAGAAGATTGTATTCTGTACAATGATGTCATTCAAAATGTATGTAAGAATCGTGTAGTTGAAGGAACATTTATAAATGAATCGTTAAATTCTTTGTCAAAGGATATTGTAAATATTATTAATTTCAAAAATAAAGATACCATATATTTTGTTCCAAGTTTCCAAGATAGTTGTTTACCTGCATATTGTCCAAACCAAACTACTTGTTTTGCCACAGAACGCCCAACAAATTTTAAAATAGAATCTATCATTTTAAAAGAAATATACAATTTTCTTCATCCAGATAATAAACTAATTGAAGAAGATACAACAATCCAACAAGATAAGGAAAGCGTCTTAGCCAAATTAAATAAAAAAAAGGAACAAGAAACACAATTAACTAAATTTTATGGTATAATTGAATTCTGTGTGTTTTGTGTATTTAATTGGTCAAGGTCTGCAAACAACCCTCCTCCTGTTCCATATGTTGATATTAATGAATTAAACCAAATAATTTCAAAGACAAATCAAACAATACTTAGTGTAGGCCCATTAAAGAGTGCTTTGAGTAGTAGAATTGCGGAATTAACCAGAAATCGTTATTCGAAAGATGCTCTTGCAAAACTTAATAAAATTTATAACTTAATAAATAATAAACAAACTATTAATAGCGAAACAAGTAAAATCATTTTGAATATTTTAAAACAAATTGATAATACAAATGCAACAACTGCTATTGGAACAATTGAGTTTATTGATAAAATTTCAAAATTAAATACTATTAGTAATAGTTGTTTTAACATGAATTTTAAAAAAGATTTTGATAAATCAAAATATCAATATATTTATTCATAATAATGGGTCTGGATTTAGAATATATACCGGTATAAATCTTCAAGGGTGTAAATATTTATAGGCATAATAATATAATATATATTATTATACAATGAATGCAAATGGGGTAAAACAAAAGGGAATATTAGATAAAAAGTTTAAAAATATAATTGCAATTTTAAAGACAGGTAAACCTGCGTCTGTAAATGATGTTGATGATGATAATGATGTTGCGGATGATGTTACTAATGTTACCAATGTTACCAATGTTAATGATATGCAATTATTTAAAAATGAGATATTGAACAATATATCATCATCGCATAAAAAGAAGGCAGACGCAGATGCAAAAGAAAAAGCAGACGCAGATGCAAAAGAAAAAGCAGACGCAGATGCAAAAGAAAAAGCAGACGCAGATGCAAAAGAAAAAGCAGACGCAGATGCATTAAAAAAGGCTGAAGCAGATGCAGAAAGGTTAAGAATTGAAGCTGAAAAGAAAAAAGCTGAAGCAGAAGAAGCAGAAAGGTTAAGAATCGAAGCTGAAAGAAAAAAAGCAGAAGCAGACCAAAAAGAAAAGTTAAGAATTGAAGAAGAAAAAAAGAAAAAAGAAGCAGAAGAAGCAGAAGAAGCAAAAAAGAAAGCTGAACAAGAAGTTGAACGTATAAAAAAAGAACAAGAAGAAGAAGCAGAAAGAAAGAAAGCTGAAGAAGAAGCAGAAAGAAAGAAAGCTGAAGAAGAAGCAGAAAGAAAGAAAGCTGAAGAAGAAGCAGAAAGAAAGAAAGCAGAAGAAGAAGC
>Ga0214919_10011543_pt1 | contig 11009 bp, 22 predicted proteins | sample LL1503_MetaG_FD_177994 | JGI IMG/M metagenome (GOLD analysis project Ga0214919, IMG submission 177994) | Freshwater microbial communities from Lake Lanier, Atlanta, Georgia, United States - LL-1503 | ecosystem: Environmental > Aquatic > Freshwater > Lake | place: USA: Georgia | collected...
GGAGAAGATCTTTCGCCGCGTGCGGACGAAACGCTGTCTTATCTTGATTCTATAGTTTATGATGATTTAAAGTGCAGAGATTTTTTAGCAGAGCTCGTAGAAGTATTACCTGAATCTAGAAGAAAATATTTGTTAGAGCTTCTTTCGAAGAAGTAGGTTAAGCGATTAAGCTGACGATCATAGACATTCTTGGAGAGAATCCTATTTGTCGTACGACCAGCGCATTGATAAATGGCGGGTTATTATCTGATGAGCCGATTGTTAGTTCGATGGCTTCTGATGGAGCTATGAATCTTCCGATCGCAACTTGGTTTTCTTCTATCGATAGATCAAGGGTGCAGTCGCCGGAATTTAGAGTGATGTTTTCTGAGCAGCCTTTTTTTCCTCGAGAAAAGATTAATCTTATTTCGTATATTACGTCTGCTTTGAGGCTATCGATTCTGAGAATTAAATTTTCGTCTTTTGGAAGATTAGATACCCATCCGCCAAGAGTTGAAAGTTTGTTTAAATCTTTTTGGAAATTTGAATTTGAGCGAAAGAACGGACCATCGGTAATTTTGTGAGTGTTTCCAGTCGATGATCTGAGAGCTTTTATATTTTTTTCTTTAAAGCTGCTGAATTCGACTTTGTCGATTAGAAGAGTCGATGGATCTGTAACGTTAGTTTTTAGATTTGCGAATATGATAGCTCTATCCAGAGTTCCTTCATTCCCATTGACATCATTTTCTGATTCCAGGTTTTTAGAGTTCCACTCGATGTTGAGTTTTCTTCGAAATTTTATACCTGAGTCCGACTTTGAGTCTCCGGTTTTTCTTATTCTTATATTACCCATTGGATTAATTATCACAAAAAAAAGAATCGGCTAGATTGTGTTTTTCTAGCCGATCCTGGGGCGCTGCGTTTGCATATTTTATTTTTAACCAACAATATTCGAGTTAAATCTATTCTTTGTCGCTCGGTATGACCTCTTCTTCTGATTCTTCTGCTTCCTTAGATATTTCATCTGCTTTTTCGTGATGCATCATTTCTATAAGAGTTTCTTGGATTATTTGTCTAAGTTCTGATAATCTTAAATTCATCGTACTTTTTCTTGAGTCGCCTTCTGCTTCGATTGCAGCGATCTGTGCTTGCGCTTTTTTTCTAGACGTATGACAATTTCGATGCTTTTTCCCGTTTTTATCCGTATAAGACAGTACGTAAGATCCTGAATCGCCATCCGATTGTTTACATTTTTGTTTACGGATGGTGTACGGCATGGATATATCTATTCTCTTAGATCAGAAATGATGATTGTCAATAGATTTATTTTTTGGTTGAAAGTCCCATGTCTTTGGCCCACTTGCTTATCTTCTTTTTTATATCATTGGGTACATAGATACTGTCTGCAGAGTAAGCTGGGTCGTCTAAAAGTTCTTTGTCATAACTTTCTTCAGGATGTGATCCGGCTTTTGCGGAGTATTCTTTTACGAATTCTTTGATTAAAGATCTTAGGATGTTAACGTCTTTCTTTAACATGACTATATTTATCAAAGAGGGGCGGAAAATGAATATTCACCATCTCCTTAGTGGCGGGCTTTTAATTGCATTAGTATCATGCGCAGTAGAAATGGGCGAAATTGCGGGGGCGGATGATACAGAAAAAGTCATTAATAAAAGTGACAGTAGCGGCGGTCCCTATCCACCACCATCGGATGGGTTCTCAGAAGGTCCATCGGAATATAAGCCGGATCCGTGGCGATGCGGTAGTGATTGGTACGAATTAAAAGATTCACAGGGCAATAGTTATATTATTGAGTTGCCAATTCCTTGCGACCCGCTAGCTGACATATATCGTGGATGTCCTGGTCCTGATTTTACAATGACACAGGAAGTTAAATAAAAAAGCCCCGTATTAACGGGGCTTAGATTAAGCAAGATTTATCTAGGATTCACTTGCCGCCGCTGCCGCCGGCACCTGAAGCCGCGCCGCCTTGACCTGCTCCGCCTGTTCCGGTTGCTGTGACCGAGGCGGCCGCTCCGCCGACGCCACCTGATTCAACACCACTTGATGCTGTGGCGCCGCCACCTGATGACGAGCTAGAAGCAGCAACTGTTGAAGTCGAAGATGCCGCGGTGGTTGCAGCCGACTCTTCCTTATCATTACATGCGACGAGAGCAAGAACACAAACAATTCCAAATAGATTCTTTGACATATTATTTTACCTTTGTTCGCCGAAAGTTGGCGGATTAGGCTCCATATTATATCATCGAGCCAAAAGTTTACATGGTTTTGTCTGGAAATGTTCTGTTGACGACTGTATAGTCGCCTGACTCTACACCGAGAAGATCCCAAATGATTTGTTTGGCCTTGTCGCTGTCGAAAGGTTTGCAGGAGAATACATCCATGGAGAAACACTTTCGGATCGGCCAGCAGTGGATGGACATGTGGGACGTTGAGATGACACACATGCCTGTAATTCCACCTTCATCTTGAAACACATCGGACTGAAGTTTGGTAGGATCTAGTTCCACTTCTAGGAATTCCGGACCCATGATTATCTTCATCTCTAACGCTTCTGCGAGTTTTTTAAAGGCATATTCTAGACACGGACCATTAAACACGCTTGGATCTTTGACGAAGCCGTCGAGTATGATATGGATTCCGGCGCTGTGTTTCATTTCTTTCTTTACTCTCCTATGATCTTGTGAGGATACTAGGTATCAGGAGACTGGAAAGTTTAATTGGAATATCACTTTCCTTTAAGAATCTTAGAAACTGGCTTTGTGCTCCACATTTTGCAACTCCAGTAAGCAGCTTTTGTCCTATTAGAAGCCCTTTTTGTTCCGCAACCGTGGCGCGCCCTGAAGGATTTTCTGGCCTTTGGATTATCTCTGCGGATTTCCATGTTTGGATCGCCGAAGTTGACTTTCTTCACGTTTCCGGTCTTGGGGTCCTTGACATACACCTTATATTTCTTTACATCACCGCGTGTGGGTTTACCAAGAGTGACCTCGTGACCATGATATTCTGCTTCGAGGAGAACTTCTTCGTTGATCGCATTAAGATCTAATTCGAACTGATCAAGAACGCCAAGTCGAGCTAACATTATTCCTTCGCTTATGATTTCATTTAATAATGCGGTTGTGATCTTCATGCTTTTTAAATATACAATGCAAACTTTTTGTTATATGTGATAAACTTGATTTATGCTAAAGTTTGACACGGAAAAGGGTAAATTGGTGAGTCTTACGTCTACGAACCTTGTGGACGAATCGCTTCTCGAAAGGTACGACTTGCAGGCTGCTATCGTCAAGTCTTGGGAAGAGTTTTGTTTAGAGCTGGGTCTTGGAGAGCTTTATTACGTTGATTCGGAAGTAATTCCTCACACTTCTTGTCGTGATTCTATCGATATTCTAGCTCTTGATTGGGAGGGCGCTCCCGTCGTCATTGAGCTTAAAAGATCAAAGAACAAACTTCAGCTTCTTCAGGCGCTGTCATATGCAGCGATGATTACGACATGGACGCAAGAAGACTATATTAGTAGGATTTCAGGTAAGCCTGGTGCCGACGACGTCAAGTACCTTCTTGAGAGTCTTGATGAGATGCCCGATCCGCGGATTGTGCTGGTTGCCGAAGACTATGACCCAGAAGTCATCCTTACAGCGGACTTCTTACACAATCGAGACATAGATGTTACAGCCGTTGGTATTCAATTGGTGAAGCACAATAACGATCTTCTGATGTCGATTAATCGTCGTTACCCGCTCGCCGGGCTTGAAGAGACGTACACTGCTCGTGGAGTGTCCATGAGAAAGCAATCTTCTTCAGTTAACGAAGAAGCAACATGGGAAGATGTCATCAATTCTTCAAAGATTCCATGGCTTCGTAACATGGTGGAAGGTCTGCAGGCTCGAGGTTTTGGAGACGGAAATGCAAAGTGCCGTTTCTTTGGAGCAAAGAGAAATACCACGATTGGAAACATGACGACTGTATGCGTAAGATCGGATAACGTTCTTATCCATGTCTATGGTCAGACACCAGAAATTGAAGCTTCCCTGAAGTCGAAGCTTGATATGCCACTTGAACCTTGGGGTCGAACGGGTGATCGTCGATCTGGTTGGGGTTTTAGAATCCGTACTTCAGAGGAGCTTGATCGATTGTTCGCGGTGTTAGACGGGAAGTTAGGGTCGAACGTTTAGTTCCAAAAATCAAAATCGGGTGGCAGTTGTTTGCTGCCGCTCATCGATGGTGCAGACGGTAAAGGTCGATTTGAAACTTCATTCTTTGCATTTATCTTTAATGTACCAACGAACATGCCCATAGCAAGTGTCGCGATAATCGTGTGACAAATTATTAACATCACCATAGGATACAATCCTTATCGTCGTTTGTTTAAGATGTAGAATTAGGGGATTCTATTTCTTAAGTGATTTTTGAACTAAATCACGAATAGTTCTTAGCAGATTTTCATTCGTAAGCTTTTCCCATGTTTTTTTATCGGGGTAGCCTTTTTCGCCTGGTTTTGCTGGTCTTTCTCCACGAGCTTTTTTAGCGCGTATATTAGCCCAAAGACCTTTTGGCTTTTTCTTACGACCTTCTGACACCGATAACGAATCGATATCGGCTGGCATCATATCCTGATCATCATAACTTAAATCGCCATCATGAAGACCGTGAGATTTTGACTCTATGTAACCGAAAAGGTCAGACATATCGCTGTACGCCCGACCAAGCTTGTATTGGACCCATCCGGGTAATTCGTCATTTTCTCCTATGATGTCAAGCAGCATCTCTGCCATCTCGGCGATGCGGTGGAGCTGAGAGATAGCCATTTCACCTTCGTGGTCTGATTCTCCTTCGTTCCAGTCGTATCCTTCTATATCTATATCATCTTGCATATCTGTATCCTCGAGAATATATATCATATATTTTATGAAGATAAATGTTGGTCAATTAAGGAAGATTATCAGAGAGGTTTTAAACGAACAAGGATGGGTACCTGGTCGTTGGATGCCTGGGGGTGAACCTATCGATGATGAAGACTTGGAAAAGATGGGTCATGGAGGGTTTTTAGACTCCACCATCGAAGAAGAAGAAGAAGAGACTTAATCTTCTTCTCGAGTCGCCTTGCAAACTTCAACGATAGATTTTCTAATAATAGGATCTTTTTCCATAAGATATCGTTGAGCTTGAGTAGCTACACGAGGATTGTAACATTTGAAAGATCCTCCATGCCCAATTTCTAGATGGCACTCATTTTCGTTCATACATAGAACGATTAAATTAGATTCTTCCAGCTCTAATTCTGGATGAAGGTGAAATGGCAAAATGTGATGTACTTGTAGCTTTTTGTTAGATCCGCACGCGGCGCAGGTTGGATGAGAAGTTATGAAAGAATCTCTTACTGAGTTCCAATGTGAAGATCTTTCTTTCGATTTAGAACGTTCGCGTAGAACGCTGTGGATGTATCTAAAGGGTCTTGTCAAATTCTTGATCATATCCGTCTCCGAATTTGTTGATATACATCGGGCTCATGACAGAATACTATTCTTATCGGTCGACCTCGGCCAAATTCATCGATGAATATCTATTATGAACTTCCCTGAGAACATCAAAGATCGAGAAAAATTCATTCTTGATTGTGTATATGCTGGGCAATTTGAAGCTGCGTGGACAGACATTACTTATAATGTTGGTGGAAGGTCTGCAAAATTCCAGGTTATGGAAGACGCGTTAAAGATATCTAGCGTACGTGTAAATGTTAGCGCGACGTTACAACAGAAGCTGGCTGATATCTTTGACGCATCATTAATGACTGCACAAATTGCAGATTTAGCATATACTTCGGCGATACGTCGAATTGATCCTGCTCCGATGCCGATATCGACGACAGTCGCATCGATGGTAAAACATTCTTCGAATGTTGATTCAAAGTTGAAGATCCTACCAACTTCTGAAGGATTAGTGGCTGATCCTGGTAAACATTGGATTTTAGATAAAAAAATGGAATCTGCCTCTGGAAGAGCCTGCAACTATGGGTGGCATTTTTTGGGTAGCTCTTATCAGGGAATTGCGGGTTTTCCAGTAGCTTCAAAAATTAACTCAGTTGGTGGAAAAACAGTCAAGGTAATTCAACCAAACGCCACTGCTCATGATGCATTGCATAGCGATTATTCGCAGATTTGTCAATTAGTATCTCAAGTTTGTTGGGTCGACGGTGTTGAAAAAAGATTTTCAGATCTTCTTATCGATCCAACGTTGTCTGTTTTAGTATCTCATCAAGGTCCGTTAAAATTTATAAGGCAACCAGGAGTTCCTGAAGTAAAAGGGACTGTAGTTTTATTCCCGACTGTGGTTAAAGTCAACCAATCATTACCGATTGTTTAGTGGAGAAATAGCATGCCGACTTATGAATATGGCTGTTTGGTTTGTAGTACAGAGTTTGAAGTTCAACAATCTATTAAAGCAGATAAGGGGGCTGAATGTCCTCGATGTAAAATTTTCTGTGATAACAGATTAATTTCTACAGGAACTTCATTTACATTAAAAGGTTCTGGGTGGGCTGCAGATAATTATTCTTCAAAGAAGTCTTAACTTTCGGGTCCAAAGACAATTTTGTTCAACGTTAGTTTATTCCAGATATTGGTGATCCAGTATCTGTAGCCTTTTGTTGTTAGATGAACACCATCTTTTGTTCTTTCTAGATTTAAAGAAGATGAATCATAAGTTTCTTCTTCAGAAATTTCTTCTTTTAATATCTGACGAATTTTATTTTGACCTTGCAGCCTCTCAGGAAGAGACGGAGGTAAAATCCACATTAGTCTAGCTCCGCTATTTTTGATGCTAGATCTAATTTTTTTTATATGTTTTCTTTGGTTCTCTGGGACAGACATTACGGCATCATTCGTTCCAATAGAGATGATTACAAGATCTGGTCTTAAACTGCGAATTAATGAATCAATTCTTTCAGACCAATAATCCGCCCTTGTACCGCGTAGACAATCGACTGTCGAAGCGTACCCGCTTGACCTTGAAATTTCTAAAAATTTTGCAGACATACCTTCGGCCAATGAATCTCCGATAAATAATACCATTTTCCCACGAGGAATTTTAACTTCTGCATCCTGACTTTTTTCTTCTAAGTTATTAACATTTTGAGTTAAAGTAGGATTTGAAGAATGAAAAGCTAAAAAAAGCGTCGCTAATAACAAGTTGGGATTCATTTTTTTCCTGCAGAAGATTTTAATGACGAAAAGACTTCAAATGGAATTTTTGTTTTTGGGGTAGAGCCCAAAGTTAAATTAGAATTAGTGGCAAATTTCGTTAAAGCTGCAGAGGTTCCTGGGCCCCAAAGACCATCTACATTCAGGTTGTACAAACCAAGCTTTTTGAGATAACATTGTGCTTCTTTTAAAGACGTAACTGTCCAGATAACATCTTGTTGTTGAATCGCTGGTTCTACCGTGGGGTTAGAAGAATCTTCTGAAATCTTAGAAAAAAGTTCTCCTTCTGCTTTTCTTCTGTTGTAAAGTCCTTGATTTACTTGAGAAACACCGTTGATTTTTGCTTTACTCCATTCTAAAAGTCTAGTAGGAACTTCTGTATAGTTACCTGCATTTAGGACTTTACATGCGCCAGATGTAGTATAAACCCCGATACCACAATTGAAACCAAATGAAACCAAAGCATCAAATTGGTTTTGCGCAAGATGAACCGTGATTGCTTTTTTGATAGCATCTTCGCAAAGTTTTACATCCTTTGAAAGGATATCCAACGCTTTTTCTTTTGATATTTCTACACCATCGGGGAAAATTTCTCCTGGTTTAATCAAATGACCAATGCCTATCGTTCTTAAACCCGCAATGTCTTTATATGGCTTTAAGACGCATCCTTCCCATTTAGAAATGAATTCAAGACCATTCTGTGATGTCTTCATATCGTCATTGATTCCCATAATTTTCTCCTGCGATTAAATAGGTGTAATGTTGCTATCGCTTGTAATATAATCTTCATTATCATGTCTATTGATAGACGGATGTTGGCCATGGCCGCGGGTGTTGCAGGAGAAAATCCTGAAAAATTTGATAACAGAGCTTTCTACCTAGGGGCTGTTGGCCTTAGAAACGATGGAGTTATTGTTACAGCAAAAAATGTAGCAGCGACCGACGTCGTCCCGACCCATCATGCAGAAGCTAGAGTTATTCGTAAATTGACTCCGAATTCTACAATTTGGGTTGCTAGAGTTTCTAGGCTGAATGGAACATGGACGACTTCTAGACCTTGTTCCGGGTGTCAAAAAAGAATGAAGGTCGCGGGCGTTAAGAAAGTCATTTATACAATCGGCCCTGATGAGTGGGGCACAATACAGCTTAATGACTAAGTGTAATGTCGACTTACGATGTGATAACCTTGATAAAGGTAAAGCCAAATGGGAAAAGTTATTTCCTTACAAGAAAAGCAGGAAGTTTGGAAACAAGCATACGAAAAAGGCGGGTTACGGGTTCATATTTCGACCCACGGAAAATTCAAGTTTTATAGTGGAAATGAGATTACTCAGCTTGAATTCTTTGATTCTGTTTCTTTCTTAAAAGATCTTTCTATTGCTCTTGAATCCGTCATGGGTAAGATGTAAGATGTACAATACTAACTACTGAATTTATAGTCAAAAAAGGATAGGTAAAAAATGTCGAAGAAGAATAAGAATTTTGTTGTTGAAGGTCCGGAAGTTTATAACATGGATGATCTAGGTTACATGACAGATGAATCTCTTTATGAACGAGCTAATCGTCTTGAATCTGAAAAGAATCGAATGATGTCATCGGGACGTGATCCGTATCTTTGGGAGGTGGAGCTGGCTTATGTTCGACGTGAACAAGTTTTGCGTCGAACCCGAGCAGATCTTCATGCTGAGTATGTACAAAAGTTTGCTCATACTCGTGTAGACGATAATATGATGACTGAAGCTCCTGTCAGCAACGATCCAACCAACCTTAACTGATATGCTAGAAAACCAATCTAAACAGCAGAACACGATTTCAAAATATCTAAATTCTCTGCAGGTTTATCCGCAACTCGATCACGAGGAGTTGGTAAAGCTTTTTCAAACTTACGAAAAAGGAGGGAAAGATTCAATTCTTGCAAAGAAGAAACTAACAGAATCGAATCTAAGGTTGGTTGTATATATCGCAAAGAAGCAAAAAGGACATAACATCCCTCTAGAAGATCTTATTCAAGAAGGTAACCTTGGATTGTTGAAGGCAATCGATCGTTTTGACTGGAAGAAAGGGTTTCGTTTTTCAACTTATGCGACTTGGTGGATTAAACAAGCTATCAGTCAACACATTTTAAAGAGAAAAAAGATAATTCGATTGCCTGCTCACGCAGTTTCTGCACAAAAAAAGTTGATCCAAGCATCTGATGCTTTCAAAGAGTTGAAAGGGTATGTTCCATCATCAGAAGAATTATCTGAAATGATTGATGTATCTGAAACCGTAATCAAAGCGACAATCCAATCAGGAAAGAGCATCATTTCGTTACAACAACCGATCGGTGATGATGGTAGTTCAGCAACTCTAGCAGATAAACTAGAGGATATGAACCCTTCGAACAATCCGTTTGAATCTTTAGCAAAAAGAGAAATGATGGAAATTGTTAAATTGGTAATGAACGGACTTTCGACAAAAGAATCCGCCATTCTGAGACTTAGATTCGGTCTGAATGAAGATATTGTAAATAAAGATTATGAAGTTTCAGATGCTGAAATGCAGCAGATCGCTGCTGGTCAAGGATTAACCTAATATGCTTTTTGTTCTTATTGGATTATCATTAGCAGTTCTTCTGAACGTATGGGTAACTTTTTCTTACTCTAGAAAAATTATAGATTCATTAAAAATAAATGATGCACCACAGCCACGTCAAGAAGAGAATGATATCCACTATATGCTGAATAATCGTCTATTAGATATTCAAAATAGAAGATACTCTGTTCAACGAAGAATTAGGAGAGACAATGACGCTTAAAAAAGGATCAAAGTTTGAAAAGGGCTATGCAACCGTTATTGATGATGATGGAATCAATTATCGAGAAATTGCAGATATCATGTCTGAAATTGGTTTTGTAATGAACCATTCTTCAGCTAGGAATTATGTTCTTAGAGTTATGTCTAAATTTGTAGAGGCATTTGACAAAGAGTGGGATTTAGACTTGCCATCAGAAAAAATCCAGGCTGTAGCATCTTCTCCACAATTTCAAAACGTAATTTCGGACTTACTCCATAATTTAGAAACAACTAGAAACAACTAGAAACAACTAGAAGCAACTAGAAAGAGCGATCTATCGCTTTAGGAAAAGGCAAATGTCTAAATTCAAAGTAAAAAAGTTACCGCCAATTAGATTAGTTGATTTATTGAGAAAGCGTAAGACGAATCTAAAGCAATTTTTATCTTCTTCTGGGATTGTTGCATATGTTACGCTTTTACAAAAATGCGAAAAGATGGGAGTTTCTCCTCCAAACGAAGAAGAATTTAAGAATGCTTCTGGTCCTATCGTTTCATCTCCGCAAGAAGGAGTTGTTGTTTTAGACCCTCCTACTTTGTTATCAGACTCTGGTCAAAAGGTTGAGGTTGATAGTTTCATGGAGGATACTCCGCAATCGCCGACCGCTAAAACTAAAACTGCAAATAGTGAGACAAAGAGGTCTAAGAAATCTAATCCATCTCGTGCGATATCTATCGATGAAAGTGTATTTATTACTTCAGTATCCGAAAATTCTCTTGAGAAATCTGGACCTAATCTAGGGGATGAATCTTCCGTAGATGACGACATCGACATCTCTGTTTCAAAATTGAATACTTTAAAAAAGTTAAATGACAGTGCAATCTAGGTTTAACTCATGTTAAATTTGATACATGCTATCCGTTATTGATATTCTAGAGCTTCTTGAATCCGACAATTCTCGTTTATTCAAAGAGGAACTTCTTGAAACGCATAGTGGTAATGACCTCCTCAAGCGAGTCTTTGTCACGGTGG